>Ga0163180_10000675_pt1 | contig 19778 bp, 14 predicted proteins | sample AtlANTMetagenome_2_FD_109647 | JGI IMG/M metagenome (GOLD analysis project Ga0163180, IMG submission 109647) | Marine eukaryotic phytoplankton communities from the Atlantic Ocean - Atlantic ANT 4 Metagenome | ecosystem: Environmental > Aquatic > Marine > Oceanic | place: North Atlantic Ocean...
CCTTCTTGGCAGGTGCTTTTTTCGCTGCCTTCTTGGCAGGTGCTTTTTTCGCTGCCTTCTTGGCAGGTGCTTTTTTCGCTGCCTTCTTGGCAGGTGCTTTTTTCGCTGCCTTCTTGGCAGGTGCTTTTTTCGCCGCCTTCTTGGCGGGTGCTTTTTTCGCCGCCTTCTTGGCGGGTGCTTTTTTCGCCGCCTTCTTGGCAGGTGCTTTTTTCACTGCCTTCTTGGCAGGTGCTTTTTTCACTGCCTTCTTGGCAGGTGCTTTTTTTGCTGCCTTTTTTGCTGCCTTTTTCTTCGCCGCCATGAGGTTATCAGATTACGGAAAGTATGCTCCCTGTGTCCTGCCGGCGGAACCATCCCCGGCAGCGGGGCGAGATTGCCTACTGGCTTTCACTAAACGCTGCAAGTGGAAAGTACCTACCCGTTGCTTTGATATTCACATTTCCCAGACTGTCCTTGCACTTGAATTTGGACACTACCCTCCTAACCTCCCTCCGCCCATGGAGCTCTCCTCGGTTATTGAATCCCTCCTCGTCGCCTCTGAAGAACCAATCACGGCGCCGGAATTAGCCCGTCTGGTCCGGGCTCGCCTTGCTGAAATTGAAGACGGAGTGACGGAGGAAGAGGAGGATTATGGAAAGGCTTCCGAACTTGCGGATGACCTGAAGGAACTTTCTACCATCGACGAGGAAGCCGTAATCGAGGCAATCGCCGCCCTGAACAGGAAATATGACAGGGGAAAGCGCTCGTTTTCCGTCGTCGAACGCTCCCGAGGATGGAAAATATATACCCGTCCGGAATATGGAGGATTCGTCCGACAGCTTTTCCCTGGCCTCAAACCCCGTCGCCTGAGTCCTCCTGCGATGGAAACCCTCGCGATCGTAGCCTATCGCCAACCAGTCACCAAGGCCTCCATAGACCACGTCCGGGGGGTCTCATCAGACAGCATCCTGCAAAAACTCCTTGATCGGGAACTGATCAAGATTGCCGGTCGGGCCGACCTCCCGGGGCGACCTCTTCTCTACTCGACCACCGACTTCTTCTTTGAGCACTTTGGAATCAAATCCATCAATGAGCTTCCCAACGCGGAGGAACTACGCGCCGTAGAATTGCCTGAACCACCTGAGCAGCAGGAGGCCAACGCACAATCTTCATCGAATGACGAGCCCGTGGAAGAAAAGCAACTTGCTCTCGCAGAACCACCACGAGAAAGCGAATCCGACGAGCAGTCTGCTCAGGATTTTCCACCTCCCGGAGAATGAAGACCTTCCCCTCGTTGCGCTTTTCGGTTTAGAATTTGTGAATTAGCCGCTAGAGCTACTCCCGGTGTCCCTGAACGAGATTCGTAATCATATCGACACGATCGATAAGCAACTGCTTGACCTTCTCTCGCAGCGGGCCGACCTCGTCCACGAAGTCGGACTCATCAAAAAGCGTGACGGCCTTCAGATTTATGCACCTGATCGCGAGGATGCACTCCTGAGAAAGCTCGTTGAAATGAACGAGGGGAGACTTCCCGAAAAGTCCATTCGAGCCATCTACCGGGAAATCATGTCAGCTGCACTTGCGCTGGAGGAAGATCTCAAGATTGCCTACCTGGGGCCGGAAGGCACCTGGACCCATCAGGCGGCGATCAAGAAATTCGGGCACTCTGTAAACTATACCCCGCATTCAAGCTTCGCCGAGGTTTTCGATGATGTCGCCCGCCGCCGGGCGGACTACGGAGTAGTCCCTATTGAAAACTCCACCGAGGGCGCGGTCTCCCACACCCTAGACCTCTTCGTCGACTCGCCCCTTCGGATCTGCGCCCAGATTCTGCTCCGCATCAACAACAACCTGCTTGCAGCAATTGCCCGGGAAGAAATCCGCACGCTCTATTCCCACCCCCAGGTCTTCGGTCAGTGCAAGAACTGGATCCTGCGCAATTTTCCAGATGCCGAGCTTGTCGAGGTTTCCTCCACAACCAGGGCGGCACATCTTGCCCGGGAGAAAGCCTCCGCCGGAGCTGCCGCGCTCGGGGGGCAACTCGCTGCCGAACTCGCAGGTCTTGAGGTTCTGGATGAGGCAATCCAGGACCGGGCTACCAACACGACCCGCTTTCTTGTGATCGGTGAAAAAACCTGCCCCTCCACTGGTAACGATCGCACCTCCATTCTTTTCTCCGTCCACGACCGTCCAGGATCTCTTGTCGCCGCCCTCAGGGCCTTCGACTCATTTGAGATCAATATGTCCAAGATCGAATCCCGACCTTCCAAGCAAAAGGACTGGGAATATATCTTCTACGTGGACCTTGCGGGGCACTGCGAAAACGACCAGGTGTCCTCCGCCCTGGAGGAACTGGAGAAGCACTGCTCACTGGTCAAGCTGCTTGGCAGCTACCCCGACAGCAGCGAATAACCTGACGGGCTAATTCCCTGACCTCGCGGGGGACCCTTTTGCCAAGGGCCTGAACAGACTCCTCAGACCCCCCCCTCCTCCTCTATTTCGTAATCATTAAAGGTCTGCTAAAGACAATAAATCAGAAGAACCGGAGGTCTTTTTTTTGAATGTATCCTCTTTCAAGCGTTCGGGATTTATTCTCACCAGACAAGCTGAAGACGCCGAACCAGGCTCCCCTTGGAATTAATCTAAGCGTCTACATGTAGGAAGCTTACCAAGTGGAACACTTAGCTTTAAAAGCTAGAGTGATCTGTTTTCCTGATATCCGGTAAATCATAACAATCAACTTAAGTCCAGAGTCCTGACTTAATCGTTCTTGTGAAATTTTGTTAGAATAGAACCATCTTTCTACGTTCGGGTAGTTAGCGCTCCCGAACTTCACCCTTACCCCTGCCTTGTGGGAGAGCCCTGACAACTGCTGCTCCCCCACCCTGACCCCCCGACCGGAAGCGGAGACCGGTCGGGGGGTTTTCTTTTATTCCCCATTCTGAAACAACCGTGCCGGTTTCGAGAGGGTGATACCTTCGCCGGATGCTGAATCCCTACCGATCCTGTCTTGCTGCCAGATGCCCCTGAAAGATCTGCGCCCGGGAGGCTGCCATTCGACCGACGGACCCAGGCCTCTGAAGCTCTCAGAATTTACTCCGGCACCGACGTCAGCCATTCCAGCCGCTTAAACACCGGCTGGGGTCCTTGCCATGGATCGGCGGCCACTTCGATTGGTTTTGCACCACGAACCGTGGCCTTGGCTACCAGGCCGAGTTCATCCAGCTGTTCCCAGTTTTTCAAGGGCGCTCCATCAGTCACATTTTTGAAATCGCCTAGGTTCATCGTTACAGTTTCCGCCTTACCGCCTGTAAGTTTCATCTCGGCCACATAAGTTCGATTTTTCCCGCGATAACGGCGCCAGGTGTTTTCGCGCAAAACCACACCGAGTATATTTGGCTGCTCACTTTGGATAGTGAGTCTTAGTCTTGCTCCCTTCGGCCCGCGCCATTTGGGATCGGTCACTTTTCGAGTCCAGCGCTGCCACAATGGCCGATGGTTGCCGTTGATCGTATACCAGTCTCGAAAACCAGATTTGAAATCATCAATGACCCGTTCCGCTTCCCCTGTCGGTTTGATGCGGGTCTTTTTCAGCTCCTCCGGTTTGATCTCGTGAAAAAGCGAACTGATACACACCTCCTGCGCGTCGCCGCGATGTGGTATCGCAACTGGCTCAGGCAACTGGTAAAAAATATTGGCAAAAGCAAACAATGGCCGATTCAAAGTTTCGATCGGCAATACTGCCTGCCAGCCCATCCCTGCATTGAGAGCGCGGGCACTGCGCCAGAATCGGGAACGTGGATCGGGATCTACCGAATAATAAATCTCCACCCGCTTCAACGGCAACCCCTTGGAAGGCTCCACACGAAGAATTGCGTTGTTATTGAGTTTTAATTCCGTTTTGGGCGTGGCCGGCAGTTTCACACCACCCCTCAAGTGCTGATCCAGCCACAGGATTCGCGCAACCTGTTGCTCGGGATAAAACCGATGATTAAAATGAGGCGCGAACACGTATCGCTGCGGCACATCCTCCGGCACGCACGCTCCAGTCGCATAGGTTGCGTCCATTTGTCCGTGAAAATCATTGCTGGCCCCCAGATGCAACAGCGGCACGGTGATGCGCTGCGCATAAAACTGATAACCCATCGTGCGCCGGAACAGTTCACGATTCCCCGTAACCTTGCGGATCTGCGGTAGCACATGATAATACGAATCGAGCCGAAATCCCGTGCCGCCCACCGAAGGCGAGGCTACCTTCACTCGCGTATCCGTACCAGCGACATACATGGTGAGGTTTCCGCCCATCGAGTGACCACGAATACCCATCCGTTTCCCGTCGACCTCCGGTTGCTGTTCCAGAAAAGTCAATCCGCGCCGGCAACCTATCGTCAGCAGAAACCAGTTACAATTGCGCGGCGACTCCTGCGCATCCAAAAACTTCACCCCTGGTTCCAGATTAAAATACCCGTGCACATTATTCTGTGTCGGATCCACTGCACCCCAGTCCGTATTCGCCTCACCAGGCTTGGCCCCTTGCATGGGTTTCCCACCCCAGTTCACCGAAACTGCAGCATAACCTCGCTTGGCATAATATTTCACTAATTCAAAATTGGCCCGCTGCCCACCTCCATGCATATGCAACACGGCCGGTAATTTCCCTTCACTCCTGTTGTTTTTCGGAAATGAATAAAACGCCGCCATCCAAGCCGACTCACCTTTGAATGAACCAATAAAGTAGCGCACGTAACGCACTACCAATCCATCCTCGTCCCACTCCCTCACTAGTTCTGTTCGCAGCGGCTCCTTCTGTGGATCATAACCCGCCCAGAGCTCGGCAACGTTTTGCGGCACGTTCTTTAGGGGGGGCAGGGAATCCGATGCCTGAGCTGTGATACAGGTTGCGAGGAGAATCAGATATAATTTCATCAGAAGCGCTTCGGAATAGAGGCCGAATCCGACACTTTGTCGCTGGCCTGTTGCCCCGGAAATTGACCAAGACATTTGGCAAAGACTTTGCCTTCGGCACAAGGCTGCAAACGAGTTAAGTCGGAGGCTCTTGCAAAAGGTATCAGCAAACCGACGGGGCTTCTTTTGCGCTATATGAAGCTACCACGACTCCAGGCTTACTCGAGTAATTCTCCGAGCAACTCAGCCATTCCTTCCGATATCTCTCCCGCATTGACTTCCATCCCGGCTGCCAGGAGGGCGTGATCAGTCAGTTGGGCAGCAACCTTGGAAGCGAGGTCTCTCTGGCTCTCCTGCAACGAGGACAGCTTGCGGATCAGTGGGTGCCGGGTATTGATCTCGAGCTTGGCTTTTGACTCGGGAGCTTCCTGACCCATGGCCGCCATCATGGCTCGCATCTGAGCATTGGGTGCATCTTCGGGTAGCAGCGCTACCATTGGGTGCTTTACCAGCCGCTTACCTGCATCTACCCGGGCTACTCGGTCATCAAGAGCCGAATTCAACCACGAGACGAGCCCTTCCGTCTCTTCCTGCGAGAGATCTTCACCTTCCGGTTCCTCCGGCAGGTCTTCCAACTCTATCCCGGATCGATTGGCGGCCACGAGTTTCTTGCCCTTGTATTCCCGGAGGCCTTCGAGGACATAATCGTCTACCGCTTCGGTGAAGAACGCGACCTCCAGCCCCCGGGCCCGGAACCCTTCAAAAAATGGTCCCTTCTCAAGCGCCTCACGCCCTGGTCCCACCAGGTAGTATATTTCTTCCTGCCCCTCCTTCATCCGATCCACATAACTATCCAGAGAGGTCAACTCCTCTCCCTCCGTCATGGAGGATGCAAACCGCAGAAGGCCCGCAAGAAGCTCCTGGTGCACTGGTGACGCCACAATTCCCTCCTTCAGGAAGCGGCTGAAGCGGTCGTGAAACTCCCGGTAGCCCTCCGGATTATCGCTCGCCTGCTTGTCGAGAAACTTCAGAAAACGCTTGGTGAGAACCTCACTGAGCTTTCGGACCAGAGCGCTGTCCTGCATCGATTCCCGCGAAATATTGAGAGGGAGGTCCTCACTGTCGATTACCCCTCGCAAAAAACGAAGCCATTCAGGCAGGAGCCCTTCTGGATTCGGATCAATCAGGACCTTCCGGCAGTAAAGAGCCACCCCGGGAGGTTGCGCTCCCAGTCCCATGCGTTCCGCGTTTTCCCCCGGCACGAAGAGCAGGGCATTGATCGCCAGTGGGGCATCGGCCGAGAAGTGCATGGTGTAGCGGGGCTCGTCCATTGCATGAGACGTGAACTGATAGAATTCCTTATACTGTTCCTCACTAACCTCCTTCTTTGGAAGGAGCCAGAGTGCCTCAACGGTATTGACCCGTTCCCCATTCAGATTAACGGGAAATCCAACGAAGTTTGAGTAACGTTCTATGATACCCTTAACCCGGTGCGTCTTGGCAAACTCCTCGTAATCTTCCTTGAGGTGAACCACGATCCGGGCACCCCGGCGCTGCCCCTCTACCTCATCAATGGTATAACCGCTGGCTCCATCACTCTCCCAGCGCAGATGCTCCCCTTCTTCTTTCCAGGAGTGCGTGAAGACCTCCACCTTCTCTGCCACCATATAGGCGCTGTAAAATCCCACCCCGAACTGACCGATCATATCCGGCCTCGATCCCTCCTGCATTTTCTCAAGAAAGGCCTTGGTCCCCGAATGCGCGATGGTTCCGAGGTTCTCTGACAATTCCTCCCGGGTCATCCCGATCCCATAATCTGCGATTGTGATGGTCTTAGCCGTTTCGTCAGTGGAGATATTAATCTCGAGCGGAAGATCTGCGTCAAAGACCTGATTCTCAGTTAATTGTGTCAGGCGGAGCTTTTCCAGGGCATCGGAAGCATTGGAAATCAATTCCCGGATGAAAATTTCCCGGTCCGTGTAGAGGGAATGGATGACGATATCCAGCAACTGCCGAACTTCCGCATGAAATTCTCTGGTCTCACTCTCCTTCTTGCTCATGATGTCATCTCTAAACGGCGGGGACCTAACCTGTTACAGCCAAGCTGTCAACAGGGTCTAACTCCCTCCATCATACTCCATACCCCTTCGATACCGAGCCATGCCCCGCGTCTGCATCACAGTCCAAGGTAAGAACGCCCAGCCCTACCGCTTCGCCCTTGATCGGAAAGTAGTCCGTATTGGTCGCTCTACCGACAACGACATCGTCATCGATTGCCCCTCCGTCTCCTCACATCACTGTGCAATGAAGCGCATTGATGGAGGTTATATTCTTGAGGACAATGACTCGACCAACGGAATCAAGGTTGACGATGCCCGGATGGAAATTATCGACCTTGAAAACGGTCTCGACATCCTGGTTGGAGATGCCGCTCTCGACTTTGAACTGACCGACAAGGAAAAGGATAGCCTCTCAGAGGAAGACCATGTCCCCAAACAACGCGCCCCGCTTCCAAAGAAAAAGAAGGAAAAGACCGCGGCCAGCAAGCAACCCGTCTCCTCACCTGCCAGTCGCCCGGTCACTCCCGGGGCACCCTCTTCACTCGTTAGCGCCCAGACAAGCTCGGGATCCAATTTTGCCATTACCATCGGCCTGCTTTTCCTCGCCCTGATGGCCTTCTACTTCGGCCTTGCCAGCAAACACCGCAGCGACCATCCAACCAAAGATTATTCCTCCAAGGGACTCTGGGGTGACATGTGGAGCAAGGGCGCCTTCCCCCGGAAGAAGCCTGATACCGCCGATACCGCAGAATAGGTCGTATCGTCCCTGCCCTTTCTGTTTCAGGATTCAGGGCAAGGGCTCCTTCACCTGACCAGCACCTCGCACGCGATACTGGTAGGACGTCAACTCACGAAGGGCCATTGGCCCTCGCGCATGCAGCTTATCGGTGGAAATCCCGATTTCTGCTCCGAATCCGAATTCCTCCCCGTCGCTGAAACGCGTGGAGACATTATGGAATACACAGGCTGAGTCGACCTCTCGCAGAAAACGCTCCGCATTCTCCTCGTCACTCGTCACGATACAGTCGGTATGCTGCGACCCGTGCCGGTTAATATGTGTCACCGCATCTGCGCCTGAGCCGACTACCTTCACGGCAAGAATGTAGTCGAGATATTCCGTATCCCAGTCCTCTTCATCCGCCGCAACTACCCGCCCTCCCAGGATTGCCTGCACCCGGGGACAACCTCTCAGTTCAACCTTCCGGGCTTCCAGATCCTCTGCCACTGTGGGAAGAAATTCCTCCGCCACCGCCTCATGCACAAGCAGGGTCTCCAGGGCGTTGCATACGCTCGGTTTCTGCGTCTTGGCATCCAGCGTGATCTGGCGGCCCATCTTCAAATCCGCAGCCTCATCGATGAACACATGGCAGATCCCATCGTAGTGCTTGATGACCGGCATCCTTGCGAGAGAGACCACCGTCTCGATCAGGCCCTTGCCTCCCCGCGGGATGATCAGGTCCAGGTAACTGTCCATCGAAGCCATTTCCTTCACGCTCTCCCGGTCGGTAAAGGGAATCAGCTGAATGGAATGCGGAGGGAGCCCTCTCTTCTCTCCTCCCTCCTGCAGCGCCGATGCAATCGCGCGGTTGGAATGAATGGCTTCGGATCCTCCGCGCAGGATAGTTGCATTACCGGATTTAAGGCAGAGTACCGCAGCGTCACTGGTCACATTGGGACGACTTTCATAAATAATGCCGATCACCCCGATCGGAACCCTGATCTGCTGAATCCGGATCCCATTGGGCCGTTCACGTTCATCGAGAACATCTCCGACGGGATCGGAAAGCTCAGCTACCTGCTCCACTCCTCCCGCCACAGATTCAAGGCGGGACTCATCGAGACGCAACCGGTCCAGCATTGCACCGGTTAGCCCATTCTTCTCTCCCTCTTCCAGGTCCCTGGCGTTGGCCGACAGGATCTGCCGGGATTGCACCCGTAACTCAGCGGCCATTGCCTGGAGAATGACGTTCTTCTGATCGGCATGAAGATTAGCCAGGGCATGCGCGGCAGTTCGTGCCTGCCGCCCCATCGTGTAGACCACCTCATGGATCTCCTTCGGGCTAAGGGATGCAGTCTCATTCATGACAGATGCTATAAATCCAAAATTTTCAGCCGCCAATCCGGAACCGTGTCGCGAATCCATCCCCTGCAACGATTTCAGACAAGCGGTCAGGGCGACGACCATTGGCGATTACGGTCTCAACCCCCTGTTCCAAGGCGAACTTCACAGCCTGCAGCTTGGAGCTCATACCTCCAATCGCAAATCTGCCCTTTTCATCCTTTGCGTAGGACATCACCTCTCCCACCGAATGCACTTCTCGCACAATGTCATCAGCATCTGGCGGGAACAACCCGTCTACGCTTGTCAGAAGGACCAGCAACCTGGCTCCAAGCAGGGCCGCTACCCGTGCAGACAGCATATCGTTATCACCGACGCTCAACTCTTCTATCGCAACAGAATCATTCTCATTTACGACCGGCAGGATTCCTTCCTCGGCAACAAGACGTTCCAGAAGATCACAAACTCTGCGGCGGTGATCCTCGATTTCCAGGTCCGCAGCGGTCAGGAGCAACTGCGCAACGCTGACATCAAAGCTTCGGAAGAGGTTCTCATAGGCATGCATGAGGCGGGTCTGCCCCACCGCTGCCGCTGCCTGCCGTGCTGAAACGTCCGCGGGATACTCCTTCAGCCCAAGGGCTGAAATCCCCGCTCCCACCGCCCCCGAGGACACCAGCACTACCCTTTGGCCATGGTCCGGAAGATCCGCAACCGCATTCACAAGCCGGGCCAGAGAAGCACTGTCCAGGGTCCCATCCTCCCGGGTAAGGACTCCCGTCCCGACCTTGATCACAATAACATCCCGTTCCGTCATCTCTACCGTATTCCTGCTCGTCTGGATTCTGTAGGAAACCTTAGCTCCAAGGAAGAGAACATCTCACATACGCTCAGGCACTGCGATCCCAAGCAGGTCCAATCCCTGCCGGAGAACCCGCGCCGTCAACTCACAGAGAACCAGGCGCGTTTTTCTTACCGCGCCTTCCGACCTCAGCACCGGACAGGACTGAAAAAATGAATGGTAGGCACGAGCCAACTCGAGGAGATACCCTGCGAGGAGGTTGGGTCGAAAATCATCCAGAACCACCGGGACCACCTCACCAAAACGCATCAACATCCGCGCAAGATGAATTTCCTTTTCATCAGATAGCTCAAGATCCTCTCCGTCGAGGACAGCTTCTCCTTCGAGTTTTCCAAAAATGGAACGACACCTTACATAGCTGTATTGCAGATAAGGAGCGGTATCTCCTTCCATGGAAACCATCTTATCCAGATCGAAGATGTAGTCCGAGGTCCGGTGATGGGACAACTCCATGAACTTCACCGCGCTGACCCCTATCAACTCCGCAAGAGCCTCACGTTCCTTCTGATCCTCTACCCGTGAACGACCTTCGGAACTCTCCTTCGCCGCCTGAACGGCGTCGGCCATGAGATCGCTCAAGAGCGGGAGATCGCCCGCTCTCGTCTTGAGGGGCTTCCCGTCCTTCCCGAGAATCGTTCCAAAGGAAATGTGTTTCAGTTCTATCTCCCGTCCTCGGCGTGCCGCTACCGCGAAGAGCTGTTTAAAGTGATCTCCCTGCCTGTGATCTACCACATACCAGGCGCAATCGGCCTCAAGTTCCTCTACCCTGTAATCGACGGTTGCGATATCCGTGGTGGCATAATTGAAACCTCCATCTCTCTTCCGCACAATCATGGGCTTATCCTCCCATTCGCCTTCCTTCTGGATCTTGAACGGATCAGCCCCGGGGTCTCCTGTATTATCCGAAAAGACGCATATCGCACCATCACTCTCCCGGGCCAGTTTGGATTGCAGTAGATCTTCAACCACGCCCGGCAGGCGTTCATTGTAGGAACTCTCACCCAACCAGTGATCAAAACTTACCTCCAACCTGTCATAGATCACCTGCAACCCCTCCCGGGAAAGGGCTACACACTCCGTCCAGATTCCAAGGTTCTCCTCATCACCCTGCTGAAGTGCAACCAGTTCCTGCCGGCATTCCTCCTTCACCGAATCGTCCTCCGCGCATCGACTGTTGGCTGACCGGTACAAACGCAGCAACTCATTGAGTGGGTTGTCTCCCAGCGAAGAACGGTTGAGCTCCCTCTTCCACGCCCAGATTACCATCCCGAACTGGGTTCCCCAGTCCCCGATATGATTGTCGGTAATCACATCATGTCCGAGAAAGCGACCAATCCGCGCCAAAGCATCTCCTATGAACGTAGAACGAAGGTGCCCCACGTGCATGGGCTTGGCCACGTTCGGGGCACTAAAATCAATCACAATACGGCGCGGATCCGCCACTTGCTCCACACCTAGTCGCTCATCCTCCAGCAGATCGCCCAGACGCCCTGCATAAGTTTCTGGCTTGATCCGGAAATTAAGGAATCCCGGACCGGCAATTTCCACCTCGGCAATCTCCGAGACCTCAACCGCTTCTGCCAGCGCTTCTGCCAGGGAACGGGGGTTCTGCCGGACGCCCTTGGCAAGCACCATCGCCACATTGGACTGATAATCTCCAAACCGAAGATCCGCGGCCTGGGTCACGCCCACCCTTGCAAGATTTTCTTCCGCAATGCCACAAACCGTACACCCTGCTCTAAGGCGCTCCTCGAGTATTTCTATAAGTGTCATCTCAGATACAATAGGCTCCTCGTCCGGTCAGGATAACTTCCGTGGGCATGGGAACCCTCTAACATTTATTCCTACCGAAGCGGAGACCAGAATTCATTGATCTTCCTCCTCGCAAGCCTTCAGAACTTGAATCAGACCCTCTGCCGTCTCCGCCTCGGACATCATCCTGCGGACCTCATATCGCGCAAAAAGGCGGGCGATCAAGGCGAGGGTCTGCAGATGGGCATTCGGTTGATTCTCGGGCACGATAAGCAGGATGACAAAATAGACCGGGGCATTATCACAGGCATCAAAATCCAACCCATCCCGGGATCGACCGAGCAACGCCACCGGTTTCTCCAGTTCGCTGCAGTAGCAATGGGGAATCGCTACTCCGTGGCCGATTCCGGTACTCACCCGCTCCTCCCGGGCATACAACGCATCCAGAATAGTCTCCCTGAACTCCACACCAAGGGCCCCGGTTCCCAGAAGGTGGTCGATCATTTCGGCCAGCGCCTCTCGATGCGTTTCCGCAATCATCTCCGGGAGTACACGATGCTCCGATAGCAGGGAGGCAAGTTTCATAACGGCAGAAAGGAGGGCCCAGGCAACCGGGGGGCAGGCCCGTTAGTCCCTTTGGGCAAACCACGCAAGGGTTTTCCCTTACTCCCAACCTGATCCCACTTGACCTGCGCCGAACCCGGCAGGACATTCTGGCTCATGCGCACAAGCCTGCTGGCAGTCCTTTTCCTCGCATCTTTAATCCTGAACTCCTGCGAAACCATTCCTCCGAATTACGGGCCTCCGAACATGGGAGGACCCGGCAAGGACCAGCGCAAGGCGACAATCGCAACCGAGCAGACCGGGGAATTCTATATCGGAAGGCGCTATCATGTAAACCGGACGTGGTGGTGGGGCTACCTCCGCCAACCCGGCGAACCATGGTCAAAAGCCCAGCTCGTTGTCTTCAAGCAGGATCTCAGGCGTTCCCCGGACAACCTTCCCCAGGGAGGCCCTCGGGGAGCCCGCTATGCTTACGACCACAACTACGAATACCGTATCTGGGGATCCTTCACCGGTGAAGATGTCTACGAACCGAACAGCAACCAGTTCCTGCCTGAATTCCAGTTAACCGATTACGAGCTCATCGATTCCGACCCGGGATGGATCTTTCATCCCAGCGACCACTACGACCCCCACCGTCTCACCCTGCACCCCTAGGAGTTCAGGAACGCTTTTCCCCATACGGCCTCCGCGGGAGATATTCTTAATACTTCTTCCACACGGTAGGAACAAAGAGAACCAGAACCGCGTAGAGCTCCAGTCGTCCCATGATCATCAGAAGCGAAAGGAATAACTGAGTCACTGGTTGGAAGTGACCATAATGATCCGTCGGGCCGACCTCTCCATATCCTGGTCCAATATTTCCAAAGGTCGCCAACACTGCAGACACTGTGGTGTTGAAATCAATTCCCTGGGTCATTTCAACCACCGCCACCACCACCATCGAGACCAGGGAGATCAGCCCAAAGAGCGCGACGAAGAGAACCGTCTGGGCACGAGCCTCATCATCGATGGAGTTATCATTCACCTTCATCCCCAGAACCTGCTTGGGCCGGAAGGCCTTCACTACCTCCTGCCACGCGGCCCGCACGAGGAGAATCAGCCGACTGACTTTCATCCCCCCCGCAGTGGACCCCGCGCAACCGCCTACCAGCATGAGAAGCAACAGGATGAAATAAACGGCCACTGGCCACTGCTCGTAATCGATGGTCGCGTAACCTGTCGTCGAGGCGATCGAGATAACTGTGAAGACTGCGCCCCGCAGGGACTCCCACACGCTGATTTCCCCACCCAGCGCACCTGCAGTCCAGACAACCAGGACCCCTGCCAGGATCAGAAGAAGATACCAGCGCACCTCTTCGATCCGTCGCAGTTCCTTCCAACGCACTGGAGACAGGATAACAACATAGATGAAGAAGCTCGTACTCCCGAGAATCATGAAGAATTCCAGCCAGATTTCGACCAGTAGCCCGTTCGCCAGATCCGAAAAATGCGCGATGCTGTCATTATGGGGACTGAACCCCCCGGTAGCCACCGTGGTGAAGGCATGGGCCACCGCATCAAACCAGCTCAGACCGAGCCCCCATAATCCCAGAAGACAGATTATCGTCAGTCCAAGATAGATCCAGAGAAAGCGGAGAACCTTATCCTGAATCCGGGCAGTAGTGGTGCCCTCTGGTTGGAACGCCGACTCATTGCTGAAAAGGAACTTTGCTCCTCCGCTTCCCGAAAGGAGAACCACCAGCAGAACGAGAATCAACAACCCTCCCAACCACTGCATCACCGAGCGCCAGAGAAGAATCCCCCGGGGCCACTCACTCAGATCTGCAATCACGGTTGCCCCCGTGGTCGTAAAACCGGAAACCGATTCAAAAAAAGCCTCGGTCGGGGAAAGACGCACTTCTCCCAACAGAAAGGGGATCGCTCCAAAAACAGCACTGAACACCCATCCGAGGCCGACAATCAGAATGCCCTCCCGCCTAGGGATACGGTCTGGAATCTTCTCTCCGGAAAGAAAAAGAACAATTCCAACCAGAAAGCTGGTTCCAGCAGAAACCATGAGAGGAATGAACGCCTCGCTGCCCTGAGCTTCGGGGTCAAAGTAGGCGAAGATCCCACAGGCCAGCATGGCCACGCTTTCCAGCGTGAAGAGCCAACCCAGAACTCGTGACATTACCCGGAAATTCATCCTGTTCGGCTAGCGGGTGTCCTTACACCCCATGGCTGGCATGAAAAAGTCTTCATGAATGCAAGCTCGGGAAAAATCCAAGTGTCTTGTCTCATGTCCGGAAGATCCGTTCAGTGCAGTAGCTTAAGCAATTTCTTCAGCGCCTTCTGGGAAGCCATGGCGTAAATGTGATCCCCCGACTCAATCACATCCTCAGAACTTGGCACGATAGCCTCTCCTCCACGAAGCACGCCGACGAGAAGCGAGCCAGTTGGCCAGTTTATTTCGTCCACCTTCATCCCTGCCACCTTCGCTTTCTTCCCTACGTCCGTTCCAATGACCTGTCCTGCCATCATCTTTCTCACCACGTAATACTTTTCACCGGTAAGATGGCGCTCGATATAACGCCTCGTCGCCTCCCGGGGACTCACCGCCGCCACCACTCCAAACTGACGGCCACTCGCCCCGATCGCACGGGCATAGGCTGCCCGGTGAATAATGGTAAGACACTTCTTGGCACCAAGATTATTGGCCTGCAGACAGGCCATGACATTATCCTCATCGCTCCCACTGGCGGCCACAAAGAAATCTACTTCTCCAACCTGTTCTTCCTCCAGTGCTGAAAGCTCAGTGGCATCGGCATTTATAACCGTTGTCTTCCCCAGTCGCTCGGTCAGGTCCTGACAGAGCACCTCATCCTTCTCGAAGATTCTGATTCGGCAATGCTCCCAGCTCTGCAGCATCTGGGCCAGGGCAAAGCCATATTCGCCACCCCCGAAGATCACAACCCGCACTGTCTCAGCCCGCTTGCCCCCCTTTTGCAGGATTTCCGCCAGGTCCCGAAGACGAGTCGACTCGTTACCGCAGATGGTCACTTCGTCCCCCTCCTCAAGCACGGCATCGGCATCAGGCACAAAACTTTCCCCATTCCGCGTGATGGCCGCCACCCGTGTCCGGGCAGGAGGCTTCAGGTCCCTGAGGCTTTTCCCCATCCCGTCACTCTTGGGCCCCACCCTCACCTGCTGAACTTCTATTTCACCTCCTCCGAGTTCCTCTACCCATAGTGAATCCGGATTACGGATAAACTTGGCCAGCTCGTTTGCAGTCAGTCGCTCTGAACTGAACAAGTGATCAATATCGAAATGAACGCCGAGGTTGAAGATTGGAATATCCCGCTGGAGCTCGGGATGGACCCGGCACATCACCAGTTTCACTCCCATCGCCTTGGCTATCGAAGAACTGACAAGATTGACCGAGTTCTCGCTGGTCAGGGCAAGAAAGAGATTACAGTTCGCAACATCTGCACGTCCAAGCGCACCAACAGTACTTCCGTCCGCACAAATTACCTTGGCGTCTATCGCACGCTGAATCTCTGCAACAAGTCGCGGGTCAGAATCGATCACCGTGATCTTGTGCTTCTTACCCGACTTCTCTCCCTCACTCTCAAGCAGAGCGTGGCCTTGGGAAAGTTCCGTGGCCAAGTGACGACCAATCTCTCCGGCTCCGACGATAATGATGTTCATAAGAACAGCCCCCGGCCGTGTGGGTATTCTCCCTTTCACTCCCCAGCATACCAGCAAAATCGCCCTGAATGGTTTCTAAACCCTTATTATAAACAGTTTAAGGATTTCCATGATCCTTCGCTGGCAGGTTTCAGGAGGCATCAATCCGCCCAAAACCGCATCAACCCGCTTCTACATCTACCAGTCATTCACAGGTTACTCACCGACAAGCCGTCAACGCGGTCTGCCTTGCCGCCAGACCCGATGTGACCTATTCGTTATTCATGCGGTGAATGATGAATGAAAGCCGCATCCTTATTGGTATTTTATAGAATCCTATTCTCCTCCCACCTGTGACCTCTTCCCTGCTCTTCCGCCTCCTCGTTATATCCTCTCTCCCGCTCTTCCTGCCCCTGCTTTCCTACTCGCAGGAAGAACAGGACCCCGCAAATCCTGACGCGAAATCCGATCCCTCCCTGGAACAATATTTCGTCGCCAACGGTGCCTACAACCGAAAGCTCTATCCTGTTGCCATCCAGCAATATCAGGCCTTCCTCAAGGCTCATCCCGATCATGCCAAAGCTGACCTGGCCCAACGCGGCCTCGCCTTGAGTTACTATGCCTCCAAAAAGTATAAGGAAGCGATAGCGCCCCTCTCCACCCTTCTGGGTAAAGAGAAACTGGACTCCTCCATCAGTCGGGAGCGTCTCGTCATGATGCAGGGGCAGTGCCTTCTCATTACTGGTGAAAAGGAACAGTCACGGACTCTCTATGTTGCTGAGATTGGCAACCTGAAAACCCCCGCTTATCTCCATGCCGCCCTCGCCTCCATCTCCGACGTGAGCTTCAGCGCTGGCAACTGGGAAGAGGTGGTCAGCTGGACGGGCAAGTTGCTGAGCGCGAAACCAGACAAGACCCAGGCCGCCCGGGCCTGCTACCAGCAGGGCTATGCGCACTATCAACTCAAGGCTCCGCAAAAAGCCATTGAAGCTCTTTCGGAGATCGAGGGCCTGGACGCCGATCCAGTCTGGATCACCCGTGGGCGCTATCTTTCCGGTGACTGCTACAACCAGTTGAAGAAATCTCAGGAGGCCATGGAGGCATTCGAAAAAGCTCTCCCCGGACTGAAGGGCAATGACGCCATCGAATGCCGCTACCGCCTGGGGTTGACCCGGTTCGTTCTCAAGCAGTATGAGGAATCGGCCACGGATCTTGCCGCCTACCTCAAAGCCGCCGCCGAGGGACCGCACGCACCCGAAGCCCGGCTCTACCTCGCCCGCACCCACCTGGAGCAAGGATCCCTGGAAACCGCTGGCAAAGAACTGAAGGCCCTTGCCGATGGCGCTGGCGAAGTGGCCGCCCGGGCCAGCCTCTGGTATGCCAGGGTTTATACCCGCGACGACCCAAGGGACTATGACAGTGCTGCGTCCATCCTCGCCACCGCTACCCAGAGTCACGCCGAGTCCGCCATCATCAATGACCTCCGCTTTGACTATGCCAATGCCCTGATGGCCAGGGAAGAACCTGATTGGGAGACGGCCCTGGCTGCTCTCGCTCTCCTTGGTTCCGCCGAAACCTTTGGGCAGCAGGCTGAGGTCCTCAACCAGATCGCGGTCTGTCAGCAGAAGCTGAGAAAACACGAGGAAAGTCTGGCCTCCAATACCAAGTTTCTCGCCGCCCATTCCGACCATCGACTGGCAGGCGAGGCCCGCTTCATGAAAGCTGAGAACCTTTTCCTCCTGGGCAGGCTTGAGGAGGCCTCCAAGGGCTACGCCGATTTCCTCGCTTCAGATACGGATCATCCCAACAGGCTTGCGGCCAGTTTCCGGCAGGCTCAGATCCACCATGCTGCGGGTCGCTGGGCCGAATGCTTGGAAACGGCCGCCGCAATCGCCGAAAACAACCCTGAGGGATCGCTCTACGATCAACTCCCCTTCATGATTGGAGACTCCTTATTCCGGCAGGAAGAGTGGGAGAAAGCTATTGCCCCTCTCTCCGCGTTCCTCTCGAGCAGGGTTACCGGGACCGAAGAGGGCCGATCCGTGAAGGCCGGTCCAAACGTGGATACAGCTCTTATCCAGCTTGCGGTCTGCCACGACCGCAGTGGCGACAAGGATGAGGCTCTTAACCACCTCGATACCGTCATCAGCCACTACCCCGTGCCCTCCAGCCAACTACCCCTCGCCCTCGCTGAGCAGGGTCGTCTGGCTTACGAAAGCGAAAACCTGACCCTCGCCCGGTCCGCGCTCGAAAAATTTCGTTCCATGGACACGGAGGAGAACGAGATTTTTGCCAAGTCCGCCGCCAGACAACGCCCCCGCGTAAATTACTATCTTGGATGGGTCGAGGCCCTTGCCGGGAACCATGCTGCTGCCGCCGCTAACTTCGACACTGTGGTCCGGGGTCAGGCAGATCATCCCCTTGCTCCGGATGCAGCCCTGCAGCAAGGTATCGCACTTTTCAATGCCGGTAGTTTAGACAAGTCCACCACGCAGTTTCAAACCGTTCTACAGCAATATGAGAAGCACCCCAAGCTGGCCCGGGTAGTCTACCACCTTGGCCTGTCACTCGCCCGCCAGAAGGAATTCGCTGAGGCTTCCAAGCAGTTCCAGCGAATCAATGATGAGTTCGGCGAATCGGATTTCGTAGACCACGCCCTCTACGAATGGGCCTGGTGCGAACGTGGGGCGAAGCGACAGAAGGAAGCTGTCACCCTCTATGGCCTCCTCCTGAAGAATCACCCCGACAGCTCCCTCGCCCCTAAGGTCCAGAGTGAGTTGGCCGAACTCAATCTCGACAAGGGCGCCCAGGACCAGATCATCGCGGACCTCACAGCCACCCTTGAGAAAGTAAAAAAGGCCTCTCTCCGGGAGGAACTTCGCTACCAACTCGCAAGCGCCTACTTCAAGAAGGGCGATCATGCCTCTGCAGCCGATCAGTTCGGAGCACTTCTGGAGGACTACCCCAAGTCCAGGTTCCTCGCCTCCATGCATTTCCAGGCCGGAGAATCACAACTTCAACTCAAGGAAATCGATGAGGCCCAGTCTCACTTCGCGGCAGCCTCCAAGATCCCGGGCAGTCCACAGTCACTCGTTGAATCGATCACCATGCGCCTGGCCGAAACACAGGCCCTTACCGGAGAACACAGCGACGCCGCCGCATCCTACCAGACCTTCCTCGAAAAATTCCCGGAGAGCCGCTGGACCCGTAACGCCAGATTCGGCTTTGCGCTCGCAACCGAGAATGCCGGGGACCCCACAACCGCCTTGCAGGAATACACCCGACTCCTGGACGAACCCAAGACCGACCTCTGGACGGTGCGAAGCCGTTTCCAGACTGGTTCCTGCCAGACCAAACTCGAAAAACCCGACCAGGCGGTGGTTGAATTCGTCAAAGTTGAAATCAGTTATCCCCAATATCCTCACTGGCAGGCGGAAGCGGTCCTCCAGATCGGACAGATCCTTCTCGGACAGGATAAACCCGAACAGGCCAAGGCTCGCTTTGAGGAGGTTCTCTCCCGCTTCGGCAAGGAAGAGGCCGCCACTACAGCCAAGAAACTCGTGGCGTCGCTCAATGGGAAAAAATCAAAGTGATCTCCTGAACTTCTCTCCGTCGAGAACTCCATGCCAAGCGATCCGCCGCCTGCACCCAACCGCAAGCAGAAGCTTGTAGAAGGCCTGCAGCGTGCGCGCAAAGAGGCGGTCCGGGGGACCTCAGCAATTCTGGCCTGGTTAAGGCGCAAGGCTGCCCCACAGGCTAAGAAGATTGCGTCCGCTACTGGAAAAAAGACTGCCGCAACCGCACGCAAGCTGGTTGCTCTTGGACGCGGCTCGAATAAACGCCTCAGGTCATCTCTCTCGGAGCTGAAGAATCGAAAACCTGGCAAAAAAGAAGTCCTGCAGGCTGAACTCTTGGTGGAAAACGATCC
>Ga0163180_10000676_pt1 | contig 19763 bp, 17 predicted proteins | sample AtlANTMetagenome_2_FD_109647 | JGI IMG/M metagenome (GOLD analysis project Ga0163180, IMG submission 109647) | Marine eukaryotic phytoplankton communities from the Atlantic Ocean - Atlantic ANT 4 Metagenome | ecosystem: Environmental > Aquatic > Marine > Oceanic | place: North Atlantic Ocean...
ATTACGGTGCTGCGCATGATACGAGTACTTTAACTGAAAATGCTAAATTATCTACATCAAAGCCATTGCCTGCAAATCATGGTTGGACTTCATTCGAAAATGTTGGTCCAATTGTAAGTTAATTAATTAATTATTTGAATCATTTGGTAGATTTGGAATTACATATTTATTTACTAAATCTTGTCCTACTTTAACTGAAGCGTCATGTTGACTCATAGAACCATTGTTGACTAAACGTTTTGCACTTAACATTTTGTTTAGTAGATTATCATCACAATTATCCGAACAAATCATATCAAATAATTTCGGATACTTTTCGGCAAAATTGCTATATTTTACTTTGATTTCAGATTTGTTCTTATTTTCATCACGAAATTCTTGTCTGATTAAAAAAACAATTCTTTCATCTTTGCTATCCATAATGAAATTATTAATAAATTCATATTAAGCAATTTTACGCAAATTGAATTATTTAATTCCATTTAAGAAGAATAGTATGGGTGTTTCTTGCAAGGTAAACTATTTGGTGTTGTTGGAACCGAGCAAACTGGAATAGTTTTTTCACATAATGGATTACCCGATGCTGGTGGTGATCCTGATTTTGGATCAATAGGTTTTGGAACGCAAGGTCTGTGATTATCTTTTACCAAAAGACGGTTTGATACATTGTAATCAAATGGAATTGTTGCTTTATCTTGTGGGTTAAAACATAAATACTCCCATCTATCAAAACCAGTACCTCTTAAATTAGATGCTGGATCTACATGTCTTGATTCAATTGTATGATTAAAACAATCATCCCAGTGTGTTAATCCTTGTCCATTATCTTCAAAGTTTGTGAAACTTTCTTCAAATTTTGCGTAATTTGGTTCTTTCAATTCACGCAAAGAAGGTCTAATTTTCGCAGCAGTTTTAGGAATTTTCATGTCAGAAAAAAGTCTATTTTCAGGACATTTTGAGGCGTGACGATGACGATTATTTAATTCGCCGTCGGTATCTACCAATGGTTTGTTTCTATTAATACTATCACCACCTTTTTGTAAACGCACGGTTGGAGGCTTTGGATAACAATAGTCACAATTAGTAGACGGAGTAGCCAACATATAACTTCCTGGACCAGCTGACTCATAAATAGATTGTTTGTATTGACACATATCGTAGTTCAAACGATTGAAGCTCATTATTAGAACTTTAAAATATTATTTTTATTAAGAACTATATTTCTTAGGAAATTGCATCTGATGTGCAGGTGGTGGGCATTTAGGTAAATCTAAACCCGGTGGTAAAGGCACAGGTTCGTACCTTATCATCTGACACGGTGGTAGATGTAACTTGTTTGCATCAATTTCAACATTTGATTTAGAAAATTCGCCTGGTATTCTTATCATATTATCTTGTGTTGGCATGAAAGTATTTTTCTTAGCTGGACAATTAGTATTTAAGCGGGTTTGTCCACGTAAATCATTTTCTAAATCAACTAAATTTCCTTTAACTTGACTAACATTGTTGCCACCAACAATACCTAATTCCGGTCTGCAGGGACTGCATCTATAATAACGACTTGGGTCCAATAAATAGGACAAATAATCAACATTTTCGGATAATTGTGTCTCATAAGCACATGTATCATATCTTAAACGGTTCGAACTCATTAATTATTAATTACATTATATTCTTATTGCGCTGCGAATCGAAAAATTGTGGATATTTTAACATTTCTTTGTAACATTTTCCGATTGTAACTTGAGATGTTTTAGCTACTTCTGCGATATCACTTCTTAAAACTTTAGTATCTATATCTAACAATGTTGTGGCCATATAAATAGAAGCTGCGGCAATTGATACAGGTGTGTTTTGTGATAATATTGAATTCGATTTGCATATTGAACTCACATCTCTCGATTTTTTTAAAAGCTCTCCATCGTCCTGGTATAATTTTGAACAAAATCTCGCTAAATAATCCATCGATTGACAATCGTCTTTGTAACTAATATGTTCTTTGCCAGCTCTAGACCATAATTCTGTAAATTTTTTGTTTCCTCTAGTTACCCATTTGTCACTGATTTGAAATATTTCGGCTATTTCTTGACATGTTCGAGGAACTCCTTGTTTCTTACATGCCATAAACAAACAGGCTGCAATTAAACCTTTACGCATCACTCCACGCGCAATATATAATTCGGACACTGTTTTATAGTATTCGTGAGCCAATTTTGTTACATTTCCCAATATGCATCCATTTAATGAACGTAATGTTATATCTTGAAATATATTATTTAAACATCTTTCTTTATAAGTCATAGCTGACCATGAATGTACTTTTTGTGTTCTTCTCATACTATAATTTGAATTTGAATTTGATAAAATAATTGTTCCTTTTGAAGATTGCGGCAATAAATTATTTACAACTGTGCTACATCGAATTGATTCTGGTCTTGATCCATCAGGATACATTCGCCACTCTGCAGTATTATCTATAAGTGATTCTAAATAAGCGCCGCAACTCGGACATTCCCACATGTCTAAACCATGAGTTGTTCCAGGAATATTGCAGTCCTTACAAATAATTATTTTATTATCTGTGTCTTCCACATCATTTTGAATTGTTTTACCATTAATATCAAATAATACTTCATATTCATCTATCTTTGATAGAGAAATGCTCATTTTTGATACCAATTAAATATAAATATGTAACTCATTTTTATATCCTTTTATATCATTTTATTAATTTATGAATCTAAATAATTAACATAAAACAAAGTAAATTATTTTAATTAATGCAAAATAATGTTTTTAGTCCGTGGTGTTCAACATATAAAAGAAAAAGATCGATAAAACATCCTAGTTTAGTATATGAATCTGAAAATATGTGTTCTGTTGATCTTCCAGTTATAAATACTAAACTGTTATTGAAAACAAATTCAAACAAATCTAGTCATTACATTTCTGACGTGCAAACGGAAGCTATAGCTTATGCAATTAATAGCATTGAATCAGATGATTCAATCAATAACTGCAAAAGAGGATTTTTTTTAGGAGATGGGACTGGTGTTGGTAAAAGTAGAACAATTAGTGGTATTCTGACTGAGTTATGGTTAAGAAATCACAAAGAATATAGAGCATTATGGATTAGTATTAATAAAAATTTGAAAAATGATGCTAAAAATGAATTTCATATAGTTCAAGATATACAAACAAAAAAAACACCTTGGTTAGAACAAAAAGATTTAAAAAAATCATCAAATGGAGTATTTTATACAACCTATGGTTCATTAATTAATGAAAAACATTACAATACTATATTAAACTGGTTGGGTAATATCAACAATAATGTTACTATAATATTTGACGAGGCCCACACGGCAAAATCATATTCTTCAAAAAAAGCAAACATGGTTCTTACATTACAAAATGAAATATACAATCCTAGAGTCATTTATAGTACCGCAACAGCAGCCAGTTCTATTTCGGAAATGCATTATATGGATCGACTTGGTTTATGGAAATGCAATCATCAAAATTTTTGTAAATTATTAGAGCATTATGGACCGATGGCAATGGAAATGACCGCTTTACAATTAAAACATTCTGGAAAACTAATAAGCAGACAATTGGGATTTGATGGAATATTTATTGATGTTAAATCTTATAAACTGTCGAATTATGAAGAGGATTATTTTAATATTTTAACTCACAAATGGAGAAATATACAAAATGTTAATACTTTTGACAATTTCAATTTTTATCAGTATCTTATTACTGGATTTAAAATTAAACTTGCAATACAGGAAATAAGAAAATCTATTAATAACAATGAATCTGTTATAATTGGCTTACAAACTACTGGAGAATCATCATGCAATAGAAATTATGATTCATGTTTACAAGATTTATTCAATAAATATGAACAATCTGATAACAATTCACAAATATTAGATTCTTTTGGAAATATTATTGAATTTTCTAGAAATCCTATTGATTTAATAATAGATGAATTTGGTTCAGATAATGTTGCAGAAATATCTGGAAGAACAAAAAGAAGAGATATTACAAGTAAGCAGTGGATAAATGTCCCAAATATACGTTCAGAAATTTCAAAGTTTCAAAATGGTGTTAAAAATATTGCAATTATTACTAGATCTGGATCTTCTGGTATATCTCTTCATTCACAGAAAAATATTAATAATAAGATACGACATCACATTATTGTTGAACCACCAAAATCAGCGGACATACTTGTCCAACAATTCGGAAGAACTCACAGATCCAATTCAGCAAAATTACCAAAATTTACTTTTATAGTTACAAATATTCCAAGTGAATTAAGATTTTTCCACGGATTAACCAATAAATTAGAAAATCTGGGCGCTTTAACGAAAGGAGATAGGCGGGTGTCATTGTTGAATAACATAAGTTTTGAAGGATGTTCACAAATTGATAATGATCATTTCAAATTATTTTTACTTGAATTTAATGTTCAAATTTCACTAGTTTGGTATAAAAATAATTCCATTCCAGATGATTTTCCATTAGAAAATGTTATTGATGGTTTATGTATGAATTATTATTATTTAAACAATACTAAAAAAGCTATTAATACGTTTACAAAACTTTTGACTTTTATTAACCAATATACAATTAATAAATCATATTTTAGAGAAGACAATGATACTATTTATAATTATATTCAAAATTTAAAATCACAATCTGCTACTAGTTGGAATAATACGTGGTATCAATTACTTAAAATGAAACACAATTATTTTTACAAACAATCCAAAATACTCATTTCTGTTTTATTAAAAGCTATAATATCGATTATTCATGATTATATACCACATTGTAAACAATGGATTTCTCATGATTATTGTTGGACTATTCAAAATCACAAAGAACATTCTCAATATGTTAAAAATATTGTTCATACAATTCTTTTATGTCAACTTAAACCTGAATGTTCTAATACAATTGGTAAAATACCTTCACATCTGATACACAATATTATTCCGTGGCTTATACCTAAAAATGATTTCTTCTTATTGCCAAGTGAATCACTAGAATGTTTAAATAATGGAATTCATTACTCTACTAATATTAATAGTTTTTTGAATAAAATGTTTGAATTACAAATTTTTATTCAAAAAAATATTATGCAAATGCTTCGTTCACATAGTTTCTCTTATATATCTTCAAAAAAACATTCTATAATTACTATTGAAGAACAAATCCTTGGAAAATATAAAGAAGATTATACAATATGTTATGATAAATTTTTAAAAAATTCAGATTTTTATAAAATTGATATTAGTGTTAAACCAAAATTAACATTGGAAGAACATATTAATATATGTAAAAAATGGAAACATAGATTTATATCTTATGTTAAACATAAAAAACATCAAAAAAAATTTGGTGCTTTTATCAAATCTTTAAAAAAAAATAACTGGAGTTATGAGTTATATTATCCAGGTGATTGCAAAGCATGTAGGTGTTTTATGAAACACCAATGGCAAATTGAAAAACATAATTATGATATTATTGATTCAAATAATGATCAATGGCTAGAAAATGTTTCCAATCAAGTACATAAAAAAAATCGATTTGCAAAAAAATTTGATTTAACACTTACATTTTGTGTAAATAATGTTATAGACAATTGGAATCATTCTACTGGTAAAATTATTAAAATCAAAAACACACATATATGTCCTGATTTTATTGGATTATTGGTTAAAACCAAACAACGATTTATATAAATCATATAAAAATGAACCTTATCGTTATATAAATTAATATACAAATATACTATTAATACTAGAAAATGACTTCTAATTTGTTAGAAAAGCATATTCAGCAAGTTATTAAGGAAATAATTGAACTAGATGAAAAAGACTATATTCCTATTGAAGATTATCTATTTATGTTAGATAATCCAAATCCACTGTTCACTCCCAAAAAATTTGTAAAACTTGCAAATAAATTTCCAGAAGAATTCAAAAATTATATTGATGATAAAAGACCAATTAAATTTAATCAATTTGAATAGATAAAATATATTTACCTGTTTTAGTATTTTGGGTAATTCTCTGTTTTTTTTAAAATAAAAGTACACGAAAGTTATTGATAAAAAATATTAATGAGTGACTTTCAAAAAGTATGGGTTATGAAAGCTTTAAGTGATGAAAATAATATTAGTTGGAGCAATGCAGTTTCTTATTGGAATTTAAATAGTTATTCTATTTATAGATATATTTATCGATTACCATTAGGTGAATCTATTCCAGACGGAACTAGTATTACAAGTGAATATTGGGAAAGATTAGATACATATGATGAAAATTTGACATTAGATCTGGATGTTGGATATTGGATATTATTAGAAGGTATTATAGATGATCTAGACGACGGACAAGGAACATCTTTAGGTGGTCCTAAAATGAATTGGAAAGTTGAATTCAAAGATTTCTCAGGAAATTCAATTTATGACGGAGAAGAAATAAGAACAGATAATTATGGATTTTTCAATATACCATATAATAATTTGAATCACAATGGTAATTTATTTGAGATATATACATCTTGTGTAGATTCATCAGGCTTTGATACATTGACGAAAGAACAATCTATTATTGGTGAAAATTTTAGTGCAATTGGAATACCTGGTACAAAATATTCACAAGCGACAGCGTTATCATCAATTTTAGCTACCGGTTTAAAAGAGTCTGAGGAATCAATAAATCTTGGATCATATGAGAGTCAAAAACAAAAATTTGAAACAGCATTTGGAATAAATATAAATACAAATCCTTACGACACAACTACAGATGTCGAAAATGCAAATAAGTTTTCTTCGGGTGCATTACAAATGGAAATTTTATTGTCTGGAATGAATAATGTTTTTAATGGCACTAGCGAAACTGAAGAAAATATTAAAATAGCTACAATGAAAGCAATAGCGAATGTAATATCTGAATCTTCGGGAAAATTGGATTTTACTGATGAAAATAATTTTTTGAAAAAAATTATTGAAAAAAGTGCAGAAAATATGAATATTAACGATGCAGAAACTAAAAACAGTTTAAAAAATAAGTCAAGTGGTTTATCTGAGTGTGTTAAATATATTAAAAAAACTGTTGAAAATGATGTTGATGCAGCAGATGCTACTGCTACAGAAGCTAATGATGCTATACTTGAGATGCATAAAAAATTAAAAGCAATTAAAGAGAAATTGAAAGAAGAATCCGAAATCAACAATATTGATGAGAGCAATTTAATTGATAAAAAAGGAGATTACGAATCTTTTTTTGATAATTATGATGTTCCAAAATATAATCCAGAACCATTTAAATTAAATGTTAAAATAATTTACGGATTGTATCTCGACGCGAACGGAGAGAAATATACTGGAACTGTAAATCAACCAGATGAAAATGAAACAGAGGATCAATTCGAAAATAGTGTTAGATACACACAAGGCTCAACAAGACCCACACAAGGTTTGAAGGATTCTGTTGACATTGCTCTTGATTATATTCATGGATTTTTAGTTGGATATAACGAAAAAGATAGTTCTGGAAATGACACATATGCATCTAAAGATGCAAATGAGTTAATAACAATTGAACAGGCCGATTTGAATTCTGCTGGACTCGCTCAGGTTCGACAAAAATCCATAGAATATGACGACGAGGGAAATGAAATAATAACAGTTAGTCCTGCTAGAATCGTTATATCTAATAGTGTTGTAGAAAGATCCATGTCCGCGAACAAGCCGTGGTACGAAGAATATTACATTAATGATAACCATCATAATATGATGGTTATGACTATTATTCATGAAATACTTCACACATTGGGTGTTGGAACAGAATACGATGGATTTTGGGATGATGTTACACCAAGAGATAATTCATATTATCCTAAATTATGGAGAGGCGATATGTCAACTAATAGACAAAACTACAAGTTGAGTATGTTAGAGGGAAGAGATGGGTTTTATTCGTTGGAAGATCGAAATAAAAATGGATACGGTCAAAATACAGAGTCCAAGGTTGGTTTTGGATCGCTCCAATGGCCTGATGAATGGTATATTCGCACCGATGGGAGTGGGGCCTGGGCAGATTGGGTGAACAATACCCACAATGGTGCGTGGGACTTCAATGACCCCTCGGGCAATGGCTCCAGTGCCACATTACAAAATGAGATAGCAGGAAAAAATAGAGCAGACGATCGGCGCTTTTATTATACAGGGAAAGCTGGATTAAGAGAGTATAAAAGACTTTTGACTCCAAGAAAACCAGATGGTACTGTAGACACAGAACATAAAATGTATTGGGACGGTGGACGTTTTGCTCACTGGGATGGTATTATTCCAGAGAATAATGATGATGTTGCAGAATTCGTTAACGATGATGGAGTAAAAATAGGAGTTGATGCCGTCATAAATGACATGAAAAACAAACTAAATCATTTTGATAATTTAGTCGGAATACCGATTGAAGATAATTTTGGACCTGGAAGCGGGAGTTTACATTTTGAAAAAGGTTTACGAGGTGAAAGCACCATGCCCTGGCAAGGTTATTATAATAATGGAGTAGATGGATCTGGTGGTACAAATGCATATATGAACTTCGATGAATTTAAAAAAAAAGTACAACCGGTTTCTCTTAATCATGCAATTATAGGTAGGAAAGATGTATTGACAGGCGATAATTTTCCGTATAGCGGCTGGACCGCAATGCCAGATGATTGGCAAGATTTATCTGGAAATAATCATATTGATTCGCAGAATGACCCTATTGGAACTGTGTATGATAGTCGAGCAGTGGCAGCTGGCTTACTAAATAGAAACATGAAAATATACACTGGTGATCACCGCTGGGGACTCTCAGGACTAGAGGACTACGGTCTTGATTTAATTGATAATGTTAAACAAATATCTGCTCCGAATCCATTAATACATCCTGTAATTCCTAATGATATAATGACTTACACTGCTCAAAGATATTCATATATAACATCAATGATTTTGGGTATTTTAGAAGATAGAGGGTATAAAATAGATTATGAATCAGATAAATATACAAATACTGGTATACATCTTGATTATATTGCAGAAACGCACGACGGACGACAGACTACAGACGTAAGACATGATACAGATTCCGTTGATGGAAATAAGACCGCAAACGGAGATGCCGAAAATGCGAGCGTTGATTGGCTGAATGATAATTATTTAAAAATAGATTTGTAATTTATAAATAACATTCTTTATTGCATAATAAAAATTGTGAATTAGAAATCATATTCCAAGGATATAATTGTTGTTCACAAATATAGCAACAGATTCCAGCATAATCACATATATCTTTCACAATTTCTAATGGTAAATTCATTTTATTATTTAACATTTTACAATTATTTTTTATACTTGTAATATAAAACCAAAAGAATAATAATTGATAATAATCCAACAATATTTTTAAATTTTTTTATTTATTAATGATATGTACAACGCGGCAAATGAAAATAAAGTTACTGATGATGAATTTAAATCATTATCAAAATTATTTAAAAAAGGCACTTCTACACAACTTGAAGGTGCGCGTAAACAACATGAATCATCTGCGGGTTCGACACAAATACAAATGATTATGGCTGGAGCTTTAAAAGATGCAACACCAGAAGAATACAATAAAGCTCCTTTTTATATCAATTTAGAAAAATATATTGAAGATGACAATATTGATGTGGAGCCAAATGATAATATTATTGGTCTTGAACTAAAAGACTATATGAGACTGTTTTCTCAAGAAACAGATAAGGAGAAAATACTTGACTATTTGGTCAATGATGGACTATATAATGATAGAAATAATGCAGAAATTGCATTTAATAATTTTCTTAATAATCAAGATCAACAAGATCCAAAAAAACAAAAAATTGAACAATCAGCCAAAACTAACTTGTCAAAGACAATAGAGAAATTTAAGTATTTTAAAAAATTTTATAGTTGGTTTTCAGGAGTAAAAATACATAGAACAATTATAGATACTCCTAAAGGAAAATCAACATCAATGTCAGATGAAAATGAGGATGAACATGTTGTACCGTTTGGTTTTATGCTTTTATTTGGTGGTGGTTTAGCAAGAATAATCAATAAAGATAATTATAACGAAGAAATAAAAATAAAAAGAAGTTATAAGGAGTGGAACGAGAATTCAACAGAATTTATTGAATGGCTTGTTGGATATGACGATATAACAGACTCTTCACAAATTGATAATGCTTTTAGGAAATTCAATATGTTTAATATACAAAACGAAAAAAAAATACCTGAAGACCAGATCTTCGATAGAGTTAAAGAGATAGAAAGATATGGTATGGATTTAGGAGAAATAATATGGCTGTATAATGATACAGATGCTAGACTTATATTGAATTGTTTGGGTTATAAAACTGAAAAAGAAATAGCAAAATTTTGTATGAATATGTTTAAAATAAATTATTATGGTTATTACCTAAGTGAAGGTAAAGCAAATTCTGTTAAATCTGATCATTTATTTGTAAAACTTGAAAAAAACAATGATACTATTAAATTTTCTCCATCGATTACACGAATAAGACAATTCAATAAAGAACTATTTGCATGGGCGAATTGTTTTAATCAAGATAAAATTAAAATATTAGATTCAATAATTCAAAAAAGACCACAAAAAGGATCTGAAAATCAAGACAATATTATATACAAAGACCCAGGATTATCAAGTAAATGGCTACCAAAAGGTGCAAGGAACATATCCGGAAATTGTGATGATATAAACGCATTAATTGGTGAAAAAAATATGGTTTATATATTGGATATCTTGTGTCATTATCTGAATAAAGATATATTAAACAGGATTATTTTCAATATTCTGATGACTAGAATATATCGTTATAAAAAAGCAAAAGCAATGCCTTTGGGGCAATATACTGGTCCTCAACCTGAAGAAACAAAAACAAAGCCAAAACTAATCAAAGCATATGTTGAATGGCTTACAAATTTTAAAGAGTCATTAGAAACTACATCTGACAATACACAACTTGTAAGGCTAAAAAATAGTGTAGAAGAAAAAATAGAATTTTTGAATTCGGATCAAGTGCTTTCAATGCAGGCGCCACAAATTAATAGGCAAATGAATAGTTTTCATGACAATCTGAAACAAAATTATAATAATATTCCAGAATTTAATTTTTCTGTTACATCTACTGGTAATACAGCAGAGGCACTGCAGCATGCCACCACAAAAGCTGCAACTGGTACCCCTATGAGAGATATGCAAAGACAAGAAAATATACTTACTGAAAGATCAGACATAGCTGAAAAAGATCAAGTCCAAGCAGGTAAAAAAGAAAATGAAGATAAATTTGAATTACATTTTTTTAGAGCCTATTTGGAAGAACGACAAAACATTAGAGAAAATTTTGAAAATTTACAAACGGAAGCGAAGACGACTGGTAGTTTAGTATATCAAGCAATTGATAATTTAGACTCTAGTTTTTATAAGGATGTTAAGGCGGCTTCAAAGCCACGAACCCAACGGAACATCAAGCCTCGACGGCTGCCAATGTCACTAGAATTAAACTCACAACACGATAAATCCCCTGCCCAATCCCCTGACGGATCCCCTGCCGAATCCCCTGTCGGATCCCCTCCCGAATCCCCGGACTCACAAGGTTGGCTTCTTGGCGGCCGAAAAAAGACTAGAAAGAGAAATAAAAAGCATTTATTAAGAATGAGAAGGAAACTATAGATATACTTTCTAAAAAGTATATACTAATTTATTTTGTGTTATATTTTTGTGTTATATTTAATCTATTTCTTCAATTGTTGGACCAGTATCTTCGACTGGTGATTCTGTTGGCATTTGTGATGGATCTTGTGTTGGCATTTGTGATGGATCTTGTGATTCGCCTTGTGGCATACTCGATTGAATTTTTTCTTGAATTTCTTTCATTTTTTCTTCATATACAAGTGGTTCTTCATCTTGATTAGAATTCAGCCATTCTTGTTGTTCTTTTAGATAATTTGTTAATTCTTCATTTTTATCACCAATTGCAGATAAACCAGTATATATTACTTGATCCAAACCATTTTTCTTTTCAATTTTTAATGCATTTAATTCATCTTCAGCTTTGAATTTCTCAGCATCCGAAACCATTTTATCAATATCCTCCTGACTCAAGCGACCCTTATCATTCTTAATTTCAATTTTTTGAGATTTACCAGTTGATTTTTCGGCAGCACTTACAGTAAGAATACCATTTGAATCTACATCAAAAGATACTTCAATTTGTGGTTGACCGCGTGGCATTGGTGGAATACCATCTAGAGTAAATTTACCCAACAAATTGTTATCACGTGTCATAGATCTTTCACCTTCAAAAACCTGAATTAATACACCAGGCTGATTGTCAGCGTATGTAGAAAATGTTTGTGTTTTCTGACAAGGAACGGTTGTATTTCTTTTGATAAGTGGCGTAAAAACACCACCAGCAGTTTCCAATCCCATAGAAAGTGGTGCAACATCCATAAGAAGAAGATCACTTAGACCTTCTGAATCTTGACCAGTTAATACTGCGGCCTGGACTGCAGCACCATATGCAACTGCCTCATCAGGATTAATACTATGATTTAGTTCTTTACCATTAAAGAATTCACTAAGAAGCGCCTGGATTTTTGGAATTCTCGTAGAACCACCAACAAGCACGATTTCATCAATTTCAGATTTAGATTTTTTAGCATCTTTTAGAACTTGTTCTACAGGAATCATACATTTTCTAAAATCCGTCGCGCAAATATCTTCGAAACGAGCTCTAGTGATTGTTGAATTAAAATCAATACCATCAATAAGTGAATCAATTTCAACACATGCTTGTGTAGATGACGATAAAGTGCGCTTGGCACGTTCACATGCAGTTCTGAGTCTACGAAGTGAACGTGGATTTGTTTTAACATCTTTTTTTAATTTTCGTTTTACTTCCAAGCAAAAATAATCAACAATTTTGTTGTCAAAATCCTCTCCACCTAAATGTGTATCACCAGCTGTTGATAACACTTCAAAAATACCATCTTCAATAGTTAAAATAGACGTATCAAATGTTCCACCACCTAAATCATAAATAAGAATTGTTTTTTCACCACTATCCTTGTTTTTGTCTAAACCATACGCAAGTGAAGCAGCAGTCGGTTCATTAATAATTCGCAAAACCTCCAAACCAGCAATTGTTCCAGCATCTTTAGTCGCTTGACGTTGGCTATCGTTAAAATATGCAGGAACAGTAATTACTGCTTGGGTTACTTCAGTACCAAGATAACTTTCCGCAATAGTTTTCATCTTAGTTAGTACCATTGATGAAATTTCTTCAGAAGAAAATTGTTTTTCTTCACCTTTATAATTTACTTGTATCATTGGTTTATCGTTTTCACCAGAAATTACTGTATATGGAAAATGTTTAATATCAGATTGAACCGCCGAATCCGCAAATTTGCGACCAATCAATCTCTTTGCATCAAATACGGTATTTTGAACATTCATTGCTACCTGATTTTTGGCAGCGTCACCAATTAATCTTTCTTTTTCATTAAATGAAACATATGACGGTGTAGTGCGATTACCCTGATCATTCGCAATTATTTCTACTCTATCATTAATATATACTCCAACACATGAATAGGTTGTTCCAAGATCAATACCAATAGCTTTACTCATATTTTAATTTAATACTAATCAGAAACCTCTTATATATTTTTAATTTTAATAATTTTTAGTAGTGAATTTGACGACTTAGAGGATAATAAAGTACGTCCCTTTTCTTATGTGGTGGAACAAATAAAATGCGATTTACTGTATATGGCAAATTAGAAAGTCGTTGTTCCAACAAATTCAAATGTTCGTATGGTGTTGCGATTTGAAGTCTAAAAGGAAACTGTTGCAAATCTTCTTTAAAACCGTTTTTCATGAATTCTCCAAGTTTTTTTAATCTTTCAATAATATTTAATTGACTTACTTTTTCACCTTTAAACCATTGTACATCTGTTAGTAAAATAAAAAAACGATTATCAGTCGCATATACTCGTGTCGCTTCTATTAGTGTTCCACTCCCAGAATAAATCTCATTATCGGTTATATTAGGAAACAATAATAATACCTTTGGTTGCGTGAATCCGGCACCAAGTTGTCTGCATATCAAAAAACATCGATTTGTTCCTCGATATTTTGTGAAATATAAAAAAATCTCAAGATCATCTGGCACAGCAAATGCATAATAACCTTTCGATAAAACAGCTATATTATTATTACCAAGTAATTTCATAGGTTTAACCTTTTCTGGAAGAGTTACTTTTGTATGGGCATATACATGCTCCAAAATATCTTTTTTATCTTCAAAAGCAGTTAAATGCAATATATGCGAACCGCCAAATAACTTGGATGAAGTCTTCATTTACATTATTATTAATATATCAACTTACTCTTATAACCCTTTATACATAAAGCAATACAGAAGATAAATATATAAAAATAATAAAATATTAGTATTAATGAATCAAAATATTAATGGATTATTTTTAGGATTCTCTACATTATTGTTAACAGCAATATTAGAAACAATGAACAAAAAAAGTGCTTCTAAAATAATAAAAGAACAAGGAATTCATTTGTATTATAGTGCTTGGATGAATACTACTATTAATTCAATAATATATGGACCCATTGTTTATTCATGGGTTACAAATAATCTTATTGACAATTCTACCAATCATCATTATATTATTTCCGCAATTAACATCAACAGTTTACTAATAATACATTCTATAGGATATTGGATTGCTCATATTATCATGCATAATAAAAAATTCTTTTTTATGCATAGATTTCATCATAAATTTTCAATTCATGTTAGTCCTGTAATAGCAATGGCTGTTTCACCATATGAATATTTGTTTGCTTATATGTTGCCATTTATAATCGGCTCTATTATGATTATACCAAACTCAAATGAACTAAATATTGCAGCCAGTATTGTATCAATATCTAATATAATAATTCATAGTCCATCATTCAATATTGATGTTGAATATCCAAATTGTTTAGTTAATCCGAGTAAACATTTGGGTCATCATGAATCAATGAATACACATTTCGCAGCCCCAACTTACGATTTAGACTATATTTATGGTATTTTTTTTAAAAAATCTTGTAATATTGTTAAACAAAGTAATGTTAATGAAAAATTAAATATTATTAGTGTTCCAAAATCTATTAAAATATAAGATCAAAATACAAATAAATTTATAATAGTTTTCAATTATATGAATCAATTACATGTTATTAGTGCTTTTTGTAAAGCGGGTCAAAAACTTTCCGGTGTGGAACTGGGTTCTACTAGTCTTTTAAAATATATTAAAAATCCAAAATATATAGATTTGATTACAAACTTTGAAAATGAATATAGCTATGTTTCCTTGAATAATTTAGTAAAAAAATCATTAACAGATTCACATTACAAAACGTGCATATTAGGTGGAGACCACTCAATTTGTTCTGCAACAATACCAGCATTCTTTGACACGTATAAAGAAAATGGGCATGTTTTATGGATTGATGCTCATGCAGATATAAATACAATTGATTCATCACCATCGGGTAACTCACATGGTATGCCACTAGCAAAAGCATTCGGCTTGGAAAAAAATATTGTATTTAATAAATATAAACCAAATTTTAAACAATTAACATATTTGGGTCTTAGAGATTTAGATTTTTTTGAAAAATCTTTTATTGAAAATAACAATATTAAATGCTTTAATATGGGAAAATATACAGAAAATATGTTAATAAATAATTTCAAAAATAAAAATCTTTATATTAGTTTTGATGTTGATAGTTTAGAACCAAAAATTATGCCTTGCACTGGAACAAAAGTATCAAATGGTATTGATATAGATGAGTTATGCGTACTTATTCAAAATATTAATGATAAATGCACTATAAATTGTTTTGACATTGTTGAATATAATCCTAAAATTGGTAATGAAGAAGAAATTATGTTATCTGAGATAAATATTGCCAAATATATTGATGCCATAATCTAAAGATTACCAACGTTTTAAATATTCAAAGATAAAATAGTATTTAAACTAATGTTATACAATTTCATTAAAAGACTTTTATATCATGAAGATGATTGTTTAATTGGTAAAATAAGACAATTTACTAAATATGAAGAAAAAACAACAGAACAATGTCCTTTGGCAAATCAAGCATTACCACATGAAATAATGAATAATATTGATATTTCTAAAAAAGCGGTTTTTAGAGGAACGGTTGGAATAATATATACTGGTATATATGACGAAGAAACCGTATGCGTAAAAACAATTCTAACATCTACAAAAGAAAATATGAAAGACGATATACATAGTTTTAATAGTATTGGTAATGTATTAGGTGTATTTGCTTCTAATTTACCTAAAATGGTTAATAGTTTATGTAAATGTATTTCTATGGAAACAAATATAAATCATGAAAAAAAAATGTGTAATGTTGTAAATAAAAAACTTTCTCCAAATATTGATATTGTTGACTTCTTAAAACCAATTGATGATTTTGAATCAATACAAAATGTTTTTGTATACAAATATGTTGAAGGAGTGTGTTTATTAAAAATATCAAAAGATGATGTAAAAGCAATAGGTAGAAATATTGCATTGGTTTTTTTTAAAGCTATTCACGAATATAACATAATATTTGGAGATATGAATCCAGGTAATTTTATTTACAACAAAAAAACAAACAAAATAACATTTATAGATTACGGATGTGTATTTGAATTAAATAAAACTCAACTCAATGTTTTAAAAGAATTACATAGAGCACAACAAAATAAAATTAAGCTAAGAAACTATTTGAAAAAATGGAACGCACCTATATTGTTAGCAGACAATATATATGATAGCTCTCGAATATTTTGGACAAAAGATGCGAATTACACAAATACTAGTTTTCTTGATGTTCTAAAAATACCCGGAGTTGCGGAATGTAAATTACCATCTGAAATAGTTATTGTCATTAAAGCAGTTTATCAGTTAATAGAATTAGAAAAATGGTTGGAATGTAAATGTGATATTTCAGACTATTTAAAAACTATATAATAACTATGACACAAGCAGATAAAGAAACTTTATTTGACCAATTAAAAAAAGATATATCTGAAACACCCCCTAAACTTGATAATATTAGTCAATTATTAAAACAATTTGTTGATGGATTATGTAAGTTTTGTCCATCAAAAACAGAACTAAATAATGAAATTAGAAACCGATTTCCAGTACAAATAAATCCAGAACATACTTTACTTGTAATGGAAAAACTTATATTTACCATTGAACAGTTTCAAGCGCCATGTGACGACAAGATTACAAAAAAAATGCTTTCAAATGTTTCCAATAACTTCAATAATGAATCAATAATTGTTTTTTTGAGTGATTTTTATGATCATACTGAAAAAGTGTATAAAGATGTTTGGGAAGCGAGACAAAGATTAATTAATGGTGAAAATATTGTTCCACAAGAACATAGAAAACAAGTTGTTGGTAAAAATGGAATACCTTTTAATATGAAAACCGGTTTATGATAAAAAATCTTAACTAGTATTTCCAGTTTCAATATATTTCATCCAACTTTTTGGAACATATTTTTTATTGCCATCATAAGGTACCGCAAATCTATTATCAATTAACCAACCATTTATACTCTTTCCATCTAAATACAAATCACACAAAAGTCTACCATATTTTTCTGTTGAAATATTCTTTATTTTTATTGTTTTATTCAAAATTAATTTTTCAAGATTCGTTTGACAAATTATTGCAGCTTGTTTCTCAATAACATTTTTTGATCTTAATTCTGGAGAATCAACACCTCTTAATCGTATAGAAAAACGATATATTTCACTTTTAGAACCAAAAGGTCTGGATGCCACGGTTATACTATCACCATCATATACTTTTATGACTTTACCTTCGGATAATTTAGGAATAAAAGGTTTCGTATTTTCCCAATTAGCATTTTCCAAATCATTATTCAAATAATCAATACTGCTTCCAGTTTGTCCATATGCTTCTAGTATCTCTCTTTTTTTACAACAGGTATACAATAAATTTAACATTAATATTCTAAATATAATTCTAAATATATAAGTGTTATTAATTCTGTTCAGGATAAAGTGCTTCTGGCTCAGGTTGCGGCTCGGGTTCTGGTTGAGGCTGTGGTTCTGGTTCAGGCTCGGGTTCTGAACTATGTAATACATATTCTAAAATAAAGCGACTATCATAATTTGAATTTGTTACACCAGAAATTAAATCTAAACCGTTGTCAATAGGTGAATCGTTGTCAATAGGTAAATCGACTGTTCTGAATGCAGATAAATTATCTACAGAAGCATTAAAAGGACCAGAATCTTGATTTGAGCGTGTAAAAGATGTATTCACTACATACATTACCATAATTTTGTCATTATTCTCAAATAATATTGATTCTGTTTCATATCCAGACGAATCAATATTTGTTCTAGCGTTCCAATATTCTACTTCTGAATCAAGAATAGATTCTCCAGAAACATCATTATACCAATTAGTAATAGTTTTATTAAATGCAGAATTTCCACTAGTATCAAAGTTATTATTTTTATCAAATCCGGCTGTTTTCAACCTAATATCATTAGGAACATCAATTGTGGAATCATTATCAAAAAACAAATCATTATTTCTTTCCGATTCTTTAGTAAAATCGAAAGTAGATATTGCACTATCTGTTGAATTAAATACTTTTGAAAACATTTCAGCAAAAAGTATACCTTTTATAGTGTTTTCGAAATCAACACTTGAATTTATAATATTTTCATGCATAATTTTATTTGATAACGATAAACCATTGTCTAAAATTCCAGTAATATATGATGTTCCGGAAACATCTTCTGCAAATTTTGTTTGAATCAAATTATTAGAAAATTCTAATCCTGAACAAGATTTTGTAAGTATCTCATTATCTCTGTCAACATTTATAGATAAATCAAATATTTTACCAGCATTAAGAATCGCAAAATCTGCACTAATAAATTTTGAAGTGCCAGGTATTATATCTATTTTTTCAAAATCTATATTTTCTAAATATACTATTGAAGGATTTAGATAATTCATTTATATTTACCTCTATATATAGCCAATTTTAAATTTCCATGTTTTTAAAAACCAATATTTCATAAAAATAGTTATATTATGACACTTTCTTATCTCGTTTTATAACAAATATAATTAAAATTGCACCAACAGGATCAGATTTGGCAAAAAATATGCGAAAATAATACTTCCTGACTTCCAAACTAAATAGCATGTCATCTATCATGAGTTAGGGCTTTGGTGGTATCACCAGCGACCCCCAATCGACCTGGGTAAGATATGCGTCTGTTGGCCAATATAATATACCAGAAGAGCGTGTTAAATACATGTAATAAGCAGGTTGATCGAGTGGATCCAATTCTAGAGATGCTCTAGTAATAGGATTCATGTAGTACTCTTTTTTTAGTTTTCTTGAATTTCCAATTATGTCACTGTCACTAGTATAATCATACATGATTACGTCGTCAAAGTACTCGCTGCCACCCGGGTGATTGGTACTATCTATATAGGTGTGTAATTGAGATCTTCCACCGGTAAC
>Ga0163180_10000677_pt1 | contig 19743 bp, 14 predicted proteins | sample AtlANTMetagenome_2_FD_109647 | JGI IMG/M metagenome (GOLD analysis project Ga0163180, IMG submission 109647) | Marine eukaryotic phytoplankton communities from the Atlantic Ocean - Atlantic ANT 4 Metagenome | ecosystem: Environmental > Aquatic > Marine > Oceanic | place: North Atlantic Ocean...
ACCTTCCACCGCTGGGCCTTGACTTCATGAACCGGCAAGGTGCCGGGCTCTACTGCTCTTACTGGAATCCGCATCGAAAAAACAGAACGGAGTCGAGCCTCCAGCTCTTCTTCCACCTGGCTCTCTCCACATTTCTCAATCATCAGGCGGATCTCCGGGAGGGCTCCCCGCTCGTCTACTTCAACCTGGTATTCCGCTATCCCATCTACCGAGCAGACCACGGCTTCAATGGCGCTGGGGTATACATTCACCCCCCGAACCACAACCATGTCATCCGCCCGCCCAATGATTCCCTCCTCCAGTCCGAAGGCTTCAGGGTCTTCCCCTTCGATCACTGTCGGTCGAACGAGATCCCCTGTGCGATAGCGGATCAGGGGTGCTCCGTGCCTTCCCAAAGTCGTTAAAACCAATTCCCCTACCTCCCCGGGAGACACCTGCTCATGGCTTTCAGGGTTGATGACCTCTGCGTAGTAGGACGAATGGAAAATGCGTAGCACCCCGGGGTTCGCAGGATCACTCACAGTTACCGGACCGACCTCCGTCATCCCATGGTGGTCCACCACCCTCGCACCATACTCGCTTTCGATCCGTTTTCTTACCTCCGGAATGCTCCCGCCCGGTTCCCCGCAAACGACCAGGGCCTCCAAGCCCAATTCATCCACCGGGAGGCTCATCTGCTTCCCAACCAATGCGAGATGCAGGGCGTAGGTGGGAGTGCACGCCATGAACTGCGGGCGATGCAGGGACATCATCCGAAGACGGTTCTCGCTGGAAAGGCCTCCCCCCGGAATCGCACGGATCCCCATCCCGGCCGCCGCCTCAAAAGCTGACCAGAACCCGATAAAGGGGCCAAAGGAAAAGGGAAAGAACGCACTGTCCCCGGACCGCGCGCCCGCGTTGGCCCAGACCCATTGCCACGACTTCAGAACCCATGCCCACCCCTCGGAGTCATCCAGCCACGCCATCGGGGTTCCCCGCGTTCCACTGGTCTGGTGGAAGCGGGTGTAAGTCTCAAGTGGGAATGTCAGGGTCGTGCCGTAGGGGGGATGCCGCTCATGATCCACGGCCAGTTCATCCTTCGTCGTGAAGGGGACCGCAGCCGCAAACTCTTCAAGGCTGGAGAAAGGGCCGGCCTTGTCACCCAGCTTTCGCGCATAAAATTCATTGGCAGGCAGAATCTGCCCCAGGAGGGCGTTAAGCCGCTCAAGCTGCATGTCGCCCAGCTTCATTGCCCCCTAGTCGTTTGCCTTCGCCTCGGCCGCCGACTTCGGGGGCGGCCCCGGATTGGGCTTGAACTTGGTAACCATGAACCCGCCCGCCGCCGCCAGCAGGATTCCCATAACAAAAAGCGGCGAGATTCCTCCCCCTTTTGGCGGATGGAGGGCGATTGCCACGATGGCGTTTACGATGGGCGCACCTGCAAAAATAATGGACATTACGGAAACCGCCACGATCCCCGGGCTCATTCCTGCTTTCGCCCCGGAGCCCATCGCGAGCAGGACACAGAACGCCCCGATCGCTCCAAGAATTCCCGCCAGCAACGAAAGCCACATCCCCTTGGGCGGCATGGCCCAGTTCATGTTCTTTGACATGAGCAATACCACCAGGGGCGCCAGCACCGCGGTAATGAAATAGGCGATCCCGACAAACAGAAAAGCCTTGTACCGGCCCAGCTCCTTGTCTGCCATCCCTACCTGTCCTGCATGCAGGAAAATTCCGTAGAGGCCCCAGCAGGCCACTGTCATCAGGGCAAATATAAGCCAGTTCATGGATTTCTTCTTCTTGGGTGATGGAAGGTGCTCACTCACTTGTCTCAATCAGGACCCGGACCCGGCCAGGGCGAACTCAAGGTCAGCGCGAATTGGGTCAGGGATCGGCACCGCGGAGATCTCTCCGTTCTCGAACCTCACGCAGACCACTGCCACTTTCCCGGTAGCAATGGGAGCTTCTTCCAGGTCCAGGTAGAAGCGAAAACTATAGCGAACAGACTTGGTCCGGATCTCATCAATGGAAACCCGGATGATAAGGACATCATCGTTACGGGCAGGCTTTCGGAATTCGCAGCTGGCGCTCACCCGCGGCCAGCCGATTTCGATCTCATTCATCTGCCGATGGACGGGATGGCCAAGGCTGCGCATGAACTCGTGTTCCGCGGTCTCCATGTAGCGGTAAAAATTGGAGAAATGCACAAGTCCCGCGAGATCGGTCTCGTGGAACTCAACCCGCCGTTGATACTCAAAGCAATGGCTCTTACTCTCTTCGCTCATGGTTCCCTCGGGGCAGCCGCTGCACAAACCCGCTCCGCGAGCTCGAGAAAGCCGTCCTTCATGACCGAGACGCTATAACGATTCTCCACCCCGCGGCGACCTCTTTCTCCCATCGCAGCAGCCTCCTCCGGATTCGCGAGGAGCTCTTCCCAGCCCTCTGCGAGGGCCCGGGGGTCGCCGGGGGTCACCGTTCGTCCCCCGCCGGTTGCGGCCGCAATTTCCTCAAAGGTCGAGCCCGCCGGATTTACTACCGGCACCCCACTTGCCATCGCCTCAATCAGGCAGAGCCCGAAAGCCTCGGCATACCGCATCGGAACCGAGAAAACCGTGAGACCTCCCAGAAATTCCGCCTTCTGCTCCCGGGTCACATTGGGGAACCAGTCCACGAGGGCTCCAAGGCCTGCATCCTCGATCTTCTTCTTCTGCTCGTTGACAAAATCCTCATCTCCCGGGGGGCATGACCCCGCTATCTTCAGACGACAATCCGGGAACCTGCCCGCCTCCTGCAGCAGAAGATAACCATCCACAAGGTCGCCAAGTCCCTTGTCGTGGCTCATTCGTGAAAAAAATCCGATCGAGGGCGGCCCTTCCTCCACACGTCTGCCATACCCATCCAGATTGATCCCGTTGGGGAGAACCTCGATCCCTTCCCGGGAGATCCCAAGACGCTCTGCCATTACGCCGGCATAGAACTGGCTGGGGGCAACCAGCATGTCGCACTCCACAAGGCGCGCCTTCATTTCCTCCCAGCTCCTGGTGCGGAAGGGCTCCGGGAGGCTGTCAAGGAAGGTGTCTTCTCCCTGAAAAAAGGCAATTACGGGAATGTCTCCCAGGCGCTTCTTGAGCTCCCTCGTCATTCCCGAGAGCAGCGCGTTGGAAAGCGCGATACAATCCGGCCGTTCATGGTTCGCAAGCCAGTCCATGAGCTTCTCAAGCTCCTTGGTGAGGCGGCTCTCGTCTACCTGTAACATGGCAAGGCACATCTCCGCCTGCTCACGGGGGCTGGTCATGTGGCTGCGCCGGGCCGCCGACCGCAGGAGCCTCACTCCGTTGAAGAGTTTGTCGAGCCAGCGCGGGGTGTGGCGAAACAGGGCAAACTTCTGCTGCAGGTAGACATTGATCCCTCCGAAAAAGATGGGGCTGTCCCGTATCTCGGGAGGGCTCTCCTCATCCAGCTGCATGGGAAGATACAGAGGCAGCAGTGCCACCTCATGCCCGTCCCGGTGGAGAGCCGACACCAGGGTGTTGTCCCGCATGCATGCCCCACAGTGATAGCTGCCCGTGCCCGCGGTCAGGAAAGTGACTTTCATGCGGGACAGCAAACGATGGGCCCTAGGAAACGGGCTCTGGAGCCCGGCCGTGAGCGAGAGGTTCGGGAAGAGCGGCAAAATCGCTCATCGCTTCAGCCAGAGGCCCGTAATCCTTGCCATCAAGATCTCCAATGAGGCAGTCGGTGAGCATGGGCCGGATCTCTTCGTGCCTCTTGATCAATTTAGCGAAGCTGAAATCCTCGTCATAAAACGCATAGACCAGCTTGCGCATAACCTCAATCATCTGGCAGAGCTTTTCTCCATAGCCTGAAAACTGCCCGGCCGACGCATCCCCCTGTTCAAGAGACCCGCTGATGGCATCCGCCGCCATTTCCCCGCTCTTCAGAGCAAGAAAAACCCCCGAGGAAAAAACCGGGTCGAGGAAAGCGAAGGCATCACCAGCCATCACCAGTCCGTCTGACGCACAATGCTCTCCCCGGTAGGAATACTCTCCGGTTACCCAGTATTCTCCAAACTGCTCACCTTCCCCGAGGTGCTCCCTGACCCAGCTGTTCTCAGCGATTTCACGCTCATAAATTTCCCGAAGGTCCCGGGTGTCTCGATACAGGTAGTCCCGCTCCGCCACGATCCCCGAGCTCACGATATCGTTGCGCAGAGGAATGTTCCAGAACCAGCCCCGCCCATCCACATAGGCCACGGTGGTCGCTCCTTCGTCCAACCCTTCATCACGTTTGGCCCCCTTGTAGAGGGTCCAGATCGCAATCTTATTGAGCTGCGGATCCCTCCGCCGCCATTTCTTCTTCCGAAGGAACAGGGCATCCCGCCCACTGCAGTCAAGAGTCACGGGAGCCTGCAGGGTGTAGTCCACCCCGTCCTTCCCGCGGGCGGTCACCCCGGTAACCTGGTCGCCCTCATAGGTGAAACTCCGCACTTCCGTCTCTTCCCTGACTTCTGCGCCCTTCTTCGAAGCATTACGCAACAGCATTTCATCAAATACCGATCTCTCCACCTGCCAGGTGGTAGCCGCGGGATGGTCGAGGTGCTGGAAGAAATAGAAGGGATCCGAAATCTTACCTTCCTTGGTCACAAACTGGACACTGTGCTTCTTGACGAAAGCATGTTCCTCCATCTGCTCCAGAACCCCAAGGCGCTCCAGGGTGTAGTAACAGAAGGGCATAAGCGACTCGCCTACGTGGTAGCGGGGAAACTTTTCTTTCTCTAGCAGGACAACCCGGTGCCCTTTCTCTGCCAGAAGGGCCGCGGCGGTAGCCCCGGAGGGGCCGCCCCCGATTACGATGACGTCACAGGACTGATTTTCACTGGTAATATTCATGGCTGGTGGGAATCGGGAAGTATCTCGAGAATCCGGGCCAGACAGCTGCCATCTGACCCCATGAGCTGGTTAAAACGACCGTAGAACAGGTCATCATTGCCGAGCGCTGACAATTTCGTCGGTAGTATTCCGCGTGCAACCGAAAAGTAGCCAAGGGGCCGGCTTTTATAAGTCACTCCGGTCTCGTTCAGAATGCCCCCCAGAGGCTGCCCCCCCGAGAGGATGGCCTGATGCAAATCCTCAGGAAACCGATTGAGTTCAATTTCGATCAGTCCGAATTCGGCAGCGCGGCCGGTCTCTCCACCCCTAAGCACCACTTCCCGGAAATAGTAGTTATCCGCCTGCCCGTCCACCAGCACTTCAAGAAGCATTCCTTCCCCGTAATGCCGCTCCAGAGTGGATGTCATATCGGCCTCGTGGACAAGGAGCTCCCGGAAGGGATCTGGCATGTCCTCCGGCAAACACCGCGCGAACCAGTCTTCCTCCAAGCCCGCCCGCGAGAGCGATTCGCTCAGGAGCCCGGGGAAAGATGACGGCGAAGCTTGGTCCACGGAGAATTGCTTAGGTTTCACAACGGGATGCTGGGAGCCCCTCAGGGGCCCGGATCTACACGATCCGATCCGTCTTGTGATGCTCGAGAAAGAAGTCGTGCAGGAGGTTGTCCACGCAGAGAAGCCCGTCACGATTGAGAACGATGGAACCATCCCGCACCTCCAGCAGGCCTTCCTCGGTCAACTCCTTCAGCTGACGATCAAAGCGCTCCAGGATACTGACCCCGAACTTTTCATTAAAATAATCCGCTCCCACATGGCCAAGCTTCATCTGCAGGATGAATTCCCGAATCATCCGCTCCTCCTCGTTGGTCCGAAAGGCCCGCTTGACCGGCATTTTCCCGGACTCAATTGCGCTGACGTAATCATCGATTTCTGTCAGGTTCTGGTAGTGGACACCCTGCACATGTGAAAAGGAGGCGACTCCCAACCCAACCAGGTCGGCCCCGCCCCAGAGAGCATCGCGATAGATGAACTTGGTCTTGTCCGGATTTTTCACCGCCGTGTAGCCCGAGCTGATGGTGTAGCCATTGGCCTCCAGCTCCGCGAAGGCCTCCTTCACCCACCGACGCTTGGTCTCCCAGTCCGCTACAGGTGCAACCAGGGCACCATCAGCCTTCATATCCCGATAGATGGTGGTATTATAGGGGATCTCCATCTGGTAAATCGTGATGCTATCCGGACTGAGCTTGATTACCTGTTCGATATTCTTCTGCCAGTTCTCTTCTGTCTCCTCCAGCATCCCGGCAATCAGGTCGATATTGATCTGCTCAAACTCCTCGGCCTGGGCCCTTTCGTAGGCCCGCCATACTTCCGCACTGCGGTGAGCCCTTCCGTTGATCTCAAGAATACGGTCATCGAAGTTCTCAATGCCGAGGCTCACCCGCGTCACCCCGATTTCCCTGATGGCCGCCAGCTTTCCAGGGTTGAGGGTTCCCGGCTCACACTCAAACGCCACTTCCTCAGCCTCGTCCCAGGGCAGGATGGACTTCATCCGGTCGGTAAGCTCCACAAGCTGCTTGGCAGAAAGGTAGGAGGGCGTTCCCCCACCGAAGTAGATGAAGTGGGGCTTGCGGCCAGTCAGGAGGGGCTTGGAGGCCAGTCTTTCCAGCTCGCAAATGGTGTGATCAAGATAGTCCCGGATTTCCTGGGCATTCTTGTCGGTGTAGACCCTGAAATAGCAGAAATGGCAACGTTTCCGGCAAAAAGGGATGTGATGGTAAAGCCCCAGCGGCGTTTCTGGGACCGGCGGACTCTCAAAGGCCGCCTCCACTTCGGCGCCCTGCTCCTCGGACCAGAAGGAAAAAGGCGGGTAATTGGAAATGAAGTAATTCCCTGCCCGGGTGGCCTTCTTCTTGGGCGGTGGCGCGGTCTCACTCATGACTTCAGTTCCTGATTGCTAATCGCTTCCCGGGGCATTCGCCCGGGGACTCGTTCCGAAATATAGCGGTTTCTCCTTCAAAAGGGAACCACGCAGAGTGCCCCGCAGCCTCCGGCTGGCTCCTGTTCCCATTATTTTCAGGTATCGTCATGATCGCTCCCCACGGTAATTCACTGGCCCTCCACGCAGAAAAGGGTTCCATCCGAGCCTCCAACCACGATCCTGCCACTGGCGAAAGCAAGATCGGAGCTGATCCCTTCCCCGAGATCGAGCCGCCAGATCTCGCTCCCATCCGAGGGCTTCAGGGCATAGACCCTTCCGTCCCCTGACCCAAAAACAACCGCATCCCTGAAGACAATGGCACCACCGTCGACCCGGGACCCGGTCTTGAAGCGCCATGCACGCTTACCGCTGGACCGGTTTACGGCGTGAAGATGCTTGTCTCGTGACCCAATGAAGACCAGTTCCTCGTTCAGGGCAGGTGCGGCGTAAAAACCAAAATCCTTATCCTCATAAACCCATCGCGGCTCCTTCTTTTCGATGTCCACCGCCACCAGTTGGTTCCCGTAATTGGCGGAGTAGACCATGCTCCCCATGGTGGCCACCGTCCCAATGATCTCCGCATCTACCTGCACCTCATTGACGGCCTTCCCGTTCGTTACATCGATCACGTGCACAAGGGCGTCGCAACCGCCCAGGACCACGTTCTTCCCATTTACGAGAGCAGGCGTTCCATTAATCTGCTCAGCCGTTTCATAGGTCCATGCTTCGCTGCCATCCTTAGTCCTCAAAGCCCGGCATATCCCATCGTAACCATTAACCACGACCCAGTCTTCCTTATCATCCGGGCTTCGGACCAGAAGACCTCCCCCCACGAATTTATCCGCAGCTTCGTATTTCCAGAGCTCCTTCCCGGTTTTCTGGTCGAAACAGTAGAGGAACCGGTCGCTTGAGCCGACGAACACTCTCCCCAGTCCCACGGTGGGGGGAGCCTCAATCGTATCTTCTGTCTCAACCTTCCAACGCTCCTTGCCCGTCTCGAAATCGACCGCATAAAAGGTCCCCATCACGGTCCCGACATAAACCGCCCCCTCGGCAATTGCCGCATCCCCGATGATAGGCCCATCAAGGACGGCATCCCATTTCACCATCGGCTTACGAAGGACCGCATCAGGCACCCGCCCCTGAAGAGCGTTGCCTCCGCGGGGAATGGCCCAGCTCTTTGTCACGGCACCCGGATCGGTTTCTTCTGAAACATCCGTGGAAGCCCCAACCTTGTCCCCGCAGCTCACGTTCATCAGGGCAGGCCCCAGAAGCGTCAGCATCATCGCAAGCGCAGAAGATATGGAAAACTTACTTTTCATGGCTCAATCGGGGCAGGCGCTCCTTCAAGCGCACCCTGATACAGTAAAACAAAGCCTTCCGCCGTCATTTTTCGGGGGTTGAACTGCCCGGTCCATTGCCTGGTCGCGTCCTCTGCCAGCCCGGGAAGCTCCGCCAGGGCCACCCCGGAAGTCTCCAGAGGGGGAAGGGCCGCGAGCCCCAGAAGCCGCTCAACCCACTCCGTAACCGGCATTTCTGCGTAGCCTCGCCGGGAAAGAATCTCCCCATAGTGATCGTAAGTATCCCGTGACCCCGGGTCTTCGTAATTATATCGCATCACCTGCGGGAGCATCAGGGCCACTGCATGACCGTGGGCAAGGCCAAAGCGAGCGGTAAGCGGATTGGCAGACGCATGGGCCGCTCCCAGCATACTGTTTTCAATGGCCAATCCGGCAAAGGCCGCTCCCAGCAACATCGCACCACGGTCCTGCTCGGTAGCCTTTCCCACAAGGACGGTCTCAACAGCAGAAGCGATGTGCAGGAACGCCTCCCGGGAAAACGCCGAAGACAGGGGATTGCGCCTGGTGCATACCGCTGTTTCCAAGGAATGCGCAAGGGCATCCAGCGCCGTAAGGACCGCAACCTGGTGCGGCATCGAAGCAGTGAGGTCCGGATCCAGAATGGCGAAAGACGCCAGCGCGCTGGGGTCTCCGCAGGCCATCTTCTCATGCGAGCGGTCCCGGCTGATCACGGCATAACTCTGACATTCGCTCCCCGTGCCAGCGGTAGTAGGGACCGCAATGAAGGGAAGCAGCGGGGTCCGGGCCAGGCCATAGCCCTTGTAGTCACTCATGGTTCCTCCATTAGTGAGAAGAAAGTTGCAGCCCTTGGCCGTATCCATGCTGCTGCCCCCCCCCAGGCCGACAAAACAGTCAAACTCCACCCCGCGGGCAAACTCAGCAGCAGCAGCGATATCGCTCTCCTCCGGGTTCTCACTGGTGGCATCGTAAACGGTATAGCCGATACCCTCCTCGGAAAGCATGTCCGTGGCCCGCGCTACGTGACCCGCGGACGCAACCCCCTGGTCCGTTACAATCAGGGCATGGCTCCCGCCGCTCTCACGAATGCACGCAGGCAATTCCGCCAGGACACCTGGCCCACTCACCAGCCGGGGACTGGGTCTGGTCGTGAAAGGCTCCATCCTTAAATCAGCTTACGGTCGCAAGGTCTCCCTGGATCGCCCGGCGCCGGTAGAGGAATTCGAACAGGTTCCCCTCGTGGGGCTGCTCCCACTGCACCCGGTTAGTCGGAAACGGCCCGATATTAAGCCGCTCGATATCCGGTGAATTCATAAGCTGCCGGATCCAGCCGGGATTCTCCGTCCACGCAGAAACCACCAGAGTTTCCCCGATTTCGTCCAGCATTCGCTCCTGAGGGACCTCCGAAACGCTCGCGAAGGGGAACATGAATTCCGTATTGGCAAGGGGGTGCCCGGAATCAGCACAGGAAATCAGGGTTGGGCGCAGGTAGGTCTGGCCGTGCATTTCAACCAGACGCGGGCCGTTGCGGTAGCGCGCGGTAACATCCTCCGCCCCCTCAACCTTGAGATGTTCGTCAATCAGGTCATTGATCGACCCCGCCCACTCGGTATTGGAAAATCCACAGAGCAGGGCATCTTCATGATCTCGTGGAAGGGGCTCGATGGCCGCCAGTTCCCTTGCGACGGCATCCGCCAGTTCCTCCCGCCCGGACGGGACGAGGATGGCAGAGGTATTGATGCAACTCCGTCCTCCGTTCGCGGCAATGGATTCGACCAGGGTTCGCGCATGCTCGGCCCACTTGCCCGAGTAGTCCTCCCCGAGGAGCACCTTGCTCCGCCCTGTTCCATGAACCTGGATGCTCGGGAAGCCCGCGTATTTCCGCACCGTGGCGTCACTTCCGAAGGCAATTCCACGACCGCAGCACATGAGAATGGTATCCCCGCCTTCGTGGGTCGTGGGATAGAATCCGAATGCTTCCCTGGGGAATCCCGCCGCAATGAGGGCCTGCACAATCCGCAATGGCGTGAACGGGTCCTCCCGGCCCGGTTTGAGAAGGACCGGAATCTTGAGCACCGGGGCGGGAAGCCAGAGCGAATTAACCGCCGGGGCATTGCTGGGAAGCGAGACTCCGAGGGCCTCCGTTACCGGGTAATAGTTCACCTCCAGGTCATCAAGGGAGGAAAGGCCCCGGTCAAAAAGCTCAAGGGGAAGGTTCCGGGTCAGCCCTCCGATCACAGTCCGGATCTGGGACATGGCCGCGTGGATCTTCCCCATGTTCATGCGGACCAGGGTGTGCGGCAGCTTCGTCAGGGCTGACAGCGACTCGATATACTCCTGGGGGCCCTGCTTACCGTCACCAATGGGCAGTTCCTCATTCATGAAGATCTCTGCCGCCTGCTCGCAGTAGCCAGCAAGGGTATCGGCCGGGACGGCATCAAGAGCAGCCCGCGACTTCTCGATATCCAGGAGATCGCGCCTGATCAGGCCCGGGTTGGCGGTATGGGTGAAGACCGCGCCATCCGACACGGCTTCCAGCTTCACCGTATCCAAGCTTCGATACTCCTCTCCCAGTCGCAGGACGGGAATGTGTGTTTCAGTGCTCATGGCAGAAAATGGAACGGCTCGGCGCTCCGGGCAAAAAAAAGTTACTCTGGCAGTTCATCTTTCTGGGCAACCTCCAAAAGGCCGCATTCCTTCGCTAGTATACTCCCTCAATCACCTGCTTGGTGCCGCTTTGGAAGGGCCTCACGTCTCCTACCCCATCCCATGGAAACTCTTCGCAGGGCTCACGACGGATAGCTTCGTCCCTCTCCAGAAAACGAGGCACAAAAAATTCCTTCGTCATGGTGGTCAGCTCCACCCGCCCATAGTCACCATACTCCACATCCTTCGTGGAGTCATCCGGGTCAACAATCCTGAGAACTGCACGCGGCTGTGGGGCATAATAGGTCAGGCTGTATTCCCCCGGCTCACGCTTCCTGCTGATCGCAAGGCCCATCAAGGTGTTCCCATAGGTTGGGGCATAGTTGATCTGCCCCTCCAGAACCTCCTCCTCGATGAAGCGCACATACTGTGGCGTCATGGTCGTCCCCCCGGCAAAAACCCCCTTGATGCCCGCAGCCACAAGGGACATCCGCTCCGCAAGGCTCTCTAGCAGTTTGGGAGTGGTGAAGAGGCACTTGATGTCCCGGTGCCTGATGATGGTAACCGCCTGATCGATGACATGCTCCTGATACTTCCGCGCCATGGAATATTCTCCCTCCGAAATCAGACGCTTCACCCAGCGAGGATCGAGATCTATGAAATAGCAGGCCCCGCCTCGACGATTCGCCAGATGCTCAATGGAGAGGCGCAAGCGTCTCGGCCCGGTAGGGCCTACCATCAACCAGTTGCCGCCCTGGGGAAAGAAATCGGACGGGTAATGGTCACTGAACTCCGAATAGTCCGTCTTATAATCCTCCCACCCGATACGCTGCTTGGGCATGCCGGTCGTCCCACCCGTCTCAAAAACATTGTAGGGCTTCCCCTCGTAGGCCTTCGGGATGAACCGGGCCGGATCCTCCTTCCGCAGGACCTCATCGTCAAAGTTTGTAAACTTCTGCAGGTCGGCGAAGCAGGTCACCTCGGCAATGGGGTCAAACCCCAGGCCTGGGGCCCGGTCCAACCAGTAAGGGCACCCTGTTTCAGGCGAAAAATGCCACTGCATACTCTCGCGAACGCGCTCATCAAGCGCCGCGCGAGCTTCTTCCACGGTCAAATCACAGCTCATGTCAGTTCAGTCCGTAAGGGACGGGGCCAATCCCTAACCCTTTCTCAGGATCCCGCAAGTCCCACGATCTCGCGGATTGGCAAAATGCTTCGGCTTTTCAAAGTAATTTCTCCCAAACCTCCGCCTCCCGAGCTCTCCGAGCCGTCAGGGGAAGAACTTCTTCACAGTCTCCCTGCTCGGAGGCTTGGTGAACAGAGAGACGCCCACCAGAGCCACTACCGAAGCAAGGCAGATGAAGGTAACGGGCATCACACCCGCAATCAGGTATTCTCCATGCTCGGTAACTCCAAACCACTGCTCTCCCGCTTTTCGGCCCAAGGCGTCGTGGATTAAAAGGGCCCAGGTTCCAGCTGTTGCAATGACGCTTGCAAAAACTCCGGCTTTGGTCACCCGCTTCCAGTAAACCGAGGCCAGCGCAATTGGGAACAACGCTGCGAATCCACTGAAGCACCAGACCCCGAGGCTGAAAACGCTCTTGGGGCTGGAAAGGGAAATAACATAGGTGATCGTAACGATGAGAACAATGAATCCACGGCCCAGCCAGACCTTCTGGCGGTCGCTAAATCGATCCTTGCCAGTCAGCGGCACCACGAAGTCGTTCGTAAACATACTGCCTACACAGACGAACTGAGAATCCAGCGAGCTCATGATCGCTGCCAGCACCCCGGCAGAAAAGAGGCCCACGAGCAGGGGGCTGTCCATGAAGGTCTTCACCATCGCGCTCAGAACGGCGTTGGGGTTCGGATTTCCGTTTTCAAGGGGAGGAACGCGAAGCTCACCTGCTGCGTGCAGGCCAGCGGCCCAGACCCCAATGAGGATACAGGGGATCCAGACTATCATTATGCAGAGAGGGTGTGCAATGACCGTAAGCTTGAAGGACTTTGCGCTCTTGGCCGTAAGCCAATGCTGGAAGAGGTGAGGGAACATGCCCACGCTCAGAGGTATCAGCATATAGCTCATGAAGTGCGCAGGCGTCATGAGGCCTTCCCTGGCGGTTTTTTCGGGCGCATGCTCCAGCGCTTTCTGTGAGGCCTCCGCAAGGCCTCCGAGACCTTTGGCTATTACCAGAAACCCTACCAGGCCCATCACCATGAAGACGATCGTCTGGAACGTATTGGCCCAAGCGGCAGAACGCACTCCTCCGGAGAAAACGTAGAATAAGACAACGGAGCTAATGACAAGCCCGGTAAGCCATGGTGGAACGCTGCCATTCAGAGGGTGGGGAATCTCCTTCCCACTTGGTAAGACCTTGTCGGGCAGAGTAAAGGTGTCCGGGAACATCCCCGCGGTGACTCCGGAGATGTAGTTGCCCGCTCCGATAAGGCCCACCAGGAGGTAAGGCACAATCAAGCCCACCAGGATCGGGAACATGAGGTAGCCCAGTCCCTTGGACTCAAAACGATCGCGGAAAAACTGGATCTGGGTGACATACCCATACTTTTTCCCAAAGCTCCACATCCGAAGGCCCACGACAAAGAAACAAGCCGCATGAATGAGTCCGGAGGAGGACGCCATGAGGCCGTAGGTTCCAATTCCAAGGCTGAAAGACTTGCCCGTCGAGCCCACGAGGGCGAAGGCCGTCATGGTCGTTCCGAAGACGGACATCAGCAGCATGAAGGGTCCGATCGAGCGGCTCGCCACAAAGAAGTCCTTACTCGACCCACGAAAGAGCCGGCTCGAAATCCAGCCGAGAGCGAAGAGGGCGACCATGTAGCCGACGATCACATAAAGTGGCGTGCGGCTAACCACCTCAGACGCGCCTATTGGGAGAGAGGTCTGCAAGAAATTCATCGCGTAGTCCCCTCCTCTTCACTTTCTTCGGCCCAGGCTTCCAACCGGTGCGGCCACGCGTAGACACTTACGAAAGCCCAGAAAGCTGCTGCCGTGATAGAATAACACATATGGTACAGCAGGCCCTTCGGCATGAATCCGAAGGCGAGGCTGGTCTTGTCCCAGTTCCAGACGTCCTGGTGCAGGACCGCCAGAGCTACGAATACTATCAAGCAAACGAGAACGGGCTTTTTCATGCGAGTTAGCGGGTCGGGGAGAAAGAGGATTCCGGTGGGGGCTGATTACTCAACGGTCCCGATGGCATACAGGTGGGTCTGGCTAGCCACGTAGACCGTGTCGTTGGCTACCACCGCGGAGCTGTAAATGGGGGCATGAAGCTCAATGGTCCCGAGATGCTTCTTCTCCTTGGTTGCGGCCAGGATCACCACTTCGCCATCCTCGGTCCCCAGGAAGACCTTGCCGTCCGCCACCAGGGTGGAGGCCCACACCCGGCTTCCGGTTTCATGGACCCAGTAGGGCTTTCCGGTCTTGGCGTCGACGCAGTGGATGTCGCCATCATACTCCGCGCAGATGACGAGGCCGTCGTCGGTAATGCTCGGGGTGGAAATGGAACGCCCGATCCCGGACCCATCCCCATACTCGTAAGTCCACACCGCTTTTCCGCTCAGGTCTCCCGTCCCGCTGGGGTCAAGGCAGCTCAGCATGCCCACTCCATCCCCGTGCTCTGGATCCTGTCCAGTGACGATGTAAACCAGGCCCTCATTAATGACGGTCGTCCCGATAATCTCATTCGGCCCCTTGAAGGTGGCATACTTGATGGGGCTCCCGTCTTCCTTGTGCCGGAAGTGCGGTGGGTTTCCATCATAGCGCCAGAGCTCCTTCAGGATAGGAATCCCCTCATCCTCATCCATCACCGGAATAGGGTTGAAGCCGTAGGCAAATCCGTCGCCCCCGCCCCACACGAGCATTTCCTTGCCCTTGACCTCGCCAATTGCCGGCGAGCTCCAACTGGCGTGCAAAACCCGCTCCGACACTCCGGAGATCTCCTCGCCCAGCAACTTCCCTGTATTCTTATCGAGAGCGATCAACCCGGGAATAAATTCTCCCGGGATATTGGTGTGAGACCAGTCAACCCCGTTGGACGTCGCGGTATAGAGAATGTCCCCATGGACGAGAGGGGAACAGCTGGACACGTTGTGCGGGAAAACTCCCACCCCGTTATCCGCATCACGCATGTCGAAGATCCAGAGAATATCGGCGTAGGTATTGTCGATCTTGGGTGCTCCCTCTGCAAAGGCCCCCTTCCGTCGACCGATGGCAGCCTTGAGGGCATCGCCCTCAGCCCCTCCCTCGATCTGCTTCGTCAGGCTTTCCACCAGTTTCGCACTCGCTTCCGAAAGGGTCCGGGTTTCCCCGTCCACGGTGACATCCCGGGCCTTGGCCATCCCGGCGAACCCGGCACCGTAGTACTTCTGCTCATCCTTGAAGTCCCCGTCATTGCCATCCGCCAATCCGTTCATGTCGAGGCAGACAACCTCTCCCCGGTTGGTGATAATCCAAAGGCGATCCTCCTCGATATGAGGAGAGGAGCAGATCCCAACATATTCCCAGTCGCTGACCTTGCGGGCCCCGAGCTTGGGCGAGACCAGCTGCCACAGAAATTCCCCCGTTTTTTCATCGAAGCACATCAGGTTCCCCCGGTCCACCACGTTGCGCTTGTCACGGGGAGATTCATTATTGGTGCCCGCGAAAACCTTCCCGTGAGCTACCGAGACGTTTCCGTAGGACTGTGACCCGAGCTTGGCGATCCAGCGCATGTTCTTAGCGGTCTTGAGATCTATCTCCTCGGTCTCGTCGTCCATCTCACCGGGATTCACCTCAACCGGGAGATTCTTTGCATTGCCTACCATGTTGCGGCTCGAATCGCGGCCCCAGGTTGGCCAGTCCTCGCCCGGGGAAGCCGGTTCTGCGGGCGCAGGCTGGGTGTTACCAGCAACTTCCGTATCCGGCACGGGTTTAACATCCTTACTTCCTGCATCCGTGCCCCCGTCATCCTGACAGGACGAGATAACCGGAACGAGCCCGAGGCTGATAATAAGAGAGGAGACTTGGTTGAGTTTCATGTCTGAGCAATGGTTGGGGATCTGGTTACTTGGCAGCGGAAAGTTTGATGTTGTCGATATAGACGCGTTTCTGGACCTGCGGTGAAAAGGCGAAAATCCCCGGGGCCCCCTTTTCATGGACGTCATCCAGCTTCACCTCGATAGTCCACTCCGCGGGTTCGGGCTGATCCCGGAGCCAGGCCTTGGCCCGGACCGATCCCTTCCCGTCCTCGCCCCTCATTACATGGGTCTTGAGATGATACCAGGTATTGGGCCGGATGGGGAACTTCACGCTCTCCTTCACCCGCTCATGGTTGGAGCTGACCTCGAGGATCCGGCGATTCCCGTCAAGGGTGATGAGGTAGCGCTGGTTCACCAGTCCGATGGTTGACATCACCCGCCGGTTACCATCGGTGGCGACATCGGCTTCCAGCACGTAATCGCTGAGCTCCGGGTCGCCAAAGAAATTCATGGTGCGCTGGAAGAGCACGTTATCGAGCCGGTTGGCAATCACCTGGCTGCCATCATGTTTCAGGACATGCCACTTGATCCGCGCCCCGAGCCAGGGCAGCGGAGGGAAATTGACCGCCTCGCCGGCATCATTCTTCAAGGGGAGCGGGGTCCCCTCAAAGTCCGCATTGTATCCGATGGAACCGATCACCCGCCCGCGGGTAGTCGCGGTCATGCCGTCCACGCTGGCCTTGAAGGCCCCTGCCGACAGTTTTGCCTCCGGACCTGCAATCAGAGTGTCCCCCTCAAAGGCCGCATCCACCTTGGCCTTCACCCTTGCGGTGGGCGGAATAAAGGCTTCCCATTCCGTCCCCTCCATCTTCTTGACCCGGCGGCCCTTGTCATCGAGACCCCAGACCGTAAAGGCCTGCCGGCCACCCGGGGTCAGGGCGAATTCCGCCGGAACCACCTGGATCTGGGCTACGGGGCCAACCTCCTCAACTGGAAGATCCCCAGCCGCCTCATCGGGAGCTGCTCCCTTTTTCCCAAAGCAATGCAGCCCATTCTTGGTCATGAGAAAACACTTTCCATTCCAGAGCGCGGGAGTGCCAAGGCAGGGAGTGTGGAGATGAACCTTGGTGAGTTCCTCGGCTCCGTTCTCTCCGGGTTTGAGAATATAGAAGACCCCATCGGCCAGGGGCACGTAGAGCTTGCCATCGGCATAGGCCGGTGAGGCGTGCAACTGGTCAGGGCCCAGCTTCTTCTTCCAGACGGTCTTGCCGGTCTTGGCGTCGACACAGATCAGTTCCCCCGTGGCAACGGTGGTATAAACCCTGTCCCCTACGAGGACCGGTGAACTGGTAAAGGCCACATGCTCTTCATTCCGCCAGATCTCGGCGGTCGCCGGCAGGACCATCGGTTTCCCCGCGTTGTATGTAGTCGGCACCTTGAGGCAGATGAGCCGACCCTTGGCGGTGGTATCGACGTTCTCCTTGCCGTGGATCGCAATGAGCTTGTCCTCTCCATACTTCAGGATCTGGGAATTGATCCCGCCCTTGGCAAACTGGAAGCGCCACAGGGGCTTACCGGTTCGCATGTCCACACTGGTAATATTCCCGCAGCCATGTCCGGTATACCCTATCCGGTGCCCGTCGATCGTCGCGTATACCGGCATCGCGAAGGAGCTGTCATCCGGAACCGTCCCGGGAGTAGAGTACCAGACCAGTTCCCCGGTGATCTTGTCAAAGGCATAAAGCCGGTCCCGGGCCGGGCCAGTAGTGCCCCAGTTGGCTGTCACGCAATGCACGATGACAACCGGACCCTGCAGCCCGAGAGACCCCGTGCGCCCGTTGGGGAAGGTCAACCTGGCCAGTTTCTCGATGAGGGAATGCTCCCACAGCTTGCTGCCGTCTTCGCCAAAGGCCATCAGGCGCCCGTTCGAGCCCTGCATATATATATTACCGGTCTCCGCATCAACGATGGGGGAGCCCACGGCGTAACGGTTATAGACCACGTCACTGATATAATCACGGAAGCGGTACTCCCACTCCAGCTTGCCGGTCTCCGGGTCGAGACAGATCAGAGCCTCCTGAACCTCACTGAGATCCTTCGGGTCGTCGTAGTAGCCAAAGGCATAAAGTTTTCCGTTGGCGATCACCGGGGTTCCCCCGCCCTTCACCTTGTAGGTCCAGAGATGGCCCTCCTCGCCGGGGCCTCCCCATTTCTCAGGAAACCCGGCCCCGGGCAGGACCCCCGTCTGGTCGGGGCCCCTCCAGTTCAGCAGGCCACTGGCCTTGGGTGGAGCCGCAAGGGCGATAGCTCCCAGGGACAGGGCGGAAAGGACGGAGAGGCAGGCAGGGAATCGAAGCGTTGTCATGAAGCGTTTTCTACGCGGTAGTAATACGTTCCTTTTCTTCGATTCCCGCATCTAATTCAACAGGAAAGGAAGAGTTGCTGGCCGCAGGTTTTACCAGATATCGAGGTCCACGCGAACCCCGAAAAGCTGAGGATCTCCCGGGGTTCCGGCTGCAATCTGAGGGTTGATGAAGGAGTAATATTCCTCATCGAGGAGATTTCGGCCGTAAACCACGACCGACCAGTTCTCCTGCTCGTAGCCGACCTGGGCATCCCAGACCAGGTAACCGTCCTCGCTGAAGGCCTCGGTATTGGCGGCATCATAATAGGTCTCCTTGGTCCCCCGCAGGGAGGACCCGATGAAGAATCCTCCCGCCAGGTCATAACGGAATCCCACGCTGGCAGTAAACTCCGGGATGAAGGGCACCGTGTTCCCCTGCCTGTCCGCCCCGGTGAAAGCGTCCGTATAATCCTCAAACTGGACGTCCGTGTAGCCCGCGGTCGCATGGAGCAGGAGCGGTTCGACCGGACGCCACTGGAGCTCCGCCTCAATTCCGCTCGACCGGACCTCATCCGCATTCACGACCACAAAATCCGTGGAGGCCGGGTTTTGCGCATTGAGCTGGTAATCCTCGATCTCATTCCAGAAAGCCCGGACCACGGCGTTTAACTGCTTCTCTTCATCTCTGAACTGCAGCCCGACTTCATTGGACCAGTTCCGCTCTTCATCGAAAGCCGCGGTAGCCGGGTTATCACTGAAGGCCGAGTAGCCGTGCGGCTTGATACCAAGACCCGAGCGAACAAAGGCGGTGACGTTCTGTGTCACGTCGTAGGAGGCCCCGGCCGTAGGAGAGAAATAAAACTCGTCCCGGTTCTCCTTGAGGGCAATGGCTGGGATGCCGAACGCAGGGTTGGCCGCCTTCACCCGGTCCAGGCTGGCCTCAATGAGTTCCGCCCGGGCGCCCGCCTCGAGGGCAACGCCATTCCCAAGCTTATACTGGAACTTCCCGTATGCCGCGAAACTTTCCTGCTCGATTGAAAAGCGGTTGTTTTCGGCCACTATACTGTTGAACGGGTCCAGTGGGTTGAAGGGAAACTGGCGACGAGTTGTTCCGCTGTTCTCCTTATCCATGTAAAAGAGCCCGGCACGCCACGCCAGAGGCCCTGAACCCTCCGGGCTCTGCAGCCGGTATTCCTTGGTCCACAATTCCTGGCTCTGTTCAATGGAAGAGGTGGCGAAAGGCGCAGGAGAAAGATCGAGATCCACAGTCTGGGGGCCAAGGTCCCAGTTCTGGTAACTCGCAATGGACTTGAAGGTCGCCCATCCAAGATCCCGCCGTGTGTGCAATGACAATTGATACCGCTCACTTTCATTCTGCCCCCGGAGATCGGAGTCCACCGTGCGGGTGTCCCCGGTGAAGGCTTGATTAGGTATGAGCGGAAGGCCGCCGAAGGGGTCAAACGGTGCGCCAAGCAGTGGATTCCGCGAGATTGGAAGGGCTGTCAATCGCTGGCCCCCGTCCTCCACGGACTCCGCCATGACCCGTAGCTTGACTTCCGTATCATCGCTCGGGGCCCAGGACAGGGTCGCCAGTCCTCCCATCACCGAT
>Ga0163180_10000679_pt1 | contig 19726 bp, 11 predicted proteins | sample AtlANTMetagenome_2_FD_109647 | JGI IMG/M metagenome (GOLD analysis project Ga0163180, IMG submission 109647) | Marine eukaryotic phytoplankton communities from the Atlantic Ocean - Atlantic ANT 4 Metagenome | ecosystem: Environmental > Aquatic > Marine > Oceanic | place: North Atlantic Ocean...
CTGCTTTTCCTCCACAAAAAGTCTATGAGTATTATAACCTAAAAAAAAGAGAGACGAAAAAAAAAGAAAAGAGGAAACACGAGAAAGGAATTCATTATTCAGTGCCCCTGACTGACTGACTTTTTGATACATAGAGGAGGAAACGAGAGAGAGGAAAAAGGGGGGGGTCACACTTTTCCAAAAACCGCTTGTGCTCTCAAAAAATTCTTTCGACTTTAATAAGAAACGACATTAGTATTGTGTAAACGACGTACACGACGTAAACGACGATGCAGAACAACGCTTTTTTTTGCACGACGACGCGAGTAACGGCGGCAACAACAACAACAACAACAACAACAACGCGCGGAGGAGGAGGAGGAAGAGGGCAACAGAAGAAAAAGACGAAGTTCTTTTTTGGGAAGAATTGGACAAAAAGAAGAAGCGGCGGCTGCCCGTCGTCATCATCACGGTGGGCACAATGGGAGAAAAAACAACAACTTTCATCGCGTGTCGTCGTGGCTGGCGCGTTCCCGAGGAGCAGAGACGCGTTGGACGTCGGCAACGGGACGAAGAGCGACAGACGCGGCGAGGCGGTGACGACGAAGAGCAGCAGCGGTGGAGGAGGAGGCGCCGGTGGTGGTGGTGCCATGTCCGCGTCGATGATGGCGAAAGAACAACGGAAGAAAAAAGAAAACGCGGAAGAAGGCCGGAGTAAAAAGGGGAAAGACGCGTCGTCGTCGTCGTCATCGTCTTTGCAAAGTAAAAGCGCGAGCGACGATGAGTGCGAGAGGACTCCAGCGAACGCGAAATGGAAACGCGTGATGCTGAAAATATCCGGCGAAGCGTTATCGGGAACTTTGGAGAAGCAAAACTTTGGTTTAGACCCGTCGGTGGTGGAACGCATAGCCGGCGAGATCGTCGCGGCGAGCATGTCAGGAGTAGAGATTGCCGTGGTGGTTGGTGGAGGGAACTTTTTTCGAGGCGCAAGCCATGAAGGGGCGCATTTGGATCGCGCGTCAGCGGATTATATGGGGATGTTGGCGACGGTTATGAATGCGATTTCGTTGCAAGGCGCCATTGAAGCGAAAGGCGTCCAAACGAGAGTGTTGTCAGCGTTGAGCATTAAAGAGGTGGCGGAACCTTACATAAGGAGACGCGCTATACGGCACTTAGAAAAAGGGAGAGTAGTTATTTTCGGTGCCGGGACTGGGAATCCGTTTTTCACCACCGATACGGGAGCGGCGTTGAGAGCGGCGGAGATTAACGCGCAGGTCGTATTGAAAGCGACGAAAGTGGACGGCGTGTTTTGCTCAGACCCGAAACAGAACATCAACGCGAAGAAATACGAGAGGTTGTCGTACGAAACCGTGCAAAGGTTAGGGCTGGGTGTTATGGATCAAACGGCCATCACGATGTGTCGCGAGAACGAATTACCAATTGTCGTTTTTGACATGATGAAAAATGGAAACATTCAAAAAGCCATAAGAGGCCAAGCTGGCGTCGGGACGTGCATCTCTGACTCCGACGAAAAGTGTCCGTGACAGTTAGTTAAGAGCGATACCATTTAAATGATGAATACGTTGATGTTATTGTTCCTCGATATCACGACGAGTGTACTTTATATATAATTATAGAAAACAACTACTAATCTATTATTGTATACGCATTCTAAAATTATGTCTTGCGTTGTCGGAGTCCGAACCCCAATCCAAGTCGGAAGCCTCTTCGTCGCAAGGACTCTTGTTTAATCGAACAAGTCAAAGCCCATATCTTCTTCCTCTTCTTCAACCACCTCTTCCTTCTTCTCTTCGGCCGCGCCGTCGCCGCCACCGCCGCCACCGCCGCCACCGCCACCGCCGCCACCGCCACCGCCGCCGCCGCCGACGTTGGAGATCAACTCTTCAACCGGTTTGGATTCCAAGAACTTGGCAAACAAGTTCGCCCAGTACGGCTCGATGGTGATACCGGCGCCCTTGACGACGGCGTTGATCTTGTCCTCGGTGATTTCTTGGCCATCATCGTGCAAGATGAGGGACGCGTAAGTGCATGCAAGTTCTCCAGACTGTAAGTAAAAGGGTTTGAATACGGAGAATACGTGTGGGTCAGCACGAGAATTTCAAAAAGATGCGAATTCGTCCTTCTTCTTCAAAAGGCATACACATCGCCGTCTCGTGTGGCAATCCGTTCCTCCTTTTGGGGCTCTTCCCGAACAAAAGACAAGAAATTCCGTGCGCGCTCTTCGATCGAACAACGACTATGCGAAGGTCGAATGCAGATTGCAAGCGAACGCGCGAATGTTCGCGCGTGATGTTCGCGCACTCCGTGTCAAATCTTACGCGTTTGATCCCTTCGAGTCGGTCTACATCGCACGCAAAGAAAATCTCTCAAACAAAATCTTTCTTCGTTTGGGGCTAAACCGCTCAAAATGTACAGAGAAAGAGATTTCAAAACGCGCGCTCCGCACGAGCGCGCGACTCGCGACGATGCCATTCGCGCGCTAATTCGCGCGCTAAAGAAAGCACTAAATGCGACGACGCACCATTTTTGTTGTTTTGCGTGTGTGTTCCTTAAAGCTGTGTAATTAAACCTTTAACCGATGGGGCAATAAGAATGGCGAAAATGAGAGAAAAAGAGAAATTTCTTTGCTTGTTTGTTTCTAAAATGAAAAAGTTCTGTGGTGGTACTTCTTTCACCACTTCGTTACACTACGCGCTCTCTACATTCATCCACTTTTTTTCTTTCCCGATGTCTTCTTCTTCTTCTTCTTCTTCTCGTCTCCTTCGTACACGTCGCCCTCTTTGTACTCCTTCTCGGGCTCTTCCGGCCAATCGTCGTCGTCTTCCTCGTCGTCTTTCTTTTTCTCCCTCAGCCGCCTCGGTCTCTTCTTCGGCGTTTCTCTCTCTTTCCTCTCCTTCTCTCTTTCTTTCCTCTTCACGTTCTCCTCTTGCTCTTTTCGTCGTTTGATTTTCAACTGTTCTTTTTGCGCTCGCAATTCCTCTTGCGTTTTCACCTCTTCGATTGTTTTTTCTACGTATTGATGGAACAAAACGCGTCCTTCGCACGCACCCTCTTCGACTTTTACCAACTCGAGATCCAGTCTTGGACCGAGTTCTTTTAAAAGAATTTTCGCGGTCGATTTCGCTTTGTTCACTCGATCCAAGTCGTGCGCTAATTCTACTTTGGTTTTTGGGTCGTCCTCGCTGTCGGAAACGTCCGAATCCGAGCCTTGTGAACTCATCCCGCCGGTAAAAAATTCGCTAATATCCGCCATTCTCCCCATATCCGGCACCTCTCTCGTTTTTAACATTTTCCGCAACTTCCGATCGCCTTTTGCCGGCTTCGCGTCCACGTGGAAATGCCTCAACCGATACAAATTCGTCTCTTTATCGTAATCCACCAAAACGACTCGTTTACACGAACTCAACTTTGCCTTCTTCACGTTCACCGCTGGAAAAATGTTCTGAAACGTCAACGCGCACAGTTTCGTTTCGCTCTCGTTACCGCTACTAAAATTATTCAAAACCACCAACGCTGGATTCAAAAACGATTTCCCTCTCGATTTTGGGTTCTTCTGTGCTTTCTTCACGTCCGCTTCCAACGAATATTTATCGATTCGAAACGTCAACGTCGGTCCTCTCGGCGTTTTGCATATTTTCAAGTATTTCGCACGTTCCGTGGCAGAGAGCAACACGAAATGCGTCACGCCCAAAGGTCCGGCGACTTGTATAAAATCTTTCAGTTTGTTCGATTTGGAGTCTTTCAATTTCGACGCCGTGTGTGGTTCCATGATTTTCCGAACGTCCTCGGTCAAACTCTTCACCAAGTGCGCGAGTTTCCCTCGTTTCACCACGAACGTTTTCGGAATCCCCGAAGACGCTTGTGGGGACGTCCCCAAAGCCGTTCGTGTCCCGCCGACAAAAAAGTTGTGTTTTTGGTTCGTCTCGCTCGCGTGCGTGCGCTTCTTTTTCCGTCGCGTTTTCGCCATGACTGGTCGCTTTCTTTCTCTCTCTCTTTTTCTCCTCGTTCTTTTTTTCCGTCGGTCGGCGTGTGGGTGTCACACAACAACAAACAACAACAACAACAACAGTTTGAAAGGAAAGCGTTGAAAGAGTCAGTCAGTGGTCTGAAGTAGTTTTCTTCTGTGTAGGACCACAAAAAAAACGGTAATTAAAACCCTAAATTCAAAAATTCAAAAAAATGAAATGAAAGAAAAGACGTTCGACAAAAGCACCTTTGCACAAAATCACTTTAGTATTATTTAAACCAAAGGAGTCAATCGTCATCATGGGCATCAAAGGTTTACCGGAGCAGTTGAAACACTACCACAGAGACTCGCGGGTGGAGCAGTTTCGAGGTGCGCTTGCTTCCTTTTTTATTCTTTGTTTCCTTCCCCTCTTCGCGCGACGAAAAGAATGCGATTTTTTTGCATCGATTTTGTGTGTTGTATAAACGCGTGCGAACCGTTTTTCGATGTGGTCGCGTTTTTGCGTGTGTGTGTCTCTCTCGACTTTACAAGCGATGAGAAGCTGACCGACAAAAACAACGCGCACATGCACGCTCTTTGACGCGTCGTGGTGCAGGTATGCGCGCTGCCGTCGACGCGTACTCGTGGCTCCACAAAGGCGCGTACTCGTGCGCGTTAGAATTGCAGACAGGGAATCACTATTGGCGAAAGCAAAATCGAGACGCACCGTACGTCAACTACTGCATACATCGAGCGAACATGTTGAAATTTTTTGGCATCGACCCCGTGATTGTGTTCGACGGCGATCGATTGCCAGCGAAAGCGAGCGAGGAAGGCACGAGACGACAAAGAAGAGAAGAAGCGAAACAGAAAGGACGAGAGCGGTTGGAACAAGGCAATCGAGAAGGCGCGACGTTTATGTTTACGCAAAGCTTAGACATTTCGCCGAGCATGGCATTGGAGTTAATTACGGCGCTGAAGAGAGAAGGGATCGAATTTGTCGTGGCTCCATACGAGGCGGACGCGCAAATAGCGCATTTGGCGAAGCAATCGAGGGAAAATGGTGGAGTGGATGTGGTGTTTACGGAAGATTCCGATTTGATCGCATACGGGTGCGAGAGAGTTTGTTTCAAGTTGGATAAGTTTGGGGCGTGTAAAGAAGTTTTGTTAGAGGACGAGTTGATGAACAAGACGACCACGACGACGACGACGACGACGACGACGGCGTCGACGACGACGTGCGGTGAGATGACGGATAACAACGACAGTCAAATTACTGTGGAAAATGATGGAACGAACGAATCGGATGAAAACGTAGACATGAAAAAGACTGCCACAAAGAAGAAAGGTGGTGCAAAGTCTGCCTCGAAAGGAAAAGGTTCGAGGGGTGCCAATTCTCCCTTGTCGTTTGAGAAGTGGAATCACGACGATTTCTTGGGTCTCTGTGCAATGTCTGGGTGCGACTTCTTGGAAAATGTTAGAAATGTTGGTTTTAAAAAGGCCCACGCGTTCGTCAACAAGAATAATCGATGCGCAAAAACCGCGTTAGAGATGATGAGTAAAGACCCAAAGATTGAAGTGCCAGAGGATTACATCGCGAAATGGCAGAAAGCGGTGTATACGTTCAAACATGCGTTGATTTACGACATCAAGGAAAAGAAATTGAAGCACTTGACGCCGCTTCCCGAGGAGCTTCTCAAAAAGACGTCGGACGAGCTTGACTTTTTGGGAAAAGTTTTCGACAACAAAGTTGCGATTGAAATCGCCGAAGGAAGAATGGACCCCATCACGAGGCGTCCGTTTGCCCGAGCGCAACCACACTTTCAGCATCAACATCAGCAAAGATATAATAATAATAATAACACGCAATCGATGAACGAGGGACCGAAAATTCCCAAAGTCAACATCAATTCTATGTTTGCGGCGAAGAAAGGTGCCACTTCCACGGCTCCAACACCAGTCGTAGCGACCGCAGCCGTGGCAGCAGCAACAGCAGTTCCTCCTCCTTCTCAGCCTAGACGTTCGCCGAGGAAGCATCCGCAAAGCATAGGAGTTTCGCCTGCGAAAAAGAAACAACCAGTTTTGAGCGCAGAAGACTTGGAAGATTTAGAAATCGCCAAAATGCTCGGTGCCGCGGAACAAGCAGCACAAACGAATGAGCAAACGCCGGCACCACTCTCCGCGTCCAAGAGAAAACGCACGCCGCTCTCTTCGCCGAACAAGCAAAGTCATCAAAAACCGACGACAGACAACGCGTTCAAGCGAACAAGTGAGAACAAGAACGATGAGAACGACGACATACGAAACAAGTTTAGCAAAACAGCGTCGAATAACCCCCTGGGCGCGGGGTTAAAGAAGCCACTCCCAAAGCCACCCTCGGTAAATAAGAAGTTTGGCGCTCCGGAGAAAGAGAAGACGATATTTAAGCTGAACGCCGACGGCGGTTTGAAAGAAATCAAAACCAAGCCAAAGTCCATTGCCAGTTTCTTCGCTCCGGTGAAAAAGAAGTAATTTAGTATTAGTAGTCATCAGTGGTGTTGTATCGTCAGTGCGCTTACGTCCTTGACCACTTGATAAACAGTTACAGTTACGACGTGTGTTTTCGTTATTGTGCTATACATTCGATTTTGTAAATAAACAAATCCGTTCCTATAATGCTAAACTCTTTCTAAAAATAAAAGCAAAGACTAATGACGAATCATTAGTTGTTGCCCTTCTTCTTTTGCCAGAGTTGGTCCATGGCGCAGTCCGATTCACCCTGTCATTGAAACGAATAAGAGAGAAGAGGAGAGGTGAGCACGCGCACAAAAGCACGAGATTTGATTTCTCTAAAAGAAAGCACAAAGAGTGGGGTTTGTTTCCTCGGAAAAATCAAACGCGAAATCGCGCGGTATTCAACCACTCGCGATCGCACGACTCCAAAAGCATCCGCGACAGAGCGTCCCACGAATACTATTGCATCCGTAACTGCACTCCACGACAACGTACCTTGTTTCTCACGTAACCCGAAATGGCAAAAGTCGAATAGTTGCCCGTGTACGTCCCGTCCGGACCCAAATGCCCGATGTTCACTTGAATCGCCGCGTGATCTTTGCACGTGATCAAGCGGTTCGTCCACGAGCACTTTCTCGGGATGTACAAATCGACGTTATCTCCGTCGGCGTTGATCATTGTTTCGGTGGATGTTTCGTCGCAACGTTCGCTTTTGTGACGCGTTTCGCAAAAAAAAAATGCGCTTTCTTTCAAGAAGGAAAAGAAAAGAGAGTTCAAAGACTCAAACTCGAAGTTTTTTTCGAAGCGAAAAAAAGGAGCGCCCCCGCCCCTCTCAATCGTCAATCGACGCCGGACGAAAAAAAAAAGGTCAAATTTGGGCCTCGAAAACGTCACTGTAGCCCGTAGTACGAACACCACGCGATGTCGTTCGCAGCATCCACTCCTGCTCGATTGAATTTCTCAAACGGCGTGTGCTCCACGCAAGGCTTATCGGCCAAGGTACGCGCTCGTTTTCGCGACGTTTCTTTTCGCGGTCACCTTGGGATGGAATGACAGCCGTCTCCCTCTCCCTCCCTCTGGATAAAAAATCCGAAAAAAATGACGACGACGCGCGCGATTCGCGACGTCGCGACGTCGTGCGACGCAAAAACTCACCAAATTCTCTCACGTACACGCAGGCGCCGATGAGAACCGCGAAAGCGTTTCCTTCGTTGAAGATTGAAAACAGAGTTGTGGTAAGGAGGAGTACTTTTTCGAGTCGTCGTTTTCATTTTCTTCCGCCTTCTTGGAATTCAACCTAACCCTGTTTCTCTCTCTTCGTTCTGAAAACAGATTCGTTTTACGCGTTTGGGGAGAAAGCGCCAAGCGTTTTACAGATTAGTTGCCATTGATTCCAAAAAGAGACGCGACGGATTACCTCTCGAATTGTTAGGATGGTACGATCCGCTCAAAAAAGAGTCTTCTTTGAACGCCCCGGCGATCAAGGCTTGGATCGCAAAAGGCGCAAAACCGAGCGAAACGGCAGGCTCGTTGTTGAAGAAGGCGCTCATCATCTCGTAAAGGAGTAAAGGCTTTACGGAAGTATTTAGAGAAAATGAGAGGAAACAACGCGTTGTGTATTCTTATGTAGTAGCATTTCAGTAGAACTTATTGTTATTAAAAGAGAAAGTATTCCTACCTTTCTTAATAATATTAGTATTTCCTGGGCTCTTCGCCCTCTCTCTTTCTTGTGTCTATTCTAGTTCCTCGAGCCCCTCTTCTTCACCTTCTTCTACTTCCTCGTCTGATTCCACTTCGCATCCTTGCGCGAAATTGCGAGCGTTTTTAATTCGATCGGACAACCAGTTTGTCAATTTTTCCTCGTCGTCGTGCATCATCATCGTGTAGTAATTCATACCATGAAGCTCGATTATTTTGTGCACGTTCCTCTTCTCAAACGCAAATTGCCAGCCGAGTTTGGTGATCACCTCTGAGTTTTCCAGCCCCGGGTGATACATAATTCGTAGGTAGTTTTGCACGGTAAAAATGCTTTTGAAACTGACCTCGACTTCTCGAATGAGACCGTCGAGATCGTATCTTCTCGCCAAATTGAGTACTTCAAAGTAAATTTCCACCACTCGCTCGTGTGCAGAGGCGTCGAGATATTCTCTACGAGGCCTTAGAAAGCTGGTGAATGTGCCGGTGTACAAGTAGTAAAGCAATTTCTCGAACGCCATCTCCGAACAATCGAGCTTTACTCGACACAACACTTTGTCGTTCTCGTTCTCGTTCTCGTCGTCGTTATCGTCATCATCGTCATCGTCGTCGTCAATCATCATGCGTGCCGGATCTTCCTCTTCGTCAACCATGGCGCCAAAGACTTTTTCGTCCTTTTTACTTTTCGCGTTATCAACGTGCAAGCAACCAGCTTCTATGAGTTTCAAAAATTTTTCGCTTGCGTGCGCAAATGCAATTCGATGCGCACGATACTCTCGACGACCATAGGCGCACACGAACACAACGTCGCAAAAATCAAGGTTCTTGAGTTTTGCATTCAATTTCATGTCACTCGATATCCCCGGCATTCGGTCACCAATTCTGACTTTTTTATCGCCACCATCCGTAACCACGAAACATTCATGGAATAAATCCGACTCAACAAAACCGTTACTCCGAGGTAAAAATTGAGTGGAAATTTCCGAAACGTATTTATTCGCCTCGATTTCATTTGCATCATCATCGAGTTGAATGAACTCATCTAAGGAATCTTCCGGAGCGTTATTACCTAAACCGTCGCATTTCGTCTTTTCGACGATGCTCGAGATAGCCTCAATGGCTTCTCGCACGTTGGCTCCTGTCGCTCCGGATGGGAGCAACGAAGAAGCGGTTAAGCAATGACCATGTAAATTTTGGACGTTTGCTAATTTTTCTCTAATCGCGACGATGCTCTTATTGAAGTCAGAATTGCCAGATTCGTCCGGGTATTTGATGGCTTCATTCGTCGCGGCTGACGGTGTAAACGCGAGTGACTTTAAAAAATATCGTCGAATACCGGTAGTATTAATTCCAGGTCTGCTGAAGGACACTCCTTTTTCGGAAAATTTGTGCCCAGTCTTGTTCCACGCGTGATTGACGAGAACATCAATTAATATTTTCAAACCTCCGGATTCGAGGAAGATTTCTTGCATATCGTTCTTATTGCACAGATGCGCAAAAGCGACGGCGATGCGAAACTTCGTCGCGTGTTTTGGCTCGGTTGTCATCAGGTATTGCAAATACTCGCGACATTTTTTGCTTTTATCTAACGTCAGTTTCTCTTCCAAACGTTGCAAGGTCTTTTGCACGCACGTTATGGAAGCGTCCAAGAGAAGAGTGGCATCGCGGAAACGTTGCACCGCCCCTTCCGTGATAATTACGTGCACGTTATCCTCGTTGTCCGATAATCCGTACAAAGCAAAGGCTGCGTTGTGTTGCAAATTCTGCACATATCGTTTCGCGTCCTCTTTCAACTCAGAGTCCAGCTTTTTTGCCGAATTGTTTGTATTCCGTAAATGCACCATGACGTCATCAATGTTAGAATCGAGTTGTTTCAAGAGAGGGCTGAGAGCGGAGCCAAAGCAAATGCCAATTTGATTGTCTGCATTTTGCGCGAGTCTTCCTAATGCGAACGCAGCCATTTCGCGTAAACCTGGATCTGGATTCTTCAGCATCTCCACTAAAGGCGCAATGGCACCTCTCTGAACGATTCGAGTCATGTTATAATCTCTAGGCTCTGTAGCGGCAAATTGGCCAAGCAACAAAGCCGCCTCTCGTTGCGATTCGAGACATGAGGAAGACAACAAACCAATAACGGGCTGTAACGCACCCTCGTCTAACACTCGCTTCTTGATGGGTAAGCTCGAGTGAACGAGATTTCCAATCACACCGACGGCTTCTTTATGGACCGAAGAGTCTTCCGAACGGACCATGAAAAGGAGCATTTTCAATGCGCCTTCTTCGACGATTTGGTTTTTGTTATCAGGATTTTTAAACGCCAACGTTCTCAGTGCGGCAGCGGCGGCGCGTTGTACTTTCACGTCGTGCACGCAATGCAACAAAGTGATTAGCGGTGGAATACCACCGTCGTTCCGCACGGTGGATTTGATGGTGTGATTTTCGTGTGCGAGGTTCGTGATTGCATCCGCAGCACGTCTCGCGACAGAAGACGTGATGGCGACCGGATCGTGCGGGTTTTCCTTTTGCTTCGAGTTAAAATTCGAGATTATCTCGACCAAGACTGGAATAACCCCGGCACTCGCAACGCGGTCTTGATGACACGATTTACTGGCCAATAAACTCATGCAATAACACGCTTCCTTGAGCACTTCCGCGACGGAGATGATGCGCGAATCTTCCTTTTCATCTTTCACGAAATCTAACAACACTTCTACTCGAGTGTTGATCTTACGGAGAACTTCTATCAACGACTTCACGCTTTCAACCATTCCCTCGTCAACCATAACGTCGCTCGCATCTTCTAAGCGTAAATCTGCAAGTGCAGATATGATCATTTCCACTAAATTTAATTCGAGCACCGACGGGTTCTTGCCAGTCGCATGAAGTGTTGGATCAGTCTCACTCACCTCAAGAGAGAGATTTCCCTCTGGTAAGCCAAGAGAACCCACCGCGACTTTCGCGCGAAATATACGCGCGTATACGCGAACGGCTCTATATAACTTGGTCTTTTCCAAATGTCTCTTGGTCTCTTCATCACCATCGTCGTAATAATTTCGAAACTTTATGACATCCGAAGTACAACACGTGACGATCTGATCGAGCGCGTTTTGCAAGTCTTGGAACTGTGTAAGAACGCCACCTCCTGAAGGTTCAAACCATTTCACTAAACTTCCCGTGCCGTATTCTTCGTCGAATGATTTCAAATTTGCCATTCCTTTTTCGGTATTTTTCAGATTGTCGTAAATGTGTTCTTCCGATTCTCGGAAGATTCTTTCTTTCCATCTGTGCATGCGAGTTCGGCACACAACATTATCAATGGCGATCGGCAAGGTTGGAGTTTCCTTCACCAACTCCGTGATAGATCGCATCATGGATTTGTAAGCGTCTCGTTCAGTTATTGAGAGGAATAACTCGTGATCATGGGCAAAAGTTTTTACCAATAGTTCAATCCTTCCTATTATTTTCTTGTGTTCACCCATTGCGATGATTGCCGCCGAAACCGATTCTTTCACGACGGATTCTTTTCGTTCGAGTAATTTTAACAAAATCGAAGAGAAGTCGCGCTTGTCCAGCTCGTCGTTAATCTCTTTAATTTTCCCGTTCATATTGGCGAAGCATACGGAAACTTTTTCAATAATCTCCGCCGTTATGTAACCTTTTTTTCGAGAAGAACCTGCCCCCGGTCTCGGGTTATAATTCAATCCCCGTCCCGTTAGTCGCTTCCTTAACAAATACGTCGGAGAGGCACACATGTTGTGTTCGTACAGGTCAAGCTGCGTGTTATCGTTCGCTAAGGACGTGGAAGATGTGGAAGACGATAACACATCAACCAGTCTCTTCACTACCAGCGGTAGGAACGCACCGTCTTCATATTTCAGCACCTCCGCGCGAACTTGCTCTTTCTCGCATAAAGCTCCAAACAACGACGCTAACTCGAGGTCAAGTGCAATGGAGCGGTAACCACCGGTTGCTTTTTGCAACATGATTGCGTCGGACGGGATATCGCGCAAGAGCTGGAGAATCAGAGGTAAAATGTTTGCCTCTTTGACGATGAACTCTGCGCTCTCTCCGTATTTGTTCTCTCGAACCTCGGTATCGTATATCCTTATCGTATATCTCGCCATTTCATTCAAAATACCCAACATCGCCGTCAGCTTGTAAAGAGTTTGATGGTCGTGTGATCCGTATTGTCCCGGAAACTCTCGTAGTGGAAGCAGTAACGATGCTTTAACATTTCCACTTTCCTCAGTAGAACTGTATAATCGGTCCACTAAGTCGCGTTTCATGCCATCAACTAAGTGTTTGTGGTACTTTAAGACGCACAAAGTGCGACAAATATCTTTCCGATATTGAGGGACTGTTTGAATCGAGGAATCTTGAGTCACCATGAAAAAAGCAACGAGTTTGCGGCAAAAAGCATCTTTCGTCTCGCAGTGCGACATCAGTAGCCATTGGTCGTATGTAAATGGCATCTGTACGCTCTCGGCGTAGAATAGCATCTCCTTTTGTTCAATAAAATCGGGCGCGTGCCATCTGGATAAATTGTTCGCCACTTTCTCCTTTCCTATAGCGAAGAATGTCTCGTCTAAATTTTTTGGCGATATTACGCTGTACAAATCTCCAACCATTGCACTCAAGCGACAAACAATATCGTTGCCAAGCTTTAAAACTTCCCAAAAAGCTTTGCACACTTTGATATCTTCCACATTTTGCTCCCATCGACGTGTTCGTATCCTCGAACCCGCGAACGATACAATTGGCATGGAATTGATGCATAGGCCTATGATATCGCTATCCTCCAAACGCATTCCCGAAAATAAATACGGGTAATGTGTCAAGAGAGATGCCGTCGTCATCTTCGTCGTGGTTGCTTGTTGCTGTTGTTTTGTTCCATCTCCTTTCATCGCTTGATCGTATTCCATTCCCTCTGCTTCTTCGTCATCGTCGGGCTCTGGGCCAGCAGCAGCTGCTGTCAAAGCAGCGCCCACTATCGGTGATATTGATTCTCCTTTCTTATTTGTGGTAGTCCCAGGCGTCGCTATCGTTTGATTTCTCGCGTGAAATTTCTTGCGTAAAATTCGCGCAAACCTTTTCAGGCAATCGAAATCTAATAGCATAGTGTTTTCGTGCGGTTCCGTTGTCTTACTTGCCTCCGCTTCTGAAGACACGTGTCCCGTGTATTCTAATTTTTGCCAAGTCTCAAACGTTTTTTCGTTACTTTCGCTAATTAAACCAATCATGACCGACATCACGGCGGTCAAAATCTGCGCGTTTTGGAACGTAATTTCTCTCGCTTTATCGTTCTGCTCTTTTGCCATCTCTTTCGTGACCAAGTTTTCATCTAACTGAAGGAAAAATACAGCATCGCGTAACTCGTGTCTGGCACACGCAAATGCTAAAGACAGTAAACGCATCAACACTTCCTTCATTTGCCCTTGAAATCCCCGTATGGCACTCGAGGTTCTCTTCTGACACACCTCACCCGGTAGCTTCAAGTTCAAGACGTACGCAATCATCTTCAATCTCTCCACTCGTTCCTTGGTCGTGGATCCTTTTTCATAGATTTCAATAAACCTGCGCGAGTGCGGTAACCGACTAAGTTGTTCGCTCGCCGTTGGTTCCTTCAAGGCTGAATTACTCGCGGAAGAATGGCACACCGGGTCTAACACATCGGCCAGTTGCGACTTTTTTTGCACCAAAAGCTGTTCGAACGTTCCGATTCCGTCGAATGCTTTGCTCGCTTCTTCTTTCTCTTTGTTTTTCATGATCTTCTTCAGGCGTTTCCTCGCCGTACTCGGCGTCGCCAAAGTAGTAGTTGAATCAATAGCGGCACCGGTGGTAGAAGTTCCAGACAAATGCTCCTCCATCGCTCTCGATCGCACGTTCCACATGTCTTCAAACAAAAGACATCCGGAATCGAGCGCGTCGTACGGGGATATTTCGTCAAGGTTTCTTTCTTTCTTTTTCTCTTTCTTCTTTTCCTCTTCCCGTTTGGAAGCCATTTGGTCGTCGTCTACAATGCATTCCGCGTCGCATCTCAATCGCTCTAAGTCCTCTCGATATCTCGACGCGGACTCTTCTAACAGCGCGAACCATTCTCTCGGACTTATCTTCGGTTCGCGCGTCGTTTCTTTCTCGTCATCCTCGTCGTTGTCTTCCTCCTCTTTCGACGCGACTTGCGACTCGTCTCCCGCCCCAAAACGATGATGATTCGTTTGATTTTTCCTCTTCTGTTTTTGAGATTTGATTTTGGCATCGTCGTCGTCGTCGCCATCATCATCGCCATCATCATCATCATCATCATCATCACCCGCCGGGGCCCGCTTCTTCCCTCGCCGCGCCCGCGTCGACGGAGACGAAGACGCCCTCTCCTTTCGCTTCCTCGCCGGTGGGCCATCATCGCCGCCGCGCCGCGCCGCGCCGGGAGAAGAAGGCGCCATGTGTGTGTGTCAACCACTCTAATTGTATTTATTATTTTTGTGAGGAGGAAGAGGAACAAAACAACAAGACAAAAGAGATACAAAAAAAGACAACAAATAAAAATTTTGAAAAGAAGAGAGAAAAACGAAAGAATTCGAAAGAAACTGGACGCTTGTGCGCACCGCTTTCCTCGAGGGGGCAACAAGGGAAGAAATCATCATCATCATCATCGTGATAAGTACTGCTAGTATCGTCAAAATAGTGCTATGCGGTGCGTGTGCTTTTCGTATTATTCGTCCTGTAATATCCCGAGAATCTCCTCGTCTCTGAATAAGAGGAACTCTTTCTTTTGCGGACCTTCGTCGAGACGCACGGCTTGACCGCCAAACTCCGGGAGTAAGACTTTATCTCCGGTTTTGACGCCTGCGGAGCGAGAGGAGTGTGAGTGATGACGCGTGGTTCGTTTTTTGATGAAGACGTACCGTTTGGAATTATTTTTCCATCCATTGGACTCGGTCGACCTGGACCAACCGCGACGACCACACCGGCGTTGAGCTGTGACATTGAAAGAAGAAGAGAGAGAGAGAGAGAGAGAGAGAGAGAGAGAGAAAAAGGTGAATCACTCGCACACGGTACCTTATGGAACTTCTCGAAAGAGAGAGAGAGAGAGAGAGAGAGAGATGAAAACAAACGCAGATGCATCGACGCGAAACACTCTCCACTCTCTTCCTTCGAGACCATCTTCATCTTTCCCTCTCTCGCTCGTGAAGACATCAACTCCACGGACGACGACGACGACGACGATTGGAAGATTTTGGAAGAGAAGAAGAAGAAGAAGAAGAAGAAGAAGAATCGCGCACTTTACTCCCGACGGTTTCTGGCAGCAAAATCCCACCGCTCGTTTTCGTCGCCGCGACGACGCGTTCCACCAACACTCTGTCCATCAAAGGGACGAGCTTTTTCGCCAAGGCTTGGCTCATGATGACTGTTGCCTCGTTGTTGTCACAGTGGGTATCGGCGGCGGCGTGTGGTTTCCTGTACTCCTACGAATGCGGATTTCTTTTCGGGATTCAAAGTCACTTTTTTTTCAAAGTCCAAATAATAAATGTCTCGACTTTTTCCCTCTCTCTCTCTCTCTTTCCATCTCCGTCGAGCATGACCACCACCGCTGTCGCGTCTTCAAAAGTGTCTTTCCCGTGGATCGCACACTCGAGAGCAGCACAAAAGGCCCAAAAACGCTTTGTTGGTAGCGCGACAACGACCACCTCTCTGCGACACAAAATCCTTGTCGGGCCGAAAAAATCTCGTTACGGCCACCAGAACGCGCACCAAAACCGAGGAAGACAAAAGAGAATAACGATACGAATGGAAAACTTTGAATCGACGCCGAAACCGGACGGGGCGCCGAAGTGCACCAATTATTACACGCCCGAGTTAGTGTCGAAAGCAATCGCGGAGTTGACGGCAGAAAGCGCTCGAACTGCGATTGAAAAGAGAGGGCATTTCGCGATGGGATTAGCCGGCGGGAGTTTGATTAAAATGCTCTCGGGTTTGAAAGATGAAAAAAATAATATCGAGTGGGACAAATGGCACGTATTTTGGGTGGACGAACGGTGCGTGCCTTTAGACGATCCGGAGAGTAATTTTGGCGGCGCGTACGAGGCGCTGTTCAAAGACGTTCCGATCCCGAGGGAAAATTTACACGCCATCGACGACAGTTTGTACACCACGAACAAAGGAGCGAGCGAAAAGTCGGCAGAGGCGTACGATAAAGAATTGAAGAGTTTGTCGGAAGCTATCTTACCGAGAGGAGACGGTGGATTGCCCATATTTGATCTGTTGTTGTTAGGTTTTGGCCCGGATGGGCACATATGTTCGTTGTTCCCGAACCATTCGCTCGTGAAAGTGAACGACGAGCGATGGATTTTACCCATCACAGATTCGCCAAAACCACCTCCAGAACGCATCACGTTTTCTATGCCAGTGGTGAACATGGCGAAACGGAAAGTGTTTGCCGCTGTAGGAGAAGGGAAAGCAGAGATGGCGAAACATATTTTAGAAGATGCGAATAAAACGGACGGGTCGATACCAGCGGCGATGGTTGAAGATGCCGAGTGGTTGTTCGATCAAGCTGGGTCGAGTAAATTGACGACCACGCACGTTAACTTCGAGTTTCCAGGGACGCCGACGCTTTTGGGTTTAGATAAGAAAGAAGAGTGATACTTTTCTCATATATATTATTATTATCATTATTATCATTTGTCGTTGTTCATGTAAATCTCTGGGTCGTGAGCGTATCGTAGTAAGTTGTATTTGTGTTCGCGTTCTTTCATGCCTTTCCATCTCAAAGCTTCCGCCTCTTCCATATCAATTCGTTTGAACTCTTCGTCCCAATCTAACTGAGTAGTCGTCAACTGTTTCGATTGCCCTTTGCACGGGAACGCCTCGTTCTCTTTTGCAACGTCGTCATCTTCATAATACGTATTCTTTTCGCTCTTTTTGAAGATGTTTCCGAAACCGTCCTTTTTATCTTTCAGATCTTGTTGTTTACGGAGAAGTTGTAATTTTTCCCGGAGCGGCACGAGTTCCCGCTTTAACTTTTCCAAGTTGGATTCTTCTTCGCGTTGTAACGCAGTATCCATATCTCTTTCTGCTTCGTCCCATTTGTTCAGATTTAAACGCGCCTTTGCCCTTCGCATGAGCGCTTTGATATTGTCCTTCTTGCAATCCAGAGAATCCGAAGCAAACGCTTCTGCCTCGTTATAATTTTCCATCTTCAAATGTAACATAGCGAGATTGTTGTAAATCTTATGCGCGATTTTGAACGACTCTTTGTTTTTCCTTTCCCCGTCTTTGTCGAATTCGCCTTGTGGTTCTCTCAACGAAAAGACATCTGCACCTTTATCCCACATGACTTTTGCCCGGCGAATGCGCTTGGTCAAATATAACATGCGCCCGCGATCCAGCATTTTCTTGCCATATTCTAACCGTTCTCTGTGAGACATCGTAAACTTATCATCCGTAACGCTATCGTCTGTAACTTCAATCACTTTGACCACAAACAAAGCGGTAAAATTCATTGTTTGCGTCTTGGGTAAGAGAGCGTCGCATAACTGATATTCAGAAGAGGCATTTATTTTCACTTCGGCGATATCGCCCACGCGCATTTTCAAAAGCGCTTCGTCCAACGCTTCCGGTCGAGTCCCATCGCCAATTGCAAATTTATGTTCCACCCACGGCACTTTACTTTTTTCATCGTTCTCCTCGTCGGCGGAGCACTCATCGTCGGCGTATGCGCACAGATCTTTGACTTCGAGAACGACTGAGTTGCCTTCTCTGAGCAGTTGAGGCGTTTTTTGTGTCGTTGTCGTCGCTGCTCGAGAAAGAAACTTCAACCGCGCTTGTCCTGCGCATATATCGATCACGTCTCGTCGTTCAGCTTCTTCTTCGTCGACGTTTCGTTCGGTTCGTGTGACCTTTTCCTCTTCCTCTTCCTCTTCCTCTTCCTCGGATATGCGCATGGGTGCGTATTTTTTTCCTTTTCGGAGTGCGTTTTGTGAGGCGTTACTATTTTTACGATTTACTTTACTTTTAATCCTACAATAGTTCTTTTCAATGCTAAAAATTTAGTACGTTTTATGTATACTCTGTCCCCTCTCTCTCTCTCTCTCTCAATCGTTGTGCACTGCCATCTGGCATTTTCTGTCTGCTCTCTTCGTCGTTTCGTTTAAGCGCTAGTCGCTCACAAGAAAACAACTCCCCTCTCTCTCCGCGTTCTCATTCTAAGTTTTTCTATACGTGCATGTACATGTAAAACTTAAAGCTGCACCCCTTCTCTGACGATATCGTACGGAATCGGCGTCAAGATTTCCGTCTTGACGTTTTCCAAAGTAAAACCCTCTCTCGGCAACCCCGCCGGCGCTCTCTTCGTGACAATCTTCTTGCCCGCCTTCTTCGCCGCGGCGTGCGCCTCGTCATTCGCCTTTCTTCTCGCTAAGAAATCTTCTCTGCATCGAGAGTGTTGAACGTGCTCGTAACGGATGTGAAGTCTTTTACGGATGATTCTACCACCGACTTGTTTGTTCACCTCGACACCAACCGCGTGTGGAGTAACATCCCAGACGACGCCGGTTCTACCTTGGTACACCAAGTATGGCATGCCTTTGTGTTGAGAAGAATCAACTTTGATATCAACGTAGTCTCCAATCTGAGTATTGAGAAGTAAAACAAAAGGAAAACATTCAATTAGTTTTGATGATTATGAACTCGATTCAACGAATATAATCACTCGACACGCTTCGCATCGCGTCGCACGCGCGCGCGTTGATGTGCGATTTTTCCGGAGGGCAAAAACCCCACCTCGCGGGTGGGCGAGTCCCATTTTCCATCGACGAAAATTGAAACGAAATGTGTCTCGAAACTCCATCGCGAATGGACGCGCGACCGTTTCTTCGCGCGACTTCATCACTCCACGCGCGAACTACGCGCGTGCGATTCGAGTCGAGGAAGACGCTGTCGCGTTTGTCTCCACACCGACGGTTTTCGACCCGTCCGGATTTGGACGCTAAAACGTTTCCACGAAAAGCGAAAAAAAAAACCGCGCGCGCAGTTTTCGGATTCCGCGTCACTCACCCTGAACGTTCTCAAATACGTCGTCGCGTTCTTCGGTCCGTTTTGGCGGAACCCGCGCGTGAACATATTTCTCGTGCCATGTCTGAGACCTCTGCTTCGTGCTCGTTGGTTACCCATGATGCGTCGTCGTCTCCTTTTCGATGTGTGGAAAGAAAGAGGGAGGAGGAAGGAGGAGGAGGCACAAGTTTTCTCCTTTTTTTTCAAAGACGAAGTGGTCTGTCGGTCTGTTTTGTGTGTGTGTGTTTTTGGCTTAAAAAATAAAAAAAAGGACGACACCAAAATAATGTCATTCTTCTGGTGGGAGTGCGACCTAAAAAAGAGAAAAAAAATTATTCTTCGACAAAAAATAATGTCGACCGGTTTCGTCGATTTTGGGTGGGGGTGCCACTTTTTCACTACGACCCCTCGGAGTATTCCGAAGTCTGTGGAAAGTGTGTACTTTTCTCCCCTTTTCTCCCCCAATATGTCGTTTCGTTTTTCCCTCCACAAGCGCCTCCTCCTCCTCCTCCTCCTCCAAAAAAAAAAAAGAGAAACCCCGTC
>Ga0163180_10000681_pt1 | contig 19654 bp, 16 predicted proteins | sample AtlANTMetagenome_2_FD_109647 | JGI IMG/M metagenome (GOLD analysis project Ga0163180, IMG submission 109647) | Marine eukaryotic phytoplankton communities from the Atlantic Ocean - Atlantic ANT 4 Metagenome | ecosystem: Environmental > Aquatic > Marine > Oceanic | place: North Atlantic Ocean...
CATATCTTTGCAAACGTGGGAGCGGCCCAGGAACTGCTCGACAGGGAGGTGGAGGGTGTGGAGCGCACCCTCCCCATGCTCGACGAGCGTCTCGCGATCTATGCTACGGCCGCCAACGCGGGGAATAGCAAACCGCTCGTCCAGATTTACGTGGAGGCCGAGGCTGAGCAGCAAAGAGTTTCTGATGTGCTCAACCACTTGGCCAAGCACAAGATTGATACGGTCACCTTTACGGACCTCGTGGCCCAGGATGAGCAGAACAAATAGGGTATAGTCGCCGCCCACCTTCGCTTGCCTGCAGCGATTTTCTGAGGGATCCTCAGGCACGGACCTAAGAAAATTCCGATACGCGCGTTGGTATTCTTGCCGGGTGACCCGGTTTTTGAGAAACTATCCAACCACACCAGAAATCCCATTCGTCATGATCCAACTCACAAAGAACCGAATCCTGTGCGGCCTTGTGGCCCTCTGCGCCTCGTTCTGCCTGCCCGGGGAATCACTCGCTCAGGGAGGGGTCGATACCGCCTGGTCCAACTCGTTGACCGCAATGAAGGCCAAGAAGTGGGCGGAAGCCCATGCCATTCTGGCCAAGGCCGTCGCTACCTATGATGCCCGTGCCAAGGTCCTCTTCGGACCAAAGTTCGGCTGGTTCTGGTACCACAAGGGTTATTGCGAGCTCAAACTCAGGCAGTGGGAGGCGGCCATGGAGTCGTTCAAGATGTGCTACACCAAGTATCCCAATAAGAATGCCGGAGGGGCGGGACTGGATGCGGCTACGGCAGGAAGCTTCAATTTCTATCACAAGAAGGCCCTGCTGAAGTGGGGAGATGCGGCCATTGGGGCACAGCAGTGGGAGGTTGCCATCAAGCAGTACAAGAAATTCCTGCAGGAGCGCGACCCGAAGAAAGACGGTTACCAGCGGGGAGCTTTTTACGTCAACATGTCGAAGGCGCATTTCAAACTCTTCCAGGTGCCGGGAGGAATCGAGAACCTGGAGATTGCCATCGATAACAAGGAAACCTTCCCCACCCCGGACGAGGGAATCATGGTCGGCTTCCAGGATCTCGTGGAAGCGGTAATCGAGAAGCAGAACGAGCAGGCCCTGATGGACTTTCTCGAAAAGCACCGGGCGGACATCCGGCTCGAGCCCTTCAAGATGCATCGGTTTGTTCCCGTCCTGATGAAGCTTGCCGCAGACGCCCTGACAGCGGAGATGGAGCGGTCCGCTTTTGAGCTTTATGCCCTGGTGCCCAGCACCAAGGCGTCCATTGACGACATCAAGGCCCGTCTCGTACAGGTAGGAACTTTCGAAAACCCCTTCCAGGATCCGCCCAAAAGCAACAGGCAGATTGAAAAGAAGGTCATGGAGGAAGACCTTGAGGAACTGAACAAGCAGTGGCGCTCGGGAAACCCCCATGAGGTGATTGCAACAGCGGCGACGGCCTATATCCATGAACAATACGGGAATGTGCGCGGGGCCTTTGCGGCCTACGAGCAGCTTGAACTCTACTACAACAAGGCGAAGAAGCGGGAAGAGTATCTCTACAATCTTGTGCGGACCTCGGCCATTATCGGCGAAGTGCTGGTGACCGAAAAATACGGAAGCCTGTTCCTGAAAACCTTTCCGGACAGCAAGCACGTGGAGTCGGTGCGCAGCATGATGCTGACCAGCCTCTTTATGGAAGGGGAGTATGAGAAATGCATTGAGGTGGCGACCGTCATGCTTCCCAAGCTGGCGTCACCTTCCAAACAGCATGACATCTGCCTGCATGTGCTGGGGGGAAGTTACTATTATACGGCCCAGTATGATATTGCCCGCAAGTATCTCGACGAACACGTGGAAATGTATGAGAAGAGCCAGTTCCGCATGGCCTCGCTCTACTTCCAGGGGTCGAATCTCTCCCGGCTCCAGTACTGGGGTAAGGCCGCCGAGCTCCTTGATGCCTTTCTTTCCAAGTATCCGGACCCGGGGAAGAATATCTATCTTCCCTTTGCCCTCTATGACCGTGCGAACTGCCATTTTGCCGAGGACGAGCTGGACCCGGCCCTCGTAAAGATCAACCGTCTGGAGAGCGAGTTTCCCAAAAGTGACATCATGGACATGGCCTTTAACCTGAAAGGTAATGTCCTTCAGACCCAGGAGGAATGGGACCCCGCCGAAACCTATTACAAAAAGGCCATGGAACTTGCCAAGCGCCGGGAGAATACCATCGTGGTTGGCGAGTCGCTGTTTTATCTGGTTGGGTTGCTGGGTCAGGAGAAGCGGGGCAAGGAGGAGAATCCGCGGGTAGAGGATGCGGTGCCTTACTACGATGAATTCTGGAAGGACCATGGTTCCGCTTCGCCCTACAAGGCTCAGACCGCGGTGGCCGGGGTGCACCCTCTTACCGTTGTAGGCCGCGAGGATGAGGCTCTTGAACGGTTGCAGGGGGTCATCGCAGAGCTTGCCTCGGTGGCTGGCGCCTTTGGGCTGGAGGAAGCCATCAATTCCTACACCCGGGCCTACCTTAAAAATAATAGTGAGGAGGAGTTGAAGGAGCACTACTACAACTTCCCGGGAATTAACTCTGAGAACAAGGAAGCCCAGGCTCTTCTTCGGATAGCCCTGATCACGGTGTTTGAGGAAAAAGGGAAGAAGGCTGACAAGGAGAAGAAGGCTGACGACAAGCGCCTTGCGGATGCGATGGTTAAGGTTCTTTTTGCGGACCTTAAGGAGGAGTTCCAGCCAGCCCAGCTGACTAACTATGTCCTCGTGCGCCTCGGGGACTATCTGCGAGAAATGACGAGCAGCCCCCGGGCGGCTCTGACTTACTACACCGAGGTGGTGGGGCGCGAGGATCAGTCCTACCGGTTTAATGCGAACTTTGGCCTGGCCGATATCCTGGGGAACTCACAAAGTGTAACGGAAAAGCAGAAGGCGGTGGAAAGCCTTGAGCATGTCTACAAGAACGCTCCGCAGAAGAAGCAGCAGGAAAGAGCGCTTTACCGGATTGTCAGTATTCTGGCGGCAAAGAAGGACTGGGCGGAAGTAACTACCCGCGCCAAGGAATACCTGACGAGTGAAGGTTATCGCCGCTATGCCGCCGAAGTCTCATTTCTACTGGCGGAGTCCTATGACAACCGGAGCCTGAAGGAAGATGCAATCGCAGCCTATAACAATACCTGGGCGAGTTATACCGGAATGATCCGGATCTCCGCCCCCGCGATGAAGCGGGTGATGGAGCTGGTCTGGGCGCGTAACAACGGGCCGGATCATCAGCAGGCCTATGAAATAGGCTATAAGTTCTGTAAGTCGACCGTGCGTCTCCAATCCCAGATGAAGGGCGAGGAGAAGGATCTCTGGGAGGAGGTCAGAGAACTCGTCCAGGAGTACGAGGACCACAGTTCGACCGAGAAAATTGTGGAGGAGAAGAAAAAATAGCCGCGGGTTGACCAAGGCGAACACCCAACTGACTGAGATCATGAACAAATTAGTTTTCAGCCTCACCCTTCTCGTTGCCTCTGCGGTGAAGGTTACTGCTGCGGATGCCATGGGCGTCATCAGCTACATCGAACCGATCAGCAAGCAGGAGGACGTCCTGAAGGTGTGGATCACCGCGGCGAGCACAACTCAGGTCGAGTATAAGACGACTCCGCAGAGCCTGAACCGGACCCGGCTCAGGCGTTCGGCAATTAAATCGATTTACTTCTTTGAGCCGCCTGCCTTCAAGGAGGCGATGGAGCTCTATGAGAGCCGGGACTACCGGGGGGCGCGTGAAAAATTTGCCGAGTGTAAGAAGGCATACGATAAGCTGGACAACATCATGGGCAACTACAGCACCTTGGCAGGGTTCTACGAGATGGAAACCTGTCGCAAGATCTTTGACCTTGAGACTCTCAACAAGCTGCGGGACGTCTACCAGGCTGATACCCTGCAGCGGGAACACCAGCGGAGCCAGCTGGAGGTTTATGCGGTCTGGGATGCAGTGCGAACCAAGAGCTGGGCCCGGCTTGATGCCCTTGCCACGGAAATAGTGGTGAAGAAGCAGTGGATCGGAGAGCATCTGGCCCAGATCAAGTACTGTCATGGGCTTGCCCTTGAAGGGCTGGGTCGTGATACGGATGCCCTCATTGCCTTTAGCGGAGCCTTTACCGCGGATTACACAGCTTCGGAAGAGCTGACCCAGGCGGCGGCTCTGGCCTGCCTCAGGGTTATCAAGGCGAATGATGAGGTCAGGCTGGCGATCCAACTCTGGGGGACGGAGGATGAAGATCCCAATGCGCCCGGATATTTTCTCCTGCAGGAGGCAGTTGCGATGTGTGATCTCTGGAAAAAATCCCTTGGGAGTGGCAAGCCGCTTCCGGCAGAATTCTCCTCGTTCCTGCGTTATAGAGAGGACAATAAGCCTAAGCCGAAACCCAAGGCTGCTGCGGAGAAGCCCGCGGAGAAGCCCGCGGAGAAGCCCGCGGAGAAGCCCGCGGAGGATGCGGAGGATGCGGAGGATGCGGACGAACCCGAGGGATAATTCGGGCGTAGTCCTCCTCAAGGAGGCAGGGGCTGGTGCCGGGGCTTATTCTGGCAGGGAAATTTCAGGACTCAGGCAGTTGGTCTGGCATTGCGGCCTTCGTCGATGAGGTGCCAGAACTGCTTGGATTGCGCCAGTTCCTCGTCTTCTCCTCCGAAGGGAAGCTTGGAGCGGAACAGGAAGTCCTGAAAGGTGTTCTTGTGGAGGACACGGTGAACCTTCACATGGTCATCAAGGACCTCAAAATAAAAACGCCAGTCCTGTGAGCGGAATCGATAGAGCTCCTTCCCATCTCTCGCGATCCTGCCGAAGCGATCATCCTCAAGGTGTTGAAGATCTTCTTCACGGACCTTGAACTCATCGAGAAGTTCAAGTTGTTCCAGCGTGCCGAGCTGGGAGATCTCGGCCGCGCTGATTTCATTGAAGACAATCTGGAGCACGACGGATTCTACACCGTGGCGAGGAAGAGGAAATGGGAAAAAGCCAGATGATTCTCCCGTCTGGCAGGGTAACGGAATTCTAGTGATCGTGATCGTGATCGTGATCGTGATCGTGGGAGTGGGAGTGGGAGTGGGAGTGGGAGTGGGGAAGTTTCAAGGTGTGGGCCGCTTCGTGCTCCACATGTTGAAATATTTCGCGGAGCGGGATGCCCCTCTCGGCAGCCGCCTGGCGGCAGTCTTCATATTCCGGGGTGACGCGAGACTGCCCGCCGGGGAGGGTTGCGATTTTTACCCGGATCCGGCCGAATTTGGTTTCCACGGCCTCGCTTCGCCTGGGAAGGGAGTTCCGTTGAACGTTCTGGCGGCGAACTCCAAGGGTGGAACTTTCGTGGAAAAGGAGATGCTCAAGGGAGTTGGCGTGCTGAGGTTTGGCAAGGACCTGGACAAGGGTTCCGGGGCGCCCCTTCTTCATCTGGGCTGGAATGATCGAAACGTCGAGGGCACCGGAATCCATCAACTGGCTGGCAAGATGCCCTACCAGCTCGGGGGATTCATCGTCGAGATTGGTTTCCAGTTGGACCAGGGTCTCGGTGAGAACCTCGGAAGACCCTGTGGCGTTGCCCAGGATCAGTCTCAGGACGTTGGGGATCTCGAGATCATTACTGCCTGCCCCGTATCCGATTGCATCGAGAGTGAGGGAAGGGATGGGGCCGAAGCTGTCAGCTACTTCCGAGAGGACGGCCGCCCCGGTTGGGGTAACCAGCTCGGCATCGATGTGGGTTCCTGCGACCGGGCAGCCCTTCATGAGTGCAAGGGCAGCGGGCGCGGGCAGGGGGATCTGCCCGTGTGCTCCTGAGACAAACCCACGGCCGAGAGGGAAAGGCGAGACGTGGACCTTTTCGATTCCCAGTACTTCCAAGCCGGCAAGGGTTCCACAGACATCAACGATGGCGTCGACGCCGCCGACTTCGTGCAGGTGCACCTTGTCGACAGTAGAGTCATGAATGGCGGCCTCGGCCTCGCAGATCCGGGTAAAGATACGGATAGCGGTTTTCTTGACCTGGTCGGATAGATCGCTGTCCTCGACCACCTTCCTAAGGTCGGCAAGGTGACGCTCGGGAGTGTCATCATGAACGTGGACATCCACCTTGACGGCACTGAAGGCATTTTTAGAGATGCGATCGATGTGAAGGTGGAAGTCCTTGAGGTGGAGCTTGGCGAGCTCCGCCTTGAGTTCTTCCGGGGGGAGCCCTGCGTCCACCAGGGCTCCAAGCATCATGTCCCCGCTTGCTCCCGCAATACAGTCGAAGTAGGCCGTGCGCATGTGATGATTGGAGCGGGGAATTGAATGGAAGAAAAGCCCCAAGGGGCGGTGGTGTCAGGCAGGGGCTGCTGAGCCAAGGATGGAGCTTGCCACCATTGCGGCCCCGAAACCGTTATCGATGTTGACCACCGATACTCCGGAAGCGCAGGAAGACAACATGGCGCGGAGGGCCGCTTCTCCTCCCCGTGAGACGCCGTACCCGACGCTGGTAGGAACCCCAATGACGGGACATGCGACCAGGCCTCCAATGACGCTGGTCAAGGCTCCTTCCATTCCCGCGACGCTGAGGATGACGCCAGCGCCCCGGAGTTTTTCCAACTTGGCAAGCAGGCGGTGGAGCCCGGCGACTCCTACATCCGTCAGGCGCTCGACGCGGTGCCCAAGGAACTCAAGGGTCTGAGAGGCCTCCTCAGCTACGGGGAGATCGGAAGTTCCTGCGCATGCGACCACCGCATAGGGGTGGCTGCTGGGCTCGGGCCGGGAACCCATGGTGATAAGGCGGGAGATGCCGTTGTAACTGGCCTCAGGGAGAGCCTCTTCCACTGCCCGTGCCTTGCGGCGGGAGACACGTGTGGCGAGGGCGCGGTTGTGGGACTGGAAGATACAACCGAGAATCTCGATCAGCTGTTCAGCGCTCTTGCCTGCCCCGTAGACGACCTCGGGGGTGCCCTGCCGTAGTTCTCGATGGGTATCGAGGGTGGTGTGCCCAAGATCGCAGAAGGGGAGTTGCCTCAGTTTGTCGAGGGCTTCTGCAGTCGAAATCTCCCCGGCTGCGACCCGTGCCAGAAGTTCCTCAAGGTGTTCGGGTTTCATTTCTTCCTGAGGGCGTCATTCATGCTGCCAGAACGGAACCCGGCAAGGTCGAGAGAGGCATAGAGAAACCCTGCCTCCTTCATGGCGGTGATGATGTGTTCTCCCTGTTCCACGGCTCGGGGGAGCTCGTCTGGACTTACCTCGATGCGGGCTACCTGATCATGGTGGCGAACTCGCAACTCCCGGAAGCCAAGTTTGCGCAGCGAGGCCTCGGCCTGCTCAACCTGAGCCAGCTTCTTGGGGGTGACCTCCGAACCGTAGGGAACCCGGGACGAGAGGCAGGCGTTGGCGGGGCGGTTCCAGTTGGAGAGACCCAGTTCCCGTGCCCAGCTCCGGATTTCCTCCTTGCCGACCCCGGCTTCCTGGAGGGGACTGCGGACCCCGTGTTCCCTGGCGGCTCGCAGGCCGGGGCGATGGTCCCCGATGTCGTCCGCGTTGGTGCCGTCGAGGATCCAGTCAAACCCTCTTTCGCGGGCGAAGTCGATGAGGCATTGGTAGACATTCGTCTTGCAGAAGTAGCAGCGCTGCGGGTCGTTGCGCTGGTAGCGGGGGTCCTCGGTCTCCTTACTCCTGACCAGCTCGTGGTCGGCTCCTATCTCCCGTGCAATGTCCCGGGCTGCCTCCAGGTCACTTCGGGCCAGGCTGGGGGAGACTGCGGTGATGGCGACGGCATCGGCCCCGAGCTGCTCGGAGGCGAGTCGCAGGACGAGGGTACTGTCGATCCCGCCAGAGAAAGCGACCAGAACGCGGCCACAGTCCTTGATGACCTTCGAGGCGAGGTGACGGGGTGAATCATTCATGGGACATAAGCGGTTGCGGCACTACGCAAAGCCATCAGAAGCGGTTCGGCAAGGCGGCAGGCAGGGAAAGCGGGGTTTTCCAGTTCCGCCCATGGGACTCTTTGTTCCGGGTTTCCCGGGAAAGAAAGGGTCATTGCTTTTGCCTCGACAGGACGCCCGGGTCGTGACAGTTGTCCCGCTTATGAACATTTGGGCCACGGTATTCCTTCTTCCCGTGCTGCGACTCGGACGCTAGTCCGGGTTGATATTTGTATGCTCCAGATCCTGTTTCCCGGTTTTCGGGGTGCACTGTGTCCAATGCGCTTGCCAAGGTCCTGACAAAAGAGCAACACCAGCGGATCAAACCATGAACACCCAGAACATCCGAAAGTACCGGCCCTTTCCCAAGGTTGGCCTTACGGATCGGCAATGGCCCGACCGGGCGATTACCACGGCCCCCATCTGGTGCTCGGTTGATCTCCGAGATGGAAACCAGGCTCTTCCTGTCCCGATGAGCGTGGAAGAGAAGCTGGAGATGTTCGATCTCCTGGTAGGCGTTGGATTCCGGCAGATAGAAGTTGGGTTTCCCTCGGCCTCGGAGACCGAATTCAATTTTCTCCGCCGGCTGGTTGAGGACAAGCGGATCCCGGATGAGGTGCAGGTCCAGGTTCTGGTGCAGGCCCGGGAGCACCTTATCCGCCGGACCTTTGAGGCGCTCGAGGGGGTGGAGAATGCCATCGTCCACATGTATAATTCCACTTCCCCGCTGCAGCGGCGGGTGACCTTCGGTGATGCGAGCCGGGAAGATATCCGGAAGATGGCGGTTGATGGGGCTACCATGGTCAGGGAGCTGATCCCGGCGGTCCCGGGAACCAGCATCGACCTTGAGTATTCGCCGGAATCGTTTTCCGACACCGAGCTGGATTTTGCCCTGGAGGTTTGTGAGGCCGTCATGGAGGTGTGGGCTCCTACCCCGGAGAAGCCGGTCATCCTGAATCTGCCCGCGACGGTGGAATGGACGACCCCCAATATTCATGCTGACCAGATCGAGTGGTTCTGTCGCAATATCAGGGAGCGGGAGAGCGTGCATGTCTCGCTGCACACCCATAACGACCGGGGGACCGGGATTGCGGCAACCGAGCTTGGCCTGCTGGCGGGAGCCGACCGGGTGGAGGGGACCCTCTTCGGTAATGGGGAACGCACCGGAAACCTGGACATTGTGACCGCGGCGCTGAACATGAACAGCCATGGGATCGAGACCGGATTGGACTTCACCGACCTGCCGAGGATCCGGGAGGTCTACGAACGGACCACCCGAATGGAGGTCCCTGATCGCCAACCCTATGCCGGGGAGCTGGTGTTCACGGCGTTCTCCGGGAGTCACCAGGATGCCATCAAGAAGGGCTTTGACCGCCGGGGCAGGGACCTGGCAGAGGGGGAAGGGGATATGGTCAAGTGGGGCGTCCCCTACCTGACCATCGACCCGGAGGATATCGGCCGTAGCTACGAGGCAATCATCAGGATCAATTCACAGTCCGGGAAAGGAGGAGTCGCATACATTCTGGATCGCGAATATGGGTTTGATCTTCCCAAGACCATGCACCCGCAGGTCGGAAAGCAGGTCTACGAACTTGCCGACCAACTGGGGCGTGAGCTCAACCCTGGCGAAGTCAGGGATGCCTTCTTTGAGTATTTCGCCAATGTGGGAGACCCGCTGCATGTGACGGGCTATGAGCTCGACCAGCAGACAGGCGAGCGGGGAACACTCCGCTGCCGGGCAGATATTCTGCTCAATGGGGAAAAACGCCAGATTGTGGGCCTGGGGAACGGACCCATAAATGCCTTTGTGCATGCTCTGGGAGAGGATGGTCACAAGGATTTCGTTCTGACCGATTACCGTTCTCATGCCCTGCGCGACGGGTCCAGTGCGGATGCGGCTGCCTATGTGCAACTCAAGCACGAAGACGGACGGTTGGTCTGGGGTGCAGGGGTTGACCCCTCCATCGAGATGGCGGGACTCAAGGCCCTGGTCAGCGCCTGGAACCTACTGCGGTAGATCCAGGCGAGGCCGGACATCTACCAGATCCCGAGCTCATGCATTTGCCGGGTTGCGGTTCCATTCCAGTCGCGGTTGGCTGCAGGTGAAGCCGGACTCGGATGGAGCACCCTCCCTACGGTAAAAGTGCTTCCGATCTCGGTGGTGGCTTCCTCCAGCTGTTTTTCGGCGTAGGCGCCAACCCCAATGAGATACTCGGGACGAAGAAATTTAATCATTTGCCGGAGGTGGAGGAGGCATGCCTTCCGGACCGGGGCCATGGAGTCCGCTGGAATCTTGTCGGGGGTAAGATTGGCCCCGGTATCCTTCATCCAGACGAGCGGGCAATAATTGGCGACAAAATGATGTGCGAAGAAGTCCTCAGGCGCTGGAAACCGCTCAGCAAAAAGGCCCCAGAGACGGCGGCCACTGACTTCGGAGCGCTCGCAGTCGAATCCGGTAATTGGCCGTTTCGGGTGTTCGGGTTGGGGCTTGTTCACCGGTCCGGAGATCCCCATCCAGTCCCGTACCGCGGAGACCTCTCCGAAGGGAACCCCTGTCTGGGCCATTCCAAAGGGGCCCGGGTTCATGCCCAGAAAAAGGACTCGGACAGGGCCGTTCCCAAAACGGGTGAGGTAGTCACAGTGGCGCTCCCACGCATACTCCAGGGGATTGTAGGTATATGCGACAGGTTCCTGAAAGGACAGGGGCCGGAGGGAGCGTCGCAGCTGGTCCGCAGCATCGATGAGACTGGACACGGGGGAGACCTTGGGGAGGCTGAGGGATATGTCGAGAGGAGATCTCGCCTCGGGATTGCCGGCGGCCCTGACATGGTGGCGGTGCCCGGAGGCGGCTCCCGGTGGTTGCAAAGGCACATGGTCCTCTCCTATCCTGAGACCCCTTCAGCTGATGAGAATCGAAGAATTTCCTCTCCGTCCGTGGATCCACGTGATCTGCGGAATTCTGTTATTTGTTAGTTCCGCCATGGGGGCAGAAAAGGGCCTGTGGATGCCGAATATATTCGGGGACCAAATGGTCCTGCAGAGAGATCAGCCAATCCGGTTCTGGGGCCGTGCAGAAGCAGGTAAATCAGTTGCCGTAACCCTGGGGGCTCACACCGCAACCACGATCTCGGAGGCGGACGGCAGGTGGTCCCTGGCCCTCGACTCGATGAAGGCGCACTCCGTCGGGCAGACATTGATTGTCAAAAGCGAGGCTGAGGTGATTCGCTTTGAGAACGTTCTCATTGGTGACGTGTGGCTGTGTGGAGGGCAGAGCAACATGGAGTGGCGACTTCGCAGTGTGAGGGACGCGGATATAGAAATTCCCTCGGCGAATTATCCCGGTATCCGGTTCATCAGGATCAAACCGGAAGGGTCGCCCGAGGCTCGAGACGATTTTCCGTCAGAGAAAAATGATGGCACATGGCTCTCCTGTTCTCCGGAAACCATTGGTGATTGCTCGGGAGTAGCATACTTCTTCGGAAGCCGCCTCCATCGGCGGCTGAACGTGCCGGTCGGGCTTATCAGCGCCGCATGGGGTGGGACAATGGCCCAGCACTGGGTTACCCGGGAGACCCTTGAGACCCTTCCGGCAGCAAGGCCCTATCTCAAGAAGTATGATGATGAGTGTCGATCATGGCTTGCTGGGGGGGGAGAACAGGGCGCCAAGGCACGTTTTGCCGCCGATCAGAGAAAGTGGGAGACCCTTGCGAAAACAGCGAGGGAGAAGGGGGAGAAAGAGCCGGGGGGGAAGCCCAACTTGCGAAACTACACGGACCCCGCTCAGCGGGGACGGATTCCTGCCGGTCCCCTGAATGCAATGATCATGCCGATGGCGGGGCTCAGTATCCGGGGGGTTCTTTTTTACCAGGGAGAGAACAATTCCTTTGGAGATAGCTGGATTCCCTTTCTCGAGACTTTTCCCGCAGTGATTTCGGACTGGCGAAAGATTTTCCGGAACATGGAGCTGCCTTTCGGGATCATCCAGATTGCCGGTTGGAGTACACGCCGCTCCATGACCTACGATATGAATCATCACACCAATGTCGTCAGGGAGGTCCAGTTCAATACCTGGCGCGCTACTCCTAAAACGGGACTGATTGTGAGTTTCGATGCCAACAGCAACAGCAGTATTCATCCCGGCAGGAAATATCCGGTGGGAGACAGGGCTGCGCGCTGGGCGCTTTCCGAAGTGCATGGGGTGGCGGACCCTTTTCGCAAGGGACCACTGCAATGGCACGGTCCGGTTTATGAATCGATGGAACGGGCTGGAGAAAAGATCCGCGTTCAGTTCGAGGCCGAGGGAGCACAGGGGCTGAGGATCAACAGGGCGGATGCCCGCGGTTTCTACGTGGCGGGGGAGGACCGGGTTTTCCATCACGCCCAGGCCCGGGTGACCGGAGGACGGGATAGCCCTCCGGCCATCGAGGTCTGGTCCGAGGAGGTGGTCGAACCGGTGGCTGTTCGCTATGCCTGGTCCAACCTGCCCCTTGGGACGCTCATGAATGGGAAGGAACTGCCAGCCTTTCCGTTCCGCACGGACAGCTGGCCTCTCAAGCCTCATTACGGGGAGGCCCTCTATCGTGTTTCCGGGACGGAAGAGGAATGATGGGAATCATTTGAGCCTTTCCTCATGAGGTTGCCTATCGTGATCCCTTCTGGCCTATGGGCCGTGCTGTTTCTGGTGGGTTTCATGACCGGGGCCCGGGGGAAGGCTGTTCATCGCCCGGAGACCGTGCTGGCCTACCAACGGGATTGTGGAGGGTGGCCAAAAAACTATGACCGGACGCGGGAACTGAGCATTGCGGAGCGAGAAACCCTCAAGCGTGAGCGGTTAACCCCTGATGCTACCATTGATAACGGGGCGACTTACACCGAGATTCAGATCCTCGCGCAGGCCTTCACCCGCGGAGGGGACCAGCGGTTCCGGAGAGCGGTTCAGGCTGGAATTAACTACCTCCTTGCGGGCCAGTTGCCGGGTGGGGGCTGGCCTCAGAGGTTTCCGAAAGGGCGAGGCTACGCCACACAGATTACCTTTAACGATAATGCCATGGTTGGCGTGCTGCGCCTGCTGAAGAGAATCGCAGACGGGCAGAGGGACTTTGACTTCCTCTCCTTGCAGACCCGTGAAAGGTGTGGGAAGGCGGTTGAGCGGGGGATATTATGCATCCTGCGGTGTCAGGTTGCGGTTGGGGGTAAATTGACGGTGTGGTGTGCACAGCATGATCGCGAGACTTTCCTGCCATGCCGTGCCCGCTCTTATGAGCTGCCGTCATTGAGTGGATCGGAATCGGTCGGAATCGTGCGCTTCCTCATGGAGCTGGAGGATCCCAGCCCGGGAGTTGTTCTTGCGATCGAGTCTGCGGTCAGCTGGTTTGAAAAATCAAAGGTAACCGGAATTCGTCTGGAAAAGCGGATAGACAGGAAAAGGGCCAATGGATTCGATCACGTGGTCGTCAAGGACACGAAGGCACCCCCACTTTGGGCACGCTTTTACGATTTGAAATCAAACCAGCCGTTTTTCTGCGGCCGGGATGGTATTGCCAGGCGGAGCCTTGCTGAAATCCCGCATGAGCGCCGCACGGGGTACTCCTGGCTGGGGCCTTATGCGAGAGAGCTTCTGACGGAGGACTTTCCCAGCTGGCGGCAGAGAAACCCAGGGAAGCGGTAAGAAGAAAGCGCTGCTCAGCGTTCTGGTGAGGGGGCTGGGAGCTTCCTGGGAGTGTCCCTGGTGAGGGGGCTGCTCCAATATTGGATGTCGGCGCGTTGCAGAGCCTTGATGAGAGCATGCGTCTTTTCCATTTCCGCCCGCCTTGGGGGTGGGAAGTCTTCCCAGCGGCCCTGTTCCTTCATCTCCTGGCGGATTGCCTCGTACTTCCGGAGCATGATGTCAAGACGTCCCAGATAGCGCTGTGCAAGCTGTCTGTCTGGCGCCGGGTGTTCTGAAAGCATGTGCAGACAGTCGTGGGCGGCGGAGGCCCCGGTGATCATCGCAGGGGCCTCTGTGGGGAAACGTGAGCAGTATTGAAGCGTCTGGTGAGCGAGGGTATGAGCCTGACGCCGGCGGGTGAGAATGAGCAGGTCTTCGTCGGCCTGGCCCTCTACCCGCGCGAGGGCTTCGCTTTTGAAGAGAAAGTAGGCCCCGTAGGCGGTCAGGTTGCTTGGGTCCAGCTCGTAGCCGGCCGCAAGCTTTCTTTCCATCTTCCCCATGATGTAGGCCTTGTGCCGGGGGGACTCGGCAGTTCGGTTGGTCCGCGAATTGTAAGTGGCTCGCATGGCCTCGATCCTGTCGAGGAGGTAGGGCCGGATTCCTTCGAACTCTCTTCTCATCTTCCGGGCCGGGGGATGGGAGTGATCGTGCCCAGGGTGGTCGTGCTCCGGGTGGGGATGAGGAGAGTGGTCGTCTTCTTCCAACAAGCTGGCCAGATAATCGAGTTCAGCATCTTCCCCGGCCTTCAGCCCTGTTTTGGGGTCATGGCGGTGGTCATGACCGTGCTCGTGATCGTGGGCGTGACCGTGGGAATGCTCTTCTCCCGGGGGATGCTCATGCGGTTCCCCGCGATGCCAGTAGACATCAACCGGACCACGCATGGCGAGGGCCAGGGTTCGGCCGAACGGGCTCCGCTTGAGATGAAGCACGTTGTGATCCTTGGCGAACTTGTCCTCCCGGTGCAGTCGGCTGGTCTGGAGTCCCCAGCCAGCAAGGCCGGTGGCTAGCAGGATCACCTGTAGGAAATGGAGTCTCGATCTAGGCATGGGACGAGCGCTCAATTACGCAGGGGATCGGTCCGGAACAGCAGGGTTGCGAATGACCCGAGGACCAGGGTGATGGCTAGAAAGTAGAGAAAGAAGCCGGCGAAATCGGACCAGGGGAGGTGCCCCATCTTGAAAATGAGGCGGGGAGTCAGATCCGCGAGACGGTATTGTGGAGAAACAGCATAGAGCCACTCCAGGAGTATGTTGTCACCCCGCAGGCGGATAGTCATCCCAAGGTAGGTGACCCCGTAAAGCCCATAGAGACACAGGCCGGTGGGGGCCACATAGCCGACCAGTGCTCCAAAACGGCTGGCGAGACCTACCCCAAGGAGAGCGAGAGGGCCGATGGTGAGAAGGAAAAGGGTGGCGAATTGCAGGTTGGTCCATACCCACATGGAGGCCTCCTGTGGGTCGGCGGGCATGGCGAAGAGGAGGCAGGTGCCAATTGCGATCAGGACGACTGGGAGGAGAAAGAGCATGATGGCACTCCAGATCGCAAAGATCTGGCGGAGGGAACCCAGGCCCTGGGAACGGAAATAAGATCCGATCCCGCTGCGGGAGTTGCTCTCTCCGAAACGGGCGGCCTGGGAAAGGGTCCAGAGGATTCCGATGACCCAGGCACAGGTCCAGGCAGTCTGGGCCCTGGCCGGCTCAAGGAGAGAGGCATTTGTTTCGTGTGGCGTGAAGAGGGGGAAGACCACCGGGGTGATGAGCGCGACAAGGAGGATCACCACCCACATCTTGCGGGCAAGGAGAGTCGAAATCGTGAGGCGGAAGAGGTCCATGGGTAGCGGGGTGGAGAGGTCAGTTGAGGCGCTCCTTGAAATCGGCCCATGTGAGGTTGCCGTCCCCACCCCGGAAGATCCTGCCCTCGCTGATGAGCAGGGCACTCGGCATGGCCATGGAATCGAAATCGGGATGGCAGGACACGATGCGAAGGGCCTGGTTTTCGGTAGCATCCCAGCGCTCGCTGATGACCTCGCGGGCAGGAGTATCAAGGCCGGTAAAGGGCTCGTCGTAGAACAGGAGATTGGGCTCACCTTCGCGGAGGCGGAATTCAGCCACGACCAGGCCCACTTTCTTCTTATTACCGAAGGAGAGCTTGCCGAATTCCTTGCCCACATCGAGCTCCAGCCGGTCGGCGAGACGGAATGCGTCTTCGCGCCGGGCTGCGGGAATGAGGGCCTTGAAAACAGCCCGGGATTTCAATTCACGGTCAAAACAGAATTCATCGCCGATGAACTGGCAGAGTCCGCGGGTTTCAAAACTTCCGGAGAGTGTCCGGATGAGACCGGCCAGGGTCTTCAGCAGGGTGGTCTTGCCCCGACCATTGCGGGCGAGAAGATAATGGGTGCCGTTGTGGAGGGGGATGTCCTCGGTGACCTCGGCCAGAAGAGAGTTGTAGCCGATGGCCAGACCCTGGGAGAGCTTGACCGTGGCTTTGGGAGATTCTCTGGCAGTGGGAGTCATCTGGAGCGGGGGGCTGTGCCCGGAGGGTAAATGCGAACTCCGCCTGCATGCCGGAGTAAAGCATCGGGCCATGGACGGCGAGAAAGCCCGGTCACTTAGTCAGGAGTTGCTTTTATTTAAGCAAATCGTTCTAACATCTGCAAGGGCCAGCCGGAAAAGATTGGAAGGATTCCGGGATCTCCCCAGCCCCGGGATGGCCGCCCTAGTCTCCGCCAGCATCTGGCGGTTGGTCGTAGTTCATGGTGTCAGGCGCTACTGCGCCTCCCGACATGATAAAGGCCATCGCTTCATCTAGGGTCCAGTCGGTTGAGGTAACCCGTTCAAGGGGAACGATTTCAAGATAGCCGGAGGTGGGGTTCGGAGTGGTTGGAACATAGACCGCGGCCAGTTTCCTCCCGGTGCTGGTGTCGGTGAGGACGCGGGTTACCAGTCCCACGGTCTTCATCTCGGGGGAGGGGAAGTCGATGAGTACCACCCGCTGCAGGCCACCACCGGGTTTTTCCTGTAGGACGGTGACCAGTTTTTTCACGGCTCCGTAGATCACGTTCACGATCGGGATCCTGGCGAGGACAGCCTCGAAGAAACCAAGGACGCGGCGTCCAACCACGATGGTGGTGAGCCGGCCGATGCCATAGAGGACCGCCACCACGAGGAGGATGGAAAAGAAGTTGGTGAAGAATGTGCTCTCGAGAAAGCCCCCAAGGGACTCGGGAAGTTTTGCGGCCATCCACTGGATGGCAGGGGCTCCTGCCTTGACCAGTAGCTGGAAGAGAAAGCGGAGGACCAGCCAGGTGATCCAGAGGGGAATGATGGCAAGAAGGCCAGCGAGGATGTAGCGGCGGGTTTTGATCATCAGGGAGAAGATGCGCCGGGCAGGGATGTGGAGAAAAAGAAAAAGGGGAGACCCGTTGCGACCGGATCACCCCCTGGCATGAGCCGCTGGGCCTGTCTAGTTCCCGGGGGCCGGCTCGGTTGTATCGCCCTCTTCCGGGTCCGGACCCTCCGGCAGGTCGAGGATGTTGGGCAAGACCACCTTGCGCTTCTTGAAGGCGGCCTCGTCGATGCGGACCAGGGAGAGATCCGGCTCATCACCCCCAGTCGAGAGCTTGAGCTTGTCTTCCCCGATGATGAAAGCCCCCGATTCTGTTTCCCCATCAGGGTCGGTGATTTCCACGCTGAGCGTCTTCGTTGCCTCATCAATGGTTTTGACGGTGTAGGACATGTTGAGGGAATCCCCCATCATGTGCATGACGACCTTTCCCTTTTCAGGAATCTCGAACGTCATTGCGGCAAGCATTTCCGTGCGTAATGCCTCGATGCTATCCTCCTCCGCCGGCCCCTTTTCCTTTATCATGGCCTCGGCATCGGGAGCCCAGTAACCGATGACCTCGCTTTCCAGATCTACTGGGGGAGTGGCTTTCTCCCCTCCATCTGCTCCGCTTTCCACGGGGTTAGCCTTGGAGGAGGATTTTTTTTCGGGAGGATCCGAGGGTTCAGCGCCCTTATCCTCACAGCTCACGAGCGTCAGGGAGATGCCCAGTGCCGCGAGGGCAGGGCCTGTCAGGGAGAGAAATGTCTTCATGCTATCAGAGATTATAGGGGGTGAAGGGAAGCGGGAGCGACTATAAAAACTTAACCTGATTGTAGTCCTCTCAACGGTAGCCTTCTGCTCTTTTGCTGGCATCACTTCATTATTCGCGGCAAGTTCCCGCTCCATGAAGCGTTATGGGTCTCTCTATGTTGTTCTCTTCATGCTGGGGATGATCCCGTCGGCACCTGCCGCCCCTGGTATCGGGGGGAAGGATGACTGGCCGTCCTGGAGAGGTCCGAATCGCAACGGGCATGCCGACCCGGCTCAGAAGTTGCCAGCGGGGCTCGACCCCGCCAGGCACACCCTCTGGGAAGTTCCGGTCCCGGGGAGGGGTCACGGCTCCCCGATCGTGGTGGGGGACCGGGTTTATCTGGTCACGGCAGACGAGAAGAACCATACCCAGTCGTTACTGGCCTATGACCGGGGGAACGGAGCTGCTGTCTGGAGCACGGTGATTCACAGTGGGACCTTCCCTCCCAAGATCAACCGGAAGGCCACCCACGCCTCCAACTCACCGGCCTATGATGGAGAAAATCTCTATGTCTCCTTCGTGAACGAGGGAGCAGCCCATACCACGGCGGTGAGCCTCGACGGGAAGAAAGTATGGACCACCCGGCTGACCGATTACGTGGTCCACCAGGGCTATGGGGCTTCACCAATGGTCTACAAATCGCTCCTTCTTGTCTGCGCGGACAACAAGAAGGCCGGGGCGATTTTCGGGCTGGACCGGAAGAGCGGCAAGGTCGTGTGGAAGGTGGAGCGGCCGAAGATTCCCAATTACACGTCCCCGATCGTGCATCACCTCGATGGGCGCGATCAGCTTGTTCTGTCCGGGTGTGAGAAAGTGATGAGCCTCGACCCGATGACAGGAAAAGTACTCTGGGAGACGAAGGGGTCTACCCAGGAGACGGTTACCTCCTCAGTCACGGATGGAGAGCGGGTTTTCATCAGCGGAGGATGGCCCAAGAATCATGTGCACGCGGTGGAAAGTGATGGCTCCGGGAAGGTGACCTGGCGAAATATCAGCCGGGTCTATGTGCCTTCCATGCTGGTTACCGGAGGTCACCTTTTCGCGGTGATGGATGGAGGGGCCGCGATGTGCTGGGACTGCAGGACGGGTGAACGCAAATGGAAGGGCTTGCTGGGAGGAACCTTCTCCAGTTCCCCGGTCCTGGTGGGGAATCATATCCACGTCATCAACGAGAACGGGGAGTATTTCCAGTTCAAGGCGGACCCGGCGGGCTTTGAGGTTGTCCACAAGGCCCGGATCGGGGAGCAGGTCTTCGCCACGCCAGTCTACTGCGGGGGCCGGGTCTACGCCCGGGTGGCGGTCTTTGAAAACGACGTCCGAAAGGAAAAGCTCCTGTGCCTGGGCGATCGCTCCTGAGCAGGGTCTCTACTCGAGACCGGGAAAGAGGGGCGCCTGGCCTGCTGTGTTCTTGCGCTTCTCGAACTCCGATTCGGTAATGTCATCGAGGATGAACTTGTCTCCGTCCTTCTCAAGGATCAGGGTTTTACTCCCGTCCTTCTTTTCCTCGATGGTGGCGGACCCTTCGCCGACTCCCTCGTCGTCGGTGATCTGCATGGTGAGCTTGTTCGTGGCCTTGTCGACCTTGGTGATCTTGTAGGTGGCAGTCTGCTTGTCACCCATGGCGTGGATGGTGACCTCTCCCTTCTGGACGCTGACGGCCATGTTCTTCATCATGGCCTCGATGAAGGGGAGGGCCAGGGCAGCGGAGGGGTCGTCAGCGAGGCCCTTCTGGATTTCCTTCATCATGGCCTCGGGGTTGGGGGCCCATTTCCCAATGAATTTCTTTTCCACGGCTCCGCCGGCGACAGTTTTTACTGCAGCCTCGGCTTTCGGGGTCTCTTCCGGGGCTGTTTTCTTCGGGGTGCTTTCTTCTTTCTGGGCGGTGGCGGGGAACAGGCTGAGGGCGGCG
>Ga0163180_10000682_pt1 | contig 19652 bp, 15 predicted proteins | sample AtlANTMetagenome_2_FD_109647 | JGI IMG/M metagenome (GOLD analysis project Ga0163180, IMG submission 109647) | Marine eukaryotic phytoplankton communities from the Atlantic Ocean - Atlantic ANT 4 Metagenome | ecosystem: Environmental > Aquatic > Marine > Oceanic | place: North Atlantic Ocean...
TCTTTCTTTCTTTCTCTCTCTCTCTCGGTCGGTCGGTGCTTTGAAAGTGTAATTTATGACGAGAAGGGGGAGGAGGAGGAAGAGGAGGAACAAAAAAACTCTAAAAAAAGTCATAAAAAAGCATCACTCTTCGCGCCTGAAAGCGCGCGCGCGCACGTGGAGATAAAAAGCCAAAACGGTCACACATGGTCGAGATCGCGGAACAACACGAAAACGATGGGGGGAGCACGAAGAAGTCATTCAAATACGTCTTCATCCCGTGCGATGACTCCATCCCTATCGAAGAGAGAATGTTAGACATTCCTCCCGGGAGAGAGATGGAATGTCTCTTAGACGTGTTGAAGACGCATTTTCTGGAAAGCGGAGTTCAGTCTATGGAAGACAAAACGTTAACGAAAGACGAGCAGAATAGAAAATTGAAAGAACAGTTGGAAAAGCAATCCGGGCAGAAAATCGACGACGAAATGTTAAAAGTCGCGGCGAACATGCAAATGGTACAACCGGTGGCGTTACTTCCTGGCGGCACCAAGAACAACTTTATTCACGTGAATATGTATGTGGACGATAAAGGGATATCAAAAGGATTACGGTTGAACAAAAGAGCGAGCGATTTCACGCAGTTAGTGAACATGCCGAATCAAGTGGCCGGTGATGCGTTCGTGGCGAGGATATTCGACGACGAAAAGAGCGATTTTAAAAGAATAGATTTTAGTTTGGACGAGTTACGCTCGGACGCGAAATGGGTAGAAGAAGCTATACAGTTGAACACAGAAAGACGACAGAATTTAGGTAATGCGCAAGAAACGATTAGTAAAATGGGTGGGAACTTGAATCCAGAGAGTGGGATGGCATCTTTCGGCGACGAAGCAGATGGAGGATTGGTAAATATGATGGAGAACTACCAAGCACCGCCGACGGAGGCTGATTTTAAAGAAACCGCCGTCGAAGGCACGCAAACTTCCTATCCGTACACCTGGATGCAAGACGATGAGGAAGTGGTTTTGATTGCAAACGTTCCCGGGGATGTAGAAAAGAACTCTATTAAGTTGAAATTCGGTCCTGGACAGAATAAAATAGATTTGTCCTGTGACAAAGTCCAGCCGACCATGATCGTCTCCTGCGGTGAAACGTTGTTCCAAGATATTGTCCCGTCCGACTCGTCCTGGTCTTTGGTGAAACAAAAAGACGGCACGAAAAACTTAGAGGTGACTTTAGTCAAAGCCAAAGAGAAGTTGCGCTGGTTGTGTTTCACCTTAATGAGAAGTGGAAAGGAACAGAAGAAGTAACGTTTTAATAAAAGAGCACCTCTTTTTTTTAAACATTTTTCCAATGGCTCACCCGAGCACGAGCTTTAAGCGACCAAAAAAAGGAGAGAGAAGAAGACACAAACATTTTTACATTTTTACAAAGAAAACAGAGGAAAAAAAAACAGGTTTTTACGTTAGGATAGAATTGAGAAAAAGCCACTCGTACACGTCACATTTTGCCACGCTCGCGAATATATAAACATCGATTATTAACGTTAGTTTTACTCATTCGTATATCGTAAATAATGTTTTCGTTGGCATCCACTCAGTTATCCGCAAGAGCGAACGTCGCGGTGTCGACTTCGTTTCAGGCGAAAAAATCACAATCGGCCACGACGTCGTCGTCCAGAACATCTTTAGTCGTCGAGGCAAACAAGAAAACCGCCAAGAAGACCTCGGTGGTTATGTTAGAGTCGATTGAACACGTTGGTGAAGCCGGTGAGATGGTTTCCGTGTCTGCTGGTTTCTTCAGAAACTTCTTAGAGCCGCAAGGCAAGGCGCAAAAAGCAACACAGCAGCTCATTCAAGAGTTTAAGAATAAGCAAGCGGAAGAACTCGCGGCAGTGGAGGCGGAACAAGCGGCGGCACAAGCCATTGCCACCGCGTTGAGTACGATTGGTAAGTTCGTCGTCAAGAAGACAGTCGGCGAGGATGATAAGATCTTTGGGTCCGTCACGGCTAAGGACTGCGCGGATTCGATTGAAAAACAAACTGGAAAAGCGTTGGACACGAAGGGTTTCGACATTCCAGATATTTCCACCATCGGTGTGTACGAAGTTTCGGTGAAATTGCACCCGAAAGTCACCGGGTCGTTCAAAGTGGATGTCCAAAAAGAGTAATCATGCATTCATGAATAAAATAGATTTTTGGTTATTAGCGCGCGATGGATGAACTTGGTGTTTTCGTTTGTATACGAATAATTTAGTTCTACCTCGTAGTAAATGTTTGTTATGTAAAGGTATTCATATATACAAATTTTCAGAAATGTATATCTTCATATCTCTTCGTTATGGCAACGTTTCTTTTATAATTGCCTCCTTCACCTTTTCCTTATCGATAACGAGTGGATCTTTCGGGTCGGTCACATTCGATTCTCGAAACTTCAAAAATGGCGCTATTTTTGCTTGCAGAGGTGTTATCGATAAATCGAACATGGCTTCGACCAAGTCTTGGATAGCATCGGAGAGAGGGACTAAACTGTATCGCACCGGCGCCAGAAATTGAAGAAGCTTTCTTCCTTCTCTTTTTATTTCTTTTTCATTTTGCAGGTTCGTATCAACGAGAACTTTCACTTGGCCTTGAGAAGTAAATTCTTTTTTACGTTTCTTCTTCCCGATCGTCGTCGTCGTCGTCGATCCCGGGTACCTTAAGTTGCGCATAATTTCGTCTTCTTTTGCTGCCATTGCCATTGCCTCCGCTCGGTCGTCGGTCGAATGAGTGGAGGACGTCAAACGGATGGATCTCCAGTATAACAGAAAGAGGAGAAGAGCGAGAACGGAAAAAATCAATATGCGCGTATTTTTCTTCTTCTCTCCCCTTCCAAACTCGTTTTCCGTCTTCTTCTTCGTCGTCGTCGTTCGAAAAAAACGTGCGCTCTCGTCGTCCTCGTCCTCCTCCTCGTCGTCGGCGTCGTTCGTTTCTGTGTGCATTGGTATCACGTTATGTTTGCGCGCCGGTGCGGGTGTATTTTTTTTATGGCACAAACGGAGTTCTTTTCACGAATGAGAATAAAAGTAAGAAAAAAAGAGAAAAGGCGAGATAGATTTTTATGTCCTCTTCCTTTTGGGGGTTCCTTCCTCATAAAAAAGAAAGAGATTTCTACCTAGGAGTTCCGGTGGCTCTTCTCCGTTTATATAACCAGAGCCGCCTGTTTTACACATCGTAAAACAGTTAACCATTCTTCATATCACGTTTATATGGCATCATGTCGGTACGTTTCAATTCGCATCGTTCACGTGTTGGAGAGTTTATGATTCATTTTTCCTCGGTCCGTAACGACAAATTTATTCGACTCTTCTTCTCTCTCTCTCTCTCGCCGCAATTGCGCGCACCATCTTTCTTCTTCGTTCTCTACGTAACGCGAACTAACACATCTCTCATTCAATCTAGAATCGTGCGCAAGTAACGGTACAGAATGTCCAAACCATACATGATTTGAAGACGGTATTCCATCTCCCAATCAACGACGCCGCAAAGAAGGTGAGCGTAAATACGCCTCGTAACAGAATTTTTTCTTGTTTTTTTTCTCTCTTTTCATTCGTCAACGCTGCCTCTCGCCGTCACTTTTTTTTTGTGTGTTTTTGGTGACTCAGCGCAACTTTTTGGGCCTTTTGCGTCCACCATTTTAAAAGAGGAAAAAACTAACAAAACGGGCAAAAAATTCTTATTATTCGTCCTCTTCTTCTCCTCTTAATATTTAATACTACTAGTTGGGGTTATGCGTGACTGTTCTTAAGCAGAAATGCCGCGAGTTTGGCGTCCTGCGTTGGCCGTTTCGAAAGGTGAAGAAGATTAACACGCTGATTAAACAACTGGAAGAGGAAAAAGAGAAGGTTTTATCGGGAGAGGAGGAAGGAACTTTTTCACAGCAGTCTGTCAAAGAAGAAGGAGAAAACTCGAACGCCGAGGGAGGCTCGACGAACGTAAGTAACGAGGAAGAGGAAGAAGAGAAGGACGATATTGAGAAGGAGGAGAAAGGAGAGGAAGAGAAGATGAAGAAGATGAAAGAGAACAAAGTTGGAGGAGGAGAAGAAAGAAGAGGAAGCGCGCCATCGATGGCACAAAAAGTAATTTTGGAAGATATCGAAAATCGTCTCCACGAGATTCTCAAAATGCGCGACGAATTGTACGTAGATCCGAATTCAAACGTCCACTTGTTACCAAACTCTATTGGTGGCGTGGTTAATTCGGGTGTTTCGGGCGCGTCGGCAGAGAAAAGAGGCGAGAGTAATAACGGTCGTTCGCCATCGTGCCAACAGGCGAAAGCCGCAAAAACGGCTGCTGCAGCCACGGCAGTGCAGGAACAACAGCACCAACTTCAAGATAATAATGCGGACGATAACGACGACAATGTTGCAAAGAAAAAGAGAACAACTATCGCATCGCGGCCGCCGCCGCCGAAGTTGGAATCTGATGAAAGAATGGATGTCGTTCAAAACGAAGAAGTTTCTCTCTCCGCTGTCCCAGAGGAAGAGAAGAATAAGATAAAGTCGTCATTCCGTCGACTCTGGCAACGAAAGGAAAATGTTATCGAGAAGGCCATGGCTACGCCGACGCGCCCGACGTTGAAACGACAAGATTCAAACAGTAGTTCTGGAAAAGACAGTGGGTCACTGTTTGATGCGCTGCTCAATGCTGCTACCGTTTTGGACACCACAAGAAAAAACGCAGGTAAAGGTAAAAAAGCCGGTAATGAAAATAACGACAACAACGATGACGACTATAATTTGGGCAAAAGTAACGAAGAGGTTGGTCAAGATGAATTGCCTATCGGTTCGCCGAGAAAAGTTCGCAGAAGTCACGATTTACAACGCTCGGTTCGGCCGCCGTCTTTGGACATACCTCGAGAGAAGGTTCTCGAACGTCCAAATTCTGTTCCACTCAACATCAACCACATTTCTGAAGCAGATGTAGCGGCAGGTTTCTATCAGCAAATGCAATTGCAGCAAGCTCAAAACGCGGTAGCAGCTGCGGCAGCGATGCAAGCCGCCATGGCCACGTCTATGAACCCATCGCAGTCAATTCCGTTGATGTATCAAGTCCCGTACTCGTTACAGCACATGAATCTTAATTCAAAAATGATGCAACTGCAATGGGATGAGATGAGTAAAAACATGAACACTCCGGCTGTTAATAATGTTGCTGGGATGAGTTTGCTTGAACGTCGCGCGGCTGAAGCTGCGGCTTCGATGGGTAGAAACATTGTTGCGCCGTCGTCATTGGATTTGAAAATACCGACGGTTGCGGGAGAAGGTGCGCATTCTGGTGCATATTTTCCGTATTACGGCGAAATCTATTCGCCGACACAACAACAATATCAACAACAGATAATGATGCCGGTTCAACACCAATCAGCCGCGAGCGAAGATAACAGCTATTTGGAGACGGACGCCGAAAACACCGCTGCCGAAAAAGCTTCCAGAAGCTGTGTCGGAACGCCCAAGAGTATTGGTGCCTTCCCGGGTTCTAACCGCACAAGTTTCGAAGGGCAACAAGGATACCCCTCGCCAACGTCGCAAACGACGGGCATTCACCGACCTGTCGCTTTGAAAAGAGGCCACTTGGAGCTGCAAAGCAACCAGCTTGTTTGAAAAAAGAAACAACGAATGTTTTTCATGGATCTAAACAAGAACTATATATATGTATATACAGACACCACTGTACATATACTATTGCTATACATGTACATTTATTAAATATTATAGAGAGAGAGAGAGAGAGAGAGAGAGAGAGAGAGAGAAGATTATTTTGTTAGAAGGAGTGCTTGCTATATAGGACTATTTACGGATACGAGTAAATGTGTAAAGTATATTATTCGTTTTCTTTTGTTTTTTCTTCCTCCACCTTTTTTTCCCAAAATTATTTCTCCCAAAAAGGGGAACCGAACGTCACAAACAAAATCTCTCTCTCTCTCTCTCTCATTCTCTCACTCTTTGTTCTTACCGGTATACAAAACCCACCGCACTACTTCCTACACCACCGGTTGTGAGTAGTAAGAGGTGTGTTCAAGTGTGTAATCAGAGCTGCATAAATGGAACGGGAGATATTGGGTGAACTTTCGCTCAATACCAACAGTAGTGATTTTTCTTCTTCGTCCTCCTCTTCCTCGCCGTCTTCAATAATGGGGAGGAAAAGCAGCACCAAGAAGTCTCACATCAATAACACTAACAAAAACGATAAGCAACAACAACAACAACAACAACAACAACAACAACAACAAAGGAAAGTAATCTCAAGGGAAGAAGGAGGAGGAGGAGGAGGAGGAGTAAACGCGAATAAAAATAGCAGAAAGAATTCTGCAACGACGACGTTGAAAAGAGGGGGAGGATTTCCAAACACCAACAAGAAAGAAGAAGACAGAGGAAACGACGACGATGATGATAATAATCATGATGATGATTGCGATGGTATTAACAACAACAACAAGTCAGTTGCAGTCGTTGACGTATCTTTTGATACGTTCATCGTCGACGCATCGAATAGAATCGCGTCGCAGTTTGATTCCAGACAAATGGAACTGAAACGAGACTTTGAGATACAGTTAAGTCGCGAACGCAAGGAAAATGCAATAATACACGAACAAATGGACGATTTGATGGCAGCCTTGGGGGAGATGACGTTTGTATCCGCAAAACAGAGATGGAAATTCGCGACCAAGTTAATCTTGAGCAAGTTGAAAGAACAGAAAGCGACGAAAAATGCCGAAAGGCTGAGAAAGCGAGCATTGAGTTTAGAGGAACAACTTCGACGCGTCGAGCGGCACATCTCGAACGCCGCCGAGGATTTTGATAACTTGAACAAAACTTTAGAAAAGGAGAGGGAAGAGATGAAAAGAGCGAAAGAGTCCGAGAAGTTTGCGTTGGAAGAGCTGAGAAGGAAAAAGTTGCTTTTGAAACAAAAAGATGAAGAGGACAAGACATTGTATAATTTGTCGCCTTCGAAGATGCGCGTGGCGTTGAGAGAACAAGTAAGAAAAGAGATATTAGAGGAGATGCGAAGAGATGTCGGCGCCAGAGTGGAAAGAATAACGAGCTCTGAGTACAGCGGTTCGACTTCGCCGTTATCTCCGGATGAATACGCGTCCACTTTTGACCGATTATTATTGTTCGAAAATAAAGGAGGAGAGAAGAAGAAAGAAGGAGGCGAAGAACAACAAGATAGTGATAACAACAAAAGCAGAGAATCGAGCAGCAGACGACAGGCTGCGTCGGAAGCCGCACGAACAATTGCAAAGTGCATCGACGAGTTGTTATCGTCCACATCGTCAAGGTTACACAAAAGAAGCCAAGAACAAAAACAGGAAAACGGAGGCGCGGACGACTCCAAAAAGCAAGCCGCTGCGAAGAATATCAAAATGAAGCTCGCTGAAAATAGAAACACTCTCAACGATCCGACGGACGTCTTGAGGTTGATGGCGTTGAGAGCGCTCGAAAAGAGCAGTAGATGATAATTTGTATGCATACTATATTTTTTGATTTTGTACGAGTACTTATTGAATATTATTCTCCCTTTGTCGTTTCTATTCTTTTGCTTTTTTGGTCTTTCTTTTGAGTGGTTAAAAATTGATTGTCCGGACTGAATGTCCTTGGTGGTCCTGTAGACACGTCGTTTCCATTTTTTGCCCGTCGGTTCAAATTCTTCCCCATTCGTTCTCCGCACGCGCGCGAAAAAACGAAGATCTGACTCGTCAAAACGAGAGCAAACAGCGCTTGATCGCGAACGAGAAGATCTCAGTGAACGCATTTCGCGGGTTTATAGATAATCGGTACGGTCGCGTCGTTACTTATTTCACACGTTCTAAATTTGGAATTTTGGCGCGTTTTTTGTTCGTTTGCTAACGGTATTTTGAATAGGCGAAACGGCGTTCCAAAATTTTGTTGACTCGCGCGCGAAAAACATCCTCGCGCACGCGAAGCGTATTCGGTCGGAACATTCGAGGGATACGAGTCTTTTCACTTTCCTTCACGCGTATCACTCACGCTTCATTCTTTTCTAAACAGAAACAAAGAAGAGGAGACACACGAAAGTCTCCAGAAATTTGCGACGTAAGGGTGGAAGAACACGAAGGCACCCCTTTGTAAAGAAGGACCGCGGGGGAAATAAAAACAAATCTCTAAAAAATGAGTTCCGGTTTTGCGACGGCGGCGTTCTCGTCGTCGCCGAAACCGATGATGTTATCATCGTCCGTACAAAACAGAATGTCAGAGTCGTATGGGAAATCCGCGGCATCGTCGTCGCCGGGGAATTTTCGAAGTTCGAGCGGCGTGAAAGGCTCTTCACCTTCGCCAAAAGACGTTCCACAAATGCGTATTTCTGGCTTTGGCGATAAAGCGACGATGACGACCACGAATAACGACTCTTCGTCAGAGCTGACGAATACTCCACCATCGTCTGTACCAATGCCTCCACGCGCGTCTCCGGCGTTATCGACAAACACACTCCTTTCGAGCGGCATGTTTTCGCCTTCTTTGGAGGAGGAAGCGCATCGTCAATATCACGAGCTCGCTCCGAAGAACGGCAGTGTGGAGGTAGACGAGAAGGAAGGGGACTTGCATAAGCATTCTGATTTCGATACTGTTACTACTACTACTACTGCTACTACTACTTCAACATCATCAGCAACAAAAGCGACACCATCAAAGCAATCGCCGACGTCAGCGTACCATTCGAAGCCACCGATATCTCCAAACTCGAAAGCAAACTTGTTATCGGTCATTTCTAGAGGTACGTCGCAGTTGACGACGCAGCTCGGGGAAATGATGACGGCTTCTGTTGAAGAGGAAAATGTCGGCGCCGAGAGTCTTGGATTAAACGAAGAAGACGAGGCTATCTTGAATGGTTTGATGAAAGAGTACCCGGAATTGTTCGAATCGCGAGAAGTTCAAAAGGCGTTCAAAGTGTGCGTTGAAGCACATTCAGATTCTGGACACGGACCGTTGTTGTTGGATTGCGTCGGCACGGCTAAAATTTTGTGCGAATTAGGAGCTGACGACATAATCGTTGCGGCGGCGTTGTTGCACGACGTGACGACCACAACTTTACTCGACGAGGACTATCTGTTGTTGAAAGGTATCAGCGAAGAAGTCGTGAAGCTTGCCACGGATGTCGGAAAATTGACGGTCATTTCAAAGTTGCACCAAGCGTCTGAGCGTGCCTTGGACTTTGAAGAAACGCGTTCTCTCCGCGAACTGTTTCTAGCTATGACAGATTCGCGAGTTGTGATCATCAAACTTGCGAAACGTTTACAAACGATGCGAACAGCGAACGAGAATGTGTCGAGATCAAGCCGCGGTAAACTCGCTGAAGAGACGCTTACGGTGTTTGTGCCCATCGCGAACCGATTGGGGATGGCCACCATGAAGAACGAAATGGAAGATATTTGCTTCAAGATATTACATCCAGAGCAATACGAAGAGTTATCCGAGCAGCTGAATCGCGTATCTTCGAAGGAAACAATCCTTAAGGCGATGGAGTCGTTCGAATACGCCATTTCAAACGATACTTCCATGGAAGATTTGAAGCCGATGGAAATCGTCGGTCGCGAGAAAGGTTTGTATTCCGTGTATAAAAAAATGAAAAAGAAAAACATTAAGCTCGAAGACGTTCGCGATGTGCGCGCCATTCGGATCATTATCCCGGACAGTGCCGGTAAGGATGGGTGTGACTTGGTCATCGCTAAAGTGCATGGTCTCATGTCAAAGGTCCAAGGCAGTTTCAAAGACTACATCTCGAGCCCGAAATCGAACGGGTACCAGTCTTTACACACCGTCGTGAAAGATGAAGCAGGAAATAATTTGGAAGTCCAAGTAAGAACGGCGTCTATGCACATGCAAGCAGAATTCGGCATAGCCGCGCACTGGAGATACAAGGTGAACGATACTTCTTTGTCGTCTCCGATGGTTGAGGGTCAAATTCGATGGGCGCGATATATGCTTACTCGGATGCAAGATGTTAACGATAAATCGAAAGTGCGATTGCCGGGAAAAGCTCAGATGGGCGACATTTGCTCGTTTCCGTCGGTGAATGGTGAGTTGCATTCGACGTTGGACGTTTCTGGTTCGCCCGATGAGTATACCGTTCTGGAGGATGCCGTGAAGAGAGCGAACTTTGACGCGTTGTCTTCTTCACCAAATTCGAACGATGGGAACGCCGATAGTGCTTCGTCGACGAAAATGACGTACGTCATTTTGGTTATCGATGGTTCTATGAGCATAAAAGAAGTCAAAGCTGGGTCTCGATTATCGGAAGTTGATTTACTCGATGATCAAAAGACGACAGTGGTGACAAATGGTTTCTCGAGCGAGTTTGTTGGCATTCGGACGTTACGGGTGAATCGCGAGAACGTCGACATCGACGTCGGGCACAATTTGGAAATGAAGTCAGGCGATTTAATCGAAGTCACGCGATCGCGAATCTCGCGTTACGACTTTGACAAGAAAGAAAGCGTGTCGCCGGCGACTTCAAAAGCCACGTTCTTCCCAGACTTGGAAGTTCATGCCATGCCGTCACTATAAGAAAATTCTTTTGTACCAACACATAAAAAGAAAGAAGAGAGATATAACATTACCGTAAAAAAGAAGAAGAGCGCGGAATGTCCGCTGCCGTACCAGAACTAAATTGTGGGTGTTGTCGTTGTTGTTGTAATTTTATTGTTGTAAATTTACAAAGAAGTTCTAAAGTTCTCTTATACCCTAAGTAGTGTATGCCATCTCCCTTCTTTTTTCCCTTTCTTCCTTTCAAAAAAAAAAAGAAAGCGACTTCCTCCTTTTGGGGGAGGGGTGACCAAAAGGCTCAAGGAAAGGACTTCGACCCACAAGTCCTTCCTCATAACAACACTCGACCAAAAAATATAACCAAAATGATCAGCTCTGTTCAAACTATTGCCTCCGTCTCGGCCTTGAAGGTACGTTTACTATCGCGCTGCTTTGCACATTCATGTACCATCGCGCGCGCCAGATGCGGTGCGCTGCGTTTGAATCGCGGGAAGAATTGGGAGGTATCGCAGGGTCAGAGATCACGCGTGGATGGAATTTTTGTCTCCGAGTGTCTCTTTTCTCTCCTCCATCCAAGGGTGGGGAAAACACCGAAGAGAGCTCATTTCGATGGGGAATGAACCCGATCCTCTTTTCGGCGACCCTGTCCGGGCGGTTCGTTCGCGACTCTAAAATGGGTGACGCGTTCGAACCGCGGAAGATGGCGACAGAGAGAGCGCGTTGGATCCTAGGAAAGAGAGCTCAGAGAGCTCAGAGAGCTCAGAAAGGGAGAGGGAGAGAGAGAGAGAGAGAGATTTGGCCTGCGCATTTATTTTTTTGGTCTCGTTCTCCTCTCCAAGATACGGACGGATTGGGGTGAAAATCTCTCTTTCCTCTCTCTTTTTCGGGCCCTTTTTCTCTCTCCAGAGTGAAAATTTTTTCCTTTTTTTTTTTTGCTCTTTCTCGCTTCAAAAGTACTCACGTGTCTTTCTTCTTCTTCTTCTTCTTCTTCTTCTTCTTCTTCTTCTTAAATGTAACAGACGCAAACGACGAGAAGATCGAAGGTCCAAACTGTCGTCACCGCCAAGGCGGAAGAAAAGGTTGATCGCAGAGCCGCCTTGGCTTTGTTCACGGCTGCCGCAGTCTCGACCGTTGCGAAGAGCGCCAACGCCAACTTGACGATTCCGTCGCAATCCTCCATGGGGGGCTTGGCGAGAAGAACGGAATTCGCGGGTGAAGGTTTCGTGAGCTCCTCCACTGCGTCCATGAGTTCGTACAACATGGAAGGCACGGCGAAACTCGGCGCGGATTTGAAATCTCGCCGTAAGACTATGGCGGCTGCGAGAGCGGCTGCGGAAGCGAATGTCGCCTCCACGAAAGCGGCGCCGGCGGCGAAGAAGTAAAGTAAACCTGTGATTTGCCATTACTATAAAAAATTAGAACGAGAGAGAGAGGGGGGAGAGAAACACATATATACTTATTCAATACGCTGCGGCTACCGTACATTATTATTATTCCAATATTATTTTACATGCACATTTGGTCATCTTTTCTTTTTCTCGCAATAAAATTTGCAGAAGGACGACCATCCAATAGAAAAGAGACATCGTCTTTTAAAACTTCAAATCCTTCTTCTCGGCTGAAAATCGACCGCAACTCTTCGTTTGGTACGATCAAATCTTTCTCTTTGTTCGGTCGGCCGACTTTTGAGAGCTCGCATCCTTTGGCAAAGTGAAACCACGCGAACAAACAATCACTCTTCCTGGGTAAGTGTTTCGCGATTTGCGCGAATAAAGGTTTGTGACAGAAGCGAACGCCGAGGACAAGTTTTAATCGAGAAACATCATCGACGACACTCAACGCACGCAGAAAAGCGTCGTCATCTCTAGCATCCCATTTTAAAGCGTTTACTTTGTCTTCTACGCCGTAAAGTTTTGCCATTTCCTGCGTTCGCAATAGAGCTTTTTGGTCAAAATCGCAGGCGAACACGGTGAAACCTTTGGATGCGAGATAAATAGAATCGCGCCCTACGCCCGAACCTAGATCGAGAACTATATTATTATTATTATTAGTGCTACTACTAGTACCGCCGCCACCACCACCAGCACCACTCGTTTCCGACGATAGGTGCGTTTTATACAACTCTACGACTGAAGGTGAAGGTTCCCACAACCGTTTCGTATGTGTCTTCTTTTTCTTTTTCTCCTCCACCTTCTCATCGTCGATGAGCGCGAGAATAGTATCGACGCCGTTTCCCAGAGAATCCTTTTGTATCTTCAGTACCGCTTTCACAAAATGCCTGTTGTATACGAAAGCATATTTAATATTCCATTGACATCCTTTAAAATCTCCTCTTTGAAGAACTTCTCGTTGTTTGTTAAACAGACTTGGAACTTCGTCTTTGGTCTCTTCTTTTTCTTCTTCGTCTAACAAAACAGCAAAAGGCACCTCTCTGGGCGGCAGCAAATGAAACGAACCGCTGATTTCGGAGAAAGGAATGTTGACGGAATGCAGTAAAGAATGGCATCGATATTTCTCTCTCGGTCTCAAATCCAAAAACAACGCTTGGTCTTCGTCGTCGACTTTGACTCCTTTCGTTGACGAAGAAAAAGAACACATCATCTCTTCCAACAGGCGCGCCTGTTTGTCGACGCTTTTCGAATGCGCCAAAGCGCGGAGAAACGCGTTCGTTGCGGCAGAGCTCGTCGTCGTCATCAAAGGACTTTCTTTGTTCTTCTTCCTCTTCTTTTAACCATGCCGTCTTATATTTTACCAATGCGCCACGAATTGATTTTGGTTTTAACGACCTCTCTTTCTTTTGTCTCTTTTCTCTCTCTCTCTCTCTTTCTTTCTTGATATTTTCTTCGTACCTTCCTTCTCTCTCTCGTCTCTCTCGGTTTTCGGTTTTCGACTCTCCTCCATGTAGGCACAGGCATGTTGCGTTGCAGTAGGTGTTTAGAACAGCCGTGCGGGTTCGTCTCCTCCTCTTCGTCCTCGTCCTCGTCCTCCGCGTTGAAGAGAAAAAGAACAGCGCGAAAAAACGTATCTTCTCTCCCGAGAATTACAAAATCATCATCGTCTTCAACACCAGAAGGAGGAGGCTCGAGTTTTGAAAAAGAAGCAGCCGGGAGAAAGTTTGCGTCTCTAGATAAACACACCATCAACACGATATTGAGCCCTTACGAAGTCAGAGAGTGTTCTGCATGGATAGACTATCAGAAAATCAGCAATTTATGGGTCAAAAAAATAAGCGAAACGTGCGACGAGAAAACAAAGAGGAAGATGACGGGGGAACACATCGAAGCGCTATCGATCTTGTTCTGTCAACTCAGCGCGAAAGAAGAAAAGGTATTGGAGGACCCTGAGCAAATTATCGACCTCTGTTGCCGCTTGGCAGACGTGTTTGACACGAACGTAGCCAATGTTTTGAGAGCGTTCTCCATCACTCCGTTCTTAGCGTTCACCGACTCCACCTCAGTGGCGAAATCTATTCTAGCGATGAAACGAGAGTTACCATTTTGCGACGTCTCGAACATTTTAACGTATCGACCAGAGCTCTTGACGTGCGATAGCGAAATGTTGAGCATGCGAATACGCGATATTAAAGAAACGCTCCAATCGTACGGAATGCCTTCTCCTTGCGTAAATTATTTGATTCAAGAAGAGCCCGGCCTCATTTTAGGAGACGGAGGTTTCGAGAGACTAGAACAAATAAGGGATGCCGTGGATACTTTTGACTTGACACTTTTGAAATTCAGCGAAAACGGTCAGTTTTTAGACGTAGATTCGGAGAGGTGGTTCGTTAACAATTTCGTCAATTTTTACTTCGAATAAAAATTTCAAGGCAATATAGGTAGTAGTAATAAGGATAGTAAGTTTAATCAATCACAATCGCTGCTAAGTTTTTGTATACACACACACACACACACACACACACATACACATATTCTCCCTCTTTCTCTCTCTTGTTTATATATTAGTTTAATATCTGCTATTGGTGGGTAAAGTTTCCTTAATTTTTAGCAGTTTTTACCAACAACCTTCGCCGGCGCTACACGAATCAAGTTGCCCTTCTTGCCCGGGACGTTTCCTCTGATAATGATGCAATCATCCTCCACTCTCATAATCTTCAACTGCTTAATAGTCGTCGTAACGTTACCCATCTGCCCATGCATCTTCTTTCCTGGAAAAATTCTACCTGGGTACGTACCCGCGCCGACGGAACCGTGTTGTCTGTGCGACTTGGAACCGTGTGTCATCAAACCTCTGGCGAAACCGTGTCTCTTCACGGAACCTTGGAAACCCTTACCGATGGACGTCCCCCGAACGTCAACGTAGTCGCCCTCCTTGAACATTTCAGGGATGCTCAACTTTTGGCCGACGGACATGCCATCCGCCGGCGCCGCGAGACGAAATTCCTCGACGTGTCTCATCGGCTTCACACCAGCCTTTGCTAAGTGACCGACTTCAGGCTTGGTAATTTTGTGTTCCGCGACAGCGTCGTACGCCACTTGCACGGCGTTGTATCCATCAGCGTCCGCAGTTTTAACCTGTGTTATTTGAATGGGACAGGATGAGGATCAGTCAGCTTTTGTTGAGAAAGAAAAATTTCTTCAGAGGACCCCAGTCATCCACAACAAAAACAAAAGAAAAGAAAAGAAAGAGGGTTTCGGGGAGGGCCGTCCGGTTTTGAGGGAGAAGAAAATTCGCCCTCTCGAAAACAGCCGCCGAAAACGATGTCGCGAATACGCGCGCGCAAAGCAAAGTTGACATTCGTAAAGAAGCAGTATCATCACGAACAAATGGATTCTTTGCTCGATCGTTTTCAATCTTCCTCGCACACGCGACCGCGACGAATGCAATCTCAAAAATCCACACCGCCACCGCCATCGCCAGCATTTCAGCGCGAGGAAAAGAGATAAAATTTCAAACCAAGGAAATACGCACCGCGCTGACATAGTTCCCATCTTTAACGGCAATAACTGTCACTGGGACGCACAACCCATCGTCCGTGAAAATTTGCGTCATCCCTGCTTTGTTTCCAAAGACTCCAACACCTCCATCGACTCTCGCAAAAGTTTGCAAGCGAGCACCTCTCGAAGAAGAGGAGGAAGACGTGGACGATGTCATCAAAGAAGAGCGCGCGTTGAACGAAGACGATTTGCGCGAGGCTAAGGCCGAAGCAGAGGTAGCCGTGAACGTTTGGGCGAGTGCAGACATATTTTAAAGCGCGTGTGCGTGTGTTTTCTTCGGAGAAGATGGAATACACTCTCTTTGTCTCTCTTCTCTTTTTTTTTGTGGCGACGCCATTCCGGACCTTTTCGAGGTCCCGCTTACCCTTTCTTTTTCCTCTTTTTTTTCTTTTTTTTTTTCGTTTTGTTGGTCGCAAGGAACAAGAAAAAGGACGAAAAAAGAAGGAAGAAAGGAGAGGAGAAGGAACTTAAGAGTAACACCAAACCAAAACAACAAGTGAGGACCGTCGTCTCCAAAATTCAACGCTTTCAGGTGTAAACGATTTTAAAGAAAGAAAGAAAGAAAGAAAGAAAGAAGGAGTCATGGAACATCAAGAACACCAACATCGTCCTCCTCCTCCGCCGAGGAACGAAATCAATCACATTCGTCACCGCAAACTCGAGGAGAAAGAATTGAAGAAGAAGGAGAAGGTCAGAATTAAAGAAGGACGAGGACAGGAAAAATCGTTCGTCGAAAACGTGTTCTCGAGCATCTTTGGAAGAGAAGACATCGACGAGGACGAAGAACAAGGGGATGGAAACAAACAAGAGCAAGAACAACAAGAACAACAAGAACAACAAGAACAACAAGAACAACAAGAACAACAAGAACAACAAGAACACCATGACAAAGCCGAAGATGGAGACAACGATGACGAAGATACGGACTCTAAATTTTCCGAACGACTTCGGAATATGTCCGGGAGTACTAAATTCGAGTTGGAACGGAAAGCGAGGGAGGAAATTCGTTCGATTAAAGGAGTCAAGGCGAAAGCGAAGCTCATCAATAGTAACGAAGCGTTTCGAGAGCAGACACTGTTACGACTCAAGGCGAAAATTGATAAACACATTTACGACGATAAAGGACACTACGTTTCAGACGTCCCAGTCAATCCAAATAAAGCAGCAGCAAAAGACTCGAGCGTGTCAAACACGACAAAGAACGCAAAAATTGTTTCAATGAATATCAGTGACACCGCGGATCGACTCACTCCGTATCAAAAGGAACGACGTGAAGAAGAATTGAGGCAAATCAGAGAGCGCGACGATTATCGCATTCAAGAGTCGGTAACTTCTGAATCACGATGCGCGTTCAATGGGTCTTGGAATTACGACAAGGATGAGTTTTTACGCGAAAAAGATAAATACGAAAACCAATATTACGTCGAAGAACGAAAACACAAGTTGCTCGGAGGCGTTCTCTCCGCGGCAGAGATGAACTTGCCTGAACACGAACAACCGCTTCGCATGGTAGAAAATATCGTCGATACGATTGTAGAATGTGCACTGGAGAACAATGGAAAGTACGAGTGGAAACTCGATGAAGAAGAAGTTAAAAAGCGCGAGGAAAAGTTTGAAAATCGAAGAAAGGAAGAATTGAGAATCACGAAGAAGATGTTGAACGCTGATGAAATTTCAGACGACGACGACAGCAACGAAGAGGATGAAGATTATTTTGAAGAGGAAATGCGAATTCATCGCAGGGAGAATAAGTTATTGACCGAAAAGTTGGTGAAGAGCATTCCAGACTCTCTGGAGCTCATCCAACGCATGAACATTCGAAAAGAACAAATAAAAGCGCAAAAAGATAAGCTCAAGTTGAAGAAAACGAAACAAAGATACATCAATAAAATTGAAAGACAAGAGAAAGAAATCGAAGAGGCCATCGCTCAAGCGAAAATTCTCGAAGCGAAAATGGAAGAGCAAAGACTGGAGAAAGCACGCAAGTTGGCTATTGTCGAAGAAGAGCGTCTGAAGGAATTAAAGTTGAAACAACTCTCAGAGAAAGAGCTCATCCGGCGTCACTCGGAACATAAGCGCAAGAAAATCATGGAAATGCACGAAAACGAGCGAAAGAAAGCGGAACGAGCGCGGTTAGCTCGTCAAGAAACGAGACGGGTGCAAGAGATAAAGCTCAAAGTCTTGCGCGAGACTGCGAATTTGGAGGTCGAGTTGAAGGAGAATGCATTCAGGGAAGAAACGCGAAGACTCGAAGAAGAAAGATTGGTCGAAGAGAATAAAATGCACGTGGAAAGAGAGATGCGCAACGTCTTGGAGAAAGAGAGACGGCACCGCTCGGCGGCGACGCGACACGAGTTGTGCATTCAAATCAAGGAGACGAGAGAAAGAGAACACCATGTTGCCATGGGGAAATTACGCCGGAAGAATTCCACGGCTGAAGATGCCGAAAATGCGGCTAAAATCAAAGAAGCTTTGAAAAAAGCTATTCAAGACGTCGAGGAAACGGAGAAGGAATGCTTGAAGACGATGGAAGCAAAAGCGAATGCTTACGAGAAAGTCAAAGCTTTGCAAGATAGACAGGCGAAGCACTTGCAGATGAAGCGGTTACTGGATAAGAAACAAAAAGAAAGCGAAGAGGCGGAATACAAAGCCGAGTTGGAAAAGGTACGCTCTTCTGTACAGAAAGCGGCATTGCATAATTCAGAATTGAAACAAACCTTATCTGACTTCAATAAAAACTTGGTCGTCGTGTTCCCGAAAGTGAAAGAGGAGAAGAAACCTCTGCCCCCGAAGTCTTCGATCAAAATTCGAGCAGCTGAGAAGTTAAAGAGACGGGCGGTGTTAGAAACGTAGAGAAGACTTACTTGATGCTCACCTGTCTTATTATATTATAGCATTTATATTAGTATGGTATGGTATGGTATACCACCTGGTATGGTACATGCGAGATAAAAATGGCGCAATGAAATGCCCGTATTTTTTAATCGTCATTTTTCGTCGAAAGAGACAGTTGTGACAAAATATGTCGTCGTCGTCACCGTCATCGTTGTCGACGATTGTGCATCATCACCACGCGCGCTCGAGCAGTCGTAAGACGCAACACCGCGCAATACATGCAATTACTATGTCTTCTTCGTCCTCATCTTCCTCTTGTTCTTCCTCCTCTTATTCGTTCAGACAGTCTCTGGAAGATGGATACGATGACGACAACAACAACGAAGAAGAAAACGTAGGAAAAGAAACGACGGTAAATGCACAAAGACTCGCAACGGATGGAACAAAAAGCTTACATAGGAAGAGAAGAGACATTTTAATTGCGTCATCTTCGGCCGCACTCGTCGTCGCGAGCGTTTTTGGAAGCAACGAGACGACAAACAGAGCGGAGGCTATTGAATCTGGCTTTATTAGCGATGCTTGGGAAAATCTTGGCGGAGGGGGCCCAGCAGATTTGACGTTCCCGGAAAGTTTCCTAGGCGAATGGCTCGTCAATGCAACGTTGACGGATATAGATTTACCCGAAGGTGCCGACGTGGTATCAAACATAGAAAGTGTTAACAGAGCAAAGGGTGATATCGGTAAGCCCACCTCGTATCCTTTACGCTTTGTGCGAAATTCGCGACACGATGTCATTTTAGATCGAGCATGGAATACGGAAAAGTTAGCTGAATATACCATGAATGTAAAGAACGGGTCTATGTTTACGGACATAGATTGGAATTTAGACGACCCGAATGTTATGAAGTGCACATTGGCGGATGGCAAGACTATTTATTTCAAAGTCACTGCGCGGTCGGAAACTGAGGACAACACCTCGAGAAAGCACCGCTTCGAAACGAGCGAACTCGCAGAAGTTGTTTTTAACGATTACGACGGATCTGGGAAAGATCCAAACGTAAAAAGAACACGGACGTATACCAAGTGGTTATGGCGCGACGATAAAGACGCACAAGCCGGACAGCCACTCATCGTTTGCACGCAAATTGTTTTAGATTACTTGACGCCATTTTCTGACGACGAGACCTACTTGCGAGTCGCAGGAAAACCCGTAACTGTGTACACTTACAAGCTGGCAATGTTCAAAACAGGGCCCGGGTTAACTGTTGGTGCCGCGTGAGTTTTTGCGTTAAGTATTTATTATAATAAGCAAGTAGGTAGCAGCGCGTTTGTAAATCACACTAAAA
>Ga0163180_10000683_pt1 | contig 19651 bp, 32 predicted proteins | sample AtlANTMetagenome_2_FD_109647 | JGI IMG/M metagenome (GOLD analysis project Ga0163180, IMG submission 109647) | Marine eukaryotic phytoplankton communities from the Atlantic Ocean - Atlantic ANT 4 Metagenome | ecosystem: Environmental > Aquatic > Marine > Oceanic | place: North Atlantic Ocean...
GTCGTGGATAGCAGAGTTTCGTGATCCTAGAGTGACCGAGCGATGGGCTGGTGGCGCTATTCAGCGTCGCACGCCTCGTCGTAGGAAAAATGCTAGCCGAGTGAAGAAGATACTTAGCCATGAAAACGTTGAGTATCGCTGGGCTAAAGCGCAAGAAAATAAGAATAAGAGACAGGGGGTTTCATGAAGAAACTGGTCATCGTAGACAAGAATCGGTGGATTGCTATGAATATTGCTCATGAGCAGGACATAGCGTATTACCGTTCTTTGGGCTGCGTGGAAGAAACTCATACTTATTGCAAGTGTGGGAATTACATAGGCTTTGAGGTGGTGAGGTCACGCAGGTGCATGAGTTGTGTTTATCATGTGCGTCGTGTGGTGTTCTCGGTGCTTTTGGGGTTGTTTGTGTTTGGGGTCGCCCTTTTGGGTGGTCATTTACTTCATAGTTAGGAGGCTGTGATGTTAGGCAAAGTACCTCACCCTTTAGATGGGGTGGAGTTAATGGAGGACACTATGCGTGAAGCAAAGCATGGTGTTATTGATTATCGTGGGGTTAATCCTTATGGTAAAGAGGTTGGTCGTTGTGGCAGGTGCAACCCTGATTGGGATTGCATGTGTTTTGAGGACTTAGGCTGTTAGGAGGCTGTGATGGAAACATATGACGACTGTTGGGAAATAGTCAACAGGCGAGGTATTACTGATGGGGTTCATAAATGGTATGAAGTCCAACTGCTGGTGAAAGACAAGCAGGCAGACAGGAAGATTGAACGTCTGGAAAAAGAAATTAGTCGCTTGAAGTCAATGAGTTTGTTTCAGCGCATATTTAGATGGGGGAAATAATGAAGTTCAAGGATAAAGAGTACGCCGTTGGCGTGGCGTACGACTGGATAAATGAGAGGGGCTATCAAGTTCCGGCACGTCAGATTGAGGTGTGGTCCCACCCTGATGCTGTGCATGATTGGGTGCTTGTGTTTGGTGATTGGCATGGTGACTGGGAAGAAATAGAGTGCATGCCTTATGTCCCTACGTGGTGTGTTGAGCCTTGGGATTGTATAGAAAAGGGCACCTTTGTGAAATTAGGTGCGAAAAATCTTGGTGAGATTAATCTCTTTATGTTGGAGATGGAGAAAGAATATTGTGAGGAGTATAGCAATGAGTAATGGCCCAATTATTGAGAAGATACTTATGACTATGGTAAAGGACTGTCCCAATGAGGGGAGTGGCGAGTGTGCGTTTGTGCATACTTGTGTGGAATACAACGAAAAGGGAGAGGAGGTGGAACAGTGAAAATTGGCAAAAGAATAAGTGTGAGGAACATGGAAAGTTCAGCGGGTAATACTGTGGCTAATCAGTTCATCATCACGTTTGACAACTATGAAGGATTTCAAAGTTATACAACGCTTATTGGTGTTAAAGATTATTCCAATGGGCAAATAGTCCTTGATAAAAGGGCGTGGGATTACTCCACGACTACAAGCAAGTACCGCAATATGTGGTTAGGTCTTGACAGCAAGGCTGTTAAAGCAAAAATACAGTCAGGGGAAATACTTCTGACTGAATTGAATTAAAACGGGACTAGTCCCGTGAGGAGGCATTATGTTAAACATAAAGCGACCAAATAGGCACGTCCTCTTTCTCGTGTACGAGGGTGAGGACTGCACTGAAGATGATGTGAGGGTTATAGACCCGCACATCAGTGGCAACTGGAAAGTAAGCGACATTGAGTGGGCTATTGACCAGTTGTTTGTGTTCCCTCCGAAAGTTGTGGGGCACGGAAGCATAGAAATATTGGAAGTCACACAGTTGGCTTACCATACCTTTAATGAATAGGAGGCTGAATATGCGTTTAGCAGAGTCAGTGCAATACAAGTTAAACCAGATGGAACAGATGCGTGCTTTTATAAGTTCGTTTCGTGTGATAGATGGAATGAATGGAGTGTTAAATCACATAAACCCTAATGATAGGGAAGAGTGGGTTATGTTCCTTGATGAAGAGATCGTGTCGTTGCGTGAGGAATTGCGTGACACGAGAGAGGGAAACTTTTGGATACGTGGACCTATAAGCGAAATTAAAGTAGCCAATGATTGATCCGGTTGAAGAATTAGAAGATGAGATTAAGTGGATCTCACGGGGGTTCAGGTTTCAGAAGAGCACTGTTTCTCCTGTGTGGCAGTTGGCCTCTGTGCATTGCAAGGTGTGTGGTGTTACCGAAGATGAGAGCGTGGATACACAGAACTTGCAGGGGCCGTTTGTGTGTGCTGACCACCCGATAAACAGCGAGGAGTTTGAGTGGGAGCATGATGGTCCTATCGGTGGGGAGCCTTTGCACCCCCATGAGGCAGACCAGTGTTATTTGTGCGATGCGCCGTTGTCTCGGTATAACGAACAGTCTATTTGTGGTCCTTGTATACGTGAGGCTGATCTTGGTTCGTTGGATACGTTACTTCAGTTGGATTATTTAGAGAGTCATAAACGTGACAACAACACGCATAAAGATGCGTGCATTATTTTAGGTCGTGAGGTTCGTCTTAAAAAAGATGGGTCATACAAAGAGAATAAAAAAGATCGTGTCAAATGACATGAAATAATAACAATAAAGGAGAATTGTTATGAAGAAAATAATGGAGGTAATAGCGAACAAGGTTAAAGACCCGTTCGGTTATAACCGTAGAATCAACAGCATGACATCTGAGTTTCACGACATTGCGGTCAATGTGGCGCAAGGTATAGTGGAAGATGAGACACGTGAGTTGGTTGAGGACCGTATGTCAGACATGGTGTACGACTACAACCTTATCACGAGTGACAACATTCATGATGAGTTGAATGATGGTTACAACTGCTATGTGCAGGCAGATAACATAGGAGAATACGTCTCTACTTATCTTGAGGATAATCCTGAGAATGTAGAGAGCATCATTGATAATTATTGTGATGAAACGTATACCACACCAGATGAGGTCAGAGACTTAGTTAAAGATGTCAATATTAAAGATATTGATTTCAGCGAGCATGAACTCGTTATGACTTTGGTTGGCGATATTCTATGCAACGATGATATGACTACAGCGATACGTAACATGGTTGCTGACATGATGGGTGAGTTCATTGAGAACATGCGAGTGCAGATTACTGATTATCGTGGCGAAATGTTCCGACTTTCCGACCCGAGATAAGGAGGAAACTCATGAAAATATCTGATGAAGATAGAGAGCGTTACGACATTCCGCATGTTGATGAGATTCAACAAGCGTTAATGGAGGAGGCTGAATGGTTTGAGTCTGAGGCTGAGTTTGACAAGAGAGATGAGGTATATCCTGACGATGAAGATTCCTGATCGGATACGTATAGCCGTAGCGCTTGCTGTGACCGCTAGTTGCGGAGCACATCAAGTCGCAGTCGGACTATCGGGTGAACCCGTGAGGGAAACACCGGAGACTGTAGTGGTCTTGCCGGAGGTGGAGCCAACTGTAGAAACGTCTTTGTACATAAAAGAGGAACTGGTTTCTACGACTACATATTTGGAAGGTGATACGGCTTCCACTCTGCCTCCGGCAGTTACTCTGTCTACTCTGATACAGAAATACTTTAAACCAGAAGATTGGGGATGGGCTGTGCGAACCACGTTTTGTGAGTCGTCTGCTCACCCTGATGATGAGGTGAGTGATGCTGTGAACTCTAGTAGCGGTGCTTCTGGGTGGTTTCAGCATTTGCCTAAGTTCTGGGAGGAACGCACCCGTAAAGCGGGCGTACAGGGGGCTGATATTTTAGACCCCGAATCTAATGTTCTTGTTGCTGCGTGGCTCTTGTATGAGACACCGCAGGAGGAGGGGCATTGGGCTGAGTCCCAACACTGTTGGGGAGAAAGGAGTCCGTAATGGACAAAGCACCAGACATGGACGATCCGTTGGAACAACGGTTGTTCATATTAACCGACATAAGAGAGTATCTTTTCTGGCAAGGCGCTGATAGCGACGAAGGCGGAGTGCAAAGTGTGTTTCAAATGTGGGTTAATTATTTAGATAAAGAAATAGAACTGATGAATTGGTTCATCAAAGATTTCATTAAAAAGGAGAACAATAATGAATGATCAAATAGAATCGGGACCGGTCCCGGAAGAAAAAGAAATGGAATACTTTGAGGTTGAGTACTGGCAGAACACCAAGTACTGGGTCAGAGTTGAGGCACCTTCAGAGGATGAAGCAGTAGATTGGGTTAATTGTTGGGATATTACGAAAGTAGATTTTGATGATGCCACACCGATAGATGCTGACTGCCCGGAGAATGTGAGGTTAATATAATGAATAATTTAGAGGAACGACAATCGTTTTTTAGTCCCAAACTAGAGGTGGGACATATCATCTACTACAAAACGTTCTTTGACAATGAGCGTAGAGTCCGTGTGACTGGAGTAGAAGATGAAAAGAATGGACAAAAGGTTTTTATCGCCGTTGAAACAGACAGCGATAGAAAAGTCTGGGGCTATCAAGACCAGATTACAAAAAACTTGGGACACGAGTTCCAAGAAATAGAAAAATAAGGAGAAATATATGATGGATAACATCAGTCACGAAAAGGGTGACAGAATGATGTCTAATAGTAACTTCTCTGATGCGGCAAGCGTCGGCGTTGTATGCGCCGAAGCGTACTTCCCTGTGGAGTACCTGCCTTGCTCATTTGAGTGGAGTTACGAGGATCCGATGTACGGACCTAGACTAATGCCTGAAACACCCAGATATGAATCAGGAAAGTACAAGGGTGAGCCGTTACACGTTTACGTGGCACGTATGGACACCCCAATACCAACGGTGTTGGGAATCCATTCATCTAAGTATGACCGGAGTCAAGACGGGTATGCCACCGTGTTGGATCAAGCAGAGATGCTTTTCCCTAACACCGCTGACATGTGTACCTTGTTTGGTAAAGGCGAACGTCTGGTATTTACCCAAAATTTGGGTGATGAAGTTGATCTAGGGAACGGCGATACTTTACAGCCTCGCCTTGTCTGGACATCATCTCTTAATGGGGCGTGGGCTACAAGCGTGAGGTCTATGATGCATAGACTGTCATGCACTAATCAACTCATGGGTACCACACCCTTGTGGAAGGTGCGACGTACAGCAAATCATTCTGATTTAGTGGAGGCTCGTGCCCAGATTCTGTCTAACCAGATAGCGCACGCTGAAGCGTATGCTAATCAGGCTAAGATTCTGGCTTCGCAGGAGTTTACTGATGAGCAGTTCAGTAATCTTATACAGCATTTGGTACCTGATCGTCAAGATCAGGATGTCTCTGACAGGGCGTTAGATAACGACCTTGCTAAGAGAGGTGCCATGCTGTTGAAGTGGAATCAGGAGAAGGAATCCTTTGGTGCTGGATCGCATTTAATGGGCAGCAAATGGCTGGCTTACAATGCAGTTCAGGGTGCTGAACAGCATTACATAAACCAGAACTGGAAGCATGATCCTGAGAAGGCTCTAGCCAAATCTGTGGAAGGTAAAACACCTTTCGCTAACGAGGCTTGGAGAACACTCATTGAAGCCTGATTTCAGTCAGGCCGCCTGCAAGGGAGTTGACACTCACTTGTTCTTCCCAGATGTGGTAGGTGAAAGAGGCAAGAAGATGAAGATGAAAGAACCCATCAAAATCTGTGCTGTCTGCCCTATCCAAATGGATTGTTTAATCCACGCCTGCGAAACCGGAGAGTTTTGGGGCGTCTGGGGAGGCGTGTCTGAAAGAAGAAGAAAACAGTTGGCAAAGTCCAAAGAGTATCATCTTTGGGCGGCAAGAGATTGTAGGGTTTGCAGTCAAAAGTTTATGCCAACTGCTCAAACCCAGTTTAATTGTGGACCTAAATGTTTTGCGATCTACAACAGAACATCAAACAAAAATGCAAGACGAAGAGAGAGAGCAAAAAATGGCTAAAACATTATCAGAGTTCCCGTCAGATCATACAGGTGGAAGACCTGAGTTGTATCCTTGGGACGAATGGTTGGACGGACGACCTTGGTTACTCACCAATGGTGAGGATTACAAGACCACGACAAAACAATTTAGGGGAGCCGCAGAAGCGGCTGCCCGAAGGAAGGGATTGTGGATACGAGGTCAAGTCCAGAAAAATGGCATAGTTATACAAGCATACGAGAAGGAAGGAAGGACACGTTTGTAACACTGAGTGGATCTCAGTGTTTACCTGTAGTAAGATTAGATCAGTGGGGCAGAGGGTTATCTCCTTTCACCCCTCTGCCCCACAAATGCAAAGGAGTTAGTATGGATTTAGAAGAGCGTATTAAAAGATTGGAAGATCTTGTAGCGCCAGATGACCAAGAGGGAAATGTGGCTGATGCCTTGATGAACCTTTATGGGAACTTTGTACAAAGTTTAATCTGGCAAGGAGATTTTCTGTTTGATTTAAGAAATAGTATGGAAGATATGATGATGAAACTATCATCGTTAATACCGGAAGAACTATTAGAACAAATGACAGAAAAACCTGAAGGAGAACCTGAAACAAAACTGCACTTAGTAACCGATTCACAAGAGTCTTAACCCCCTCGGACTCTTGTGTCCCTGTACCCCCACCCCCCTTTAGGGGGGGGTGGGGGTACAAAACCAAGAAAGGAAAAAATGACCGAAACTAACTGGGACGCAGAATTAAAAAAATTATTGAGAGATGACAATGGTGTGGAGTGGGTTCCGTTCAAAGACGATGAACTCAACCGACTCCACTGGAGTCAGTTTCTTGAAGAAGCAGTAAACATTAGCGTGGAACTTCTTTTTCAAATGGACGAGTTGGAAGGAGAAGGATACCTTCGTGAAGAAGGTTTAGAACCTGAGAGCATGGACACGGCTTTTGCGATAGCGATGGGTATTACTACAGCGCTTTGCGGAGTAAACCATGAAGGAGGGGAAGAACTGGATTCTCGTTTAGAAGAATTAAAAGTTTCAATAAATAAAATAAAAGAATCTTTGGAAGGAGAAGATTATGATAACTGATGACGGGCGGATCGTACTCCGCCAATCATGGCTGGGTTCTCTAGCCATGTGTCCTGAGCGAGCCAGACAAGACATGTTAGGCATCGCTGAGAACACTGAGTCAACGTCAACGATGATTGGGACATCTGTTCATTATGGAATAGAGCAATGTCTTAACGAAGTGATGATGACAGGAGAACCGTTGTCGCAAACCGACACTGTGCAAGCGTCTATGCAATGGTGGAATGACAGCCACGATGAGATAGTTCGCTGGAACCACGACAAGTCTGAATGTGAAGACATCATTCAGAAAAACACGAACGTGTGGTGGGAAGAAGTAAGACCTGAAATGAAACCAATCGCTGTTGAGGAACGGTTTGAAGTTCCTTTAACGCAGACCGATAAAGGAACTGAGATCTGGTTGCAGGGAACGATTGACTGTGTTCAAGAGTTTCCCAACCCGATTGTGGATTGGAAAAATCCGGGTCGTAAACCATCTAACGCATGGGAACTAAAACGCTGGTCTGTGCAAGCAGCAGCGTATTCGTATGCAGTTGACAAGGTACATGGTTTTGGACCGTTACCTTTTGAGTTCGTGCATTTAGTTAAGGGTGTAGTCCATCGCACACAGGTGGAGTTTGGACCGGCGGAATGGGATAGTCTGGTTGCTCTCGCCCATTCTGCTGGAACCCTTATTGAAGCAAATCTCTCAGTATGGCCCCTCAATATGACAGGTTGGCATTGCTCCCCCAAATGGTGTGGTGCATGGAAAACTTGCCGAGGGCAATATGCTGGACCAGATCCCTTTTAACCAACTAAAGATAGGAGAAACAGGGAATGACAGAAGAAAACAACAACAGTTTCACTGTGTTTCGCAGGCAGGTCATCCAAACGGGTGATTATGAACCTGCCGAAGCGTCATGCAGCGTCTCTATAACAATAGATGCTAAAGCATCACAAGAGGATGTAGCAGCGGAGATCGCTAAGTGGGGAACCACTTTAGAGATCGCCAACTACGAAGCACTAGGTGTAGGTTATGAACTTACAGAACAGGGTGTGAGACTCTTAGAAAAAAGTGTTCGGTCAAGTACACCGGATGCTCCCGTGGCCCAACAAGCGACGGGGAATAAATCCTACAGTAACGCCAACTCCTCAAAGGGAGGATCTTTACACGAGATCTGGCGTGACCTGATGGACAATCAAACTATGTGGTGGCCACCAAATTGGCAGGACAAATTAAATCCTGACAAGGAAGTGAACGCTAACGGTCCTGACTATAAGCGCAAAGCAGATGGTAAGGGTGTTTGGTTATCTAAGAAAGACGGCACTCCACTCATTCCTGATTGGTTTGTTTGTCCTTTTACGGGTAAAACTGCTGCAGACTTGAAGGTAGTAGCCAAAGAGGTTAGAGCCTGATGGAAGCAGTCCTGCACTCGCAGGACGAAGTGGCCTCCCGACTCGCAGCCGCCCAAGAAGCGGCAGCGACGGGGGGTAACCCATCTGAACCCCTAGAAACGTCTGAGAATGGCTCTGTGGCCGTCTCAGAGGACTCTGGAAGTAAGAAGCCCCTTCGTTTTGCGTTAACATCAGCAGTCGTAGAGAACCTTATAGGTTTTATACGCAACCCATCAGAACGCTGGTACCTAGGATTTTCCGAAATAGACATAGCGACCCGTGGCATAGGCCGTGGAGAAGTGTTGCTGGTAGTTGGCAGGAGTCACACAGGTAAATCACAAGTGCTGTTAAACAGCATTGTGACCAACCTAGTGAACGACCCCGAAGCCCACGTTGTCATATTTTCAATGGATGAACCTAGAGAACTAGTAGTAATGAAACTGTTCTGCCTCTTACAAGGCAGGTCATCATCGGAAGTAGAAGAAGCAATTAAGGCTGGAGATAAAGACACACTGTCTGATCTTGAGCGAGCAGCGACACAAGAGTTATCACGTGTCGCAATCATTGACGAATCTATGACCCTTGAATCCATGTCAGCAGCAATGGATGAAGCAAGAGCATGGTGGGGTAAGAACCCATCGTTCTGCATGATTGACTACCTAGAATTATTGCCCGGCGGAGACGCTGACGCATCAGGGGTCACAGCCAAAGCACAAGCAGTTAAACGTTGGGCGAAAACTCAACGTGTGCCGATTGCTTTAGTTCACCAAGCCGGAAGATCAGCAGGTAACCGAGGCCAAGCCGCCGGTATCCACGCTGGACGATACGGAGGAGAACAAGAAGCAATCTTTGTGCTGGAAGTGTACCGCAAAAAAGATGGGCCAGATCTCACCGATTGGGAAACCAGATACCATGAGAACAGTATCCAAATGAACCTGTGCAAAAACAAACGCACCGCCCGTTTAGGAGACTACGCATACTATTTGGACCCTCAGTGTGGACACATTCATCCTTATTGGGATGAATTGATACCAGACGGAGGTGAACATCCCGATGGATAGCACCGTAGAACGGTTCGCAGAATTGTTTAAAGGTGGCCGGATAGCCATAGATAACTACGACGACAGTAAGGGGTTTAGACCGTGGGAATCAGAAACTGGGGAACCGAAAGAAGCATCAGGCGAAACTTTCTACCAAGCAGTACTTACACACTTTGGGAGTTACAAAACACCCATTGGTGTGTACCCGCTGAAAAAGGAAGAAGACCGTTACGTTGTTTACTGGGGTTGTGTAGATTGGGATGAAGGAGAAGAAGAATCTCTTATCCACGCTACCAATGTACAAACTCTGCTTTGGCAATTAGACATACCCTCATGGGTAGAAAGGTCACGTTCAAAAGGATACCACCTGTGGGTATTCTTTACCGAAGCGTTCCCTGCCATAGACGTACGTAACGGCTTATTAGCCGTTTGTAAAATAGTAGACGCTCCTATCAGGGAAGTGAATCCTAAACAAACAGCGCTTGGTGGTAAAGGCTGGGGCAACGGGGTACGTTTGCCGTACCCTTCAAAAATAGATGCACAAGGAACAATACCTAAAAGAGTAGGACGTAACGTAGTCCTTGATCCTGAAAGTGGAGAAGATCTATCTTGCGAAGAGTTTTGCCGGATGGCATACGAAACTCGTGTAACACCGGAAGATTGGGAACCAGCGTTATCTTTGTACGTTAAACCTAAACCATTGCCGATACCTAAAGTCAATCCGTTTTTATCTACGTCTAATATGCGTGGATTAGCAGGAGCGATACGGCGAAACGGTCCACGTATAACAAGCAAAAATCCTAACGGAGATAGATCAGGGACGTTGTTCTCTCTTGCTTGCGCCATGTACAAACAAGGTTTTAATTCATCAGACATAATGACTGAACTAGAATCTGCGGACAGGGAATGGGGAAGCAAGTTTGCTAACCGACCTGACGGGCGTAAACGTTTATGGGAAACTGTTGTGCGTGCTCAACAAGCAGCAAGAGGAATGAACGAATGACTTTAACGATTGCATGGACAGTAGTGCTTGTTCTTTTCTTAATAGTTGTTAGAAGGTGGATAAAATGACAAAAGCACACACGATAGTTATAAACCGCAGACCAAAAGTAAAAGCACGACCCCGCCATACAAAAGGCGGGCAAGTGTTTACACCTAAAACAACTCTGCAAGAAGAAGACCACGTTAAAAAAGCGTGGGAAGAACAAGTAGGAAAAACTTTAGACTGTCCTGTAGAAATATCTTTACGCTATTCTCCTACAGAAACAGTTCTAACTGTGTTAGAGTCTCCTCATGACGCTAAATCGTTAAGAGGGGACTTAGACAACTATGTTAAATTAACAATGGATGCTTTAAACGAAGTTGCATGGGTGGACGACAAACAAGTCGTCCGCATATCGGCAGTAAAGGTAGACGCAAATGACAGTACGGATTGATTTAGAACCTTGGGAATACGAATGGGCTAACGCTGTAGGTATACGGCGTTTCGCAGAAAACTGGGGCAAACCAGATGCTAAACATTACGATGCTTTCCGCATGGAAGATAACCGCACAGCACAAGTAGCAGCCACCGTCTGTGAACTAGCAGTAGCGAAAGTAACTAACCAATTTTGGAGTGGTCATGTGTGGCCGCAAGGAAAACATAAAGAATACAAAGACCTCCCAGATGTGGGAACCAACATAGAAGTCAGAAGGATACGCACCAGCCCCGATGCGGCTGTGCGTAAACGACAACTAGGCAAAGGACTTATCCTTTTCGTAGCGCAACCAGAGCCACCAGAACTACGAAGCGTAGACATATTAGGGTGGATAGATCACGACGAAGCGTGGGAACTAGGTAAGCCATCTAGTTACGCACCGGATACAACACGGAACATTGCATCCACTCTTTTAAAGAGTGTCACCGAATTCGCAGGGGTGAGGGAAGATTAGAAATGAAGAATGACCAGAAGAAAAGAACTACCCAAAAATTTTGCAGAAGAAGAATTAGACACAAACTCTCGTAAACATAGCCCTTGGCCTCACCGGTACGACACTAAAGTAGAACAACTGATGTCGTTAGCGCCAAACCAGAACGCTCTACTGCCCAGCATAGAAGAAACTGTTGACCTTAAAGAAGCAGTCGGAGAAGCAATAGATAATCTTCCCGAAGAAGACAGAACCATATTTGAATTAATTTTTATAGCACACGTGTCTTTAAGAACAACAAGTAAAGTCGTAGGTGTGCCCAAAACATCTTTAGCCCGACGCAGAGACAAGATTAGACGCAGACTAATGTTGGATCTGAGCCAAGATAAAAGAATACAAGAATGGATGTACCGAGACTTTTAGTATTCTTCTAAAGAATCCATAATGTGACGAATCATTCCCATTAAAGAACCAGCCCACATAGCAAACGTGGCTGTAGCCTCTTCAACTCCTTCTAATCCTGCATAGTAAGCAGCAAGTAAACCATCTGCTTCGTCTGGATCAAAAACAAGGAGTAAGCCAAGTTCACCATCCTGTGTGAACTTGGCATGAATCCCATCCTTAACATCAAAAAGGTGAGATTCGCTGGCTAAATTCCCGTACACCTCTTCTGGAAGGTACGAATATTCATCAGCAAAATCTTCCCATTGTTCAGCATGAAATTCAGGAGACGGCATTTAATCAACCAGAGAAGCAGAACCTTTAGTTCCAGCAAGACGAGCAGCAGCAGCGCCTTTCAAAACTGAAAGAGCAGCGGACACGCCAGCCATAACAATCATTTTCCATTGGTCTACGCCAAGGTCAAGGAAAGCGTTGGTGCCCATAGCACCAACAGCGGCTTGAACAAATGTTGCCCCGACTCTTTCAGCGAGATCTTTGTAATCCATTATTTTTTCTTTCTTTTCTTTGCTTTAGCAGCAGCGGCTTTACCCTTAGCGGTGTAAGGATATTTTTTTCCAGCAACTCTTGGCATTTTTCCTCCTGTTTACCATTTCGTTTTATTAGCCCAATACGCAGCAGACATTTTTCCTTTAGAAATGTTCTTTGCATGACGAGCCTTAAACGATTTTTTTCTTGCTTTTTCTTTAGCAGATGCAGGATTTTTACCTGCACCCTTAACTCCCTGTTGTCCAAAACGAATCGTTTTAATCTGATCGCCTTCTTTGGCGACCACAACATGAGACTTTGTAGCATGATTAGGTGTACGTTTAGGTTTATTAAACCCTGAAACACCTGCTCTTGCTAACCGTGGATCTTTTTTAGCAGCCATAAATACTCCTAATTGATTAACGCATCCCACGTAGCAGGACCAACGATCCCATCCATAGTGAGTTTGTTACCTGTGTTTATAGATTCCGAATCTTGAAATTTCATAACCGCAGCCTTTGTGCCCGACCCAAAAATACCGTCAATGCCAGCACCCTTACGAGAACGTTTCTTATTCTTTGCTGTGTTAAATCCTTCTTGTTCTAAATAAAGTTGCAAAACCTCAACGTGTTTACCACGACTGCCTTTACGCAACACATGTTGGCGAGCCTCAGCGACAGCCTCAGCAAAAATTTGCAACGGTGTCTTAGCATCCATTTTTGCAGCATCCAACGTTTCATCACCTGAAACGGCAGGAGCGTCAAACCAAACAAACTCTGAACCCTGCACACGACCCGGACATACGTGCCACCACTCCGAAGCAACTGTTTTAACGCAGCCATACTCCGCTGCAATACGGTTAACCTCAGCAGTAGACAACCCCTTGCCTGTGATCCTTAAATCAACAGCGTAACCGTAACCACCAAAAGCCTCCTGAGCCATATGGTATGAGCCTCTCATACCATTAGACATGCGCCTCATTGGATTCGCGGCGAGATTCCCGCGACCTGCTTTGTACTTGTCATATAACGCTTGCTGTTGCGCTAACGTGCGTACACCGCTGACAATCTTTACACGCCCAACAATACGATTATCTTTAAAGAATTGGTTTAAACGATACTTAAACTTAGGGTGCAACTCTTCAGTGCGTACCCATTTAGACGTTACCGGCAAATTAAAATCCATACTATTTTCCAAATGATCTAGGGGAATGGTGATGATTAGCCAAACCCATGTTTCTTAAATGTTCAGCAGATTCAGCGGAATCCGCTGGAACTGCGTCAGGTTGCTCGGTTTCTTTTTCTTTATCTTCCATATTATAACAGGCACGTGTGTCCCGTGTCAGCGCTGTCTACGCTCAATATCTCTCGTTTCGCCGTAAAGTAAACTTCTTCTAATATCTTCCCTTACACGCTCCTGATGTTGCTCAAATGGAGTATTAATTCTTATATTAATACCACCTAAAGTAGAAACAAGAGTTTGAATATAACGTTCCTGATAACGAGTTTCGTTAGGGATCACACGACGGAGCCTACCAATAAACGGCATAAAATTATCTAACACAGCAATGCGAGAATCCATCATCTTCCATTCACCCTTTGAATTTTGTTCCGCCCAATTAATAGCACCCAAAGCAGGCATCAAACCGGGAATAGCGTCCCAAGCAACAGGCACCTGCTGGTATCTACCTGTGTAAGGAATGTCTTTAAAGAACTGTTTACCTGCGTTGTACTCTAAAGGCACTTTCAATACTGGCGACATAGAAGAAAGAACATTTCCTAAAACGTCGTCAAACCCTTCTTGCGTAGGATCAAACCTTAACAAATCTTGAAAAGGAATATCAGGCACAGTATAAGTAGTAGACCCTCCGATACTAAAAGGAAGTTGTATCCCAAAAGGTTTCATAAAATAATCAGGAACAACATCTTCTTTTTCTTCACCATATTCTAAGTTTTCTTTAATACTTAAAAGACGGTTATAACGTTTCGGGTTTCTAAGCAGTTGTTCAACTTGAAGGGGAAGATTTTTTCTAACCCAAGTGTAAAAAGGAAATATCCTTTTCATTGCTTCTTCTTCAAAATTAGAAAGGTCAGCGTAATTAAAATGAACTCTAAAAATAGTGTCGGCTGAATCGTTAAGATTTCCTCCACGTAACATTTCCCCTACACCAGCCGCTAACCTTAATGCTTCTTCAGCATGTGTGTTAGCGTGACGAACAGAAGAATACAAAAAGAATCCTGCATCTGCTGGATTAACATTAACACGAGTTCCTTTTTCTAAACCACCTTTAGTCCCAAACAAAAACTCAAACCTTCTCCTAACCAACAAATTACGTTCAACAGAAGAAGCGGCTTGACCACCAGATGCTGCACCAATGTTAGTTATTTCAGAAGAAAGTTGCAAACGAAGATCGTTAGGATTTTCTTCAGCCAAAATTCTAAACCCTAAAGCAGCATCTCCGTCACCTGCTTTAAGAGCACGCCACCTGTTTATAAAAGCAAGCGGAACTTCAGACAACGGAAGATCATCCATCCACATGTTAAACATTGCACCAAAAACGTTACGGTTAACAAATCCCGGCGTAGCAACCATCTGCGCTTTCATCCAGTTGTGTACCTTGTCATACGTTTTTAAAAAACCTTCAACTTGTTTTCTGTCATTTAATTTTTGTGTCGCTAAAAGAACAAGAGTAATATCATCATGGAATTGTTCGTCGCCCGCTACTCTCCAATACCCCCACGTTCTTGCAGAGTCTTGCCACAATTTTCTAAGATCTTCAGAAGTGATCTTAGAAAAATCAACATCACCATTAGCGTAATTAATTCCAAACTTATCTCCTTTAGGAGATTTTCCTAAAATTTCTTCTGCTTTTAAACGTTGCACTTGCATATCGGCTATACGTTTCTGTTCCCTCATTGAAGCATAAGCGTGACGCAATTCAATACTTTCAATAACTTCTAATTTTTCTTGAATCTGCCGCTCTCTAACAGTTAAGGCTCTTTGATATCTTCTAACTGTTTCTCTACGTTTAGAAATTTTCTGATACAAATTTCTTGCTTCATCAACAAGTTGTTTCAATTCTAAATTATTTGCTTCTATCGCTGCTTTCTGCCCACCCATAGATGCACCTACAGAATCATAATCGTCAATTAAAGTTTTTAAATTAACTAAATCTTTTAACGGTGCTTCTACAGAAATTTCTCCTTGTGCAATTATTTGCCTCATTGAAGACACGTCCGGATTTTCAGCAAACATTTCAGCCAATTCAGATGCAACCGGTTTGCGTGGATCAGCCCGCCCAAAATAAAGAGGTGCAGTTGCCTCATCTAAATTGTATTGAGGAATGCTTCTTAAATCATCTATTTGTTTTTGGATCTGCGTTAATAACGGAGCAATGTTAGGGTCAGCGGCTAAAAGAGCCTCATGAGAAAGAATACTTTCTAAATGTCTGAACTCTTCTATTTGTGCCAAATAATCTGCAACAATTTTTGGTTTAGTTTTATCAGGAGCAAATCTTAAAACAGCAGACGTTTGCACTACATCAGGTGCTGCTTCTCCTGTAGATCTATTTACTTTAACTAACCCTCCTTGAGAGTTAGGGACTTCTCCCGGTAAAGAAGGTTCACGTCGAATGTTGATCTCGTTAAAAAGCCTGCCGCGAGAAGGATGAGGAGCAGACAAATCCATTCCTTTTTCAATGAAACTGGTTGAATTCATAACTTCACCAGTTTCATCAATACGAAATCCTCCACGGCCATAATTGATCCACCGATTCATCATAGCGTTTTCAACAGAATCGTCAGTAACGTGTGCTACTGTTGGCCAACTAGATGGGTTGTCAGGATTTAAACCTTTTTTTAATTTCCAAACATTAGGTCTAGTTGAACGCCTAACAGATGTAGCAACTACCGCACCAGATAAATCTATATCATGCATAAAAGTTGCATTAAGCCATTCAGAAACAATACGATTCGCGCTTTCTTTTTGCTTTAAAGGAAGATCATCCATAATTCTTCCATATTGCCAATCGTCTAAATCCCAATCTAACCTGAAAATACCCTCTTCAATTTCTTCAGTACGAACAAGAATTGCAGGTCCGCCTTCTTCTAAATGTTTAAAATATTTTTCAGAAATTTTAACAAGTTCTTCTCGGAACGGATGCCCTTCAAACTTGTTTATAAAATCAAGTTCTGTTTTATTTGCGGGAAGATTCCAACCACTTCTATCAAACCATTGACCTAAAGTTTTAGCCTTGCGGTTATTTCTATTTACCTTAGAAAAGAAAAAACCCATACGTCCCGCTACGCTAGAAGGCTCACCAACAACATTGTCTAAACTGTTTTGCATACTTGTCGGAGAACTATAAGACTCAAGAACTTTAGAAATATCAGGGTAAGCGTAACCCGGTATTACACCCTCGCCTGAACGATTCATGACGGAACGTATAAAATTGTATGATTCAACTGTTCTATCTGCTTTCATTGCTTCACGAGCAAGTTGAGATAAACGAGGAAACATTCCGTTTTGTAAAAAATCTAAATCTCTCATCAAATCATCAGCAACATCGGTTAAAAAAGTAGCACCATTTTGATCACCAACAGCAACTAAATTGTCAACAATGTTTCGTATCTCCGCCACACCGTTTCTAACTGTGTCCAATGCTTCTAAATGAGGTTGAAGTTTTTCTAACAAAGGAAGTAAAAAACGTACCGCTTCAAAATTAGCGCGCGCCCTACGTGTGGCTTGACTAGATTTTGTTAAATCAAAATCTTCAGCAAACCGCCAAGCACTTGTAGAAAGATCCTCAACGTCAGGATTAAACAAACCTAGTTCAACCATTTTCGCTTCAATAAGGTTCACAATCTCGCTAACCTCATCTACAGCAGCGCCAACTTCACCTTTAGAAACAACAATGCGGCGAATTAAATCACCAACTTCTCCAGCCTCATCTTTAAGCACACCTAAAATTTCTTCGCTTTGACCAATCCGAGAATTTAAATAAGAAACAGTCCACACATGAGAACTTTCTTGCCTAACCCCCGAAAGAGCGTCAATGCTTTGCAAAGTAACTTTCTTTTCATCATCTAACTTTAAAAAATAATTTTGCGCTTTTAAACCCAACTGTTCTAAATGCTCTAAAGCAGCATTAACTTCAGCAACTTCTGAAAATTCAAAAACAACCTTGTACTGATTAGCCATGTAAACTTCCATAGCCCTGTTTTTTAAATCACGAGAAGTAGAAGAAATATAACCATTTTCTCTTCTTGCAAAAGACTGGGTAAATAAACTTTCATCATCATTGATATGACCTGCTCGTCTAAAAGCCCTATCTATTTGCTCATTAACAGAAAGATTTTCAGGATGAGGACGCAAATGATCTTTATATCTTATAGCCATAGGTCTTTGCATCTGAGCGGCACCACGTTTTAAATCACCTTGAGTAAAGGCTGGACCTTCAGGATCTAAACGTTGCGGCATCTGTCTTTTTATTACAGTAAGAACCCAATTATCACGATTTCTTTTTCCATTAGGAAGAAACAAATTTTCATCAGGGGTTCCCTTTTTAGGAATCCAAAGTTCACTACCCGGAACAAATTCGTTTTTAGAATTAATATACGGTTCAGTTATTGTTCGTTCTCTGAAATGACCTGACTGCCCGCGAGTTGAAGCCTCTGACCAACTTCTAGTTTTTAACGAAGCAAAAGGAACTTCTGGCTCTAACAGATCCATAAGTTCATCAGGGATACGAGACACCTTGTCAAATTTAAAAACTGATTTTATTAACTCCCTTGCGTTTTTGTAACCTCCAACAGGTTTTTCATTTTGAGCGCGCGGAGTGTAACCTCCCCGCACGTCATTTTCCCTCATGCTTTGAGCAAGATCAGATTTGTCACCATAAAGATCGTCACGTACAACAAACTCTCTTATTTTTCCTTTTGGACCATGAGTTAAATCATCGTAAAGGCGACGCATCTCTATAAGATCTTCAAAAGCAACTCCAGTTTCTGCTTCTATTCTTTGAATATAACCGGGAGATACCCCATCTAGTTGTTCAAAACCTTCACGACCTAACTCATCAAACCATTCAACATGAACAGGTTGAATTTCATTAGTAAAAAAATTAAGTTTCGTATCATCTATTTTTGCAAAAGCAGGAGTTGTTCTTATCCTATTTAAAAATTCTTCTTGAGCCCTTTCCGCTGTACCGACATAATTAGCACCCATCGTTTGACCACGAACCGCAGTATTTTTCATCATAAATCCTGTGGCAACTCTTTGAGGATCATTCGTCCGAAGTAAATAATTTATAGCATTTGTTTGTTCAGTATTAAATTTAGCGGACGCTGCACGACCAAGAGCAGAAACACTAATTCTGCCCATTGCATATCCCGGAAGAGCCTGCACTCTGCCAAAAAAGTTTCCTAAAAAAGGAGAACCAGTAGGCCATTTAAAAGCAACTTCTAAAGGAACGCGAGAAACAGTGCGCGCAACTTGTTCAACAAAATCATCGGTTCCTTTCATCCCTTTAGGAACACCCTTCATTTTAGAAGCACCCAAAACAAAATCAAAAAGAGTTTGACCTTCAGGAATTTCTTTCTTTGCGTAATCTTTAAACATCTGAGGAATTTTTTCCGCTCTTCTACGAGAAGCAGATTGAACAAAAGGACTTGAACGAGAAATTCTTCCCAAGAAAGGTCCAGTACCCGGCATACGAAGCCTTAATCCGGTTTGTATTCCCAAATCTTCAATTAATTTTTTATGCTCTGGCCGTCCTTTTTTCATTAAAACATTACGAACAGCAGACATGTTTTTTGTTTGACCTAAAGTAGTTATTGCTAAATCAACTGCTTCTCTTTCAGCCGCTGCCGCTTTACCAGACATGTTTAACAAATCATTTCTACGCCGCACCAAAACATCGCTCATTCTACGGCTAGTTGCTTGACGTGCAAAAGCATTCAAACCACCCATCCAAGCCAAAGGATCCATAGCAACATCGCCAGCAAAACCTACGATACGATTACCCCAACCACCTAAACCAAGATCAATATTTAAATCAGCCATAATGTCGCCAAACCTGTGATGCTCACGAGTTTGACGCAACCAATCCGAACCAGAAAATCCTTCACCTTGAAATAAATCCACAGTCTCTTGAACAGTAGAAGCAATAACAGACCGAGGTGTGTCCAAAACTGCTAAAGCCTTTAAAGCCAAACCACCAAGGTCGCCCCAAAATCCTCCACCACCGTCTTGTTGTGGGCGTAACGCATCAAACATCATTTGAGTGCGTTCTATAGTTGCAGGGGTCACATCAGAGGAACCAAAATCCCGTCCAAAAAGGTCAGTTTGCCTTCCGGCAATTATTGATTGTAACTCTTCTCGGTTAGGCAAATTAGAAGAAGAATTA
>Ga0163180_10000687_pt1 | contig 19587 bp, 16 predicted proteins | sample AtlANTMetagenome_2_FD_109647 | JGI IMG/M metagenome (GOLD analysis project Ga0163180, IMG submission 109647) | Marine eukaryotic phytoplankton communities from the Atlantic Ocean - Atlantic ANT 4 Metagenome | ecosystem: Environmental > Aquatic > Marine > Oceanic | place: North Atlantic Ocean...
CAGGGTGTCGAGGTGATCGCTGATGTTGAAGTCCTGATAGAGGATGGCGGCACTGTCAGAGTTAGTCAGGGTTGCCGAAGAGAGATGATTCGCGTTCGCCGGGGCGTTGGCTGATGAGACTTCCTGGCCATTCAAATAGGCGATGAAACCATCGTCGTAACGGATTTTCAGGATCATCCGGTTCCAGCTCTCGAGATCTTCCTGCTCCACCGTGAACGGGATGCGGATGAAACAGCTTGTGCGACTCGACATTTCGCTGCCGACGTTGATCTTGATGAAGGGGCTGTAGCTGATGTTGTTGTTGTTCGTGTTGCGCTCGTAACCGACGCCATTGGCGCCCAGGGTCCACGCCCGGTCATTGAAGGGTTCATTGCCACCCTGCCACCTGTCACCCAGATTCCGGACCGGAACAGTTGCCCGGACGGGATGGTTGTCGGAGACGAGGACAGATCCGGTCATCGACCTCTGGAAGCGCAGGGTGTCCATGCTGGCATAAGGGGGCAGTTCCACGTCATTAAAGCGGGCTTCCCTCCGGATGACGCCTGCATTAGCACGCTGATTACGATGGTTGAGGATGAGAAAGGCCTCGCTGCCGCTCATGCGTGCTGGACCGCCCGTAACCATGATTCCCAGTCCCTCGGGGTTGCCTCCGGCGTCTCCCGTGGAACTCCAGTTGAATCCGAGTTGTCTTCGCAGGGCATCATCGAAATCTCCGGCGGGACCGCTCTGGACGGAGGAGTATCCATTGGTAGTCCCCACCACTCCATTCCACGACCAGCCGTTGCGGAAGCCACCACCGCCCACCACCGTGACCAGTTGGCGAATGGCATCGGACTGGTTGTTGCTCCATTCCGTGCGGGCCCGGGACATCATGTTGAACCATCCTGAAGAACCGTTGTAGGGATCCCGGGATACATCAGTTCTGAGAATGACCCTCCCAAGGTAGGGACGTATGAGGGCATCCCTCATGTAAATCGCCCGGATGAGGTTGACCGTGAACTCTACTCGCTCGAGGGCGGCGGTCGTTTGCGCCCCTGTCTGGGTGTAGTAGAGATTGGAAACATCCACTCCGAGATCGAAACCGTGCATCTGGACCCCGCCGAGGGAGGAGGGTATCGTTGACCCGATGGGAAACTGGTAATCGATGAAGTCCTCGTAATCCGTTGCCTGCGTCCGGCTGACATTTTCCCCCTGAGTATACCAGGTCATGCCACGGGCAAAAAGGATCGCACCCTTGAAGGTTCCGTCATCCAGTTGAATGCCGCAGGAAACTGCGCCGGGACGATCGTCAACAGAGCCAAGATAGGAGCGCTCAGGAACCGGATTCAGGCTTCGGATCAAGCCTTGGGCATCCTGGGCCCGGAAATCAAAGTTCGTGCCACGGAGGTCAACGCGAGTGAGTCGCATCGTGAGTGTTTGCTCACCAAGGGTTACCTCCTGAACGATTTCGTCGGGTGCCGCATGCAAGGTTGGGCCGAGCACTGGAAGGATGAGGGAGAGGAAGGTTACCCGGAGGGCGGGGCTGCATGGTAAAGGGCCTGTATTCATGTCGTCTTGAATTTCTGGATGGGCCGCATGCCGTCGAAGCCTGCATCTCAGCACGCCCCATGCGGCCCTCTTTAGAACAAGCGCGCTTGCGTGCCAATTTGTGTCATCCAGAGGGCATTTTCCGGTGGACTAACTGGTCGCTGATCTCGGAAAGGCGCGTGTTGAGGAAATCCTCACTCCAGCTGCAAGGGAAAGCTGAATGATGGCCTGCAGGAATACAGGGTTCGCCGGGGTGCGCCCGGATGGGCGCGTTCACATCAAGGGGTGACTGATCAGTGACTCCGGGAAAAGCCAAGGGATGGTGCTCGGTACTGGATTTGAACCAGTGACTTCATCCGTGTGAAGGATGCACTCTACCACTGAGTTAACCGAGCATCTGGGCGGAGACTTAGCGCAGGGGTGAAGGGGTGGCAAGCGTGGATCATTTCTTGGGGTGCAGGCCCTCGGCCTTCCCTTTCTTGATCTCGACCCCCCGCAGGACGATGTCGTCGAAGTAGCCCCTGTCGTCGAAGGAGCCGATGCCGACCTGTCCCCAGGTGAAGGTCTTGTCGACCGCCGACTTCACGGGCTTCTCCATGTCGTCGAAGTAGACGTCGATTTTGCCACTCTCGACATCCCGGACGATCTTGAGGTCATGGAACTGGCCGTTCTTCCAGGGGATGCCTTCCTTGGAGAGGATGAGGTTTTTTCGGGGGGCATGATTGACGATGAAGATCTGGCTCGAGTTGGGATCGGGCTTTTCCCCGAGGTGGAGGTAGTAGAAGTGGGAGGGATCCTGGTAGTTGAAGAAGAAGCAGAGGTCACGGTGGCCCCGGGAGGTCTGGGTGGTCTGAATCCGGGCAGTGAGAACGAAGGAGCCCACGACCTTGTCCTTCAGGAGAGCAATGCTGTGAGGGCTGCGGAAGGGGGGGCGATATTTGGAGACGCCGAGGAGTTCGTAGACCTGGTTACCCTCCACGGTGGTGAGTTTCCATTTGCTGTCGTCGGTGGTCTTCCATGCGCTGGCGTCCTTGGAGAAGTCTTCCTTGTGAATGACAGGCAGCTCCTTGTCGGCATGGGATGGAAGGGCGAGGGCGAAGGTGGTGAGAATGAGAGATAAGCGCATGGTTTTCACGGTTCGAGTGTAGGAGAGATGGAGAGTTGGAAAAGGGAAGAATGAGGGTGTTTCAGTTGTTCTGCTGGGTCCGGGCTTGATCGAGGAGGTTGATCCACGGTCCGACGAAGTGCCCGCTGTCATGGTAAGTGCGGCCGCTGATGAGATTTCCGTCCACCACACAGGGTTTGTCGACGAAAACGCCTCCGCAGACCTCGAGATCGAACCGGCACTTGGGAACGGTGGCCATCCGGCGGTCCCGGACGCAATCGGCAAAGGCGGGAATCTCAACTCCGTGGCAGACGCAGCCGATCGGTTTGTTTTCCTCGAAAAAGTGCCGCGTTATGCGGACAAGATCCTCATCGTAGCGGATATACTCGGGGGCCCGCCCTCCACTGAAAAAGATACCAAGGTAGTCCGCCGGGTTGATCTCTCCGAAGGCCACATCCGCTTCGATGGAGTAGCCTTCCCATTCCCGGGTGATGGTCCAGCCCGGTTGGACCTCGTGAAGCACCATCTGGTAGCGGCGTTTTTCCGGGGCGGCAACCACTGGTTGAAATCCGCTTTCGATGAGGCGGTAGTAGGGGTAGAGGGTGTCGACGGTTTCGGTGGCATCGCCGACGATGATAAGGACCTGGGACATGGGAAAGTAGCTTAGGGGGAGTGGAACACTTCAGGAACTGGTGTAAAGCACGGGCTGCGGTGGAGGGTTGATCCTCAGAGGCTTTGCAGGCACTTCTCAAGGTAGGACCGGGAGCGGTTGATCTCGGCGGTCACCCCGGTGGTGGAGTCCTGGATCGGGATGCCGCGGGGGAAGGGGTGCATGAAGGGTTCGGTAAAGCCGGTGAAGTTTATCTTTTTCAGGCCCCGGAGAAGAGGGGTGAAGTCGAGGGGACCCCGGCCGGGCATCTGTAGCAGTTCTTTTTCGCGCGGTTGCCGGCGGCTGGATCCGGTTCCGTGTTGCTGTCCGTAGAAAAAGGCCACCTTGTTTCCGAGTCCGGCAATAAGGTGGCCCTGCAGTTCGGCATCCTGGGGAAGATGATGAGGAGCGAAGGCGAGGGCGAGGTTCGGGTGGGTGGCCAGTTCGGCAAACCACTTGATGCCGTCCGGGGTCGCCAGGATCTGTCCGCTGTGGTTCTCGACCGCGATGGTGACGCCATGTTCTGCAGCGGCATCGGCATGGGGTTTCATCCGCTCGGTGAATTTCCGGACCTCAGTCCTGAGATTCGACCCTGTTGTGCTTCGGTCGCCGCTTGCACCGCAGACTATTACCTTGCAGTCGAAGCGCCGGGCGACGGGTAGTTCGGGAGCCAGTCCGAAGGGTCCTAGTTTATACTGGGTGAGAACCCCGAGCCTGACCTCATGCCTCGAGAGGAGTTCCTCGAAGGCTTCCAGGCCCATCATGGAGACTTGTTCACGATGGTTGGCGTGAGGGCGTGGCCAGATGTCAATAAAGCGGGTCCCGGCTTTTGGAACCTCTGCGAGCACCTCGTCCAGGGCGGTAGTGCCATACATGGCGGAAGAGATGAGGTAGTTCAGCTTGAACGATCCGGGCTTTCCTCCGGCGGAGAGAGGGCCGGCAAAGGCAGTAGCTGCGGCAGACTGGCAGAAAGATCGTCGGTTCATGGCATTAGCGACCCCAGAACTATGTGCTTGAGTGCCGGGGAGGAAGGATTTTCCTGCCTGTAACCAAGGGGTAACGCGATACGGTTGAATGACTTGAATTGTTCCCCGGTCCGTCCAAGCTTCCCTTGCAAGCAACGTGACGAAGAAGGAATGAAGCCTCTTGGAATGCAGGGTCTGGTGGCCGCGGTAGTGACTCCGATGACCGATACAGGGGAATTGAACCTGGAACTGGTTCCGCAGATTGTTGATCATCTGGAGCGAAACAGCATTGCGGGGGTTTATATCGCCGGAAGCACGGGGGAAGGAATGTCCCTCACTGATGATGAACGGATGGCGGTGGCGGACGCCTATCTCGAGCACTGCAGGGGACGGATGCAAACGGTGGTCCAGGTGGGGCACAACAGCATGAAGGCGGCGGCAATCCTGGCGGCCCATGCCGAAGCAAGCGGGGCGGATGCCATCTCAGCGACTCCAACCGGCTATTTCCAGGCTGAGGGAGAGCACGGGCTGGTCGATCTCATGGCCGCTCTGGCGGAAGGAGCTCCGGCTACACCGTTTTATTATTATCACATTCCGGCGCTCTCCGGGGCCGCCATGAATCCAATGCGGTTCACGGAGTTGGCAGGGAAGAAGATCCCGACTTTCTGCGGAATCAAGTACACGGATGCAGGAACCTCGTATAACCTGTCCGCCCTGCAGAAGGCCGGTCCGGGACTTGAGTTCCTGAGTGGAACGGACGAGGCATATCTCCAATCCCTGGCGCAGGGTTATGCGGGCGCGGTGGGAAGTACGTATAATTATGCTGCCCCGCTCTATCACCAGGTGCGGAAGGCCTTCGAGGAGGGGGACCTAACCGGGGCGAGGCTCTGGCAGGCCCGGGCCCTCGAAATGCTGGAGGCCATGCTGGGCACCTGTGGGCGCGCCAGCCTGAAGGCGATGATGTCGATGGTGGGAATAGACTGCGGCCCCGCCCGTCGTCCCATCGAGCCAGCTACCGCAGAGCAGCTTTCAGAACTCCGCAAACAGCTTGAATCGATGGGCTGGTTTGAGTGGGTCAACACAGAATAGTAAAATGAAGAAATCCATCCTGATTGCGGTTGCGTTGCTGGCGTCGACCAGTTTCGCCCTTGCGGAAGATAAATCGAATACACTCTCCTGGGATCGTTTGCCCGATCTTCCCGGCACGGAAGGGTTCGCTGGTGTTTTTGCCGGGGTGGTGCATGACGCCGACAAGAATGACGACTACCTGATCGTGGCAGGCGGGGCGAATTTCCCGCAGGGGCGCCCATGGGAAAAGGAGAAGAATCCTGAGAAGATTTATTACAAATCAATCTATCGGCTGAAATTGACGACCGAGAGCCCGGAGTGGGAGCTGTTGCCTGAGGAGTTGCCGCATGAAGTTGGTTACGGGATGTCGGTCACTCTTCCCAGGCGAGGGTCGACTCTTTTCATCGGCGGTAAACATCAGGAGGCGTTTGCGGACGTCTGGGAGATTGGTTTGGACGGCACGGGGCCGATCACCTGCAGTCCCCGTGTAAAGCTCGACCTGCCCCTTGCGGAAGGAGCGGTGGGATTGATTGGAGAGAAAGTGGTCGTGGTTGGCGGGGTAACGAACAGGCAGGGGGGTGGATCTGAGACAGTGCAGAAGGCCTACATGCTCGATACGAGCAAGGAGGAGGGCGAGTGGAAGTGGGAGCCGCTTCCCTGGCCGAAGATGAAGGACGGGACGTCAGCCCGGGGGCGTGCCTATGCGGTTTCGGCGGTGAAGGGTGAGAAGTTCTATCTTTTTGGTGGCCGCGACCATGCCGCCTCGGACGACCCGGCACCGGAGCGGGTGAATCAGGAGAAGCTCGATATCCTGTCGGATTGCCACGTGCTGGATTTGAAGACAGGGACATGGCAGCAGATTGCAGATTTGCCGCAGGGAATGAGTGCGGCTCCGTCCGCGGCAATCCCGGTGGGCGTATCGCACTTCCTCATGCTGGGGGGGGTGTCGGCGGACTACTGGCGCCAGCAATTTGAAGACAGACCGGAACTCAATGGAGCCGGAGATGCGCATCCGGGCTTTGATGGAACGGTGTGGGCTTACGATTCGATTACGGATACCTGGGTGGCGACTGAGGCGCTGCCGGGGAAGGTGAAGAATCTTCCGGTTGCAGTGCCCGTAACGACTCCGGTGGTTTTTTACGAGAAAGAGAAGCAGATCATCCTGCCGACCGGAGAGATGAAACCGGGGATTCGGACACCGCAGATCCTGGTGGCCGAAGTGGAGGAGAAGGTGGCGAAGTTCGGGATGGTGAACTGGATCGTGGTGGGAATCTACCTGCTCGGGATGGTGGGGATCGGATACTGGTTCATGCGGCGCAAGGCGTCGGCGACCACGGAAGCTTATTTCCGGGGCGGACAGAAAGTGCCATCCTTGGTGGCGGGGTTGTCGATTTTCGCGACGGTACTTAGTTCGATTACCTTCATGAGCATTCCGGCCAAGGCCTACGCGACGGACATCAGCTGGTATATCGGGCAGACGGCGATGCTCTTGATCGTGCCGATTGTGGTCTGCTGCTACCTGCCCTTTTTCCGGAAGTTGGATCTCACAAGTGCCTACATGTATCTTGAGCGCCGTTTCAGCCTTGCGGCTCGGCTGTTTGGGAGTCTCTCGTTCATAGTCCTTCAGATTGGGCGGATTGCGATCGTGCTGTATCTGCCGGCTCTCGCCCTCGCGGCGGTCTCGGATATCTCGGTGAATGGGGCGATCATCATCGTGGGAATCCTTTGCATGGTCTACACCGTGATGGGAGGGATCGAGGCGGTGGTATGGACTGATGCGGTACAGGCGGTGGTATTGCTGGCAGGGGCGATTCTGTGCCTCTTTCTGGTGGTTGGAAAAGTCGATGGAGGATTTGGTGCAATGATGGAGGTTGCGAACACCGATGCGAAGCTCTTCCAGGGCGTGGAATGGAAGTTCAATATCAAGGACGGAACGGCGACATGCTGGGTGATCTTCATCGCGCTCTTCTTCAACTCCTTCATTCAATACACCGCGGGTCAGGATGTCGTGCAGCGCTACGTTACGACGAAGGATATTCAAGGGGCCCGGCGGTCGTTGTGGACGACAATGTGGATGTCGGTGATCTTCTCCATGGTCTTCTTCCTCTTAGGGACTGCGCTCTACGTTTTCTACAAGTCGCAGCCTGCTTTGCTGGATCCTGCCATGACCTCGACGGATGCGATCGTGCCGTTCTTCATCATGCAGCAGTTGCCGGTCGGGGTAGCCGGGTTGATTATTGCGGCGGTCTTCGCTGCTTCGCAGTCATCGGTGTCCAGTTCGATGAATAGTATTGCAACGGCCTGGACGAAAGATTTCGACGGACGGTTCTTGCGGCCGAAGGCGAATGACCAGCAGTATCTCTTCTCGGCGAAGGTCGTGGTCGTGGTGGGAGGAACCCTGGGGATTGCGGTGGCACTTTGGTTTCAGAATTCCGGAATTGAGAACGCCTTCAAGACGTTCCTCGGGATCACGGGCTTGGCGACGGGATCGCTGGGAGGGGTCTTTGCTCTGGGAGTATTCACGAAGAGAGGGAACGCGACCGGGGCGATCGCAGGTGCGATTGCGGGAATTGCGGCAGTGGCCATTGTGAAGTTCGCGAAGTTGCCGGTGACCGGCATTCTCTACGCCCTGATCGGATTGATGACCTGTTTTGTGGTGGGCTATCTGGTCAGCCTGTGCACCGGACGGGATGAGCGGGAAGGTCTCTCAGTGCATGGATAACTCGTGAGCGGCTACTCAGCGGAGGAACTCAGCGATTTGGGGGCGTTCTATCGAGCGGGCCTGCTGGATGACACCATGCCATTCTGGTTGCCCCGGGCGCTGGATACCGTGCACGGGGGCTACCTGATCATGCGGGAAGGGGACGGATCCCTGCTCGATGACGACAAGCCGGTCTGGTTCCAAGGTCGCTTTTCGTGGCTGTTGTCGACGCTGCATCGGACGGTGGAGCCCAGGCCGGAGTGGCTCGAGGCGGCTCGGAGCGGAGTCGATTTCCTACGGGATCATTGTTTTGACGAGGATGACCGCATGTTTTTCCTGGTTTCCCGGGAGGGAAAACCGCTCCGTAAAAGACGTTATTTCTTCTCCGAGGCTTTCGCAGTCATGGCTCTTTCCTCCTATGGAGCAGCCGCGGGCTGCGAGGACTCAACGGAGCAGGCCCGGCAACTGTTCCGTCTGTGCCTCGAGTATATCGAGGGGCGACTTCCGGCGGGCGAGACAAAGTGGATGGAGGAGCGGCCTACCCGCTCAATCGGGGTTCCAATGATTTTCCTGCATGTTGCCCAGCAACTGGTGGAGACCGTGGGCGATGAGCTGGCAGAGGAAGTGATTGATGAGTTCATCGGGGAGATCCGCCTGTTCGTGGATGACGAGCGGAAATGTGTTTTTGAGCAGGTTGCGCCGGATGGCTCATTGAGCGATCATCTGGATGGGCGGACGCTGAATCCCGGACACGCCATCGAGGCGGCATGGTTCATCCTGCACGAAGCGAAGCGGCGGGGAGGGGACAAAGAGCTTAGCGCGCTCGGGTGCCGGATGCTCGATTATATGTGGAAAAGGGGATGGGATGAGGAACACGGTGGGCTGTTTCACTTTGTTGATCTGCATGGCAAGCCGGTCCAGGAATACTGGCATGACATGAAGTTCTGGTGGCCGCACTGCGAGGCCATCATAGCGACCCTGCTAGCCTACCGGATGACCGGGGAAGATCATTATGCGGAATGGCACCGCCTCGTGCACGACTACGCTCACCGGACCTTTGGCGATGGGGAGCACGGGGAGTGGTTTGGTTACGCGTGCCGTGATGGAAGAATTTCCAACACAGCGAAGGGGAATCATTTCAAGGGGCCATTCCACCTCCCGCGCATGCAGTGGTATTGCTGGAGACTGCTGGATAACGGTTAGGACAGGAGAGGGTTTCCGTTTGGGGTGGTAAGATGGCGGGAAGCGTGCAGGCTGAATGGTGATGATACGCCCGGTTCTTCCTGCTGTCGCCGGTCTGCTGCTATCGCTGATGGCGGTGGTGGCGGAGGAGCGCCCCAATGTGGTTCTTTTCCTGGTTGATGACCTGGGCTGGATGGATCTCGGATGCCAGGGAAGCAGCTATTACCGCACACCCAACATTGACCGACTTGCGGCACGAGGTATCCGGTTTACGGATGCCTATGCAGCCTGCGCGGTGTGTACTCCGACGCGGGCAAGCATCATGACGGGAAAATATCCGGCCCGGAACCTGATGACCCAGTGGTTGCCTGCCGGACGCTGGAGTGCGACCGGTCACCGGATGCGGGAGGGGCGCTTCCTGCGCAGTCTGCCGCTGGAGGAAGTGACTCTTGCGGAGGCCCTTCGTGAGGTTGGTTACCGAACCCTGCACGTCGGGAAGTGGCATCTGGGAGGACCGCCCTTTTCCCTGCCAGTTCATCATGGTTTTGATGTGAATGTGGGAGGTAGCGAGCATGGTGCCCCGGGGCACTACTTCTATCCTTACAAGGGGAGTTGGAAGATTCCGACTACGGAGCAACGGGTACAGAAAATTACCCTGCCGGACGGGAAGAAGGGGGAATACCTTACCGATCGACTGACCTCCGAGGCTCTCAGGTTGATCGAAGAGAGCAGGGATCAGCCGTTCTTCCTCTACTTTCCCTACTACGCGGTTCATACCCCCTTGCAGGGGAAGAAGGAGTTGATTTCCCGCTTCAGCAGTATTCCCAGAGATCAACGGCAGGGCAACCCGGTCTATGCCGCCATGGTGGCAAGCGTGGATGAGAGTGTGGGGCGGGTAGTGAAAAAGCTGGAAGAGTTGAAGATGACAGGCAATACGCTGGTGATTTTTACTTCCGACAACGGCGGGTTCGCCGGTGCCACGAGGCATGACCCGCTCCGGGCGAACAAGGGTTCGCACTATGAGGGTGGCATCAGGGTCCCTCTGATCGTGGCGGGAGCGGGAGTGAAGGGGGAAGATCGAGTCAGTGGGATGCCCGTGATCACGAATGATCTCTATCCGACCGTTCTTGAGATGGCGGGGTTGCCGCCCCGCCCTCACCAGCATGCAGACGGGATGAGCCTTGCTCCGCTCGTCCGTGGTTCAGGAGAAGTCGTTCGTGAGGCCCTCTTCTGGCATTATCCGCACTACAACAGGCATCCCCAGAGTGCCCCGGTATCAATCGTGCGAAAGGGGAAGTGGAAGTTGATCGAGTTCCTCGAACGGGGTGAATTCGAATTATATGATCTTGAAAATGATCTCGGGGAGAAAACGAATCTGGCAACAAAGGAGAAAGCGCGGGTGAATGAGTTGAACGCAGTGCTACAGGGATGGAAGGCGGACGTGGGAGCCCAGGCCATGAAGCCGAATCCTCAATTCAAGGGTAGATGAGAAAGCTGAGTTTTCGTTTTGTCGGAGGAGTTGGGGGAGGGTGCGCGTTACTCTTCGCGATGCTGGTGATGACGGGAGTCACCGGGGCCGGAGAGGCCCGGCAAAAACCGGATGTTCTGTTCATCGCGATTGATGACATGAATGACTGGGTCTCCCTGCTGGATCCGGAATCGCCGATCAGGACACCCAACCTGGAGCGGTTGGCGGGGAGAGGCATGCTCTTCACGCGAGCTTACTGTATTTCGCCGGCCTGTAATCCCTCCCGGGTTGCTACGCTGACCGGATTGCGGCCGTCGACATCCGGGGTTTACGCGAACAATAGTGACTGGCGGAGGGCCTTGCCGGAGCGCCGGACCATCATGCAGCAGTTCCAGGCAGCAGGATACAGCGTGCGGGGAGCAGGTAAGATCTTCCACCACAAGGGGAAGGGTTTTCATGATGAGTCCTCCTTCGACGACTTCCAGATGATGTCTCCCCAGAACATGCCTCCCAAGAAGCTCAACAAGGCGCCCGAGTATGGATCGCGGAACACGGACTGGGGCGTCTGGCCGCCCGATGAGCGGCAAACCATCGACTTCAGGACGGCAGACTACTGCATAAAGGCCCTGCAGGAGCCCGTTAAGGATAAGCCACTCTTTCTTGCCTGCGGGATTTTCAAGCCGCACTCACCCTTCTTTGCTCCGAAGGAGTATTTCAAGGGGGTGGATCAGGTGGGTCTTCCCGTGCGACGACCCGATGACTGGGACGATCTTCCCGGGGGGGCGCAGGCACTCATGCGGAGGACGAAGTGGTTCTGGGGGGGGATGACCAAACTGGACCTCCGGCTTCCGGGGTCCTATGAGCGATTCGTCCAGGCTTATGCGGCCTGCTGTGTCTTCGCGGATGCTCAACTGGGCCGGGTTCTTGACGCCCTTGACACAAGCTCTCGAAGAGACAGGACCATTGTGGTGTTATGGTCCGATCATGGCTTTCATCTTGGAGAGAAGGATCACATCGAGAAGTTCGCCCTGTGGGAGAAAAGTAATCGCGTGCCCTTCATCGTAGTTGCGCCGGGAGTAACCGGGGAGGGAACGCGCTGTAACCTGCCAGTGGATCTTTCCGTGATCTATCCAACCCTCCTCGAATTGGGTGGCCTTTCCCCGGAAAAATGTGACGGAGTCAGCGTGGTGCCTCTTCTTCGTGATCCGGATCACGAGTGGAAGCGTCCTGCCCTGATGACTTACGGTCGGGGAAATCACGCAGTGCGCAGTGAGCGCTGGCGTTATATCCGCTATGCGGATGGATCGGAAGAGCTCTACGATCACAAAGTTGATCCGAATGAGTGGCGGAACGTGGCCGGTCGCCCGGATTACAAGGTGATAAAGGCTGCTCATCGTTCTTTTCTACCAGTAAAGGAAGCACAGCTTGTTCCCGGTCTGGGGAGGTAGCTGCTCTCCCGAGGGAATTGAGCCAACATGGGCCAAGGGCCGGATTGGCCATGGGCAAGCATCTGGAAAAGCCCTGAAATGAGGTAATCTGCGGAAATAAGGGGGGTTTCTCGCATGGATCATTAAGCCCGTGGGTTTCAATAACCGTAAATCAGGTGATTGAGCTGGTTTATGGGGAAAATTTTTCAGTCGAAAGGCGCTATTATCCCTGTAAATTACCAACCAAAACCAACAACTGTTTAATGAAAGTGAAGTTTGAGCATCAGCGCAGTGTCCGGGCCTCTGGTTCGCGGGGATTCACCCTTCTCGAGATGGTTATCGTTCTCGGGATTATCGGATTGATCCTGGGGGCGGCAATTGGACTGAGTGGGAACTTCATGGGGCTTGGGCGCGAGGTGAAAACCGAGGGGGTCCTTCAAACCATCAGTTCCTCTCTCAAGGCTTACCAGATCAGGGCGAAGCATTTCCCGTCAGAGTCGCAAGGGTTACAGGCCCTGGTCGAGAGACCTACTACCGCTCCGACGCCCCGGAGATGGGAAAGAGGATTTGAAACCCTGCCCAAGGACGGCTGGGAGCAGGATTTCGTATACAAGTATCCCGGATCCAAGGACCCGAGCCAACCAGAGATCATCTCCAAGGGAAAGGACGGTGAACTCGGGACTGATGACGATATAAGCAGCCAGGATGCGAAATAGTTGTAAAGGGCCGGTTCAACGACCGAGTGGATTTACTCTCCTCGAGGTTATCCTGGCAGTGTCGCTCATCCTTATGGTGATCGGGCTTGGCCTGGTGTATCGGTTCAATTCTCAGGAGAAGGAACTGCTGAGAAAGGCAAGTATCAAGATCGAGGCCATGGCTTCCCGGGGTCATGCAATGGCGGTACTTCACCAGAAGCCCTTCTGGCTCCGTATTGAACATGACAAGGTTGTTCTCGCGGGAGCGGATGTCCGGAGTCAGGACCTCGTAAACCTGGATGCTCCGGCAGGGTTGACGGAAGATGGAGAATTCAGCGAGAGCAATGAGGAGATCTACGATACATTGGAGTCGGGGGCCGCTGCTGTGGCCCTTCGCCGATGGGGGACACAGGAGGATGCCTGGATCCGTCCCGAGGAGGGAGAGTCGGTGATCTGGCAGTTCCAGAGCACGGGATTATGTGAACCGGTCTCAATCCGGGTGGCGGGAGAAGACGGTTTCATCGTCATGCACATGAATCCACTGACGGCCCGGGTTGATGAAGAGGAATCCCTGATCGAGCAATGAGGAAAGGTATCAGAGTACGCCGGCGGGGCGGATTTGTCCTGATGGAGGTCATGATCGCCCTGACCGTCTTTTCGATGGTGGGAGTTTCCTACATGGTCGCGCTCAATGACATAGCCGATATTCTGCGCGAGATGAGGAGCGACGCAAAGATGGGGAGGATTCTGCATAGTGAACTGATGAAGTATGCCTCATTGCCCGAGATCCAGGAACTGGAGGAAGTGATTGAACTTGAGGAGAAGAACGACTTGCAGATCCAGGTTGTCATCAGACCACTGGAGGATGTGGTGGAGGAACAGCGGATGACCACGGAAAAGGGGCGGGTAATGCAGCAGATGTTCCATCTTCAGGTTATCGGGACTTGGTATGAAAACCGCGAGTATCAAGAGCGAACTGCGGAAACCTGGCGTTATGCAAGACTCTACCAACAGTAACAGTGGAAGAGTTCGTTTCCGTCGGTCCCGGCGGGGAATGCTCCTGCTGGAGGCGGTACTCGCGCTTGCGATCGCGGGGATGCTCCTCGTCACGATCATGTGGATTGTCGATGGTGCCCTGGAGATGTCGAACGTGATGGCTGACGACGGTCGGGAGCAGATGACTCAGGAAGCATTGCTTACCTTCCTCGGAAGGAACTTCAGTCAGTTGCCGGGTAATGCCGAGATGGAACTCCTGCGTGAGGATGCGGGTTCGCACTATCTGAGCAACCTCACCTTTCAGAATGTTCCCACCTCGTTCTCATGGTCCGGTCAGGCCATCTCGGCAGAAGCGGTGCAGATTTCCACCGTGCCGACCCGAAGCGGAGATCTTGATGTCGTCCTGCGCTATTATGAGGAAGCCATTCTTGATGACAGCGACTCAACGGCCAACGTGAATGCCGAGCCTGTTGCCGAGATCGTGCTCCTGCGGGATGTCTTCTGGTTTGAATGGTGGGCGCGGGATGGCCGGGCTGTGAATGACGAAAGCCAGGGCTACACAGAAACCTGGGATGTCCGGGGTCGCCTGCCGGTACAGATGGAACTACGGGTGAAGTTTGATGAGGGCTCCGACGAGATCATTCACCATTTCTGGATCCCTCCCAAGTTGAACCCGGAGAGTGTAGTGAGATCGCAGCGGCGTGCGGCTCCCCAGGGAGGACAGGGGGCTTCCAGCAGGGGGGGTACGAGTCGAGGTGGCAGTGATGCGCGCAGTCGGAGTGGTTCGGGCCGTGATAGTGGACGAGGCAGGGACGGAGGCGACGCGCGCGGTCGGAGCAGCGGTTCTCGAACAAGGTCGGCGCCCCCTTCCTCGGGTGGTAGTCGCTCCGGTCCACCGGGGCCGGGAACCCCAGGGAGATGAAGGTAAACATTCCAGTGCAGGCAGGGACGGCGGTCGGGACGACCGGGTGCCCTCCTGTGCGGATTCGTCGGGGGAGCACCCTGGTTGCCGTGTTCTGGCTGATCAGTGTCATGGCGCTCTATATTTTCACGGCGATTCAGTTACTGGATTACGAGGACCGTCTGATTGCGGGCCAGGTTGATGGAGCGCGGGCAGATCAGATGGCCGAGATGGGTATTGCGGTGGCCTGTAATCCGGTGGTGGAGCGCTCGGATTATCTTCTTCTGGAACAGCAGTTCCCGGGGGACGTTGGATTCACCGCCAAGATCGAGTCGGAGGGATCCCGCTTCAATATCAACTCACTGCTTATGAATCGCGGCGATGGAGCCGATCCCGACAAGGCCCTCCTGCGCGAAATGTTCGTGGAATGGGGGGCCGATGAGGATTTTGCCCAGGAGGTGGTGGATGCCCTGGTAGACTGGGTTGATGAGAATGAGTTGGAGGAGCTCAATGGGGCAGAGTATCCTTATTATGAAGAGCTTGGCTTCCTGAACCGCCCCTACAACCGCCCGTTTTATTCGCTTGATGAAATGAAGCTGGTGCGGGGAATGGAGGATCTGGAGCGCCTCTATCCCGGTTGGAGGGACTGGTTCACGATCTGGAGCAGTGGGGGGCTCGATGTTAATGAAGCGGATCCGGAAAAGCTGGCACGGGCGGCGGAAGTGTCCATTGATGACGCCTCGTCCATCCGGGACCGGGTGCTCGGTCCAGACATGATCCGGGGCACGGAGGACGATCAGCCTTTTAGTAATAGCGGACAGGTCCTCGATTTGCTAGGTGTCCCAGACATTCAGCGGATGATAGTGGAGCCCCGTCTTACAGCCAATGACCCGACTACCCGGATCGAATCCACTGGATGGTCCGGGTTGGGTGGCGCCCAGATCAAGCGTCGTATTACCCTCATCGTGCGGAACCGGACTGGTCGTCCGTCAATTCTTGAGAGAACAGTGGAACAGGTGCCATGAGTTCAAAGTCGAAAAAGAAAGGCGAGAAGGTCCTGCTACTACCCGGAGCTGATGGGTGGGAGGTGTGGGCTGCCGGTTCCGAGTCAAATGGCTTCGTCCTGAGCCAGCGTTCTGGAGTCGCGCGGGTTCTCGATGTCGCAGGTATTCCGCCAGGGGAACTGACCATGGCATTTCCGGTGCGTGATGTTTCGGCCCTTCCGTTCCGCGCTCCTACTGCAGATCAGGCCCTGCTCAGTGACCTGGCCGAGATGCATCTCGAGCGCATGGGTGTGCGCCCGGGGATCAATGCCGGGGTGCTGAGCGATGTGTTCAAGGTGGCTACGCTGGGAGAGGAGTGTCTTGCAGTTCCGATCGTGCTGGCACTACCACGTGAGGGAGACCTGCCCCGCAGGGCTCCACAGCATTTTGATATTTCGGCCCGTTGTCTGCCTCTGCCAAGTGACGGGTTGGTAATCTGGCAGGAGCTGGGTCGCTGGGTTTTTGCGCTTTCCGTGGAAGGTCAGGCGCTTGAATTCGAGGCGCTTGCGATCAACCAGCTCGGCGAGGAGGCGGGGCGGGAAATTCGAATCACGCTCATGCAACTCGAGTTGCAGGGAGTCACCGACGCCCTTCCTGCACGCTGTACAGTCTGGCTCGGGGAAGAAGAATTGGAACCCAGTGGGGAGCAGCTTCAGGCTCTTGGGGAAGGGATAGGTCTCAGCGTTCCCGTTACGGTCTCCTCCAAGCCGGCCCCTGCTCCTCCAGTCCGATCAAGTCAGTTGCTTCCAGCAGACGTGCGCGCCGAGCGCGCGGCAAAGCGTAAGAAGCAACGGACCGTGCTGGTCTCAGCGCTGGCGGCCGTGCTCTATGTGATTGGGATCCTTTTTCTTTGGGTGGACCTCAAGAGCGCCGAGAAAGACGCTTACCAAGCCAGAAAGGATTACGAACCCTACGAGGCAGACGATCTCCTGCTCGAAAGTCATAGAGACAAATGGGAATCGCTGCGACCGGTGGTTGAGCAGGGGCACGGGCCGCTCGAGCTTTTTTATCATTGCATGCGGGCCCGGGGAGGAGAGGCAGGGCTACGCTTCGACCGTGCTGAAATCTCCAATCAGATCGAGGCTGAGGAGAAAATGGATGAAGGGAAGGTCAAAATTACGTTCACCCTGATACGGGACATCCGGATTCAGGGTAAGGCAGACGAGCTTGAGCAGGCTACGGCTTTTGACCTCGCCCTGAAGAGAGAGAGGGGTCTTCGTGATTACCTTTGGACCTCGGGAGTACCGGTTGAAAGAAACGGGAAATGGGGATTTTTCTACGAAGCAAGGATTAAGGGGCCAGAAGACCAGTGACCATGAATGATCGAGAGAAAAAGCTGCTAGTGCTGGTGGGAGTCATCGTCTTCCTGATTCTCAATCTTGCCGCGTGGTCAGTGGTATACAGTCCTCGGAAAAAGGCGGCCGAGGCTAAGGAAACAGAGTATGTGGGAAAAATGGGGAAGGCAAAGGACCGGCAGTTCGAGCTTGATGAGATACAGCCCCAGGCCGAGTGGCTTGAGCGTAATGAGCAGAAAATGGTGAAGAGCTGGCAGAAGGCTCTCGCGGATCTTGAGTCGCTTGCTAACCGTGAGGCCAAGCGACGAGGGTTGACCGTGAAGCAGGTCAAGCCCATGAACGCGTCAAATATCGAGGGACTTGATCTTCACCGGGCCCGGGTGGAGATCGAAGTCAGTGGACGGGAACAGGTGCTTTTCCAGTGGCTTGACCGACTGAATTCTCCTTCCGACCTGAGGGCTGTTACCAGCCTGATTATCAGCCCCAAGAAGGATGACGACACCCAGGTCGATTGCCAGGTGCGACTTGAGCAGTGGTTTGTCCCTGAAGCAGTTGATCCGATCGAAACCACTACCTGACCCGAGGAACAGAAAAGTTATGAAGACCATTCTCAATGTTTTCAGTTTAGCAATGTTCAGCCTTGTCTGCGGTGCGGGTGAGGGATGGGGCGATGTTCCCAAGAAGCCGGTCCTGTCGCGCTACAGCGAGCTCTGGACGAACTCCGCTTTTACCATTCCGCCTGTGAAGGAAGTTGTGGAGGTCGAGGAGGATAATCCACTCGATGAATACACCCTTGCCGGCACCTGCGAGGTGGAGGGGGGATGGTTTGTGGTCCTGATCAACAAGAAGGAACGTGACAAGCGGATCCGGTTACACCCCGGAGAAAAAAATGACGAAGGGTTCGAGGTGGTCAAGGTGGAGCGGGGGGCGTCCTACATGGACACCCGGGTTGAGATCAAGAATCGCAGCGGGAAGATTGGAAGTGTGGAATATGACAAGAAGTTCATCGTGCTGAAAAAGGCCACTCCCAAGGCTCCGGTGGGCAGGAAGCCGGTGGTCAAGCCGGGTCAGAAGCCGCCTACCAGTCGGACACCGACTCCGTCGACCAAGGGGCGCCCCAGCAGTTCCTCCTCAGCCAGTAAGCCGCGAGTGCGGCGTATTCCCAGCCCCCCGAAGCGCTAAGGCTTTATCAATTCATTTCATTTACAGTTCCATGAGACCAACGATCGTACTCAGCCTCCTGTTCGCCCTGATACAGCCGCTTGCTGCGCAGGACGACGCGCCTCCGGCGCCGAAGCCTCCTGCTCCTGCTGCGGAGGATAATGCTCCCCCCGCGCCTCCTGCTCCTGCTGCGGAGGACGCTGCGCCTCCTGCTCCTGCTGCGGAGGACGCTGCACCTCCCGCGCCCCCGAACCCACCCGTTCCGGCTCCTCCCGGGCTGGTGCCACCTGCTCCGGGTGAGAATCCACCAAATCCTGATCCAGAGGACCCGGTTCCGGGACGCGCTCCCGCGGCTATTCCCAATGCACCCGATCCGAATCAACCAGCGCAGCTGAATGCGGCTAACCTCAATGGGCAGGATATAGCAGACCTCTATTATACCTATACCGGGAAGAAGGTTCTGGTAAGCCAGGAAGCGTCAGGTGCTGAAGTCTCCTTCATTGTGCCGGGGCAGATGACCTATGCGGAAGCGGCGAAGGTGATTGAGAAGCGCCTTGTGATGGAGGGATTGGAAATTGTTCCCGACGATGACGATCCGAGTTTTGTGAAGCTGGTTCTGGCCAATTCCCAGACCAGTGGCCCCAAGCCCCTGGGCCCCCCGGTCGGGGATGATATTGATGCGCTCGCGCAGCAGGTCTCAGCTGATGGCTTCGTGACCTATGTGATGGCTCTCCAGTATCTCAAGCCCGACGACGCGCTCCGTGCCTTCCAGTCGGTCGTGCAGCAGTTTGGGTCTGCCGGGACGGTGGCAGCTATTCCGAATGCCGGATCAGTGGTGATTTCAGGGAACCTGCCCCTTGTTCGGATGCTGGTGGAATTGAAGGACCGGATTGATGTTCCCTCGGCTCAGGTGGGGACAAAGTTCGTGGAAGTGACTTTTGCCGATGTGGAGGACCTTTCTGCCAGGCTCAATGAGATCTTCAATAACCAGAGGCAGAATAACAACGCCACGGCAGGGGTGCGTCGGGCTACAACTCCGACTAATACGGGGCCTCCACTGCCGAATGCACCTGCGACTGCCAACGCAAATGCAGCCAATATCCCCGGGGCAGCTACATCATCCGGAGAGGATACGCCCATCAACATCATTCCACAGCCGAGGACGAGTCGCATCTTCCTGATGGGACGACCTGTGGATATTATTTTCGTGGAAGGCCTGATTGCGGATTTCGATGCTCCCAGTTCCAAGCGGAACTTCCTGCGCAAGAAGCTGCGCTATCTTCCGGTGACCGAGTTTATTCCGGTAGCAGCGGACGCTCTGGAACGGACGCTTGAGACCTCAGCCGGTGCGGGCGGAGGCAGTGCGCGGCGGGGAGGGTCCTCCAGTCTGACAGGACGGACAGG
>Ga0163180_10000688_pt1 | contig 19584 bp, 21 predicted proteins | sample AtlANTMetagenome_2_FD_109647 | JGI IMG/M metagenome (GOLD analysis project Ga0163180, IMG submission 109647) | Marine eukaryotic phytoplankton communities from the Atlantic Ocean - Atlantic ANT 4 Metagenome | ecosystem: Environmental > Aquatic > Marine > Oceanic | place: North Atlantic Ocean...
CCATTTCAGCAAGATTTGCTCCTTTTCCCCCTAATAAACTTTTTTCGAAAGGTCCTTTTTCGCCTTTGGAACCAAAAAAGTGGACATTTTTCACTTTTTTCATTCTAAATTAGAAGCCTTTCTTTAACGTTATTGCAACCATTTTTCCAGCCGATTCAAGGTGAGAAAATTTTAATTTACTTTTTTTAAAAAAATTTAAACATTTTTCATCATCCACAATAATCAAATAACCATTATTTTTTACAATCCTCATCGCTTCTTTAAAGAATATTTTCTTATCTTTGATGTGTGAAAAAATCCTAGAAGCATAGACAAGAGCACATGAGTTATCCTTAATTCCGAGCCTGCAAACATCATTAAGCAGGAAGGTTGACTTGAAACCTCTCATTTTCTCTCTAGTGGCCTCAATTGCGCCCTGCCTGTTGTCAACACATATTAAATTTCTATTCGTATGCTTTGCTAACAATCTTGAATTGAGGCCATTGCCGCAGCCAAGATCTGCAATTGGGCCACCTGGTAGAGCTTTTGGGATTAATTTGATCGAAAAATTCAATTCATTCATTATGTGAAAATTAACTTTATATTAATTTATATTTTGATACCTGCTAAATGGACCCATTAAACCCCTGGCAATGTCACCATGTATCAGATGCAATAAGATCCAATTTGAATCCACGCCCCATTCTCCCCTGCTTAACTCATCCCATATTTCAAAGATGTTATTGGAAATATCTATAGGTCCCTCTGTTCCAAAAAAAGAACTTAAAATTTTCAAATTTGCTGATGGGTACTCTTCCTCCAGCTCGCTCATGATGAGATTGGTTAAATGCAGCAAGATAGGTACAGAACAGTCATAAATATCAGAAACGCGATATTCTTCTGGCTCCTCAAGAATTGCATCTTGCATTAATTTTGGCCAAACATACTGATTCCCTCGGCCAAAATCTCTCCATGTGAGTGCTGGATACATGCATTCATACAGATCTCTATCAGTTTTTTTTGCTTCCTCCCAAGAGCGATTGGTATCTTTGAGATAATTAAACCATCTTTCAACTGCATTCAGTGTTCCATAAAGAATATTTTCATACTCTTCATTCCACTCATAACTGTCTTTTTCCCTGATTGGAAGATCATTGCATTCATCGCTAGTGCTAACATGTCTTTTTATAGATGAGTAAATATCACCTGTTAAGCCAGGAACGCTTTTAATTTCTTCGATTTCGGAAAAAAGACCATTTTCTAAACGATAACCAATAATGGATGCTGCCACACCAGGTGATATCTGATTGTGTTTTTGTAACCTTTCTTCATCGGCTGTATTAATGTTTATACAAAGTCTATATATTGGCACATAAGCATTAGCCCAAGAGTAATCTTTCATATTTATCTTTTTTGGGGGATCTATTTTTGAAGCTTCTTTTAACATGTAGTTATAAAAACCTCCCTGGTCAAAGCTCCTTGTTTTGTATGCAGCCTGTATCGCCTCCTTGGCGAAACCTCTTTCTGCTAAAGTTAGGCTGAGTTGCTTTATTGAATCAAAATCAGAGAGCGCATTATCGGCTTGTTGTTGAATGTCGTTAATTCTGTCTAAAGTTGGCGGATGTGACATCAGGGATATTTTCATTTGTGCTTCAGGTAGACTAGGGTCTCTATCTATTAATCGTGAATGGAAATCTGCAAAATAATGTGGGTTATAACCAGCCTTTAAAGCCCAATCAGTACCAAGCCAATCGGCTCTCTCTTCCGCCTTGGGGCTATGTTCCATTTGAGCATAAAAACCCAGGGCTCCTATAAGGTCGGCCATGTTTGATGAACGTTGATTGAAATCTCCTTCAATCAAAACTGCGAGTTGTATTAACTGTGTGGAAAACTGTCTAGATATATTGTCAGTTATATGCCCATCAGCAGTATGCGCTGCTTCGTGTCCTAAAACCATTGCAACCTCATCAGTTGTTTCGGCCCCCCTTAAGAGGCCATTGTACATAAAAGTCACGCCTGCTCCATAGTTGACTGCATTAGTCACTTCTTCGTTAGATATGTCAAATTGATAATTTAAACTTCTAAGATCATCTGAATATTCAGCAAGTTTGCTACCGTGATATTTGATATAAGCAACAAGATGCGGGTTGTCAGACATGTAGTTAAACTGCTTGTAGCTAGTCCATGCACCATACGCATTATCAGCTTCCATCTCTTGAATCATTCCCTTGTATCCTCCAGAACCACAAGAAACCAGTGAAAATAACAATGCGAGTATTGTTGTTTTTCGAAAATTAATCTTTAACACAGCTTGTTAACTATAATCGAAAACATGAATAAAATAAGACCCTTTCATTTAGCGTTTCCAGTCAGGAATTTAGAGGAAGCAAAAAAATTTTACACAGAAATTTTGGGTTGTAAAGTTGGAAGAAGTAGTGATAAATGGATTGATTTTGACTTTTTTGGCCATCAGGTTGTCGCTCACCTCGTAGAGAGTGAAAAAAAACAAAACAAAACAAGTGCTGTCGATAATAAAAATGTCCCGGTTGAACATTTTGGCATCATACTCAGTATACCTGATTGGAAAAAGCTGGCCTTAAAGCTTGAAAGAAAAGGTGTAGATTTCATAATAAAACCTTATGTAAGATTTAAAAACCTGCCCGGCGAGCAAGCAACGATGTTCTTTCTGGACCCTTCGGGAAATGCCTTGGAATTTAAGGCATTCAGGAATGATTCAGAAATTTTTAAAGCTTAAATGAGATCTTCTGCCCTGTGAGCTTCCTTGCTTTCGGGATAATTTGAAATTATTTTTTTTAAAAAAACTTTTTGCCAATTTCTATCTGACAATCTACTAATACAAAAATCTGCTAATTTAAACAAAATCCGAGGTTTAACCTCTTCATCATCAATCACGTTGAAAACTCTTATGAGCATTAAGAAAGCAGCTACCATTCGCCCCGCATCAACATGCTCATCAACAGAAAAAAAGCAAAATGAAAAATCCATTTTGCTGACATCATTGTTGATTATTTCTAAATAACTATCGACATGCAGAACAATTTTCAACTCCATAAGAAGAGCAGTTTCTATATCGCTAACATCAAAGCCAGAAACCTTATTGAAGGATGTTGACAATATGGTCTTATCATAAGCAGCTCTGTTTTCTCGATTTTTTAACAAATCAGCACTCCATGTAATTTCACGGTGTTTGAGGTTTCCTGGACCATAACCATTATCTTCAACCTTTTCGATAGCTAAAAATCTGGCTTTTTCAACCTCCATTGAGGTTGCATTTGGGTTGATTTGTAAACATTTATACGGTTCTGTCATAATGTAAAGAAAGCATTCTAAGGTTTTTTATTTATTTTGCCTCTATATTCAATGACGAAATTATTCAAATCTACAAATGCCTGAACTGGACTGCTTGATCGCAAAACAGCGGAGGACACTGCAATTCTTAAATTTTCAATATGATAACTTTCAAGAAAAATGTTTAAATTACTGAGATTCAATCCACCAATAAGATATGCTGGTTTTCTAGATTGATTCATAATGTTTTGAATCAAACCCCAACGGCTTAACGATGCGTCCTGCTTAGTTTGGCTTTCAAAAACCGCTCCCACTCCAATCATGTTCGCATTATTGCGGATTGCAAAATCAAGTTGATTCAAGCTTTTAACAGTTCTTCCTATCAGCATGCGATCGTCGAAATATTCTGACTGCTTGATTTCAGGTATTGACATGTCATTCTGCCCTACCCAAACCCCATCACAATACTTCATTGCATTGACTTCATTATTGACTAAAACAATTTGAACAAATTTTTTTAACTCGATTAAAGCTTCAACGATACTGTCTTGTGATTGATTCAAGCAAGGCCTATACTCGATAATCATAAGGCCATTCCTGACTAAGGAATTAACTAAATTAACATCTACTTTCTTATCGCCTGGCCATATCAAAAGAACATTCGTGGAGATGCTAGTGTTCATTGCTTGAAATTAAATCTAGAAAAAATTCCCTTCAATGGTGACTCTTGAATTTCGTTATTAAACATTTTTTCAGCAACAACGGCTGGCATCACACCATTGTCAGTAGATAACCTTAACGGTGGAGCAAGAAAAGACAAAGAATGTTCTCGAGCCAAAGATTGAAACCTGTTTCTTAAATTTTGATTTGCAGAAACGCCTCCAACTATCGCAAGTCCATGGTATTGTTTTAAAGCCAACTGCTTTTCAGACTGATCCAAAAGATGATCAAAAGCTACTTTTTGGAAGCTGGCGCAAAAGTCAGCCAAATTTAATTTATCGTCTAGGTTAATTTTTTTCCTTGCTTCGGTTTTCAATCCAGAAAACGAAAACCCCGTCTTGTTGCGCATGGGTACAGTGAAATTGTAAGAATGATCACCTTTTGCCTGCTTGGCATGACGTTCTATTTCAGGACCCCCAGGAAAACCCAAATTTAACATGGTAGCAACCTTGTCCAATGCCTCTCCGGCTGAGTCGTCTCTGGTATTAAAAATCTGATTAAATTCTCTTGGATAATCCCAATCTAATAACATTGTATGGCCGCCGCTTGCTAACAAAACTAAAATAGGAAATTTGGTTGGCTTGTTTTCGCTGAAAAAAAGAGTGAAAACATGACCCTCTAGATGGTTGATTCCGTAAATGGGCAGATTCAAATTCTGAGATAAGCCTAAAGCCCATGAAGCTCCAACTGCAAGGGATCCGATAAGCCCTGGGCCAGATGTAACTCCAATTGCAGATATTTTTTGCATTGTAATTTTGGCATCATTCAAACATGCCTCAAATAAAAAGTCAATTTCTTTTAAATGCTCTTGGGCTGCAATCTGTGGGACAACTCCATTCGTGTTTTGATGAACCCCTTGTGAGCTTTTTTGAAAAGCAACGACTTCACCATTTGAAATAATTGCCAATCCGGTATCGTCACAAGAGGTTTCTATACCAAGAACATATGTGTTTTTAACAGTTGCCACTTTGCTTGGACCACAAAACCCTTATTGCGGATTCAAAATCTTGACTATTAAGCTCTTCTTCTGAAATCTTTGACATTCTGACCAATTCAAAATCCGGCTTTGCTGTAAACTCTAGAAAAATATAATCCGTGATCAGTTTGCCAACCTGTTTAGCAAACCAGCCTGAAATGGCCGAGACAACCTCTCCTGCTGTGCCATCAATTGCATCCTCTGGAAGCTTCCAGCTTGCTAAATGCTCCTCTAGGGGCATCTGCAGAATACCTTCAGCTAACTTGAGGCCCTCAGGAGTGGTTGCAATAATCAAACAATCCCAAAAACTTATTGGTCGATTATTGTTCTTTTCAAAGTGATAAAACCTTCCACTGCCGATCATTAAAACTTCACCGAATAAAAAACTGGCCTCAACAGACTTGACATCTGTTAAAAGTGGCTGCACGTCCAAGTTCAATCTGAAAGCGTCTATTTGACTGTCCTTATTTGAGATATTTACTGTACCCTCGCTTGCAGAAAGCTGTAAACCTTGCCCGAGTGGCGCAGCACCCTCTATAGAGATTTCTGGCATGGTGATGACAATGTGTTGATCTTTATAACGAGCGTTCTTTAATGTAGCATTTGTCATCAACGACCCGGTGGCTCTCATGTATTCGAAACCAGAAATATTTACTGTGTCAGCCAAAAAGTAAGGAAGAGCTGCCCAAAGAGAGAAAACAATTAGTAAATTAAAAAAAATCCTGAGTAAACTTGAAAAAAAGACGGATTTTTGATTCTTTTTCTTCCCTTTTCGTTTTGGCATACATATTTATTATGCTCAGAATTGTCTAATTTGGGTTTTGTTTAGCTCTTTTTTCCAAACAATCAAGCAATGTAAGCTCTTCACACATCGACCATCGTGTTGGCATTTCTGACATTACTATCTTGGGATCATCAAGGCTGCCTGTTATATCTACTGGAATTTGAAATATCTGCTTGTCATAATCAGATCCAGCAAAAAGAGCAAGCAATGACTTAACTTCGGTTCCGAAAAATTGGATAATAGCATCTGATTGAGTAGCGATTTTTCCAGTTGCAAATACACCCTCTTCGGCAGACGCGGTTAAATCTTTAGCGACCAAAACTAATGGCGGGTCTGAAAACTTCAAAAGCAATGACGAAGAAACATATGTACCGTCATCTTTTATTTCAAAAGAATTATCAAACAAATCTAAATCGACATCAATATTCATCAAATTCATTTTTGCTGGTCCGTCTATTTGAATATCTCCAAAGATTGACCCGTTCATGGATATCTCCAAACCACCATTAAAGACACCACGAGGCCACCAGGTAAAAACCTTGGGCAACAACCATGAAAAATTCTTGAAGGTAATTTTCAAATTTTCATCCTCATCAAAAATCCATTCAAAACCTTCAAAAGACTGTGAATTTTTATTCATCAGCCTGCCAATACTTTTTGCAACATCTATGTGATGGAAATATTCACCTTTTTCTGGGTTCAAGGTAATCGAACCATCGCTAATAGAAAAACTTCCCTGCTCGCCAAGAAGGGCATCGGCTAATAAATATTTTGAATTTAACAAAACACCCCAATCAACACCTGCCCAATTACCATCTAGATAGTTATTATTGGATTTCAGACCAATAAAACCACTTGCTCCAATCGGGATGCTTGCAGACCAGTCACCATCCTCGTAAATTGAACCAATAACCTCAAGGTCATCAAACAGTCCTGAACTCAAGTCGCTCAAAACAAACCTGCCTTGCTGTTTGGGCAATTCACTATCGTTAAAATCCCAATCAACATAAAGGTGCCCAAGTCCAGTGTTGAAACCCAAGAACGACCACCAAGGGCTGGTTTTTTCTATATTGGCCTTCAGCCCTACAGCATGTCCTTTCTGAAACCATGCTTGAAGATTCTCTCCCTGGTCGAAAACTAACTCTGCATATCCGTCTTCGCTCACAACATCCCAATCACCATTAAGCTGAGCAGTCAAAATGCCAAAACCTGTTTTCGATTGCATTTCTTCAGGTAATTCAATCTCTATTTGACAATTGTTTGATTGAATTTTTATTGACTGGGTTACGAATGCGATATTAAATATTGAAAAATCATTTAAACTCATTTTCATTAAACAATTTTCAATTTGGATAGATTCTGAAATTGAAAAAAATGGGCCAGAAATTTGAATCGGCTCAATCATAGAAAATTCAAAATCATCTAAAAATACATTTCCACTTATGGTAAATCCTCGTATTGGGTTGCCTTGGATATTGAAATTCTTTCCTACGGAAAGGCTGGATGGGATTTTGGATAGCAAATAACCTCCACCCCAATTAAAAACATATAAAAAAACCGCCATAATGATAAAAATGGGAAAAAGTGATCTTTTGTTTTCTTTCATTGCTTTTTGGTTTTCTAACTCTAAAATAAATAATACACATGTGTACAAAGAAAGTTGAATTCGACAAAGAAAAACCTTTTGATTCTATTTATGAGCTCTTTGCCTACTTGAGAGGCCCGCAAGGTTGCCCTTGGGATAAGGAGCAGGATTTTGATAATTATTTAACTTATTTAAAAAGCGAAATTCACGAATTAGAAAGCTCAAAAAAGAAATCAGAAAAAATAGAAGAAAGTTTAGATGTATTCTTTAATGCATTGATGCTTCTAATCTGTATTGAGGACGAAGAGGATATGCCTATATCAAAACAATTGTCCCTTCTGCATAAAAAATACGTAAAACGACATCCGCATGTGTTTGGTGACAAAAAAGCATCAACACCTGAAGATGTTGTGAAGATATGGAGAGATGTAAAAAGAAAAGAGAGGGTTGACAGGTAATGAATTTAGTCATTGTTGAATCAGGTGCAAAAGGTAACACTATACAAAATTACCTGGGTAAAGACTTTGTTGTTGAATCATGCCAGGGACATTTTGATGATGTGAAAAATATCAAATATGAAAAGACTGGCATTCCAAAGCTTGGTTGGGCCTACATAGATAAAAAATCCCAAGCAATAATCAAAAAAATAGAAAAAATCATTAAATCAAAAAAAATCAAAAAAATTTATGCTGCCTCAGATCCCGATAGAGAGGGTGAGCTTATAGCCGAAAGACTGGAGGCAAGATTATCCAAATATGCCCCCGTCGTCAGAATGACGTTCCAAGAAATAACCAAAAAAGCCGTAATTGAAAGTTTGGAAAAAGCTAACCTGCAAGGTGACATAGACAGGAACCTTACAACAAGTGCAAAAATAAGAAAACTGGCTGATCGAGATGTTGGATTTAGAGCATCAAGGATGGCACAATTTCAGCTTAGTAAAAAAACACTGGGGATGGGTAGGGTTCAAACACCCACTTTAGGTTTTGCGGCCGCTAGGGAAAAAGAAATATGCAAGCATAAACCTGAAGATTATTGCGAATTTCGTATCGAGGCAGATAATTTGATTTTTAAAGCTGTATTTGAAAAACCCTACAAGAAAAACAAACATCAAACTAAAAATTTAAAAGAACTGCAAAATATTGAAGAATTAATCAAAAAAGAAACACCCTTGATAATAGATTCTGAAAGTGAAAGGGCTGGTCAGTCTGCACCACCTCCACCTTTTTCGACTGATTCGTTTATACAAGCAGCTGGTAATCATGGGATATCGCCAGCAGCAGCTCAGGGTGCTGCTCAAAAGCTGTATCAAAATGGATTTATCACGTATATGAGAACTGACTCTAATCGAATCAATCCGGCATTTAGATCGCAGGCAAGATCATTTATTGAAAGTAATTTTTCGGCTGAATACCTTTCTTCTAGCAAAAAAGCCAAGCAGGCAAAGGGAAAGGTTCAAGATGCGCATGAGGCAATTAGGCCTACTGGAACAACTCGAAACCCAAAAAATCTTCCAGAAGGTACCAAGAGAATTTATGAGATTATATGGAGCAGGACCATGGCAAGTGAAATGGCTCCTTCGAAACACAAAACTGCAACCTGGGAGGCTTCCTTGGGGGCTGTTAAGTTTATTGCGAATCAAAAATACATTACTTTTGCTGGTTATCAAAAAGTATATGGAAAAGATGTAGAAAAGAAAACCAAAATCCAAATTAATCAGAAATTAACCAAATTTAAACACCATAAAGATTCCAAAAAAACAAAACCACCTGCAAGGTACAAAGAGTACACCCTTATTCGAAAAATGAAAAATACCGGCATAGGTAGGCCGTCAACATATGTTAGCACTATTCAAACACTTGCAAAACATGGGTATCTAGAAAAGAAAAATGGTGAATTAAAAATAACTGCCCTGGGTATCGACCTACATGGTATTGCAACCATAATTGGACATTATCCAGGCGGATTATTTAATGAAGGTTTTACAGCTGATTTTGAAGAATTTCTTGATCATGTTGAATCTGGAAGACAGCAGAATCCATGGGATGCATTTGGGTCTTTTAGAAACAGTGCGGATGGAATTTTCAAGCTTGCTTACACCAAGCCAACAGTTAAGCAAACCGCTTATGTTGTGGGTCTGCTAGACACCTGGCAAGAAAAAAATGAATTTAATTTATGTGTGAAAAATTGCAAAAAAGCAGGCATCAAGGAAGAAAGCATAAATAAAGCATGGTCTAACGTTCAGAATAAAGATTATGTTGATGCAAAAGGCACATGTCGAAAAATACTTGCATGGGAAATTTCTGTATTGCTATTTGAAAGTTTCATGCAGATAAAAAAAGATGACATTAATCATTTTTTTGATCAAAAAACAGATCAAAAAATGACCGAAAAGCAACAAAACTTTATACACAAATTGGTTGAGCAAAAAATCGGTGGAAGCAAGCTCTTAAAGAATGCATTGAAAGAGCTTGGAGTTAAAAATGTTGCTGATTTTCCAAGAAACAATCCGATAATTAAACAACTAATGGCCTTGAAAAACGATCCTGAAAAAGAGCCCAAGATGACAGATAAACAGATGGCAACGCTTACTGGGACCATGATAAGTGGGTCACAAAAAAATCCAGATCCATGTGGGGTTAAAGCAAAATTTGGAGAATTGCTTGCTGAGCAGCTAATCGAAAAGGTGATTAAAGAAATATTGGGACAAAAAAAACCAATACAAAATTTAACATTGTCAGAGGCGTCTAAAATTATTGGCTGCCTAATGACAAACCTTAAAAAGAAAAGAAGAAAGAAAGATTGGAGATTCGATAGCGGTATATGCAAGTAAACAATACGTCTGAAGTTGAATATCTAAAAATTATCACTATTTTTTTCATCTCTTGGGGTATTGTTGAGCTGAATTTACCCTTTTGGCTTGGTTTTTTAATTTTTTTCTATATTTTTAAAATCAAAGTTCCTCCAATATCGCTAATATGGGTAACTGTATTTATGCTTTTGAGGTCTTTGCAAATCGCCGCACAAGGAACGTTTGATCAAACATCCCTCATACACGTTCATGGATACATTGCGTTGGGTTTGCTTTGCTTGTGCCTCGATGCAGCTCTTGGAAAAGCAAGAAAAAACCGATGGGCTGAAATTTTTACCTCAATGTTCAAAATTTTATTTGCAGGATTTTTGCTAGCCTACATCATGAGCGATACATCAACCATGGGCCTCCTGGTGACCCTTCCGATAGCAAGTATTTTTGTTACAAAGGGTTGGAAAAACTACATTCTGTGTTCACTTTTGATGATATACATAAAGACAAACTACATCACAGCAGTCATGCCAGCTGATGAGCGTGTTTTGTGGCTTGTTTTAACAAGTTGTTTAATTTGGGGATTGTCAGAATTGATTTCACAATTAAACTTCAAAAAAGCAATACGGGCTTAATGATGATTGTCTTTTCATTTTTGCTACTTTTAGGGCAAGGGCTCGGATTTCAGAATAGCTGGACAGATCCAGTACCAGGTGATTTTCAATTACCGAATTTTGCAACATTCGACTACAAATGGCAAGATCATCGTTTTTCAGATGTTGAAGAAAAGTCAATAATTTATATTTTTCATCCTTTAGATAACACTGCTGCAAGGACTCGAGAACGTAATTTAAAAGAACTGAATGCAATACATGCTATTGTTCCGGTTTTTGCTGTTACAGAAGAGGGAAATTGGGGTAGCAATAGAGAGATTGAGAAACGTATTGCGCCACAATATCCTGTACTATTTTCACAGCCTGACTTAAATCTTGAAGCCTGGGTTCAAACATGGGATAAAAGCATACCAGCAGCGCTGCTTGTTCAAGATGGTGTGGTGGTTGCTCATGGCGAACCGTTTGCTATGCTCATGTTGGTTCTTGATCTGGAAAACAATATTGACATACCGGAATTTGCTAATTCTGGTCTTTTGGGCTTTTGGTCACAGTCTCCATTTACATCAATTCCACCTGAGCAAGTTCGGCCAAAAACAAACATTACCGATTGGATAAAGTGGAAGGAGTTTAACTCAGGAGAAGCTTCTTTGACTGATGTGAGGGAAGAAGGTATTTTGATGTTGAAGTGGAGTTCCAAAATTGAAAAATCTGCTAAGAAAAACCTCATTGGAAGCTGGCTTAATCGAGTTATCAAAACAAAACCACCTGAAGGTCAAACGATGGATTCGTGGTTGCGGGAACCATTGGCTGAAATTCAAAATATGGAAACACTGAGTCAAAATTCTTATGGTTGGATTAATTTTTTAAATCAAAATTTTGAACAAGCTTCTACCTCCTTTGAAAAGGATGCCTTGTTGCAGGAAGGATTCATGGCATCCATCTCAAAAGTTAACAGCTTGTTGAGCAAGAGTTTAAATCCTGATTTGGAAAATCCGCAAGAAATTGTGCCTGCTTATTTTCAAGAAGTATTCGAAGAGGCTTCCGCCTCCATAAGAGCACCATTGTTTGGGTACCTTAATTCAATGGTTGAAAAACAAGCACAATGGTGGCCTGAATCTAACCCCCCTCTGCAGTGGTTTTTTTTAAAAGGTATAGGGTTATATTTTGGAGAAAATCAAGAAGATGCCATTAACCACTTTGATAAAATCAAGCAAGACCCAGTGTGGATGAGCATATTGGAGAAATGGGGAGTAGATGGTCTTTAAATTAATTTTCGCAGCATGTCTTTTATGGTTAGTTTTATCTGTTGGAAAAATTAACATCCTGAAACAAGAAATCGCGCAGGCGAAACAAAACATAAAAAAACTGGAAGGAGAACTGATGAGTGTTTTGGGAGATATTGTTACGCTAACAAATCAACATCTAGGTTGTGAAGAAACAAATAATTCGCTAATGAAATCCTTGGTTATGGTTGCAAAGAAGCCGATCAGTCAACAAAAAAAACTCATTACTGAATTTCTGGGCCAAAAGCCTGACAAACACTGTGAGGTGCTGGTCAAAGAACAAATGGAATTGTCTAAAAAAATTACATCAACAAAAAAATTAGAATGTGAATTGGTAAAGAAGTTGAAAAAAATAAATTCATCATTTTGGCTTGACCCATTAAATGCAGGTAAAAAATGGAATTAGACATTCTTTTGGAGTTGTTTGGAACGATCAAAAATCTCTATACACGAGTTTTAAAAACTGTAAATCAAGAAGCTCTTACGGCCGATATCGATAGCATACAGGAAAAGTTGTCAAAAGAAGAATACTGGAGTGATTCCAAAAAAGCAATACCACTTCAAAAAAATCTTGCTATTTTGCAAAAAAAACAAGAGGTTTTATTAAGTCTTGAATCAGAATTCGTAGATGTTTCTGACAATTGTGAGCTTTTATCGCTTGAGGCTGATGAAAAAATGCTTGCAATCGCAATTGAATCGGCTAAAAATCTTGAAAAAAAACTAGAAAAACTAGAGATTGAATTCCTGTTTCAAAAACCAGAGGATAAAAATGACTGCATTTTAACAATCAATGCGGGTGCTGGCGGTGTTGATGCGCAGGATTGGGCCAATATGCTTCTAAGAATGTATATTAGATGGGCTGAAATTATGGGCTTTAAAACAAAACAAATATCCAAAACAGCTGGAACAGAGGCGGGAATACTGTCATCCACAATCTTAATTCAAGGCCTGTGGGCTTCTGGCTGGTTAAACGGTGAGGCTGGAGTGCATCGATTAGTTAGATTGTCGCCTTTTGATTCTGCAAAACGCAGGCATACATCATTTGCTAATGTAGAAATAACACCTAAAATTGAGGAATCGCAAGACTCTGACCTCGACATGAAGGAAATTGATGTATCTTTTTTTAAAAGTGGAGGTCCAGGTGGTCAACACGCCAACAAAACATCATCAGCAGTCAGGGCGGTTCATAAGCCTACAGGGATAGTTGTTACATGCTCAAACGAAAGAAGTCAACATCAAAATAAATCGATTGCCTTGGCTATTTTAAAAAGTAGATTGGTTCAGTTGAAAAGAGAGGAAGAGTTGGGACGTCGTTCAAAAAGCCAAAAGGTGGAGATAGCTTGGGGCAATCAGATTCGATCCTATGTTTTGCATCCATATCAAATGGTTAAAGATACTCGAACTGGATCAGAGTCAGGTAATGTGCAAAAAATATTAGATGGTGAGTTGGTTACAATGATGAGGGATTTCTTGTTGCAGGTCAATGTTTAAAAAAATATTACTGACCGTATGCCTTTTTGGCTGGAGCATTTGTTCCCTGGGTTCCTTTAGCTGTCCGGAAAAAAGGATAACGGAAAACGCCTTTGTTGATTCAGTGTATCAATCACTTTATGAAGCTGGAGAAAAAGTTGATGTTGTTCTTGCATCAAATATTGAAGATTCTGAAAATATAATTTTTTTCAAACGATCTTTTCGAACAAAAATATTAATTCAAAAGATTAAAGAAAAAAATTTCTTAGCCTTGTCTGCAATTGGGGGAGGTGTTTTCGTACAGGATGTTTCAGGAGAGGTGGATTTACATTTAATCGGATCTTCAGAAAACAACACAATCGCATCATTTTCTCCAAGTCCAAATCAAATAATCACAATTGGCTTTAATGAGAATTTTGCGAAATCTTTTTTTCCGGAAGGTGGTTTTTTCGATCCAGTAATTAATAGTCTTCAAAATTCTGCAGTTGTTGACGAATTTCCACAACTGCTTGAAAAAAAAATAATCTTAAGCAGCCTGGAGCTTAATGAAGGGATGATGACAGAAACGATTGCGAAGACTGCTGAGGCAATATGTTTAAGATATCAGGAATTACAAAGATGATAATTCTGACCAATGATGATGGCATTCACTCTCCTGCGTTGAAAACAACACTAAATGCTTTATCTGGTAAAAAAATTCTAGCAGTGGTGCCGTCTGTAGATGTTTCAGGCTGTTCTATGTGCATAACAATAGATCGACCAATCAATGTAGAAAGAAAAACAATTAGCAATCATGAGGTTTTTGCCTGTGATGGAAAAACAGCAGATTGCGTCTTGCTTGCAAAAACAATAACCAAGGGTTCAGTTTCTGGGCTCATTAGCGGTATTAATACTGGTCCGAATTTAGGTATTGACGTTTTGTATTCTGGGACCATAGCAGGGGCCCGAAAAGGAACACTTTTAGGCATACCCTCCGTTGCCATTTCTGTTGAAAAAAATTATAAGAAAAAAGAAAAGATGCATTTCGAATCAGCTGGCTTAATACTTAACTTGATTAAAGATCTAATCGTCACCAACCCCCCTCCAAAAAGACATTTTATAAATGTAAATGTCCCTAACCAGCCAATAAAAAAAATCAGGGGAGCCGTGATCACATCCTTAGGAAGGAGGGGTTATGTGGACAGGATGAAAAAAATAGATCATCAGGATGGAAGGATGAGTTTTATTTGTGAGGACGAGGAGATTAGTGAAGACCTCACGCCACAAACAGATTCATGGGCAATAAGTCAAAAATTCATTTCCTTAACGCTGTTAAAAGATATGATTAATGATTCTGTAAGTAATTGGGATTTGAGTCCATGGATTCAAGCGATCAATGCTTTTTTGGAGGAAAAAAATGAAAAAATATGAATTACAAACTTTTCAATTAATAGTTGGTTTATTTGTAGTCTTTTTTGTTGTCAGAGCAGTTTCTGCAGGCATCAGTGGAACCAGGGGTCCTGATATCCCAATCAAGCAAGCCTCTTATGACGACCATGGGCATGATGACCATGGGCATGACGACCATGGGCATGACGGCCATGGGCATAGCGAGGGTCATTAGTTTTTGTTGCAATACGCAATTTGCGGACTAGGCTCAATGGGTATCGCTATTGCTGAAATTTTAAAAAATAAACAAATTGCATTCAAGGTTGTAAAAACCAATAACAATGCAAACAAAATCAAGCAGCTTGGCTATGACGGCTTGACAATAGATCAACTGGAAGGGTCAAAACCAATTATTGTATTTTTGTGCTATCCTGACCTTGTAACAACAAAGCAAAAATGGATATCATCATTAAATTCCAATAAAGTGTTCTTCGTATGCCTGACAGGTTGGCCAATCATTAATCGAACATGGCCGAAAAAAAGCAATGTTTTGATGTATGCTCCAAAAGCAATTGCGTCAAAGCTTAAGTCAAAAAAATGCCTTATTGCTTTCAACTTTCATCAAAAAACAAATTCAAAAATTAAACCTTTAGCTGAATTGAATAAAATTTTTAAACCAAAAAAAATAATAGAAGTCACCCCTCTTGAAGAAACAAAATCAGATCTTTTAAGTGAACAGGTTTTATTATGCGGATGGGCCCCCTTGATAGCCTTGCTAACCTATAAAAAACTTATAAAATCTGGAATAACAAAAGAGCTTGCATGGGAAGAATGTACAAGAGAAGCAGGGTATATTTTTGAAACATTAGCCAACCTTGGCCCAAAAGGCTTCTCTGAAAAAATAAGCCCTTTGGCATTGCGGGGTGGTTACAAGGCTATAAAAAAATTCCCTGTAGATGACTGGAGCAAAATGATTGATAAAATGTATTCGGAAATCGATAATGAAAATATTTTTAAATCAACAGATAAAAGCCTTCCACCTGAGTCGGAAGCTCAAAAATTTTGGGAGGATTTAAGTCATGAGTAATCTTTATATTGATCCAAGAAAATATACTGAAAAAAATAGTTTTCCAGATCCAAAAACAATAAAAGTCTATGATACGACTCTGAGGGATGGTGAGCAAACACCTGGTGTAGCATACTCTCCAGAACAAAAATACCAAGTAACGAAAATGCTTTCTGATACAGGAGTACATATTATCGATATAGGTTTTCCATTTGTGGCTGAATCAGAAAGACAAGCATTGCAAAAAATCATTGCTGGAAAAAGAAATGGTGAAATAAGAGAAGACCTTGAAATATTGGTCATGTGTAGGGCTAATAAAAATGATGTTGACGCAACGCTAAAAACATTAGAAAAAGTGGGTGCGAGACCTTCTGAAATAACCTTTTTGACTTTCACCTCAGCAAGTGACCTACATATCAAGGTCAAATTAGGCCCAACCCTTCTTAAGAGAGAGGGTGAAACCAAGGTCATCGAGGATATAAGGTGGTACAGAGAGGCCAATTGCAAGATGATGGAAGAAATCTGCTCATACATTAAATCATATGGCGTAAAAAAAATAGAACTTGGCACAGAAGACGCAAGCAGATCAGACATCTCTTACCTAAAGGAACTTATAGATCGATCTGTTTCCAGAGGGGCGAATAGGTATATATTCCCAGATACAACAGGTTCACTAACACCAGAGTCAACAAGATACTATGCTAAAGAATTAAGAAGAGCATTTCCTAAACTTGCAATGGTTAGCCATTTTCATAATGATTTTGATTTGGCAGCAATCAACACCATAGTGGCTTTGCAGGAAGGCATGGAGGGCTTTAGCGTGTCCGTGAATGGAATAGGCGAAAGGGCTGGGAACGCAGCATTGCACAATGTGGCCGTGACCTTAAAGGTGCTATACGGTATTGAAATTCCAAATTTTCGCTATGACAAATTGAAAGAGCTTTCAGAATTGGTGGAATCGTATTCTGGAATGCCAATCAGGCCTAACGAGCCAGCTGTAGGAAGGAATGTTTTTGCTCATGAGTCTGGAATCCATACACACGGGATGCTGAAAGATCCACAAACATACGAACCCATACCGCATGATTTGCTTAATGTAAAGACAAGGTTTGTTTATGGAAAACATACAGGCATGGCCCTAATTGAAGATTTGTTAAAAAAATATGCAAAAGAGATATCGGACAAAGGTGTAGAAGTTAATAGCGATATGAAGATAAAAATACTCAAAACAATAAAAGAAAAACGTGAAAAAATGGCAGAAAACAAAGTAGCTTCAAAAGCTATTCAGAAATATAGAAAAATATTAACTGATATTGAAATTGATGAAAATGAAGTTTTGGAAATCATATATGCATTGGGGTGTAAGAAATAATTATGAATAAATTAAATGAACCGGTTGCAATTATTGGTGCGAAAAGAACGCCTGTAGGTAAGTTTGGTGGAGGGTTAGCTTCTTTTGCAGCAACTGAATTGGGCTCCATAGCTGCTAAGGCAGCAATTATTCAATCCGGCATTGATTCACGGGAGATATCGTTATCGGTTTTTGGCCAAGTTTTACAAGCTGGCTGTGGGCAAAACCCAGCACGGCAGGTGGCGCTTGGCGCCGGATTACAAGAAAGCAGTATTGCTTTTACTCTAAATATGGTTTGTGGCAGTGGGCTCAAGGCTATACATACAGCGGCTCAATCAATCAGGGCAGGTGAACATGATTATGCAATAGCAGGTGGTATGGAGTCAATGTCAAGGGCTCCTTATTATTCACAAAAAAGTCGTTGGGGTGTTGGATATGGAAATATGTTTCTTGAAGACGGGATGCTTGTTGATGGATTAACAGATGCATATAGCAAAAAACACATGGGAGAAGCTGCTGAGTGGGTTGCTGAAAAATATAAAATTTCAAGATCTGCAATGGATGAATATGCATTAAAAAGTCATAAAAAATCATTGTCTAGCAGAGATGCACTTAATCAGGAAATTAGCCAAGTGGAAACGAAGAAAAAAACAATAAAAGAGGATGAGGGGCCTCGTGATACATCCATTGAAAAACTTGAATCCCTGAAAGCCGTTTTTAAAAAGGATGGATCGGTCACTGCTGGAAACTCATCGTCAATAAATGATGGTGGAGCAGCTGTGATCCTAGCATCTCAAAAAACCGTGGAGGAGAAAGGTTTGAATCCGTTATGTTGGATTAGAGACTCTATTGATGGGGGGGTAAAGCCTGAGCAGGTTTTAATGAGCCCTATTTCTGTTTTTGAAAATATGAAACTCAAACTTGGCTTAAATGTGTCAGATTTCGATGTTATTGAAATAAACGAAGCATTTTCGTGTCAAATGGTCGCTTTACAACAGGAGTTAAAAATCAAAGAAAATAAATTAAATCCTTTAGGTGGTGCTGTTGCCCTTGGGCATCCGATTGGCTGTTCAGGTGGGAGGATCGCTGTATCCCTGCCGTATCAACTAGAAAACTCGGCAAATGGAATGGGGTTTGCTGCACTGTGCTTGGGTGGTGGTAATGGCACAGGTTTGATTTTTCAGAGGAGTTTAAATTAATCTGTTAGAATTGCTCATTACGTAATGAGTACATTTAGAACATATCAGCCTAAAAAAAGGCACAGAAAGCGTGTACATGGATTCAGAAAGAGAATGCTGCGCCCAGGTGGAAGAGCTGTTGTTAGGGCAAGAAGGCGCAAGGGCAGAGCCAGACTAACTCATTAAATTGTCGAAAAGCTCTTTGTGGAACCATAGCCTTAGGGGATGGGCATACTTTAATCCTAGAAAAACTCGCAGAAAAACTATCAAGCTAAAGAGTAATGTGGATTTTTCTTTTTTGAAACTAGAAACAAGAATACCAAAAATCGGTATTGTCCTAACAAAAAAATGTGGCAATGCTGTGGTCAGAAACAGAATCAAAAGGCAGGTAAGAGCATCGTTTTTAAAAAATGTAAATCGCCTTACAGCTGGGGCAAGAATATTACGCTTCCATAGAAATCCTGAAGAATTATTGCCGGAGGTTTTAAAATCTGCATGGAGGCAATGGGATGCTAAATAAAATTTTTATTTATTTAATTAAATTTTATAGAAAAAATATAAGTCCAATGTTTCCTCCATCGTGTCGCTTCCAACCAACTTGTTCAAAATATTGCCTTCAGGCATTCGAAAAACACACACCGCTAAAAGCTTTGATGTTGTCTTTTTCCAGAGTATTAAGGTGTAACCCTTTATGTAAGGGTGGGGATGATCCTCTAAAATGACAGAATCATTGGCTAAAGCCTTTTTTGCGTTGATCGAAATACTGCACTCTTTTACAAATGCCTATGGGTTTGATTTGATCATTTTAACGATTATTGTAAAAACAGCCCTTTATCCGTTGACGATGCAACAAATGCGTAACCAGAGGCTAATGCAAAAAATGGCACCGGAATTAAAAAAACTAGATCACCTCAAAAATAAACAACCGCAGGAGTACCAGCAAAAAACAATGGATTTATATAAAAAATATAAAACGAACCCTTTGGCTGGGTGCTTACCGATGTTTATTCAGTTTCCAATTATTATCGCATTGTTCAGAATGTTAAGGGATCATTCAATAAACAATGGGGTTTTTCTTACTGAGAATTTATTCGGTGTAAA
>Ga0163180_10000691_pt1 | contig 19556 bp, 8 predicted proteins | sample AtlANTMetagenome_2_FD_109647 | JGI IMG/M metagenome (GOLD analysis project Ga0163180, IMG submission 109647) | Marine eukaryotic phytoplankton communities from the Atlantic Ocean - Atlantic ANT 4 Metagenome | ecosystem: Environmental > Aquatic > Marine > Oceanic | place: North Atlantic Ocean...
GACCCTTTGAAACGAACGTAGTCGGTTTTATTAACGCTCGTCGACGACATGCGTGTTTTTGCCCCGCGTCTTTTTGTGACCGTCGTCCTTCCCTTTTTACCACGTCTCTTCTTCTCGCGGGAAAATCACTCCTATCTTTATAGCCGCGCGAAGAAATGGAGAGGCGATGATGATGACGATTTCACAGAGAGAGAGGCGGCGACGACACAGGCTGAAAAAGCGCGACGACGACGACGAAAATGTTTCGTTTGGGTGTCGTAACGATCGATGATGCTATGCACGGTAGTAGTAGTAATAGTAGTAGTAGTAGTCGTGTTGTTAATCAGTTCCAAACGCTCTGTCTCCGGCATCCCCTAACCCAGGGAGAATAAAGCCTTCCTCGGTGACGTTCTCGTCGATTATCGCCGCGTACACGACCAACCCGGGAAACGATTCGCTCAACTTTGTCAGCGCCGGCGGCGCGGCCACGCAACACATCACTCTCACATTCTTCACGTCCGCACCTTTATCCAACACGTCCTGAACGGCTCTGACTATAGTTCCCCCCGTCGCTAACATCGGATCTGAAATCAGAACCTTATCTTCTTTCGAAAATCCATTCTTCGGTAACTTGTCCAAATACTTCGTCGCCTCTAACGTCGTCTCGTCTCGCGCGTATCCGAGATGGTACGTTTTGGTCGTCGGTAAAACTTCGTGTGCTTTATCTACCAGCGTTAATCCCGCTCTCAGCACTGGAACGATCGATATCGCTTTCGACGGGTCCACCACTTCCACGTTCGCCACCGCCAGAGGGCCTTGGACTTGCGCCTCGTACGTCTCCAACCAATCTCGGCTCAGTTCGTACATCAAAATCTTTCCAATTTCCGCCATCGCGGATCGAAACAGCGCCGACGGCGAGGCGGCGTTCCGCGCGACGGCGAGCCAGTGTTTCAAGAGCGGGTGTGGCGGGACGTAAATGAGCATCTGGTTCGGGTTGTTCGGCGTCCCTCCTCCTCCGTTTTCTTCGGCCGCACCCTTCGAGGCTTTGATGATGTTTTTCTTGCGGTTTGCGCCGTCGCCGGTCGGTTTTGGAACACCCACCACTCTTTTTGGTCGTCTCAAAGTCGACGACGAACCGGACGACGACGACGACACGGACGCCAAAGTCGCAGCACACCCCCGCATTTTATTTGACGTGATGAAGACGACCTCCTCCTGCTCCTCCTCCTCCTTTTTTTGTTGGGAGAAGAAAAAAGTCCAAAGCGCGCTTATATAATGTGTTTTTTGTTGTGGGGAAAAAAGCGATGCATTTTTTCGATGGATAAAATGCGCTCCATCATCGTATCTTCATTCATTCATTCATTCATCCTCCGTCGCGGTTCGCTTTCGTCGGAAGAACACCGCTTTGAGAAAAAAAAGATGACGACGATGGAGTGTCTTCTTCGATCGCAGCAGCCGCGTTGCGCGTCTTCCCTCTCTTTCGCCGCCGCAAAAGGTTCGAGGAAGCGCGCGTCGAGAAACAATAATGTCTTTAAAGGGACGATTGGAATCCGACGAAGAATGGGAACGACGCGAGCAAAGAGCGCACCCACCACCGATGATGATGATGATGATGATTCGCAAAAAAAAAGGCGCGGTGTCGTCGAGCCGTCTTCCGTCACGCTCGTCCTCCTCGCCGGCGGCGTCGGGAAACGCATGGGTGCAAACATGCCGAAGCAATATTTGCCTTTGCTCGACGTGCCGATTGCGGTGTATTCGCTGAGAAAATTCGCCACGATGGAAGAAGTGGGAGAAATAGTGGTGGTCTGTAACGAAGACTACGACGAGGTGTTCACGAAGGAAAAGATCGAGAAACCAATCTCGATTGCCCGACCAGGCGCGGAAAGACAAGACTCGGTGTTCAACGGAATAAGCAAAGCGAGAAAAGAGGCAAAGTTACTCGCCATACACGATAGCGCGAGGCCGTTGACAGATTTGGACGACGCGCGAAGATGTTTCGAGGACGGCGCGAAGCACGGAGCGGCGGTGTTGGCGGTGAAGTGTAAAGCGACAATTAAGCAAGCGAATGAGGATGGGAGCATCGATAAGACGTTGGATAGGAATTTGTTGTGGGAGATGCAAACGCCGCAGGTGATAGAACCGAATTTGTTGAAAGAGGGATTTCAATTTGTGAAGGAGAATGGGTTGGAGGTGACGGACGACGTTTCGGTCGTCGAACACTTAGGGAAGAGAGTGCAAATCACGGAGGGGAGTTATTATAACATTAAGGTGACGACGCCAGAGGATATGTTCATCGCGGAGAGGTTATTGAACGAAGAGCCAAAGCTTAGATGCGTGTAATAATAGTCTTTTTATTATAACACTTTGTTTTACTTTGTTATGTACTTTTACACGACGCAAGAAGTTTGCGTCGACGCCGGTTTTGCTTTGGTCGGCGCCGGGAACTCTCGAAATGTTTTGTACGCCGTATCAAAATATAAAGGCTGTTCAAAGCGATCGTGAAGGCGTTCCCAATGTCCACGCTCTTCGTCTCCGTCGAAATTGTGTTCAAACTCATCGGGAGAGGTTTCGTTAAAAACGCATCCGCAGCACGTATCTAACACGAAAACAACGAGCACGAACATGGTGAGACCAAGATAGAGTGTTTTCAAAATCACGCGCTGAACAATGGAATCGATGTGAGAACGAACATCGTTCTGCACGACGTACGTAACTTGTGTTTCCTTGGAAGACCAGAACATAGTTGGAAACGATGCCCACATTTCGATCTCGTCCGCGTCTTTCCCTCGCAGTAACGGAAGAGGAGGATACTCGACTACGAAATCTTGATCTTCAATTTCTCCTGCGATTTCCCAATACGTCGGATGAAAATCATCGTCCTCCTCATCGTCGTTGTCAACATCATCAGCAGCGAATTCTTCGTCGGCTTCTTCTTCTTCTTCTTCTTCTTCTTCTTCTTCTCTTTCTTCTTCATTTTCTTCGCTTCCTTTGCTTTCTTCGCCGAGCGATACATCGTAGAAGTCTATCTCGAAACCTCGAACTGTGACTTCGACGTCGTCGTCGTCGTCGTCGTCGTCTCTTTCGTCGTCGTCTCCCTCGTCGTCGTCGCTAAAAACTTCGACCACCACGACGTCCGTCAACCACGCGTCATTTTCTTCCTCTTCTTCTTCTTCCACTTCGCCACTCCGCGTCGCCAACGAAGGAAACGCGTTCGTTGACAAGACGGCCGTGTCTACTAAAACGTCCTCTCCCTGTCCCTGTCGTCGCGCGAGCGAACCAGAGGACGACGACGGCAGCGACGACGTTTGCGCGCAAGAAAAAGAAAACACGCAAAGCGCGACCATCCACCAAAGCGCGACCGTCGTCGAGACGACAATCAATCCCTCGCGATTTTGAGTGCGCATGGTTAGATACAAAAGGCGTTTTTTTTATATCTCTTCTCTCTCGCGTGTATTTTTTGAAAAGCGTTATGAAGAAAATACGCGCAATAAATAAAAAATGGTGTCGTCGTCGTCGTCGCCGCGACATCAACAACGGCAACGAGAAGAAGAAGAGCCGGAAAACATCGACTCCGTCGAACGCTTGGAAAAGCACAACGCGTCGTACGTCGGCCAAAGCACGGACGGGTACAAAAACGACCGATTTGGCCCGGATGAGATTGACGTGCTCGTCGAAGCGCTGAGGATTGACAAAGAAGAGAAGGAGAGAAGCGAAAAATGTTACTTGCCGTCGTCGTCTTCAGACGCGTTCTCGTTCGCCGAGAGTTTCCTCGACAACGTTCCGCACCTCTTCGCGACGAAAATATTGACAAAATTGGACGATCAAGACCGCGTCGTACTCTCTCGGTGTTCGAAACGAATGCGCGCGTTCGTTAAAAATGAGTTTGGCGAAACGAAATACACGAAACTGTGCGTAAGAAAATTTGCATCGAGTAAAGAAGGCATCGAGTACGCGAAGCTATGCGGTGTACCGAAGACGGAAAGAACGTTTGCGAGCATCGCTAGAATTGGAAACGTGGAAGCTTTGGGGTTCGCTCTCGATTCGGATTGGCCGCACGACGTGAAGGCGGCGACAGCATGCGCGCGAGGGAACCACTTCGAAACGTTGCGATGGATGAGAGCGAATGGATTGAAATGGGATAAGAAAGAGGTGTTATTCGCTGCAATGGAGAATAGAAACGTGGAGATGGCCGAATGGATTATGATGCAAGAAGGAGAAGAAGATGATGATGATGATAACAAATGATAATGATGTGCCTAGATGTTTTCATTAAATGCTACGCGTCTCCTCCTCCTCCTCCTTTCTTCCTTTCCGCTCTCGCCGCTCGCTTCGCCTCCAAAGCCGCTTTCTTCTCTTCTTTCGTCAACTTCCTCGCAAACATCGTCTCCACGACTTCCTCTTTTTTGCTCTCGTTCTCCTTTTCGTCTCCGACTAACCCGTCGCTCCTCGGCCTCGATCTCGGTACTTTATCGCCCGCTTTAAAAAACAAAGGTTTTCGTTCGTCCGACGGCAAAATAGCTGCCAGTCCGTGTGACCCGCTTTTCCAATTCAACAAAGGCGCGTCTAAAACCATCCCTTCCGACATCTCCCCTCCGACTAACTGTTTCTTAATCACCGTCCCGTCTTTCAACGTGGACCCTACTTTCGCTATCGCTATCAGCACTCCCGCTTCGGACACGTTTTTCGCGTTCGTGACGATGCGCACCACCGCATCGTCGTCGTCGCCGTCGCCGACGTCAACCGCGATGCGTTTCAGATTGTCTTTGTTCGGAATCGGTTCCACGGAGAGAACTTTGGCCACGACGAATTGAGAGAGGTACTTCTCGTCGTCGTCTAAGGAGTCGGAGTCCTCCGACATCCTTTTTTGTGGTAAACGTCGTCGAAGGAGTCGTCGTCGTCTAAGGACAAGCGCTTTTTTAGGAGTGGGAACTTAAGAAGAATTTTAGGAGGAAAAGAGCATTGGTGTTTAGGGTTTGTTGAACCATTGATTGAATACACGAACGAACGTTGGTTGCTCCAATCCGAACGCGCCGCGGCGCAAAAAGCACCACCGAAAAAAGACGACGACGAGGACGACAAGGACGACAAGGACGATGCGCGTCTTCGATTTCGAGCGGCGCGACCAGCCAATCCTCGCGTTCGTAAAATCGAAACGAATGACTCCAACGCTTTGCGAAAACGATTAGAGAGAGAGAGATTCCAATTAGTATGAACGCGAAGGAAGGAAAACAGCCGCAGAAGACGCGAGGCAGGCGAGCGAGGAAGAGTAAACGAAACGATGACGACGACGGTGGTAATGCGAACGCGTCGCGAGAATCAAATTTTGCGGCGGCGGCGCCTGAATATTCTTCACTTTTGAATAACAACAAGAGCAACGAATTGGTGGTGCCGCCTGCTTCAAACGAGCGGAATATCGCACACGTGCCCCTGCGCGTGGAACATTCCTCTGTCGCGGTCGGCGCTTCGAATACCTCCGCGAACGCAAAAAATTTGTTGGCGTCTGTGGCTGGAGAGAAAGTGTTCCCGACCGAAGGTGGGATACAGGGACGCGCGTATGATGTGGCATGCGAGGCGGTTGCGTTTGCGACATTTACGGATGACGATGACAACAACGCGGTGGAACGCGCGATGAGGAAGATGAAACGGTTGCGGTTGGCATGTAACGGGAATGGTGAAGATGTAATCGAGTGGAAGAAACACGAGAGGTGCGCTCGGTTGGCGTTGGGACGGTGCGTGGAGTGGATGGAGAAAGAATACGCGGGAAAGGAAGAGAGGAAAGTCGTGCGATTAGGTGTTCGCGCAGTTAGGGTACTCGCCAAGTATGCGGATGCAGGCGAATATTCCAAATTTGATGGCAACGAATACGATAGAAATATTAATAGCAGTAGGAGCAGTAGAGGAGGTGAAGGGAACAAAAGTGGAGCTAATAAAAACCCAAAAAAGTTAAAAGGACTTTCACGGATGGTATCGAAAGCGGCTTTGAGAGCTGGCTTGCGCAAATCAAAGAAGCAACAACAACAACAACAACAACAAAAGTTTAGCCATGACGTTGTGAGCGATGATGATAACGGGAACTATAAGGATGAGGAACCTGAAATGCTGATGGAGAAGAAGTCGATGAAGCAGAGAACTGTTGGTGCTTCTGAGAGTAATATTGCTAATGAAAACAAACTCGTCAAAGTGACAATGACGCTGTACGACGAAAGCAATGCAAAGATTTTAAAGTTTGTTTCGACGAAAGCGACACAGTTGACGTATCCACTCTCCCCCTTCGACGCGCAAGACGGAATGAAAGAAGCAATATTTAATGCGGTGACGCCATCTTTCGTCGCGAATAAAATACACTTGATTGAAATTGAGGTGGTTGACGTCACTTCTACAGGTAATCAGGTGTCGGCAAACGAAGCTTTGATATCTACCGACGACGGAGAGGAAAAAGATGAACTCGAAAGGAAAGTATTCGATCCAGAAAGGTTTTCATCTTCTTTCGGAGTGGCTGATTCCAATGCTGTTGGGATGATAGAAACAAACATGGTCAGAGCATCCATCATTCCAAGGCGCAATTATCCTATACTTGGTCGTGTGTGCCTTCCCATCGGTTCGATCGGAGATACATCGTTGAAGAGTGCATCTCGCGATCTTACCTTAGCGTTAGAAGCAATCGATGGCGTGACAGCGACAGCGACAATTGGAACTGTCGACGCGAGCGTAGACTCTTTCATATCCTATGAGAAGAAGAGCAAGAACAGCGACCGTACCGGGACGTTCTCAAAAAAAGGGCACGCAATTATACCGACTAACGGCGAACTGGACATTTTACAGTACGCGAAAATAGGCATAGCGACTTTGCGATTTTTCACGCATCTTGATCGAGGCGAAAGCTATCGCGTCTTCATTTACGAGGTTTTACAAGATATAGCTCGCACGCACTGCAAAGAGAAGGATGTCGCACCACGTTCTGGAGTAGCCGTGTGCGAGGCGTACGCACTGTTTGAAAAGTGGTGTCCGGAAAAGATGCTGTATACTGATAGTGATAACCGTAGAAAACGTATAGGGGGTGTGGGAAATAATGATATGAGAACAGCAGAAGTGTTTCGAGATGCGTTGGCGAACGTTGCAGCGGCGATTGCAGCAGAAAGACACGGCGAATTGGAAAAAGTGTATTTTACTAAACTAGCCAAGGAAACTCGAGATATGTGCGTTAGAACTCTCGAAATGTATGGATTTGACGACATGCATTACGATGATGATGATGCGCAAAGCATTCATGCGAATGGAATAGAAAATGTCGAAAGTGATATGGAATTAGCCTCTAGGGAGAAGAAAACAATGTTGATTATGGAGACGTTGGCAATTGTTTCTGAACCTTTAGGAGAAATTTCTAAGAATAATCTTTTTTCCTTGAGATTTTCGAAGATTGCGCGCCAGTGTGGAACAAACTTATTTCGTAACCGCTTAAATGCGAATGTTTCTGACGCTATCGGTCGCATCACGCTCTCTGGAACTTTGAAAATGATTGGGAGCTTAATAGGACATTCAAAAAGTGACGCCAGAAAATTGCGAGAACGGTTTCCGAGTGAGGCGAATCCCGTATACTTTGCATTTGAAGCAAGTTTATCACGCACGTTGACTCTAGTCGCAAGTACTCTGACTGCATGTGGTGAGAAAGGATTGAATCCAAAATATGAAGAAAACGTTGTGAAATCGATCGATACGGAACTCTTCCGGTTAGCAAAAGCGTACGAAGAAGAGATTCCTCCCAACAGCGGCTTTTCCTTCCTCTCTCGCAGAAGTGATTTTCTAACTGCAAGTGCATCAACAATGCCCTGTTATTATTCAGAATCTGTTAAATCTGCGTACAGAAATTATGAGCGTGCGTTACATCCTGCCATTCAAGAGTCCGTAGAATATGCCACAGAGGAGCTCAAACGCTTCGTTTCGACTCATTGTATAGGCAGTCCCAGCGATTTTCCAAAACCGATACCGATGAACCACAATACTGGTGATATGCACTCTGCGGCCTCCGAAGACGTATTGCGTGCGTGCGAGGAGATATATGAGGCATTAACTTTCTCAATGCAGCCGAAATATAGAAGAAGGTTCCACGTGGAGAAAATTGCGCTCGCGATCAAAGAAAGTCTGGTGGAATATTCTGAGGCACAGAAGTTATACGCCACAGTTCTCATAAAAAGAGCGCGGAGGAGTGAAGTCGAGCGATTATCCAGAGATGAAGACTTATCCGTGGGCATATCGAGCGTGTTTGAAGATGGATCTTTTTATGGGCGAATATCAAACGCGAACAAGTGTTTCGAAGGGTTTATAAATCTCATGGAAGAGTACCCTCGATGTTGGAAAAAGATTGCTAAAGAGAAGGACGATGAAACAGACGAAAATGCTGCCGAAAACGGTCAGGAGGAGAGTATCTCGAGCGTGAACACGCAAATTCAGTATGTCGCATCCAGCGCATACAAAAAACTAAAATCAAATCGTGACGAGATGCTCCATGCCCTGGCCGAACTCTTTTCACAACGCATCTCGAGAGATCTGAAGGTTGTTATTTTTGACACATACGATGATTCACGTAAATTCGCAACCATGCGGTGTTTGAACATGGTAGAAGCAGAGATTATCCGTGCCGATACATCGTTATCGTTGGGATGCAGCAAAGTATTCTTAAAGGCATTACATGCTGGTATTTTGGACGCAATCGAACGAATCGTTTTGGGTTCGAGACTAGACCCGTTTAGCAAAGCAGATTTAACACGTGGAGATTCCGGAAAGTTTTCCGATGGAAATCATGCTTTTTTTGATGCATCTACAACGCGAATTACGGAAGTGACGCACTCCCGGTGCGTGCAATTTTGCGATGACGTCTCTGAATTTTTCAAAGCAGAATACAAAAAGATGAACGGCAGTGATGGTTCCGCAAGGACGCTTCGAGATGTGCAGAAATCAGAAAGACGTACCCGCCGGATTTTAGATCTGTGGTACACACCTACGATGGAGGTAGCAAAACTCGTTCCAGAAGAAGAAGAGACCAGAGAACGGGTAAGTTCGATGGATGTGCTTCGCATTCTCAAACAGAGAGGCGACAAGGACAAATGGGCGAGAGATGTTGTCAGGGGCGGAGCTCAAAATCTCGCGCATTCACTTTGCGCTCGCGTTATTAAGACTTTCAATGCAAAATTGAAACACGAAGGGGAAAAAGCATTGCTTGGATGTTGGCCGTGTCGCTCAGATTTTGGTCTGCGAGGTTGCGTATTCGTCACGTCAACTGCGATTGGATTTACGACGTTTTGTTTTGGTATTCGTTTCGAGAGCGCTGAAAATGCGCATGAACAACAGCATCAAAGGGAATGGGTTTGTGAAGTGGACAGAATGTGCGCATTATTACGTATTGAGAGTGAAGACGGTACTCCAGGAGTGCATATTCAGCTCGACGATCGCTCATCGTTATATTTATCCGAGTTTGGCGACGAAGAAATATCGTATTCCACGGAAAAGAGAGCGATTGAACGAGACATGTTCGTAACAACTTTACGAACTCACGACAAGTTTGCACCGAGAGGTGGAAAGCGAAGGGAGAAAATAAAAGACACCGGCAATGACGAGAGCAAGAGCGAAGTTTCCTACCAGTCGTCCATTGCTCCGGCACCTCCTCGTGAATTCAATATTTTACCAAATAGTGACCCGCAACTAAAAGTATTCGAAGACGTGTATAAAAATGAAACCAATGGTTTTAAAGTTCATGGTCAAATCTGCGTTAATCGATACACAGTTCAGTTTTTACCGTCTGATGAAACCATAACGGGAGTGACGATATTTCTTAGGAACATAAGCCCAACTTTTGTTCGAAAACGAAAAGTTGGATGGACCAACGCGGAAGTATGGATATCTGAAGGCTTCATCTTTTCCGGATTAGATTTGAATGTAGCGGGCGAACTCGCCAAAATGATTAAAGTTGGGATAGCGATGGTTACTTAGGTAGGTAGTTTTTATCGATTTTGTATGTTTATACATGTATTCTTAAGTTGTGTCTCTCTCTGTAGTATGTTTATTGAATAGGTTACACTCTCACTTCGATCTCACCTTGTAAATCTGCCTCGGCATCTCGAAGCTTTTCAGCCAATGCTTCAACAAAAGCTGGCCTTAAGGAACTCGAGAGAAAAGTGGTCTCGTCCCCTGCTTCCATGTCTTTCTTCTTTTCGATAACTTTTTCGATAGATTTGACCCAAGTCAGCGCCTTTTCCGGCTCGTCCAGTCTTTCCATATGCGTTGCTCGATTAAAAGCCAATGAAACCAAATATTCCGCTTCAGCAGTTGGAAATAATATCACCTCGTTCACACCAGCTAGTGGTGGCTTCAATGTCGAAAGCCTCGAAAAAATTTCCAGCGCTTTCTCGTTCTGCTCTTCTGCTGCGAAGAGTTTGCGAAAGGCAGCAGCTAACGTGATGCCGTCGAAAGCTTCCTGGTTGTTATTAGTTGAAGTTTCTGTTATGCGTTCGATGATATTGTTGTTGATAACAGAAATGGCTGCTTTGTCATCCGGATAATCCTCACAAAATCGTAGTAATACTCGCGGCGAAACTTTTGAGCCCTGCGCATCGCAAAACGCTTGTACTTCATCCGTGCTCAAAGATGTTCCACCTTTTCGTTTCATTCGCAAGTTAAGCACAGCGTATTCATACGCAATCAAATTTCCTTCGTATCTGCGTATTATTTTCATCTGTCCATCGTCACCGGAGCATCCGTCCTTTGCTTTTTCGATACGTTCTTGAAACTTTGCAACTGCTTTTTCTGTCTTTGAAAGTGATTTTTCATCGTCCTCGCGCATCTCGTCAAGCATAGCAGCTATCGCGATCTGAAAGCAAGTTAAACCCATACAACTTGCGCGATATTTTGAAGCTGGAGACGTTTCTTTGTCGTATTCTTGTAAAGACTGGACGCGTTCAAGCAGCTGTGCAGCGGTGAAAGAGAGACGTCTGACGCAATCAATCAAGGACGAGGACGACGAAGTCGATTTTTCGATCGTAGCGCGCTTTAAGCATAAATCAACCAAGTCGAAGACAATATCGATTATTACGAGGCTCTCGGGAAATATTTTCAGGAGCATGGGAACCTTCGCCGTTCTCGCGAGCCAGTGCGCCACGTCGGAAGCTAACATTGTGAAAAATTTTGAGGGATCGAGCGTTGTCGGCGTTCCGGTAGATAAGGTTTTCCATGCATACGCTAGATACGCGCGGAACACCGTCGCTTCGTTCTTCAGATTATTCTTGTTTTCTTCGTCTTGCTTTTCTGGTGTCGTCTTTTGTTGTTGCCGCTGCGGTGCGTTCAGCTTCTTTTTTTCACAATTGTGTAACGCTTCCCATGCCGACCTTAATGCATTGGTGATTATTTCTGTGTCTGCCAATGAGTCGAGCTCGGAAGCTGCAAAAATGATTGCATTTTGGTCTCCAACCCTACAAATTGTGTGAAATGCATTCTTAACGCGTGAAACAATCATCATCTTGTTGTTAGTATCAGGATCAGATAACTCGTTATCGTGCTTTCCTCTGCCTAGAGGAGTCGTATTTTCCTCCTCTTCGAGAGTGGCATCTTTTTCTTTGCAACACAAATTTTGTAACTCTGCTCTGCAAAGTTTAAGTCGAAGTAATGCGGTAGATGCTGAAACCAGACGCATCTCTTGACTTTCGTATGACTCGAGCGCTTGCACTGCGTGAGAAGCTAGTGCGACGGAAGAACCATCAGAAGGGGACGATGCGCTCAGAGCACAAAACGCCCGCGTTTTAAGTGCGTCTGCTACGTCGTTCTGAAAATTTTGAAATTCAATCGAGTCCTTATTTTCTGGAATGAATCCTGCATCGTGGCGAAATTTATCGATCGTGACAACATTTTCAAATGCACCGTGCGCGAGCTTAGCCAAACTTTTCGCATTTTCTCGATTGGCTGCTTCTGCGCTGAATTCCAACCCAACCGCATGATTCCACGCCAAAGCTCGAGCGCGAGTGAGTAGAGGCGAGCTTTCCTTCGAATCGCCAGACGTCAATGTTTGCGCAATGAGCGAAGAAGGAGTTAGTAACTGTTCGGCGTATTTGATCGCGGTAGATTCGTTCACTTCGTTTGTTGTTGACGTTGACGATGCTGAAGATGTGAGTGAAAACGCTGCCCAAAACGAGCTTGCAATGAGCGCAAACTTGCACTCGTCGTCTTTCGCATTTTGAATAGCTCTCAAGCGTTTTTCAATCCTATTTAACCCAGTGTTAACGTCCCTTTTCGCGAGTGCAAGTAAGAATGCGGCGGAAGCAAACGTTCGTAACGTTCTTGTCTTCTCGAATCGTTCGTTTTTTGTGTTACCATCCTCGCCGAGCACACGAAGCGCACATTTTTCTGCATAATCCACGTTTCCATCACTCAAAAGTGACGTTTGCGCCGAGAGAAGTAACGTTTGCGCGTCTTCAACCGTGTCTATCGCATCTTTGCTTTTTGTGTCAACATCTTCAACCAACGTAAGATGTCTAGAAGCATCTTCGTTTAAGAATACGCAAACTTTCGCCGCTCGAGTTCGCATATTTTTCTTGGTCGCGAGCGGGAAAACTGATTCGTCGATCGTCTCTGCGACTTCAATCAAATTCTCCAAGGCAACTTTAATCACGTCCATCATCTTTTCCTTCGTCATTTTCCCATTCTCGTCGCTCGAAAGGTCGAGATCTTCCACGTCTCTGGCCAATTTTTCCAGAGCACTGAAAAAAATAGAAACCATCTGCGCCTTTTTCGCTGATTCGCTACTCGACGACATCGCATTAGCAAACAATAACGTTTTCGCGCACTTCGTTAACATCGAAGACGCTTTCGACAAGTCATTCAAGCGAATAAAATTCGCTCCTCGAAGTGATGCAACTTTAAAATTTTGGAAGAAAACGTCGTTGTGTTCCTCTTTTTCTTCTAACTCCTCGTTCAAAGGAGATTCATCTTCTGAGAAATCAAAATCAAATCGCGTCCCTTCCAAAGCCGTTTTGAAGTACTTCTCTGCCATTGAAAATCGAGCGCAGTTGTAACACGTCTCCGCTAATTTCCCACTCAAAGATGACAATAATTTTTCATCAATAGTAGTATTTTTCGTATGGCATGTACTTTTTGCCTCTGTCAACAACTCCAGTACTTTCTCGCGCACGTTTATAGAAACAACCGCCGCGCCAACGTTCATCGCTTTTGTATCGCTCACCACCGCCACATTCCAACATCGAATCATGCACTTCGAGAAAAACGCGCACTGTTTTCCAATCCATTCTCCATCATTTGCAGACGTGTTTTCAGCCGTAGGCGGTTGTGCCGCTGTCGCCGCCAAAACGTCCTCGGATACCTCAATCGCTTTTAGCGCCGTCTCCACGTCTCGCAGCCTGCCAAGAAACTGCATTTGATCGTCCTCTTTATCCGCCGTATCTAACGCGCGTTTCAGCTCGCGCATATTTCTCGACAGTTTTATCAACAGCAATTCTTCGTTGTCTTCTTCATTGTGCGTCCCTTCGTCCATTCTCGTCGGATAAATTTTGTTCTCCGTTTCCATCTCCTCTTCTTTCTCTTCTTTCTCTTCTTTCTCTTCTCCTTCTTTCGCTTTCTTCAACTTTTTCGCGTGCACAGAGGACGCTTTTTCGGCTGTTTTCGCCGCCGTCGGACTTCTTGCCGTTTTCTTCCCGCCTTTCTTCGCGGCGGCGTTCACGTCCAGCATCGGCAAAGAAGGCATCGACGACGCGTTTTTCGCTTTAGCGCCCGTCGTTTTCTTCTTCGCCGTCGTCTTCTTCTTCCGTTTTTCGTCTTCTTCTTCTTCTTCTTCTTCTTCTTCTTCTTCTTCTTCTTCTTCTTCTTCTTCTTCTTGCTTCGTCTTCTCGCCCCGCGGTGTCTCGCCGACGCGCGCCGTAGCGCTCGCCGGACGCGGAGGCTTCTTCTTCCTCCTCGTCTTTGCCTTCTGCGAGGAAGAGGAGAAGATCTCTTTGAATCCCATCGTGCTTCTCCGTCTTCTACCCGAGCGCGTTTTAAAAGTGGCGTCGTAAAATAGGTATTCAAAAAAGGAGTGTATTTTTCGTACGAAGAAAAACATAAAAGGAAAAAACAGCGCGCACGTGGGGCCCCGAGTGTAGGCACGACATTTATAAAGCTATTATATCATGAGGACCTCTTCGATGATTACAACTCTTCCACGATGACGCAGGCTCAATGTCGCTACGGATTCTTTAGTTTAGCCACGTGCGACGTGCAGACATCTGGCGCGAACCAGTACTCGAGCGCGGCTTCGCCGCCGAGGTCGTGCTTCGTGCCGATATTTTCGGTAGGTATACTACTGTTGCTCTTATACTCGTACACTTTCTTACACATTTTCGGGATGTTGATGTAATCTCTGGATTTTTTGCCACCAAATCCGTCGAGCTGTGTTCCAACATCGATGAATTGCCATCCTTTGTCAATGAATGAGCGGAGAACAACGACGAGCGTTTTCGCGGCTAAACCGGAGCATAAAATGACCACGGGCGGGTCATTGTTTTTTCGAGAAAGCTCCGTGCCTTCCAAAGCGACTTTGCGAATGAGACCTTTCGTTTTATTGTTATCCGTTTTCACATTCGTGGCATCGATGAAGACGTCATGCTTGATGAAAGGGATATTTCTGATGTGATTGGGACCGACCAAGATAACGGAACGGTTGTATTTTCGAATTAAGCCGGACCATCCCTCGATCTTCTTCTTACGCCACTCGTTTAAGTCTTCATCGGTGATGTCACCTAGCGGTAGATAAAAAAACGAGTGAATCGCGCAGTCGTCTTCAATACTCAAGTCTAAATCGCGTTTGCGCGTTTCTGAGTAGGAAGAAGGAGAAGAAGACTCCACCTTCATCGGCAACGTCAAACCTTTATTCCAGTCTTGCCTTAAATTATTCTTACACAGCCAATGTCCGCCTACATTCAAGACAATTTCCGGACTCTTCGTCTTACTGGCCAATACTCTCACCGCCCTTTGCATCGATGACTGTCTTTGACCGTCCTTTATCGACGCGATCATCTCCGCGTCACCCCAACGCACCCATGCGAATCCTTTGTCTTTCTCTCGTATCCGCCGTTCAACTTCTCGTATCAATCGCGTGTTCTTTTGATAGAACTTGCCCATGGATTTATTGATGCATTCGCTCGGGTCTATGTCATCGTTCGGAAGATCCGACTCTGTTTCGCTTTTAGACGTCAAAATTTCCATCAACGTCCGATATTTATCTCTGTTTCTGTCTATTGTATCTTTGATCTTGATGGTGGAAACGCGGGGGTCATCGCTAGCAGCTTCTAATCTCTCATCCATAGTTTCAGTTTCCAAGGCTTCGATCTCCTCGCGATACGAATATTGCTCGATCATTTTCAAGAGATAAAACGTCAACAAAGCGGACGCACAAAAAGCAAACATCCGTTTCCCGCCTCGACGCACCATTACAAGTCTACACACGCGGGCGGGGAAAATTGCAAATGCAAAAATATCTCACAGTTTAGAAAGTAAACTCTTCCATCGAACCATTTCCCTTTGTCTCCCGCAATGCAGTTCGGCTTTTTATTGGTGGTGACGGTGGTAGCGCCACATGCGCAAAGTTTAGAGATAACGCGCGAGTGCGCGTTCTGCGTGAGCGTATGTTACTTTTGACTTTGTGAAGGATCTTGGATTAGGGGATGATGATGAGAGGCATTTTAAAGTTAGGAAGAAGCAAGCCATATTGCGATACATAGTGGTTTGTCGGTGCTTTCTATTTAATCAAGGTAAGTTCTATGGGATTCGAATTTTCGTTCCTTCTTCCCAGTTGGAATCATTCCATAAGGCGAGCTTTTCCTCTACATTGTCCTCTGTGTACTCGCAGAGATGTTCGCACGTCAGTTCGTCGAAGCTTTTGATAACGGCAGAGAACCACGCGTCTTCTCCGGGCCAAAAGATTTCAATTTTGACGCCGACGGCGTCTTGGCCTTTCGCAGCGAGAAGAGCTAGGTCTAGCTTGGTGTCGCGAGCGACTTGGATCATTCGGCTCGTAATGCATTTCTTTATCGCGCCTTTGCTTTTAGAGGAGGAATTCTTCATGCAGACGGAACACTTGCCACATTCTCCATTCGGCGGAAGAGAGATGAGGGCTTCGATGCTTTCGTCGTCTTTTTGTTTCATAGTAAAAGTCAATTTTGGTTTGACTTTCTCCCACGGGGGTTCAATCAAACTTTCCTTTTCGTAACACGAATCTCTCACCGGGATGGGATGGCCTGGCACGAGTTGTCTCACCGTCTCGTTCCCAACTTTACGCAACTCTTCGGCGTCTTCGTAAATTTGTGAATCTTCTTCGTTGAAGCTTTGTGCGTTCGAGAAGCATAGCTCGACGGCGACGAGAAATGCCCAGATGGTCGCGTAGCCATTTTCTCTCAAACATTTCGTTATGCTTCGTAAGTCGATGGGATTGGCAATCGCTCTGTAGTATTCTGGAAGGACTCTACTCGTAGGGAGGAGTTCGAAGAGTTCACTGCGCAGACGCTTGGTTTCCGGTTCGACTGCGGAGCGAAGCGCTCGAAGCACTGAATGGCACACTGCTGTTGCTTTCTGCGTCATATGGCCGTCAGCACTTTTCCATTCCCATGCACTTCCTCCATCTGCGTTTGTGGTCTCGATGGTGGCTTTCTTCGAAACTTTGGCATCTCTGCCATTGTCTTCGTCCTCGTCCTCGTCACCTTCAGCGCCGGTGGAACATTGTCTTTTTGCCGCGCGGTCCGGTAGGTGACGAGGTTCAATTTTATCCGCAGAAAAGCCTTGTGCTAAAGACCAAATAGCACCTCCAGCGCTGGTGATTTCGGCGAAAACATCCGATTTGTTGCGCATGTACGCCGTGAACGCCGCCACTTTTCGCCCGGCTCGCGCCCACTCTTTACCAGCGCCACCACCTCTAGCTTCAATCTTCTCCATGAACTCGTCCGTGCCAAGTTGAGAATGTCTTTCTAACAGACTGATTGCGACGACCAGAGTATCGTTTGATCTCGTCCTCAAAGGACGACTGCGCTTTGTACCTCCCGAATTATCAGAATCAGAAATGTAGTCCATCTCTTCGTCGGAAGATATTTCTTTGATAGACTCCTTCGATCGGCGCGGCTTTTTGTATGGACCGCGCTTCAAAGAAGCGATTTCCATCGGTTTGTTTTCGTACCTGATTTTCATCCGACCTCTTCCCACAATCGGCTCGGGCTCTTGTTCATCCACAGCTTCGTAACCATATTCTTCAACGGCAGCTTTCTCGCGCTCGATTTCTTCACGAATGACTTTCGGAGTGACTTGCGCTGGCGGGTGATATAATCCTGACGTTTCCGATATAATCTCGCGGTGGTCGCGATAGACAATGTCGTCTCCTGCAAACGGATTCGCCTCGTCATTGATTTCGTAAGGAATTATACGAGTCTCTTTATACTCCGTCGGTTCTTCAACATCGTCATAGATATCTCCACCAGCTACGGGAAATGGAACGTCTGACCCAAAGAGATCTTTGGCAGCAGAGTGCATGCATTCTCTCAACACCGCCGCGTCCGCATACATTTGAGTCGCCGGGTCGTTGTACCTCTGAGCGTTTGCAAATACGAGTTCCATGGCAACGAAGAACCACCACGGGGAGGCATACACTCCAGACTTCAATGAAATTTCGATGGTAGCTACGTCAATAGGATATCGAATGATTTTATAGTATTCCGGCAGTTGTGACTTCATGGGTAAGCGTTCAAACATTTCGACGAGGAGGCGCGTAGAGGAGGCGGCCGCTTTCCCAATACCTTTCCCTCTTCCTTCGGTGCTGCGGACGATATTTAAAATCTCGAGGCATTTTCTTCGCTCAGACATGCGCATTGGATGGTGTTTACTGACACCGAAATTGTCAATCGTATACACTTCGAACGGACCGAGCGAGATGGGATGCTTTGCTCCGGACTTTCCAGGTGCGCCGGCTGGCTTTCCGATTTTGTAAACGAGCTCCAAGTCAGACAAATTTTCAAAATCTTCCTCCTTCTCTTCCTTCTCCTTGTCTTCTTCCTTCTCCTCCTCCTCCTCCTTCTCCTCTCCTTCTGCTTCTTTTGCTTCCTCTTTCATCGCATCCGTTTCATTCGTCTTTTCGTCGACAATTTCCGGTTCCCATTTCAAATCCATCAAGAATAGATACAATTCCTCTGCCTTTCCGTCGTCGTACTCGACACGATGTTCGCCCGAATTCTCCAAAAATTTCGTTATGGTCCCAATGTGAAATCCACCATCGGAGGGACGATACACGGCAACTTTCTTATTTCTAATTCTTCCATCGTTGTCAAAATCTTTCCCAGATTCAATCATATGATGACCAAGCGTCATTCCAGTCGAATCGTCATTCCCATTTTCAAATCTCACGTATATCGAGTTCTTCCACTTCTTCTTCTTTGAACCTCCTCTCTTTTCAAATTCCGTAGGCCCTACTAGCTGGTCGGAACCATCGATTCTACACATCAAATTGAGGCGCGGTCGACCGTTCGTCATCATCATCCCCGTTAATTTACCGCAAATTATAGGAATCTCCTCCGGTGTGTATGCGCGTCCTGACACCTCCGCCGGTTTCTTCATCGTAACGGCTAATGATTTACCCAAAGTTGAAGGTGACTTTCCGTTCTTTTCATCTATTTTGAGCTGCTTTTCGCGTCGTAATTTTTCGCGTTCTCTTGGCGTCATGAAACGTATCGGTTGCAATGTCATCTGCATTCGCAAACGCTTTTTCTCATCTTCATACTCTTTACTGCGTCTATTCCGCTCTTGTATGCGTTTCGTATCTCGAAACTCTTTTAATCTAGCCTTTTTTACTGAAGAAATTGCTTTGTTGACACCTTGAATGTACATTTGTTGATCGCAGTCTTCTTCGTACCCAGACTCGCGCTCTAAAGTTTCTTTATAATCGCGGATAGCATCGAGATCATCTTGTGTGTCTTCATCCATTTCGTTGTTATTTTCGTTCGGCGCAGGAACGGAACTTTGCCACTCTTCGTCGCGTTCGCGAAAGGCTAACAATGAATCTTGAACGTGTAACTGGCCGTATCCGAAAATCATATCACCGTCAATATCATCCGGCTTGTACTTTCTCAACTTTATCGGATTGATTACAATTGGCGACCTGTGTGCAATGTTCGCAGCAAACATTAAAGCATCGGAACCGACGTCTGGATTCGACCACTCCGGTGGTAATATCTGTATCTTAGGGTTTACTAAAAATCGCGCTGGAAGCCTCGTCGGGTTCAACTGTGCAATCCACGGTTGGATTTGAGAGATGGCGTCTTCATCTGGGAAGATTCCTTCCTCGACCATACTTTTCGTCATCATTCCAGCGCCGACAAACGTGACAAGCTTCGTCATTTCGCCCATTTCAGGAATCGCTTTTTGAATTTGCTCGGATAATTCTCCGCAGTGGTTTAAACCGACATACTTGGCGGTCTTAAAATCGTGAGTCACAACAGCTGAATTCGTTCCTTGCTTCTTCGTTTCTTCTTCTTTTACCATTACTTCTTGCTTGACTTCAATCCCCATGC
>Ga0163180_10000695_pt1 | contig 19429 bp, 12 predicted proteins | sample AtlANTMetagenome_2_FD_109647 | JGI IMG/M metagenome (GOLD analysis project Ga0163180, IMG submission 109647) | Marine eukaryotic phytoplankton communities from the Atlantic Ocean - Atlantic ANT 4 Metagenome | ecosystem: Environmental > Aquatic > Marine > Oceanic | place: North Atlantic Ocean...
GCCGACGATTATCGAGCAGAGCGAAGCAACGTGCTGGGCGACAACTATAATGGCCAGCGCAGGAACTGCACCCCGCAGTGTGAGGATCCTCTTCTCAACTGTATTTCCCCGACCGCGGAGACCCCATGGGCATACTTTCCAGAATCAAGCGTCGCCTCCCTATCGTCGGTAGAAAGGCCACGCCTCGTCCCGCAGAAGTTGCCGACCGGGCTAAACCCAAGAGCCCGGGACTGCCCATAGCGGCTGCAGCGCCTCCTCCCCCGCCGCCAGCGGCCATGTCTCCTGAAGAGATGCGCGCCGCCATCGAAAAGGACGTCAAAGCCATCCCTGTACTTCTCTACATGAAGGGCAACGCGGCCATGCCACGCTGCGGGTTTTCAGCCGCTGTGGTCGATATCCTTCGCCAACTTGACGTGCCCTTCGAGACTCGGGATGTGTACTCCGACTCCGTATTGAGGCAAGAGATCAAAGAGTTCAGCGACTGGCCGACTCTGCCGCAGCTCTACCTGGGAGGCGAGTTCGTAGGCGGCTGCGACATCGTGCGCGAGATGCACGAGAACGGGGAGCTCGCAGAGGCTGTCAGCAAAGCACTCGCTTAACCTCCCATCAAATGACGCGAACGGCTCCTGTTTTGGGGCGGTAGGCCTCGGGCAGTAATTGGGCGACTGCCTCATGCGCTCGGCCAGCGACTTCGATACGGTTAAGCCCAGAGTCTGCCAAGAGCCTACTATCCAGCAAGGGGCCAAACTGGGCATGCACTGTGCCGGGCCGAATGTAGTCATCCTCGACACGGTCAATCACCTCAGAACCCCATTGGCCCAACGGCAGTAGAAGCACACCGTCGATGGTGAGCCAGCGCGCCACAGCACGCAAAAAGGGGCCCATATGACCGCTTCGAGAGCGGGTCCCCTCTGGGTACAGAAGAATAATTCTTCCCTTATCCATCTCGTTACCAGCGTCTGCCAGACAACGACGTGCGATGAGCGCGACTTCGCGTGGAGAAAACTCCGCAACATTGCTAGCTAGTTGGCTGGACTGAGCCACTCGTATCGATGGAGAAGACGCCACCCCCATGCGGCGAATCGGATCCAGGTAGACCTTGGGCCCTGCCACAGGACACAGTCGGCCCATCACAGACCCTCGTCCGGCACGCTCAAGTAGCCCCCGCGTGCAGATAGTATCGGCATAACCCAGGTGGTTACAGATCAGCATGACCCTGCGCCCCGCATCCGAGGCGGCCACGGCCTCGTCGAGATGCTCTAGGCCTTTGAGGGTGCTGTCGGTGTTCAGCAGTGGTCCAACAAAAGAGAGCAACAGATCACTGGCAAGCTTGTGGCCTGGCTGAGGACCAAAGTCCTGGGCGAGGTTCTCAAACATGGTCAGTAATTCGTTCCATTCCTCGTCGCTTGTGGCGCCCGTAGTTTGAGCTACGCTTGCCTCTACTGCTTCCCGCCTGCCGCAGTTCGGCCCTACGTACTCTCCCAAAAAGGGAGCAAGTTGTAGGCGCGACTCTTTAGGAGACAAGGATAAGAACGCGGCGAGCTTCTCGGACATACTCTGAGTGTGGGCGTGTGGGCGCCTCGTGTCTAGCTGGGTTACGCAAAGGAAAGCTAACAGGTGCTCATCGCACATTGGTCGACTCCGTCCACCGAACGCTCTATTCTTGGGTTTAAATGATCTGCGAAAGTCCAAAGCGCCTGTTCCTACTGATCGCCCTGACGCTGCTGCTGCCGGCCAGTGCTATGGCTCAAAAAAGTCCCCAGGCAACGAGGCCGCCACCACCTGGCGAGGGGGGCGATGCCGTCTTGCCCGCTGGATTTAAGGGCGTTGTCTGGGGCGCAAGCGCCGAGGCGATCATGGCGATCCGCGGCGGCATGGAAATGCAGGTCACCCCAGACCGTCATATCCGCAAGCTCATCGAGCTCCCAACGCCAGGTACCGAGAGTGGTGATGGCATGGTGCGGCACTGGACCCTTTGGGATGACAAGTTGATCGAAGTCACCATGTTTTTTCCTGGCGAGTTCACCATCCGCGAGGGCCGTGAACTCCGCGAAGCCTTCGAGAAAAAATATGGCCCCGGCCGTCTCGAAAAGATCACAAAAGGAGTCGAGACCGGTGCCAACGCCTGGAACGTCAAAGTCGAGAAACAGATCGTCGAGCAGCGTTGGTTGTGGCAAGACCCTTTCACTATCCAGGAGTTGAGGAATGACGTACGAAAGGGCCAGTGGGTCAACGTACGCCAGAGCCGCATGTTCGAAGCAAGCCGCGACGCTCAACTCGAGGCTGAGCGAAAAAATGCACAGTCCAAAAAGGTGAAGTCCATCGTTCTGGACTGAGGGCAGCGCTCCTGATGACAACGCCGCGGGTACACGTCGCGATTCCCATACGAGGCGTTGCACGCTGGCTGGATGCCGCTCTTGAGTCCCTGGTAGCTCAGAGCTTCACCGACTGGCAAGCCACCCTTGTCGTCGATGCCGATCTCGATGAAGACGAGCCCTGCTTTGAAATCGCTCAGCGCTGGTCTCAGCAAGAACACCGCATCCGCTGCCTTCTACCGGGGCGGCTAGGCCTTCCTGAGGCGCTCAACCTCGCTACAGCGCAAGGTCAAAACTGTGACTTCCTTGCTCGCTTCGATGGCGATGACATCTGCTCTCCCATGCGCCTTGCAAAGCAAGTGGAATTCCTCGACAGGCATCCTGAAGTTGATGTCCTTGACTGCCGCTCGATCAGCTTCAGAGATGCTGAAGATGGAGAACTCCCCGAAGGCATGAAGCGCTACCAGAGGTGGCATGACTCCATTGAAAGTCACGAGGACTTCCAGCACGAGTTCCTCGTAGAGAATCCGGTCTGTCACCCGTGCGTCATGATGAGACCCGAGGCCCTGGGGCTTCTCGACGATCCGGAACGTCCCTATCGTGATAACGGCTGCCCTGAAGACTACGACTTGTGGCTGCGCTTGCTGGCAGCCAAGGCACGCTTCCACAAGCTTCCCGAAGCGCTCGTTTACTGGAGGGACCACCCATCCCGCTCGACACGCACGGACTCCATCTACGAAAAGAAGGCCTTCTTCGAGTCCAAGTGGAGCCACTTTTCAAGCAACCTTCTCTCTGATGCTGGAGCGATTGCCGTGTGCGGGGCTGGACGAGAGGGAAAGCGCTGGATCCGCGCGCTGACCGAGGCTGGCCGCCGTCCTGTAGCCGTTGCCGAAGTTAGCCCCAAGGCGATCGGAAGCACTCGACACGGAGCTCCCGTCGTGCCTCTCGATGCCCTGGCAGACTTCGCGCCGGACCTAGCCCTGGTCGCTGTGGGAACCGCCGGAGCACGCACACTAATTGAACACCAGTTGCGGCAGATGAATATTCACTTCCTTGCCGTGGCCGGCATCGCAAGCTGATACTGCTCCGCGAGGAGAGTCCACCGTGAACGATGTCGACGATGACCGCTCGGGCCAGGCCCGCGCCCCAATAGGACGCACCAAGGCGTTCATCTTCGCCATGACAACCACGATATTGGTGTTGGGCATGGCAGAGACTGGTCTACGAATCGCTGGCGTACAGGGTGCTCAGGATCGAACGACGACCTGGTTTCCCGACCACATCCTCAATCCGCCCCTTGTACACATAGCGCATGAAGACGAGCCGGAGCGCTCTTGGGTTCGAGCAGGTCAGTCCCATCACTTTCACCCCTTCAATCCAGAGGGCAAAGAAAATACATTCCGCGTGGCCGTTCTTGGCGGCTCAGCAGCGCACGGCTATGGCGTCCTCGAACCTGGAGCATTCCCGCACCGTGTCGAGCAGCTACTTCAGGCCGCCGTCCCGGATAGCGAAATCCAAGTCATTAACTTCGGCACCGTCGCCTGGTCATCGCAGCAGTTGCTCTGGGCCAGTCGACAACTCTGGGATCTGAGCTCCTGGGACCTGATCATCCTGTACTCAGGCCACAATGAACTGCTTGAGTTGAGTTCCTGGAAGACCTACATGAGCGCCGCAGAGCATCGTCGCTACACGCGCGCGCTGCTCTGGAACCAGCGACTCGAGGGGCTCCGCATCTTTCAAGTGGGCCGAAAGCTGCTCGGCAGAGATCGCGAACAACAGGTCTTAGAACGTGCGCAACAACGAGCAGCCCAGGAGCAGGCCAGCGACGGCGATGAGAACCTGCAACAAGGACGCGATCCTGTAGGTGCCATCCCCGCTCAGCAGCTCGATCAGCTGAAGTCTATCCCCGCCGAAGAACGAGCACGAATCGGCAAGCTAGAGCGTGGCTATGCAGCCAGCACGTATCGGCACAACGTAGGAAAAATACTCCGTCAGGCCCGGCAGCGCGGCACCCCAATGCTGCTCATCAATCCCGCCCCGAGCGACTTCCACGATCCCATCTCTTTTCCGTATCCGGGAAAACAGGGGGCGCGCATCAAAGAGCTGCTGGAGCAGGCAGAAGACCTGATGAACAACAGTGACTGGGAAGGCATGGAGCGCAACGCGCGAGAGGTACTGGCAAGGCACGACGATGCCTCAGCCATGTACATGCTCGCGCAGTCCATGCAGTACCGCAACAAGATGGAGGAAGCACAACGTTGGTACATCAAGGCCAGGGCCTACACGGAATACCCGAACCGGGTAGTGCCCGAAGTTAGCGAAGCGATCCGCTCCTTTGCTAATGAAGACGGTGTTCTTGGAGTGATCGACTCAGAGGCTCTGTTCCGTGCGCGACACCCAGACGGATTCATTGAGTACCAATTGGTCTATGACCACTGCCACCCATCGGTTGAGGGCAACTACGTCCTTGCAGGAGCCGTCGTCCGTACGCTTCTGGAAGCCAAGCTACCCGCCTTGAGCTCCGCCAAACGAATCGATATCGACGGCTGGGTAGATCGTGGGCGCACCGCAATGGCGAGCAAGACCACAGCAGACCCTCGCCTCTGGGAATGGGATGGGCGCGACTACAGTGGTGAGAACGTCGTCTACATCGCCGATTTTCAGGGTGACTGGCAAAACATTCGAGAAGCTCAAGAGCAGGCCCTAGCTGGCACCGAACCCAGCGCTATGGACTGGCTATGGGCTGGCAACGGCCGCTTCTATGACTATGAAGTCGAAAGCGCTCTCGAGGCATGGGAACAAGCCCTTTCTCTGGACCCACAGCTCTGTCTGGCTTTCGCCAACCGAGCCTACGCATTGCGTCTGGTCGGACGCCGCGAACTGGCGAGGGTCGATGCCAATAGAGCCCTGGAATGTGACCCCGGAAACGTCGACTACAAAACAGCGGCAGAGCTACTCACAAAGCTCAGCAACGCGAGCGGTCAGTAGCGCACCTGCACGCCAATCCGAAACCGACCAGCGACACCAAGCAACTGGCTCGGGCCCGAAAAAGCAATCGCAGGGCCTCCTCCTGCCAAGGCGATGAGTGACACCCGATAATTGATCTCGTACTCGACGCCACCAGAGATGATCATCGGCCATTCCAACCACCACTGAACCGGGCTCACCCAGATCCAAAAAGCGACTGGACTCTCGAAGCTTAGAAGTACGCGAAGCCTGGGTGATGCATCGATGCTAGCGAGAAGGCCCAGATCAACCCCTGGCCCAAAACTAGGACGAAAGCTGCGTGATCTTCCCCACTGGTAGTTCTGAGGGTACACCGCTTTAGAACCTCCAAAGCCGGCCACGTTAATGCCGGGACGAACCAGCAGAGCTAGACTCACTTTGCCGCGCTCTAACAGCGAGAAACGCATATTGAGCCCGACCGTGACTGCCAGCGGCCAGATCTGCACACCCACCTTGAGTCCCAGAGCCTTGCGGTCCTTAATCATTCCTTCCCACAAATAGGAAGCCTCTGGCCATCCTAAGTAGATGTTGTGGGAGCGCTCGCCTGGGGAATTGATCCGTCCACCGTCCGTGGCACCAGCCTGAGCAAGGGCCGGCGCCCCGGCCAGCAACAGAGTACCTACTGCCACCAGCATAGGCAGCGCACGCCCACCGGGCTGAGAGCAGTTCACTCAATCACCGGACGACCCGAAATTCGGTTCATATAGTGATGAGCCAGGGCATGCTCCAAATCGATAGAGAACACTCTCTCAAGGAGAGAGATCGCCTCGTCTCGAGCAGCCTCCTCGTCTCCACCAGGCATCACGCCCAGATTGTAAACACACCAGGCGAGGGCACTAAGCACGGTGACTGACTCTGGGTAGGATCGCGCCAGTCCACGCAGCTTGGGGGTAGCTGCAGACCAGGCCTCTCTACTCATGAGCAGACGGATCTCACGCATGGTCGACATCTCTTCGAAGGGAAGGTCTGCGGTCACTGGAGGAGGAGGTACAGGCTCGTCTTCCTCTTCGTCCGACAGTCCTACAGGAAGCTCTGTGGGGGAGTCAGGGAGCTTCTCCATAGACTCGGCGATGCCCAGTCGAAACAGCAGCCAGAGCATCTTGATCAGCTTCTCTGTGTACGCACGATAGGTGACAAAAAGCTCTCCTACCGTCATGCCGTCGCTGATCGCCTCGGCCAGCCCTTCAAGGGCTTCAGGCAGAACCACGTAGGGCATCAGGCGATCATGACGCGGCCCGGGAACCAGCCTGTGCTCACCACGGGGATAGATCTCTGGAGCGAGTTCGTTCAGCTCAAGGTGGCGCAAGGTCGCCTCTTGCATACATGACAGCGGATTCACCTCGTGGATCGGGATCTGCGAAACGAAGCTGTCTCCCTTCTGGAATTCGTACTGGCCCTTCTTCCAGGCGAAGCAGCCAACCACCAGCTGACGAACCTGATCCTTCTCCGCCATGAGCAAACGACGCTCTGATACTAATCCTGAGCTCATGGCCGCAGCGCCGTAAGACACTTTTTCCTGGAAGGAGAGGCGACCAACTGTCTTGGCTTCATCCACTGTGAGCAACTCGTTACGCACCAGAACTGCCTCAAGTTGCTCCTCTTTGACATTACTGGAAGCCCAAACCGGGTAACCGTTAAGAAAGTAGATCTCGCGAGCGACCTTGTCATTGCGCAAGCTGAGGCGGCCTGCGACGTGCTGATGAAAGCCCTCGAACATCATGAACAACAGATCGCGCTGCGCAAAATCGCCGCTCTTGCCAAAGGCTGGCTCGCCATCTCCCAAGAGAGTTCGGACCTTCTCGGTACGCCACGAGCCCTTCGCCGTGATGCGAGCATCGCCCCCTGACACTTCAGCAGACTCGACGGTCAGGACCTCGACGGTGCGTCCCAGCTCAATGAGCGAGAAGGGCTTGGGTAGAAATTCCACCACGCCAAGTTCACGCAGTTCGCGCTCAAATAACTTAGGGCTCTTATAGACAGCGCTCATGAGCAACACGGGCAACTCAGCGCCTCCCGGAAGGGCCCTGATCGCGCGAACAACAGCGACTCCACCCATATCGGGAAGCGTAAGATCGCAAACCAGAAGCGAGTACTCTTCCTCGCTGAAGGCCTGAATCCCACTGGCACCAGTGCTCGCAAGCGTTACTCGATGCCCAAGGAAGCCAAACAGCTCAACGACCTGCGCTCCAAAGCGAGCATCATCCTCGAGCACCAGAATCGAGCGCTGACTCATCGTGCCATCTCGAGCCGCTGCACAAGATAGAGCAAGCTGGACAAAGACATCGACCCACCAGCCTCAGGTTCGAGGGATACGCAGAGCGTCCACGGGATTTCCATCCACGAGATGCTCCTCGACGATCCGCTGCACATCAGAACGAGAGCGAGGCGAATACCAGACTCCTTCCGGATATACGACTACCACAGGTCCACGAGCACAAAGATCAAGACACCCCGCTTTATTGGAGCGAATTCTTCTTTTCAGACCGCGTGCTTTCAATTCTTCAGAAAACCAACCACGAATCTCTCCGCCGCCAGCCGAAGCGCAACAGCCGCGTGGGTCTTCTGAAGACCGCTCGTTCACGCAGACAAATACGTGGTGTTCGAACCGAGCCATGAGCGGGAGGATAAGAGCCTGTCTGGGCCCTGTCCAGCAAGCTTGACTCGAGAGCCCCGCTAGACCCTCGGACTGCTACACTCGGCGAAATACCGCTATCAGGTCTCGATCAAGGACCTGACGCGAGGGATTGTCATGCGGTCTCCTAAGTCACTCAACTCGTGCAGCCTGGGCTGTCTCCTTGTGCTATCGGTCTGTAGCCTCGGCTGCAGACCAGAGCCCCTTCCGCTGCCCGACCCCAATGAAGAGTTACTGCCAGTCTCTTGCGAAGAAGACCTCGTCATCAGCCTTCGTTCGACTGTCCCTACAAGCGATCTAACTTCCCCGCCTTGGCAACAGATTTGCACTGTGTGCCCCTCGGATAGCATCGACCTGCGCATTGTCGACGAGAACTCCACTACGGCTCCTCTGGTGACTGCCTGGGCGGATCAGGGGAACTGTGCCGTAGCGATGCCCCTTGAGCCCTTATCTCCAGAAAACAACTGGACCCTCGAGGCATCAGTGACGGACGGTGAGCGAATCGGCACCTTCCGTGCGGAAGTAGAACCCTCAGAGGGCTCGGGGCCTCCCCCACTAGATCTCGGCTCAGGCACCTGGCTGGCCAGTGCAGGCGCAGCCAACATGCCCATTCCAATCAACTCCGCCGAAATTGACCCAAGCCTCCCCCAACTCGAGCTACCCGAATTTCTTATTGGCCTCTCCGACGCGGGAAAGAACGGAGAGCGAAGTCTCTCCATCGCCACCGTCACGGACGGCGCTCAGGACCCCTGCTTCCTCACCACAGAACTCGACGACGCATCCCTCAGCGACGACGGTCAACTCAGCGCAGTCTTCAACGAAGGCAGCGTTTTGCCCACTGCCCTGGGCTCCGTACTCAAGCGCGGAGCGATCCGAGCCCAATTGGCCGATGACTCTGCCAGCCTGTCTGAGGTAGTGATACTGGCCGTCTTACAGGTAGAAGCAATGGCTACGGAGAGCGGGGGAACTGTTGAGGAAACTTGCGCCCAGTGGCAGGAACAGCTAGGCAGCAATCCATGCGTTCCTTGCGGCGATCCTGTCGATTCTATCGATGGCCCCTCACACTGCATCACCACCGTATTGGAGTGGAGCGATGTCACACAAGCCCAAGTCCCTCTTCAGCCGATATCCATCGATTCCATTTCACCTGACTGCCCTACCCCTTAGTCGATCTGCGAGCCTCCAATGAGCACAGCCAAGCCAAGCGGTACCCAAGCCACTGAAAGCAGCCTGTCGGATCTTCGCCAGTCGATCCCCGAGACCCTCTCCCAACTCGGCGGAGACCTCGAGCGCAGCATCGCAGAAGGCTTCTTCCATCGCAGCGAAGAGAACTATCTCCGCGAACGAGAACTTCTCGATCTATGCAAGCAGTGGACTGACCTCGGCAACTGGGTCAAGCAGCGCAAGAAAGACGAGATCAAGGTTCGCGTCTTTAATCCCAAAGCGAATGAACATGGCTACAGCATCAAGCGCAGCGTTCTGCAGACCTGCATGCCAGATCAGCCCTTCATCTTTGACACAATTCGTAACCGCCTCGCGGGCGCCGACTTGCGTGCCGAACGACACATCCACCCCATCTTGGGCGTAAAGCGCAGCAAGAGCGGTCAACTCAAAGCAGTAGAGCCATTGCCCAAAGACGGCGACATGCTCGAGTCAATGATGCACTTCGGGCTGCCCTGGATCAGCAGCGCTAAGCGGCGCGAAAAAATCCAACTGCACATCCATGAAGCCCTGATCGAAGTGCAGGCGGTGGTGGCTGACCACGCCCCCATGCGATCCAAGGCGCTCTCCTTTGCAAGTGGCCTCGGCGAGTGGACCCAGAGCTCAAGCAACGACGAGTTTGCGCACATCTCGCGCGTACAGAAATTCTTGCACTGGCTGGTGCAGGACAACTTCGTCTTCCTCGGCTACTCCGAATTCGATGTGGACGACAGCGGCCAAGAGCGATCCGCGATCTTGCGTAAGGACTCCAGACTGGGACTGTTGCGCACACAGGCAGACAGCGGAGGAGACGATGTAGCCAGCCTGCCACCATCTGCCGGCGCCTGGCTCGATTCGGACAACACTCTGTTTCTTGGCAAAGGCGATCGAGAGGCTGGCATCCATCGCCCGGGCAAGATCGACTACATCGGCCTACGACTGGTGGATTCATCCACTGGAGCCCAGAGCTTGGCCCTATTCTGGGGTCTCTATACCCACAAGGCGCTCACTGAAGACGTCAGCCGCATACCCATCCTGAAAGAGAAGCTCGAGCAGGTGCTCAAGGCCGAGTCAGCGGTCACTGGTAGCCACCTGCAACGAACCCTGGAAGACGCTTTCCGTTCGGTCCCCGTCGAGTATCTGTTTGGTGCAGAGGTGGACTCCATTCGTCACGTACTTCAGTTGGTCGTTTCCGCTGAAGACGAACAAGAGACGGGTATACATCTCCTTGAAGACTCCACCCGACGAGCTGCATTCGTGATGGTGTCGCTACCTCGCCAGCGCTACGACGACGAAGTGCGCAAGGCAACAAGCCGCCGACTGCTCGAGGTAATGGGCGCCAACTATATGGACTGGCGCGTAGTCATGGGCACATCGGGTCAGGTGGTGTTGCAATACTTCGTCACGTCTCGAAAACCCTTCCTCATCGAGAACCCAGACGAACTGCGTCAGGCTGTCCTTTCTGTCACCGGTACCTGGGCGGATCGCCTGCAAAGAGTGTTGCAAAACCGTCTCGAATCGGAGGATGTGGTCGCGACGCTCCTTGAGCGTTATTCGGGCGCCTTCCCAGAGGGCTACCAGCTTCACAATCAAGCAACAGAGGCCTGCGATGACATGCAACGCCTTGAGCTCACCAGTGAGCAGAGGCCACTGGTCGTCGCCCATAGCCCAGAAGTCGATGATGCCCTGACCGGGGTCAGCCGCATCAAGCTTTATCAGCGCCAGAAGATCTATCTGACCGACTCTGCACCCGTGCTCGACAACTATGGGCTGACCGTCATCGACCAGAGCTCTGAGACCATCTCAACAAGCGATGGAGACACCTTCTACATCGACTCTTTCAGGGCGATGCCTGCTGACCGAACAGCCAACATGGACAAGCTCAGCGGCACGCTAGCTGAGGCGTTGGAACGCACACTCGCTGGCTCGGCTCGAGACGACTCTCTCAACACGCTGATCTTGGGAGCCGGTCTGAGTTGGCAGGAAGTCGAAGTACTCAGAGCCTACATAGCGTATGACCGACAGCTGGGCTCGGCCACCCCCTTCGCCACTACCTATGGTGTCTGGTGTAGCCATCCACATGCCGCTGCGGGCCTCTTGCGTTTGTTCCAGGCGCGCTTCAAGCCGGGACTGGGCTCCGCTCGATCCAAAGACCGAGTACAGCTTGTTCGCCGCCACAAGAAGGGCCTAGAGGACTACCTCGATCAGGTCGCTCGGGCCTCCGAGGACCGCATCATGCGTCGCGGACTCAACCTGGTGATGTCGACCCTCCGCACCAACTTCTTCTCTCGCCCTCTTGATGATGACCATCCCCTCTCCGTCAAGATCGACTGCTCCCTGGTGGAAGACATGCCAACGCCGCGTCCCTTTCGAGAGATCTGGGTACAGCATCGCCGGGTAGAAGGCGTCCATCTACGGGGTGGACCCGTGGCCCGCGGTGGCCTTCGCTGGTCTGACAGGCCTACGGACTTCCGCACAGAGATTCTCGGCCTGATGGATACTCAGATGGTCAAGAACGTGCTCATCGTTCCCGTGGGCGCTAAAGGTGGCTTTGTCCTACGCGACAACTACGAAAGTTGGGCTGAGTCCAGGGCGGCAGCCGATGAGTACTACAAGGTCTTTATTCGTGGCCTGCTGGATCTCACCGATAACGTAATCGACGGCAAGGTAGTGCCTCCCGACAAGGTAGTCCGCTACGACGGCGATGACCCATATCTTGTAGTGGCTGCTGACAAAGGCACAGCGCACCTCAGCGACACCGCCAACGGCATCTCTGCCGAATACGACTTCTGGCTCGACGATGCCTTCGCTTCGGGCGGATCGAGGGGCTACGATCACAAGAAATACGGCATCACCGCTAAAGGTGCCTGGGTCTGTGTACGGCGTCACTTTAAAGAACTCGGACCAGATCCCGAAAAAGATGAGATCAGCGTCGTCGGAATCGGCGACATGAGCGGTGACGTCTTTGGCAACGGCATGCTCTTGTCAAAGACCATGAAGCTGCTGGCCGCCTTTGACCATCGCCACATCTTTCTCGACCCCGATCCCGATCCTGCCATCAGCTGGAAGGAGCGAAGTCGCCTCTTTGAGTTGCCGCGAAGCACCTGGGAGGACTACGACAACAACCTGATCAGTGAAGGTGGCGGGATCATCTCACGACAGAGCAAGTCCATCAGCCTGACACCTCAAGTGCAACGGATGCTGGGCATCGAAGGCACTGAGGTAAGCCCTGACACCCTGATCTCAGCCATCCTGTGCGCTGAGGTAGATCTGCTCTGGAACGGTGGAATTGGAACCTACGTCAAAGCATCGTACGAGACCGACAAGGACGCCAGTGACCCATCCAACGACTCCCTTCGAGTCAACGCAAATCAGTTGCGTGCGCGAGTGGTCGGAGAGGGCGGCAACCTTGGTTTCACTCACGCCGCTCGGGTCGAATTCGCCGATGGAGGTGGCAGCATAAACGCCGACTCTCTCGACAACTCCGCCGGCGTGGATATGAGCGACCACGAGGTCAATCTGAAAGTCCTGTCCTCTGCCCTTGAACGAAGCGGAGAGCTCAGTCGCAAAGACCGTGATGAGATGCTGCTTGCCATCGCTGAGGACGTCAGCGACCGAGTCCAGGACAACAACGAGAGCCACTCAAGAATGGTGTCTCTCGATGTCACGCGAAGCGTCGAAAAACTCGACGATTTCCGCATCCTGCTCAACGATCTTGAAGACGCTGGTCGCTTGGACCGCGCGCGTCACGTGCTCCCCGAAGATGGCGAATTGCTTCGACGCCAGCAGCACAACGAGGGGCTTGTTCGCCCTGAACTATCCAAGCTCGGCCCCTTTGTAAAGATGGGTGTCTACGAGGCCCTGCTGGCCGACGAGCGTTTCGACACCCCCTACATCAATCGCTGGCTGCTCGACTACTTCCCGAGCAAAGTACAAAAGCGCTTCAAGGGAGCCATCCTGCAGCACCAACTGCGACGAGAGATAGCTGCCACCAAGATCACGAACACCTTGGTGGATTCCATGGGAGTAACTCATTTCTCACGGCTCCAGCGCATCACGGGACGTGATCCCGTGGAGATCGCCTATGCCTCGCTACTGGCTACTGATCTGTTGAATGCCTGGGAACTGAAAAAGATGCTCCACGACTGTTCTGGAGTCCGCATCTCGGTGGTCTATGTGAAGCTTCGTCACATCGTCCAGAGCATCACAATGCTCGCTGAGTGGCTCCTTATGCGCGGTATCGACGTGCTGCAGGCTGAACAAACCCTAGAACGCTTTGCCCCTGGTTTCCGCGCCTACGAAAAATCCCTGCTGCGCATCATGGAACGGGGCGAAAAGAAGGAATATCAAAAGCGCCTTCGCTACATGCGCAACCGCAACATTAAAGAGGCTGGCAGCGAGAGAATCGCTGGGCTCGACTGGCTAGGCGACGCAGGAGCTGCCGTATTGCTTTGCGAAGATCGCCCCTGGCTGGATGTTGTCAGCGCTGGAATGCTTCTCAAGCTCATCGCCGGAGAGACCCAATTACTCAAGGCACGCAAGCTAGCCGATCCCGAAGATGCACAGGACGGCTGGGAGTTACGAGGAATTGTCGACCTGCGAAATGTCATCTCAAAGACCGTCGGCACCATCGCGAACAAGATCCTAGAGTCCTATACACCTGTCGAGAGTGCAGGCGGCAACGGACGCAAGAAAGCGCGTGGACGCACGCTCGATCCATCTCTAGTCGAGGCATGGGAGAACTTTTCCAGAGAACGTCAGGATGTCTTGGAGCGCGCCCGTCAGCTTTCGAACCGCATTGAGGGTACTCGTGCCAGGGGCCTGGCGCCTGCGCTCGTGCTGTACGGCTCTGTTCGAGCTCTAAGAGACTAAGAAGCCTCTCTTTTTCCCTTTATCAGGGGAAGACAGGAACCATCCGAGAAGAGGTCGTTGCGAGTAAGGCACGGCCGCTTCGAACCGCTCTGTGGTGCTGGCTGCTAGCATGTCTGTGATGCGTGGTAATCGCCTGATTTCAACCATACGTGATCTTCTGGGTCGGTCTTCGGATCCTGGACAGCTAGAGGCTCTGGCTGAGATACCCCCTGTACCGTTGCCAGCAGAAGCCAGCCCAGGCTGGCGCAATTTCCGATGCATGGCTGGTCCCTACGAACGGTTTTCCATCCACTACCCACGGAACTGGGACTCGATCGTCGGCGAAGGTGGCGATCCAATTCACGTGAGTCCTCAGGGCCACGACATCTCGGTGACGGTCTCAGCTAATTCCGAGCCGATCCTCGGCCCCCAAGGCATCATCGATCTCATCGAAGGCATGGCACAGGCGCGAGGCGTGGGATTCGCACGCCGTACCGTGGCCGTCGACCGCTGGGGAGATGACGGATGGGGAGGTTCCTGGGCGTGGCGTGAGCAGGATCCTGATGGCACATCGCGCACCTGGCGGATGCTCGTGCTTGGGCATGACCAAGGGAGCCTAATCGCCATGGTAAATGGCGAAGAACAGGCGCTCGCTCGTCACGCCTCTCAGTGTGATGAGGTCCTCGCTTCTCTGGTTCTTCCCCCCGCCGATCTTCTCGCACCACAAGCATTCCCTCTTGCCCTCTGTGAGCTCCTCAACGACCGAAGAGGACGTGACGAGCCCCCCTGGTATCTCGATAAAGAAGGGCACCTGCGCTGCAATGACGTTGTCGTGCGCCTGTCCAACATCTACCGCTCCTACCTACAACGAAAAGATCTGGACGAGGTCGCCGCTCTCCTTGATCTTCAGGCAACCAGTCCTTCTCAACAAAGTTTCCAGGGGCGTAACTGGGAAGAAGTGCACGACCGACTTCGCGTAGTACTCAGGCGGCAGGACGCAATTGCTGAACTCGACATCATCTCAGTCCCCCTTCACGGTGGGCTCGCTGCTTGTCCCGTCCTCGACTCCGATACCCAGATCACCTTCATCCCAAGTGAACAAGCAGTGCACTGGGGAATCGAACCTCGAGCTGTGTTGACCCGAGCTGTGGCGATGCTGGACTCTGAAGCATCGGTGAACCTCATCGAAATGAGGGACAGCGATACCGATCGGCTGCGCGGCTTCCGCATAGCAGCTGATGATGGCTACGACAGCGGAAGGCTGCTGTGCCCAAGCCTGCGTATTGCACTGGAAGATGCACTGGAAGGGCCTTTGGTGGTCGCCATGCCCGGCGCGCGCGCGGTGATGGTGCTTCGCGACTGTGAGGAGTCGCGTCGTCTTCTCAAAGGCGCCGCCAGCAACAACTACACAAAGCGCGCGCGGCCTCTGAGTGATGAGGTCTGGTTATGGACCGAGTCCGGGCTCGAACCGCTGGAATATTGAATCTGTTGGTTGACGATTTGTAGTCACTCGACTACACCTCAAATCTCACCGACTTCTGGAGAGTCCATGCTCACTCGTTTCAACCTGCTTCTTTTCGTAATTGCCTGCCTGCTGATAACGGCGTGCTCGCCTCCTCCCCCGGCACCCGAAGGTCTCGAAGAGGCTTCTCGCTACATGATTCGCGAGTTCTATCAGGATGACGCAACCATTAGCGCGGGACTCACCGGTTTGCTCAACTGGTACGACGAGAGCGGCTATGAACTGGTCAATCAGGGCGCGACCGCTGAAGACGCTGGCGAAGCCTTCCAACTCGAAGACATCACTGAAGACGACATCGCATCTATGCCCTCTTTCGGCGATGACCGGGACCTTAGTGAGGCCAACGGCATCGTCTCGATCTCAGAGATGGGCTGCACCTGGCAAGAGAGCGAAGGCTATCTGTTGCGTCCCGACCAGCACATCGTCTTTGAGGACTTCGACGCATACAGCCGCACCTACCAGACATCGCGCGAACGTTTTGAGACGGCCACTTCGTCTATGACCTTTCCCAACTTCAGCGAAGAGTTGATCGGTATTTCGAGCGGCGAGAACACCCTCAGCGATGAACAAGCGGGGGGAATGCTTTTGACAAGCAACCAGGTTCAAAGCAGCGAACTGGGCGTGACCTTGGACTATGGCCTTGTGCTGCACTTCCGCCACGGTGTCTATGACGTACAGGGAGAACAGATCCCGGTGATGTTTATTCTCAGCTGGCTACCCGAGCCGGTGGATTCCACCTCAGGTTCCGCCACAACCTTTGAGCAGAGCTACAGCATCGAAGTGAACTATGGGATCGGCGACAATACGCTGCGCATTTTCGCGGTCTGGACCTACGTCGACTCTTCCATTCTCGGTGATGGCTCAAGCCTTTGGTCTATCGGTGCTGTCAACAAGAGTCGGGATGCTGCTCAGCGCCTCTCGGGCATCTGCGCGGGCGACATCGAGGTACCTGCCGAGCAGTAGCCTCAACACATGGAGCGAACATGGACCGGCTCGCACGTCTGATCCTTAATGCCAGGTTCTCGCTCGCCCTGTGCGTTGTCGTCCTCACCGTAACCGCGTGCTTCGCTCTATTGGCCAGAGGAGTCGAGCAAGATGATGACATTCTCGCTTTTCTTCCTGAAGGTAACGAAGACGTTGCTCTGTTCGAAGAACTAGGTGCCCGATTCGGAGGCCTGGATGTCGCTCTGGTAGGTATCGAAGCAAAGGGGGAACTGTTCAGCGCAGACTTCCTTGGGAGATTGCAGCGGGTCACCGATGCCCTGGGCGATCTGGAGTGTCTGAGCTACGCCCTCAGCATCACCAATCTCGAAAACCTGAGCCCTGACCATGAGTTTGGCGGGATCAAAGTAGAACCACTGGTTACTGCGCTCCCCACCAACCAGGACGAAGTGGAAGCGCAACGGCGCAAGGTGCTGGCCAATGACAGCGCTGTTGGCAACATGGTTTCAGCCAGTGGCGAAGCCGTGCTCATTTACGCCTTCCTGGTACCCGGAGCAGATCCACGAACAAGTGCAGAACAGATCCGCATCGTTGTCGATCAGGAAATGAGCGACTACCCACGCTACTGGGGCGGCGTCCCCTTCGTCTCGACCTGGATCTATGACTCGACCGACAGAGACATGGCTAAGCTCACTCCCTGGGCCGTTCTAGCCATCATCCTGGTGTTGATGCTGACCTTTCGAGATGTCATCGGCACAGCGCTAGCGCTCCTGACAACAGGCATGGGGATCGTCGTCGCGCACGGGGCAATGGCCCTGGTAGGAGCACGCTTCAACATCGTGCTCAGCTCCATGCCCATCATTCTTTTCGCCGTAGGCAGCGCCTACAGCATCCACATCCTCAGTCACTACTACGCACACCGCGAACACAGCGAGCGCGACGTGGCGCTCCGCGCAGCACTGACCACTCTAGGTCCAGTCGTGATGGCCGCTGGCCTGACCACGGTTGCGGGGCTGCTCTCCTTTGTGATGATGGACATCGAGCCCATGCGCAGCTTCGGCGTATTCACTGCGCTGGGCATCTTCACCACTTTGGTGCTGTCGCTCACCTTCGTCCCGGCAGTCATTCGACTGACAGATCTACGACGGAAGTCGGGCACAACCGGGTGGCTGAGCGCAGCAATGGAGAGGCTTTCTGTCCAGGTTCTGAAACATCGAAAGCTTGGTCTCGGGGCCCTCTTCCTCATCTTGTTGGTGAGCTCTTTCTTCGCCGGTAGGGTCGACGCCCGAATGGATCAGAGCGCGTTCTTCGAAAAAGGAAGTCCACCCGATCTCAGCGAGCGCTTCCTGACGACACACTTCGGCGGCTCTCAATTCATCCAGGTCGACGTAGTGGGTGACTTCAAGAACCCACAGGTCTTGAGAGAATTGCAACGAATCAGTGACCAGATCAGGTCCCTCGAAGGTGTCAGCGACGTGCTCGGAATCGACACCGTCGTGTCGATCGCCAATGAGGCCATGGAGGGTGCACGACGCATTCCCGACAGCGCCCAGAAGGTCGGTCTGCTGTACGGCTTGCTGCAAGGCAACAAAGCGGTCACGCAGTTAATCAGTGAGCACTATGACGAGGCCCTTCTGCAGGTCAAAGTAAGTGCTCAAGGCGCCGACCAGGTAGGGACTCTACTTAAGCAAGTCGAGTCCCTCGTTGCTAATAAGGCCTACCGCAGCTACCGCACAGGCAACGTGATCTCCGATACGGAAGCCGTCAAGAACCGCCTTAGAGAAGTGGTAGCGGGAAGGATCGTCACCCTGCTCGAAGACTTCGACATAGCTGACTCAGCATCTATGCAAGCTCAGGTTCCGGCTCTGCTTGGGGGACTCAATGCATCAGCAGATCCTGAGCAGGTCGAGGGTGAACTTGTCCGCTTCATGCGATCCCAAGAGTGCATCGCTGAGCTTCCAGAGGATGACCCCCAACTGCCCGATCGACTCGCGGCTTCCCTGGCATCCCTGGGCCCTGATGCAGAGGAAACCTTGATTGTCGAGACGATTCGCGGGGCTGTGTTGGCTGCGAACAGCCAAGGTTCACAGACAGAACCCAACGAAGCGCAAGCGATGCTGGTCGACGATCTGGACTTCTCACTTGCCACCACCCTGAAAGAAACCTGGACCCAGGCAAGAGCCGGCGCTGCGGCAGACACCTTGCTCAAGAATGCCTCGGTCATCGTTCCCCAAGGAGACGCTGGTCATCGCTTTCAAGAGCAACTATCAGCAGCGCTGCTCGATCTTGAGGCGCCGCAAGCCATGCTACCGGCCAAGGCCGGTGCCAGCGAAGGGGAACTGAAGTGGACCGTAAGCGGACTACCTGTGTTGCATCGAGGGCTGTCTCAAAGCGTCACATCCAACCAGACCCGTAGTCTCAGCTTCGCCCTCTTGCTGGTGGTGATCCTCATGAGCTTGTTCTTCCGGTCCTTCTCGGCAGGTCTTCTCGCCAGTGCACCCACGGTTGTCACCCTGCTCTTTGTGTTTGGCGCCATGGGGGCCATGGGGGTTCATCTCGACATTGGTACATCGATGCTTTCCAGCATCATCATTGGGGCCGGTGTCGACTATGGCGTCCACCTCCTCGCTGGATGGAAGAGCACGAGCGAACAAGACATCAGCATGGCTGCGAGAAATGCCGCGCGCACTACCTCTGAGGCCATCTGGACGAACGCAGCGATGGTCGCGATCGGCTTCTTTGTCTTGACCCTTGGCGAAGCAAAACCCCTGCAGAATGTCGGTAGCCTCACCGCAACGGCCATGATCTGCGCAGCCACCGCAACCTTCATCGTGATCCCGATGTTGGCGCGTCGGTCCCGCTACACTGACCCCTAAGTTCGTCGAAAGTAGAGACGAAACCTCAGGAGAACTCACATGAGAATGCCCCTTGCTGCCCTGCTAAATGCCCTGCTGTTTCTCA
>Ga0163180_10000696_pt1 | contig 19428 bp, 18 predicted proteins | sample AtlANTMetagenome_2_FD_109647 | JGI IMG/M metagenome (GOLD analysis project Ga0163180, IMG submission 109647) | Marine eukaryotic phytoplankton communities from the Atlantic Ocean - Atlantic ANT 4 Metagenome | ecosystem: Environmental > Aquatic > Marine > Oceanic | place: North Atlantic Ocean...
GTCCTCCCCATCCACCGAGACCCCAGCCGCCATCAATGACGACTACGCGCTCCTGTACGGGAGGGCCGTATGGGACTCCGTATGCGGGACCCCACCACGTATCAGTGGCGGGGAGCGATGCTTCCTCACTGGTAGTCTCGCTAGTTCCAGTCCCGATGATTCCCAGTGAGGAGAGAATCAGAACTAGTAGCAGAATACATCCGAGGACGTAGAAGACGTGCTTAGTGCGCGACTTTGCCATTATAGTATAGGGAAACATAATCGCGCAGCCAGGTGAATAGACCAAATCATACGAGTATCGGAACGATATCGAATGATTTCGAAGAAGCAGTCAGAAGACTTAGTTGGAGTAGGCGAGACCACCCATGCCAGACATGATTCTGAGCACGTTGTAGTTGGTGGCGTACACGCGGACCTTGGCGGTCTGGGTACCCTCAACGGTGGCGTTGGAAAGCACAAGCTGGAGTGTAGCATTATCGATTCTCGAGAAATTGCAGGTTCCGCTCGGCTGGTGCTCCTCAGGCCGGAGCGCGAAGGAATAAACGTTAATTCCAGTGTCGGGGTTGCGAGTGTGGTGCTGGTATGGCTGCACAAGGTCGAAGTAGGTACCCTCACGCTCCGAGAAGCGGTCCTGGCCGTTGAGCTGCAGCTTGGCAGTCACGACGGGATTCTCTCCCCAGCAGTGCATGTCCAGAGCAGTCTCGGCGAGCACGAAGGTGCCAGCATCGGAGACTCCGGAGTTGTGGGGGTCGACCATAGCGTTAGCGAAGCCACCCTGCTGCCCCTGTGGCTTCGGTGCACCGCCGTACGGATTGAGTCCGGCCTGTCCGTCTGCTGTCTGGACGCCCAGCCCGGCGCCAGGGTAGTTGCTCGAGGGACCGCCTCCGGCAACGGAGTACGCGCCCAACTTGGCACCACCGGGGTCAGAAAGTCCGTGGTTTTTGGTGTAGGCTGGGACGTTCCAGAAAGCAGCGGCGGTCACGTCCACTGCTCCGGGGTCGGCGAAGAGCCCGGACGCACTGATGAAGGCGTTCTCATCTGCGGCAACACTGAGGGGTCCGCCGAAGGCGTGGATTGCGTTGGGGAGAGCATCAATCGCATCAGTGTAGTTGAATGGCTGAGCTCCAAGCGTCTTGTACAGGAGAGAGTTGCACTCGAGAGAGCCACAGTAGTCGACGTTCTGATCGGGCTGCACAACGAAGATCAGCTCCTTCACGGGGTGGTTGAAGTTGAGCTTGATCTTGTTGGAACTGGATCCGACAGACTCATCACCGGTGAACTGGAGCTGCTCGATAAGGTACTCATGGGGGTTCTGGGCCATGCGGCGTCTCTCGTCGGTGTCGAGGAACACGTAATCGACATAGAGGGAGGCGGCCACGAGGGACTGGTTGTAGGCGAGGTTCACCTTGAGCAGATTGCTGCTGGTGCAGTTGAGGTTGGACACAGCCCACAGGCACTCGTCAATTGGACGAATGTCGAGGTTGATCTTGACCTCGTGGTACTGGAGGGCAATGAGGGGCAGAGCAAGCCCGGGGTTGCGGCAGTACCAGAACTGGAGGGGCACGTAGAGGGTGGTCTCCGGGAGCGCGTTGCGAGGAGCACAGACCTGGCGTGGAGCCTCGGAGTCGCAAGGGCCATCGACATCAGCGAACGAAGGATCCGTTATGTAGGTGAGCTGGGTCGTGTTACCGATCATGCGGTAGTAACCACGCTCCTGGTCCTTGGTGAGGGTCAGCTGGTTCCAGATGTGCATCCAGTCGCCGTACTGGCGGTCGATGCGTTGGCCACCAATCTCGACCTCAACCTGGGAGATCATCTGCTCACCAGGGAAGTCCAGCCAGCGAGCGTACACACCATCGTTGGTCTCTCCGTTGGTCCCATTAGCCCGTTTGTATTCGTTGAGGTAGTTGTCGTTCACGGTTTGGCTGGGCGCGTAGTCTCGGCGGGAGGCATTTGCCATAGACTGGTTGATCTCGGGGAGCGTCACCTGAAGGTAGGTGCGGTAGGCAAGATCTCCGTTGCGGCTGATGGTACAGGTCACGCGGCGTCCGAAATCGGCCTGCCCGTTGAAGGTCTGCTCGATCGACTCCATCGCGAAGTTGGTGTGGCGACGGTAGGTCACCTTCCAGAAAGTAATCTGCGGGTTGCCCGTAAGATAGACATCCTGGGCGCCATAAGCGACAAGCTGCATAAGTCCACCTCCCATTGGTTATACTATTGCTAAAGAAAATAATTTTGAGTTTCGCCCAAAATTACTCACATAAGCTTACTGATATCGACATTGTTTGACACGAACTTCTCCAAATATGAGTCCAGATAGATCTCCTTTTTCCCCTCATGTTTCTTCGAGAAGACGTACTTCCCCTCCTTCTTCTCGACCTTCCATCCGTCGTTGACGGCGTTGTACACGAATGCCATCTTATGAAGCTGTACGACGTCAATCTCGAGTTTCCGAGGAAGTTCGGATGAGAGCGAAGGCATTAGAATCGGGGAAGAAAAGTTTATCTGCACTTTTCCCGATTAAATGTTCTCTGCTAAATTATCAATTAAATACAGGAGACGATCAGGTAGTAGAGATGCCTACGTTCAAACCCAAGAACACGAAGAAGATCGTGGTCAGTCATAAAGAATCGACCACTCTGGATGGCAAGCATGAAGAGCACCAGTGTAAGTTCGCGAGAAACAGACAAACTCTAATCCCCGAGTTGCGACGGCAGAAGTCAGCATTGATGAAGGAACTGGCGGGTAAACACCTTGAAGTAGAAAGACGTCTAGAAATAGAGGACCAGGTGAGAAGTCTAAAGAAACAGATAGCAAAGCTACGGCAGAGCGAGAAAGACTATTACCTGGACAACAGCAAGCATATATTCGAGTACTTCGAGTCCAAGAAGGAGATCGCCACCGGGAACTCGAAGCCAACGATGCTGGACGGGTTTTTCAATCTCAAGTCGCATTCTGCCACGCCTACCGGAAAGGACCAGACGAATGTCCAACAATACCTTGCCAACATCGATGAAGCGTTTCTGGACATGACGAACTTCGTGGTCCAGACGGACGTGTGTAGAGGTTGTCACAAGGGCGAGATGGTTCCAGTGGACCAGGAGGGGATCCTAGTCTGCAACCACTGTTCCCTCAGCCTCCCGTATCTTGTGGAGAACGAGAAGCCTTCTTACAAGGAACCCCCGAAGGAGGTATGCTTCTATGCGTACAAAAGAATCAACCATTTCCGCGAGATACTGGCGCAGTTCCAGGCAAAGGAGACAACTCAGATCCCGGAAGAAGTCCTGCATAGCATCAGACAGCAGATTAAGCGAGAACGACTCCAGCTGCAGCAAGTCACAAATAAGAAGGCCAAAGAGATTCTCAAGAAGTTGGGATACAACAAGTACTATGAACATATTCCCTTCATCAAAGACAAGCTAGGCATCAAGCCTCCCATCATGTGTCCGGAACTGGAAGAGAGACTGTGCAATTTGTTCATGGATATCCAGGGCCCGTACGCCAAGTACTGTCCCGAGGACAGAGTTAACTTCCTCAATTACTACTACACTGTGTATAAACTATGCGAACTGCTCGATCAGAACCAGTTTCTACCCTACTTCCCTATGTTGAAAGACCGCGAGAAGCGAATCGAACAGGATGAGATATGGAAGAAAATATGTACAGAACTGGACTGGGAGTTCATACCTACTGTATAATTTACTCGGAATGACTAAATCATACGATCCACTTGGAGCTTACCGGGGGAACCCGACCAAGTTGGCTCCGATGCCGAAACCGGCGCCGCTGCGAGCCTGCACTGCCATGCTGGGGATGTACGTGTCAAGGATGCTGAATGTTGCCGCTGCTGTAAGTGCGATAAGAGCGACCTCGTCCATGTTGAGCGAGCGCTTGGGGATAGCGAAAGCCGCGATGGCCACCATGAGGCCTTCGACGATGTACTTAATGGCACGCTTTAGAAGTTCGCCAAGGTTCAATCCGTCACCCAGGTTCATGTTATATAGTTTATCAAGAAAAAAATCTGCAGGGCCTTATAGACTTTACAAGCTTACAGACTTAAATATACGGCAAGCTGTAGGGCATAATGACCATTTTCTCTAAAGATGCGAAGTCGAACGTCGAACTTCGGAGGACACCCGATGGACGGCCAAATCCTAAATATGTTGACGTACTAGAGGAAGACAAGCCGATCGCTGGGCAGAAGTTCGCCTGCGTATCCTTCCTGTCTCCGGAGAAGGTCCTCAAGAAAAAGGAGCTGTATTTCTTCGAGGCCTTCCTAAAGCAGTGGGAGCTCACGAAGGCCTTTGAGAAATACACGCAGTTTCTCAATTTTATAGCCTACAAATATGACATCAAGTTCGACGATCTCAACTCGGACCTGCTGGACTTCTGCGAGAGTGAGAAGGAGAATCTGTTCACCACCAACCTCGAAGATGACTACAAGAACTTCCTCGACGCTAACGAGGAGAGGTTGGAGAAGGAGTTCGGGGAGCAGAACGGCTTCGAAACAAACGTGCGGGGTCTGAAGATTCGTGGGTCCTATCCAACGCAGGAGGAGGCCGAGATGAGATGCAAGATGATTCGCGAAGTGGACCCGGACCACGATGTTTTTGTCGGACCCGTCGGGCTGTGGATGCCATTTCACCCGGAAGCCTACCGCACAGGCCGTACCGAGTATCTTGAAGAAGAGCTTAACCAGCTCATGCACGAGAAGACCAAGAATGAGGCCGAGGCTAAACAACAGTTCGAGAAGCGCCGCAAGGATGCTCGCGCCCAGGCGATGAAGGATAATGAACGCAAGGCCCTCCAGAGTGGCAACGTATTGACCCAGACTCTGGACGAAAATGGCGAGCTGGTGAGCGTCAAGGACATGAACACTACGGAGGCGAATATCGACGATGGAGTGGCGGTCGCGGATCTACAGAAGGAGCTATTCGACGGCGAAAACGTGGTTACCAGTAAGGATACCGATCACGGTCTGAGCCAGCTTACCAACGCTCCTGGTGGCGACCAACACTAACTACTTAAATATAGACCATATATATAAGTAGTATGGCAAAGAAGAAGAAGAGCAAAGCTCAGCATCCGAAGTGCGGCAAAGAAGGCTGCGACGCAGTAGTTCCACTGGCCCAGCAACTGATAGGGAAGTGTGGCAAATGCACGCACATGTTCTGCGTCAAGCACCGCCTCCCCGAAGCCCACGACTGCGTTGGTCTGAAATGCATGTCCCAGGAGGAGAAGGACACGCTCGCTGCCTCAATGAGATGCGTCGCCGCCAAAATATAGAGCTCACCAACGGCTCTTCCGAACGCTGATCTTCGGACCTGCACTCCGCTTTTTCGAGGCACCTGGGTCGTATGGGTCTGCGTCCTCATCGTCAGAATTGAGGTCCTTGGATATCTCCCAGAATTCCTTGGAGCCTAGTTTGAAGTCTCCATGCGGCTCGGCCCTATACCAGAATATTTGGTCCTGGAGTTTATTCGACTTGCTGTTATTATTTATCACTAGACACTCGTAGTTTTCTGTGCACTGGTCCATCACCTGGCAGAATGACTCGAGCGTTGGAAACATCCCTGCGTAGTTCTCCCATATGCGTTTTCGATTAGAGATGTATGGCTCTCGCAGGATGAACACGTAATCAATGTTGGTACGGAGATTCGGTGGGATACCCAGGGGATACTGCATGGTGATGACGAGCATTATTTTCCAGTGCCTTCCGTTCATGAAGAGCATTCTCATGATCTTATCCTTAGTCCACGTCGCGTCGAAAAGACAATCATCCAATATGACGAACGCTCGAGGGTCGATTGTCGAACGTTTGTACTGTTCCACTTCCCGTTTGACCTGTTTGAGGACGGTCTTCTGTCGTTTCAGGATATTCTCTACAATAGCAGTATTGTATTCTTCGTGAATGAATAGCTTGGGAACATGGCTTCCGTAGAATCCATTCCCCGCCTCAGTGCCTGAGATAACCGTCCCTATGGGGATGTCCTGGTGGTAGTACAGAAGATCCCTCACGAGGTAACTCTTGCCCGTATCTCGTCTTCCGATAAGGACGATAACCGGTCCTTTGTTTTCATCCGCCTTAAATGTGATATTCTGCATAGAGAACTTCTTGAGCTCGAGCGTCATATATGCCGGACATATATAATAAAGGCATTTTGACCGCGAATGAGTTTAAACCTTGCTAATCTAATGTAGGAACAGATAATGGAGTTATCCTATCGGAAGAACGACAACAGTACACTTTTTTCGACTTTAGGCTCGTCCCCCCACCTGCGTTTCGACGACATCCAGAACTACGTTCCGATGTACGATAAGTACTTCGCGCTGACGGACAGTAATCATAACAGCATTAACTTAAACCACAAGTACGCAATCACAAAGATTGTGTCATCGGAGAGTCAGAATAAGTGCACCGCCCTCGTTGTGGACGAGGGAGGCAAGGTGTCGGAAAGGAAGGTGTTCTTCAAACTTAGCCCTCTCCTGGACCCTATCAAATATCTTGTTGGCAAATACGATGTGTCGGATCCCAACCTATTTCGGCTCCCGGGCCGTGGCAGGTCTGACGTAAGTGCCAAGGTACAGGACCCAAATAACGCCGCCTATGTGGATTCTTTCGCCACGTATCTGACGAGCCAGTTGCTCCACCGACATGGATTTATTCATGGTCTCGACTTCTACGGGTCGTTCCTGGCGACGAAGCAGGATTTGGTTATTAGCCTCAATGATGACATAGATTACCTCTACGACTCCAGCTTCTTCCACAAGAACCAGGGCTCGCTCTTCACTCTCGATAGCGAATTCCAAGAGGAGCTCATGAACTACGACACCCGCAACATGAAGAAGCGCTTGCGTGTGGCAAAAGATGAGATTTCGCCTACAGCGCTGCGTCTATCGGATGTGGGAGATCTCTCTGAGCTAGACGACCTCTTCACTACCGATGGAGTGGCTCGTTCGAGTGATAACCTGGAACTCATGTTCCAGCAGGACGCTGATGCGAAAGAGGATGGTAAGGGTGGATCCAGTGCCCGGGCTTCTCGAGATTCCAGCTCGAGCTCCTGCTCGTCACGGTCATCCTATACAGGGGATGCGCACTCGGAATCCGCATCCGACACGGGAACTGATTGTTCAACAGCCACCGAAGATGCCATCACGGCCACGATTCCTCGTTTCCCAGTGCAGGCCATCGCTCTAGAGAGATGCGACCAGACTCTCGACTCGCTACTAGTACACAACACTCTAAGTGACAGGGAGATGAGCTCGATGGTGGCCCAGGTGCTCGTGACCCTGGCCACCCTTCAGAAGACGTTCTCTCTTACACATAACGACCTGCATACGAACAACATTATGTGGATTAAGACCGACAAGAAGCACCTCTGCTACAAACTGGGCGGGACGTACTACAAAGTACCGACTTATGGCAGGATCTACAAGCTCATTGACTTTGGACGTGCAATCTACAAGTTCAAAGGAAAAACGGTCTGTAGCGACAGTTTCCACCCCAAAGGGGACGCGGCCACGCAGTACAACTGCGAGCCCTACCTCAACGAAAAGAAACCTCGTCTCGAACCGAATCCAAGCTTCGATCTGTGTCGGCTGGGGTGCTCGATCTATGATTTCCTTGTCGAGGATACGTCCGACGAAATGAAAGATCTATCCGAAATCGAACAAATCATCGTCCGCTGGTGCCATGATGACAAAGGACGAAATATTATGTACAAAACTAACGGGCAGGAGAGATACCCCGAGTTCAAGCTCTACAAGATGATAGCCCGCACTGTTCACGAGCACGCACCTGAAGCGGTTCTAGCCGACAAACACTTTTCTAAGTACATTGTGGGGCGCAAGCAGGCTAATAAAGCCGGAGTCGTCATGGACATAGATACATACCCGTCCTACGTCGACTAAAACTCCGGTGCGTCGGTGTACGCACCAGGTGCGCTAGCTTTCCCCGCAACGGAGGGGAAGAACTCCGCGGCGTAGAGACCAGCAAGTGCGGCTACGTACACTAGCAGGCCGTCTCGTCCCACCTTCTTCATGTGGGTATCCTCTTTTCTGACAAGCTTCTCCTCAAGTATCTTCGCCAGGACGAATATGGCTGCGACGACCGCCGACGTGACGAATTTATCCATTTAATACAAAACTGGATAAATTCCTTGGCCCACAAACGCGCTTATAAAGGGTCCAGGACCTCAATGCCTTCGAGAGCTGGAGGAGCCTGGAGTGCGACCCCGCGGTTGAGATCGTTCACGTCCGCTAGCTCGAGAGTCACATCGCCTCCGATCTTCAGAACATCCTCTTCCTCTTCCTCCTCACGTTCCTGGCGAGCGCGCTCCGCCGACTCGGTCGCAATCTGTTCGAGCCTTTCGGCCGTCTTCGGGGCTTCTATGATGGTCTGTACACCGTCGGTGTCGATCGCCTTGTCCACGTTCGAGAAGGTCAATGTCTCGTTGGCCAGCGTTGGGGCGACGCTACCCGAGGGGCCGTCTCCAGCCGGCGCCACGTCCTCGAAGGCAGACTGGACCGCCTCCTCTGTTTTCAGAACAATATTCTCGGCAGACGCTTCGGGAAGGTCGGCAGAGACCGGCGTTTCCACCGCGGGGGTGGCCTCGGACTCCTGTGAAGCGGCAGGCTGCGCGGGTGCCGCCTCCGTCGCTGCTTCTACCGTCGGTTCTTCCTTGACCAACAGCTGGTCCTTCACGTCGACATCTTGCTCCTCGGTTTCGTCCATGTATGCCCGCAGGATCTTCTCGACGGGCATAGTGTCCCTTACCGCATTGAGAACGCACTCTTTTATGATGATTTCAAGTTCACGATTGTGTTTCTGGACCTCCAGAGGACTAATGTCCTTCTCGAAAAGGTACACGTTGGTATACAACTTTCGAGCAACATTCGTATAGACGCGATGTATGAACTGGTCTGCGCTGGGGACATCGATGTCTACCTTCTTCTGTTTGTGGCCAACCCGGACGCACGTCAAGGCTTTTAATTGGATAACATGGACGCAGGTAACTAACTCTTCCAGGTAAGCACAGGCGGACTCTTCCTCGATTCGCTTGCGCTCGTCCTCGATCATTTGCGCGTTCCATCTGGGAACGCGACTCAGGAAGGTTTGGAACGTCATGAGGTACTTGTCCTCTTCATCGTTCTCAAGACATACATTCCAGGCTTCGTCGAAGATCGATTTCAGGCCCGCGATGATGGCCGGTGTCAGAGTGTTGACTAGCCGGGCGCACCACTCATTTTTGGACTCGCTGAGACTGGCTATCGAATAGTCGTCCATTTACATAAATGTTACATTTTCTAAATCATACTCAGAACGTAAAAATAGGAAGGTCAACATGAACGTCATGAGAAGCTTCTCGTTTCGGAACTCTCGCTTGATACGTCGGAATACCAGGAGATACTGGTACTTCTTCTTGAGACACATGCTCATAGTCTCGATGTGCCGGATCAGATCCAGTGCGCAGAATCCTTTTTCGTACAGCTTATCAGCCGTCTCCAGAATCCCCTTATGGTTTGACGTGTCAGCGTTGTCGAGGAATTTGGCAAGACGTGACTGCAACTGCTTACCATATTGACGCTCGCCGGGAAAACAGCGATTGAGTACATGCTGGTGGAGGTTGACGCATTTGCCTCCGAGCCGCGGCTCTGGAACGTATATCTCGCAGAAACGGGAAAGAATCGGTCGCAGCAATTTGTACTTGTCCTCGACTATGATGAAAAAACGAGTGTTGTGCGTGTAGAGCTCGATGCAACGCCTAAGGGCCGACTGGGCATCCGAGGTCAATTTGTCGGCGTTTGTTAGGAGAACAGTCTTGAATGTTGAACCACCTTTCATGTTTGTCTTCGCAAAGAACTTGATGTCGTCGCGCACGAACTTGATGCCTTTTCCGTGTGCACAGTTCACATCCAGCATACAATCCCTTAGATCCTCCTCGCTGTCGGCGTATATCCTCTGGACGAAAGCGTTAACCAGTATTCTCTTACCCCCTCCCGCCGGGCCGTGGAATATTATGTTCGGGATTTTGTTCGCCTCCATGAGCTTGTTCAACTTCCTATCGATGTCTTCGTGGATCTCGAGCGCCATTCCTATTAATCGCGCAAGCCCATTAAATAGTTATTTCCTGAAGATCCTTTCCAGGCCGATGTTTGGATATAGGCACCTCGCGGTTGTCATCATTTCTAGCAGTCGCTGGTGGACTTCGTCCGCGACGTCATCCTCACTCCCCACGGTCAATGTGCGACCGGCCCCCGTGATCAAGGCCTCGGGGCCTTTGCTCCGGGCAGCCTCGGCGATCTTCTTCTCGAATGCCTCGGCCGCGTTGACGAGACTATCTCTCTTCGCTCTGCGGTTTCCAATAACTAGAGACTTTCTCTTCAGGCTCTCATTCTCCTTCTCCCAGCGCGCCTCGGCCCTAATAGAATCATCGAGCTCCTTCTTCAGGGCCCGCACTTCGCCTTCGAGTGAAGCTATCCGCTCCTCCAGAAACCGCTTTCGGTCTTCCGTACAGTCGTCATCGCTGTCAAATCGCATGTGCCCGCGCACTAGTATGTTGGGCATTCCCTAATCTCGCCTAGAACACTCTAAACTTAAATCCGTCTATATATAATGGCCGATCGCATACGCTTGAATTTCATTCTCTCCCTCGATTCCGTTCCGAGACCCCTCGAACTCTGGAGGTACGAAACCGTGAAGAGCGTCAAGACGCAGCTACGTAGAGGTCTTTCGTGCGAGACGGACTGGACTCCCCAGCAGGTCCACTACACCATCGCGCTGTACAACCAGCATTACCAGGAGCTCCCAGACGGTGAATCTTTGGCGAACCTTGTGAAAGACGGAGTGATATGGAATGAGGACGACGTATACATGATAATGACGGTCGACTCCGGTAGAATTGTCGACGCTTGGGACACGTTGACGCGCTATCTGAGAAAAGTATGCATAGGGATACGGCCTATGACAATTCGCGAGGACCCGAACCACAACTACATGTTTTCCTGGTTGGAGAAACCGCCAAGACCTTACGAACCACCGACTGCACCGGACTCCCCTGATGTGGAACGTCCATACCAGGCCGCGCCACCGTCGCCGCAAACCGTCTCGACAATTTTAGGCCAATTCACTTCGCCGCCAGGGCTTGCGTCATCGAGCCTCGAGCCTAACGAACCGCTGCTCTACACAGCTCCGATCGGGACCGGATAAAATGTCCACAATGTGTATATGCTCGTTGCAGAGCTGGTCAAACCCTTCCTAGTCGGGGGCACGGTAATCGCTGGGAGCAAATTCCTAGCTCACTACACCACGCCCGCCGTGGCGTCGCTTCTCGGAGGTCTTCCCACCGGAATCATAACGGCATTTTTCCTGGCTGATGAAAAGAAGACAAACTACTTTAACGGGTACAGGTTCCACTCGTTTATCCTGTGGTTGGCCACGATCTTCATATACTACATGCTCGCCCATACCAAGTACAATAGAGACTCCGTATTGGCGGGCGGGCTGGCTGCCTGGGCAGTGATCAGCTACATCGTTCTCAGTCTGGTTGGTCTTACCTAGAAAATTGAACCATATGATTGGATTATATCATATGGTAATGACTACACATCCGGAACCCGTTCCTATCGGGGAACGCCTCACGTTGAAAACACGCTTTCCTAGCGACGAAGACTGTGCACTATGCCTGCAGTCCATGAAAGGCACTCTCGTTATGCGAATGCCCTGTGGACACCACTATCACGAGAGATGCCACGCGCGGCTGCGCGAAGCGGCCGGGTCGTATCGCTACCGTTGTCCTACCTGTCGCCACGACGTCAAGAAACAGGTGCAACGTATGAAGGTGTATGATTTGTGGGGGGACGATCTCTGGGACCAGTACCAGTGCTACGTCCGGAGTCTGGATGGAGGTGCAGCTCCATGGGAGCGGGCCTCGGGCAAGCGCAAACTCGAGGCCTTCGAACAGTGGCTTTTGGAAGGCCTTGGGGAGGAGGAGTTGGAGGAATTGTTCGAGCCTGGGAGCCCGGGACCTGCCCCCCAGCCCGCCAGCCCCCCGCAAAGTTCGGAGGAGCCGGACCCCGACGAGCCGGTGCAAGTTCTCGACTCTGACGGAGACGCCATGGGGATCCAGAGTGAATGGATCTACTCCGAACACTTGGAAGAGTACCTAGCATCCCTCACCCTGGACCCGGAGTCTGGAGACGATGAGTCCCAACCAGACAGTCCTTAAGCCCAGCTTTGAAGAGACTGCGTGTAGGGATTGGTTTTGAAAGCGCTCAGAATGTTCGGGTCTATTCTGTCGCACCCTGTGGTGCATTGGTCGTAGTATTGAGGCGCGTTCATTTTACCGTAGGTTTCCTGGGAGGGTATAGCGGTAGGGGCGGCGTGTGGCGCCCACATACGGTTGTTGTTTCGGTCGGCATCGCGACGATGGATGGAGATGTTTTCTTGCTGATTGAAGATCTGCGTTCCGCCCTGATTCGGTCGGTTGACATACGTCTTGTTGGGATTATTCCGCTGGCGGTAGTTGGAGTCGTAACTCATGGTAGCTGCATGCTCCCCCGGGCCAGCAGAGCCGAGGTATGAGCAGTTGGTAGAGTCTCTCTGCACCTCGACTGGCTGCTGCTCCGAGACCAAGTACGCATTCGCCGCTTGGTTTTCCACGTTGAGGTGATTGCAGTCGAGCTTTCCTTCAGTGGTTTCCTTAATCGTGGTCCTCAGGCGGTCGGCCGGGTTGTAGACGGGACCTTCAGGCATCGTGGTACTCACATTCCCGTTGGGGCGAGGATTCCCGATAACGTTCTCCTTCCTGGACGGTCGGAGAACATCGAGTACTGGCGCCACTGCGGCCCTGAGAAGGCCGTACACACCACCGTAGCTTTCCGGCTGATTGGTCGTCGCGCGGTTGTTCGGGCGCGCCTCGAAACCGGCAACTCCGAAGTCGCCTTCTCTCGCGTGGCCCTGGCCGGCCGCAACAGCATTGGTGACGGCATTGGGGCCCAGGCAAGGCCTCTTGGGCGCTTCGTGATTGCCGGGTACATAGCCTGCCTCACCATCCTTGCCTGTACCATAGTACTCACACGATGTGTTGGATCTGTTTTGAGATTGAAGGACTTCGATACCACGCCCTCGAGGAGCATGCTCTAGGCCGGTCGTGGTGAACCAGCGACTAGGCCCGACATCGTAGTAGGTATCGGGTAGGTATTTCTCGACCTTACCCTGAGTCGCCTTATTGGCAGGTTCGAGTATCGGTGCGAGAGCAGGTCCTTCATGACCTTGCAGACCGAATGTCATCTTGGGGTTCGTGTCGACCCTCAACTCATTGACAGTCTTGGGCAACCACTGCTCCCGTGCCCCCATTCCCGCGTTGTAGCCTGGTCCAGAGGTCGTGGTGTATCCCATCCCCAAGCCCGGACCGATTTTCTCCTCATCCCACGGTTTAACGTTGGCCATACGAGTGCTCGGATTCACGCGGGATAGCATGAATTCCGAATGGTTCGGGGCACCGTGGGCGTATTGAAGGTCTTTCTGTGGTTGGAAAAGAGGAGCTTGTTCACTCTTTTTGATCATCTGCGATCCTGAGCCCTGTAGGTTATCCAGTCTGCTCTCTGCACAGTCGGCGTCAAGAGTCGCCCCCCGTACACGGGCCCCGAAGAATGGCACCATGTTGTTATGGGTAAACTGCTCCTTTGTGATCGTCTCACCCGTGAGGGACCGCTGCTCCATACATCCAGACCCGACGCTTCCTGGTGGATTCGTCTTAGCGACAACATCGGCAATATCGTTGGCGTAGAACTTATCGGTCGCCGCGGGATGCCCGTATTTGCGGACGTTCGTGGCGCTTACTGGGGCCTGAGTGGGGTAGTTCTTCGCAGGAAGGGGAGGGTCCACGCCTGGCAGGCCACCCGGAGAGAAATTCTCCCGAGTCTTCTTTTGATTGGAGGCGAGATACAGTGCGCCGAATGCTACTAGAGGTAGTGCGATTTCTGCCATTTATATACACTACCGGATATTTTATTGAGAAGGTCGATTACATGCATTGACGGCGGTGCATAGCTGTCCGTGCCGGCCGGAAGGGCATCCTGCGAATGGGTCGCTGTACAGTGGGGGAGGAGTTGCGCTCGTCAGACAAGGGGCCTGTGCGACAAAATAGTCCTTCTCGAGTATCCGTGTGCTCAGATTGTTTGCGAAGGGCATGCAGACGTTCTCTTGAGGGTCGAGAGGTAGCGTGTACCAGTCAACCTGCTCTAAATCTCTAGCCGTCCATGCCGGGTTGGTGGCGCGCGGTTGTTCGGTCATTGGCTGGCACGATGGGTATTGGACTCTGTGCGACTTGGTAGACTGCTCTACGTGCCCGTTCGCGGGCATACAGTCGCGGTTGAGTGTGCGCGTTAGACCCTTCAAGTCGCTGTCCAAATCGATCGGGCTGGTCATGAGATTCGCACCCCATTGTTGGAGGCGAATGAACGGGTCTTCCATGAAGCAAGGTTTGTCCCCATTTCCGGGAACGTTCAGCCGGTACCGCCCGGGCCCGGTGGACTCTTGCAGCTGCTTCTCAATCCGGCAGGGGTCATCGTGAAAGCGCGTGAAGGACATCTATAGAGTAGCGAGAGAATAAAATGCACACCTTCTCCAGAATGTAACTACGAACTCGTATTCCTTTCGGGCAATACAGACTTAGAGTGGAGGGTAGACAACATGGTAAAATGGAAGAAGCGGCCAAGAAGCAGAGACCGACTCTGTGTCTCAACATGATCGTCAAGGATGAGAGCCACATAATCGAACAGACATTGTCGCACTTGACTTCTAAGTTCCAGTTCGATTTCTGGGTAATTTGTGACACAGGGTCGTCCGACGACACTCCTCGAATAGTGTGCGATTTCTTCTCTAAGGCCAAGATCCCCGGTGAACTTCACTCGCACCCGTGGGTAGACTTTGGCCACAACCGATCACGCGCTCTCGATGCGGCGCACAACAAGGCGGACTATGTATTCATTTTCGACGCTGATGATGAGCTTTGCGGGACCCCGATCCTGCCAGACCCTCTAGATCTGGATGCTTATCACATGTCCTTCGGAGGAGGATTCTGCTATCGCCGCCTCGCCCTGCTGAACAATCGTAAGAAATGGCATTACGTCGGAGTTCTCCATGAGATTCTGCTCCCCAAGGAAGACATCGGCGCGACAGGCGACATTCAAGGCGACTATTACTGCGTGTCGGGCAAGACCGGGGCGCGCAACAGGGATCCCAAGAAGTATCACAAAGATGCGTCCATCTTGGAGAAAGCCTACTCGGAACAGGAGGACCTGGCCCCCTGGCTGCGCCAGCGGTACGCATTCTACTGCGCCCAGAGCTACAAGGATGCGGAAGAGTGGGACAAGTCTATAGAATGGTACAGGAAACGCATTGAGCTGGGTGGCTGGAACCAGGAGCTTTACGTCTCTCACACGTATGCGGGGGACATGCTCTCAGGCAAAGGGGATACCGACGGGGCACTGAAGCATTGGGTGGCAGCCTGCGAGCTTGGTACAGGTAGATACGAGACACTTTCGAGGGCTGCGAAACATTATGAGGCCCGTGACCAGGCCTTCGTGGCGAAGCTTCTATACGACCAGGTCGATGTTCGCAATGTTGCACCGCGAAGCGAGTGTCTGTTCATGGACGAAGGTCTTCACTCTTATCGGCTCCTTTGTGAGATGGTGCTGTTCTACGCCTCTAGGAAGGATTACTCGCAGGCCATCGATGTACTTGACACTCTTCTCCGGCGAAAGGACACCATAGGTACAGAGTGGCTCGCCCCCACCTTGCACAACGTGTGGTTTCTCTCCCTTACCACTGAAGTGCCTCCCAGTTTCCCACACTTGGCTATGGATCTTGCCGACCGCCTCGTGCGTTGCGGAGTCGGCTATGCAGAACTCCCAGGGGTTTTCGCACACTTCGCGGCCAAGGTACGCACCCTCGCCGAGGCCCACCACAACGATGTGATTTCATTGCGGGGCGCCGCCCCGGTGCTTATCACCGTTACCTCTTGCAAACGTCTGGATCTCCTGATAAAGACGCTGAATTCGCTCAGATGGGCTTGCGAAGACCTCGACGCCGCTGTCGACATAGTCTGCGTGGATGACAACTCCTCCGAGGACGATCGGGCGACAATGCTACATCTGTATCCTTGGGTGCGTTTCATAATGAAGGGAGAGGACGATAAGGGCCACCGTGCAAGCATGGAGATAATCAGGAAGGAGCTATCGCGCACAGGGGCTAAGTACTGGATGCAACTAGAGGACGACTGGACTTTCATCCGCCAGGATAGGTACTTGGCGAGAAGCATAGAGTACCTAGAGCGTCACCGAGACAAAGGAGTCCGCCAGGTGCTGTTCAACAAAGGATACGCCGAGATCTCGGAAGACGTATCATGGACGTGTGGGGAACCGCTCGAACCAGGTCTGCTTCTCCACGTTCACGGACATCCCGACCATCCTTGCGGGTATTGGCCCCACTTCAGCTTTCGCCCTTCTGTCATAGCGGTTGAGGCGATAGATGAACTGGGAAGCTTCGAGAGTCCTAACACCTTCTTCGAGAAGGACTACGCAGATAGATACGTGTCTGCTGGGTTCAAGAGCGCCTACATGGATAGAGTATCATGTCTGCACACAGGATCTCTTGCGGGAGCGAGGTCGAACGGGGCGAACGCATACAGCTTGAATGGCGTGCGCCAGGGGATCGAGTCTACAAACCCGGAGCTCGATCTCCCTATGAAAGTGATCAACTTGGAACGGCGCCCCGATCGGTTAGAGACGATGCGGCAGAGGCTGGACGGGAATGTCCGGTACGACGTCGTCAAGGCGGTGGATGGACTGGCATTGCAGAGCGATGATCCTAGATTGAGAATGTTCCATGGAAACGACTACTGCAACAACGCCGGGACTATAGGCGCCGCGCTGTCGCACATCGGATTGTGGGAAGACCTCCTGAAAGATGACAAATGCGACTTCTACGTCATCGTCGAGGATGACTGCCAGTTCGTCCCCGGTTGGTCAGGACGGCTTTCGGAACTGGCAGGAGAGATGGCACGAGAAGACATGATTATGCTAGGGTACTCCACGTTCGCATCGCATGCAGGGCCTCTCCAGAGAAGACGCGAAGAGCTCTGTGCGGACGGCGAACAAACGGTCGTCGACCTGGAACGCGGGCCCTACGTCGGTGGTCTGTTCTGTTATTCGATCAACAAATCCGGCGCAGCCAAAGCTGTGGACATCGTGCGGAAAATGGGCGTGGTACACGGCATCGACTATTTGGTAGTGAAGACACCTCAGGCGGCGGATCTGACTATACGGGAGGTTCTCCCCGCCATCGGGTTCAGTCCTTGGAACGAAGGTGGAAGAGAGATAGACACTGACATTCAGAACCAATGTGTCCCAATTCGCATTGACGTGCCTAAGCGCACTCGCATTGGCATCTTGACGAACTGGTGCAGTTCAGAAGAAGCGTGTGTCGAGTTTGGACGCATGGGAAAGACCCCGGGAATATGGAACGATCTGGAACTCGTGAGCTCACCTCCCTATGACTACCTTCTAGTGATCAATCATCCCGTAGAACCGATCACGTTCGATCCGCGCAGAACGATCGTAATGCAAATGGAACCCTGGTGCGAGGGCCGGACCTGGGGAGTGAATACCTGGGGAGAGTGGGCCGTTCCCGACACGGAGAAGTACATGTGTGTCATAGGGAGAAAGACGGCGACATACAATAACGTGCTCTCGCAGCTAGAGCAGAATTACGCCGATCTTCTAGAGACGCCCGAGAAGACGAAGTGCCTGTCCAGCATTTGCAGTAACAAGTATTTCGACCCGGGACACGTCAAGCGGATAGACTTTTTGAAGTACATCGACTCTCAGGACGGCCCCGTCAACATCGACGTGTACAGCCAGGATAATGCGGTGGGATTCCTTAACTACGCGGGCCCGGTGTCTCCGTTCGTCGACAAGTCTAAGGGAATAATGCCATACAAGTACTACTTCATGGCTGAGAACAACTTCGAGCCAGGGTTCATAACGGAGAAGCTGTGGGAGCCAATAATCTGCGAGTGTCTTGTGTTTTATCAGGGTGCGCCAGATGTGGCCAAGTACGTGGATCCCGAGGCCTTCGTGCAACTGGATCTGGACGACTTCGAGGCATCGTACGAGACGATGAAGAAGGCGATAGAGGAAAACTGGTGGGAAAAGCGGCTACCGGCCAGAAGGGCCATGAAGCAGAAGATCCTGAACGAGATGAACATGTTTCCCAGATTAGAAAACATAATCAAAAACAGACTCTGCATACAATGTATGCCTCGGAAGCCTATATATATCTACATCCATGTGTGCACGATCGGACACTGGCGGCAGGTGCTGGATGGCCTCCTCGACACGGTTCGTTCTAGCGGACTGTACGACGTTGTAACGGGGATCCGGTGCTGTATCTTGGGTGAAGAGACCGAGGCAGCCGTATCCTTGCTGTCCCCAGATCCCAAGATCGAGGTAGTGGAGACGAGCCGGGACGTAGGTTTGTACGAGAGAATAACTCTTAACGCTCTTTACGATCACGCCACTCGCGACGACTTCTATGCTCTCTACATGCATACCAAGGGCGTCACGCATCCTGGCAGTACGACGGTTAGGGACTGGACACTCTATCTCACTTATTTCAACGTGGAGAAGCATCGCGAGGCCCTCAATCTGCTGGAAACCCACGATGCGGTCGGAGTAAACCTTCATTGCGATCGGGAAATACACTACTCCGGAAACTTTTGGTGGACGAAGTCCTGCCATTTGAAAGCTTTGGAAAGAGAAATCGGCGATGATTACACCGATCCTGAGTTCTGGATCGGTTCGAGGAAGGACGGTGCTCTATATGCCTCTATGTTCGAGTCCACCGTAAACCACTATCACGAAGCGTTCCCTCCCGACAAGTACACCGGGGTATCCCAGCCTGCGCGCACCGCGAGCACCTCTACCGAAAAAAAGGCACTACTGGAGGTTCTTGAGTAGAAGCGCGTTAGCGGCCTCCAGGTTCTCGACTCGCTCCGTAAGGTCTTTCACGAGCTGTATCAGAGGGGCCACGAGGGACTGGTAGTGGACGCCGTCTGGTTCTTTCTTCTCGTTATACTCCACGTACTCCTTAAGACCGGCCGCGTCGAGCTCCTCGGCTATGACGCCCACACGCGTGATACCGGGCTTCTCGTTGTACTCGAATGTTCTGGGTTCTACCTGCAAGATGCTTTTGGCCTGGGACACTTCGAGCGAAGCAATCTTGCTCTTATACTTCTTGGAACTTTTCGTGAATGCGCCCTTTGGAAATGCGCCTGTTCCATCGTTGACAACAACGGCAGGGCCTCCCCCGCCGGCCTGGATCCCTGGATTGAGGAGCTGGTTCTCCACAGTAAGGGTTTTGCA
>Ga0163180_10000700_pt1 | contig 19394 bp, 33 predicted proteins | sample AtlANTMetagenome_2_FD_109647 | JGI IMG/M metagenome (GOLD analysis project Ga0163180, IMG submission 109647) | Marine eukaryotic phytoplankton communities from the Atlantic Ocean - Atlantic ANT 4 Metagenome | ecosystem: Environmental > Aquatic > Marine > Oceanic | place: North Atlantic Ocean...
CGTATAGGTGTTATGGCAGTAACATCTAAAGTAACACCCATAAATTGAGAGTGTGATTTATAGAAATTACTTGATGCTTGTTGTACCATAGGCATATTCTTATCTATGTTCTTTAACATAGTTTTATACTCTGGCTTTATTTCAGATAAAGCTGTTTGTATATTTTTTATAACAAGTTCAGTTTTCAAATTAACCACCATTTAATGTTGTTAAATCATTCCATACTTTTGTAGCATGATATGCAGGTACAAAATCTTCTTCTGTTTCTCCATCTGATGCTATTTGCTTCCAACCATTACCACTACTTACACTCGTAAGATATGTAGTCAAAGCATCTTTACTTGTAATCTCACCTTCAGAACCCGATATATCGGCTCCATCATCTGCAATCCCAATCATTACATGATCTCTTGGACTTGCTGTACTATCTTTAACAGGGTACAACCCTCCTGTTCCTTGAGATACACCAAACTTTAAAAATGTAGGTATTGTACCTTCTGCTGTTAATCTATATTTTACTACTTTATAAGCCATTATTATCTCCTTAAACTATTGTTGAGCTGCCACTGAGTTTGCTGTTCCTGCAGCACCAGTTGGAGTGTTAGTTAAATTTCCAAAATCAGTTGCATTACCAGTTGATCCTATTGTAATATAATCCATAGTGTTCTCTCTACCACCTGCACTATTAGACCCCCCTGAAAATACACCTCTTGTAGAACTAGCCATTCCACCTGCTAAAGATTCTCTAGCCACAGATAAATCTCCAAAATCACTAGCGTTACCAGTTGAAGCTATAGTAATATAATCCATGTGATTACTTCTGGCAGCTGAAGCCGTATCACCCCCACCAGAAACTAATCTCGTAGCACTTGTAACTACTGCATTATATTTAGTTGCTATTGTAAGATCTCCAAAGTCTGTACCATTACCAGTACTTCCGATAGTAAAATATTCAATAACATTAACCCTAGTTGACCCTCCAGTTTCACCACCCATTGTTATAGCTCTTGTGCTACTAGATCCTGCTGCCATTTTAGATTTAGCAGCTGTTAAATTCCCAAAGTCAGTGGCATTACCTGTTGATGCAATGGTAATATATTCAACAACATCTACTGGAGCAGTGCTATATTGATCCCCTCCAAACTGTACCATTCCTCTTGTATTATTAGAACATCCCCCCATATTTTGAGTACCTACAGATAAATCTCCAAAGTCAGTGGCATTACCTGTTGACGTAAAAGTAATATAACCCATAATATTTGATTGTTGATTAGTTGATAATGCTTTACCCCCTGAATAGACACCTCTAGTATTACTACCACAAGCACTTAGGTTTGTTTTACCATCTGTAAGATCACCAAAGTCTGTAGCATCACCAGTAGATGAAATATCAATATATTGAATTACATTTACAACAGAACCTATATCACCACCTGCAAGAACACCTCTAGGAGCTGCATTACCTGCTGTAGGCCAAAGACTTTGTTTATTTAACAAAAGTTGTTCATCAGAAGTAAAAACACCATTACCTGAAGTAGTTTGAAAATTATTAGAAGGAAGCACCTGTGATTCATCTGCTGTAATTAATCCACCTAAATATCTTGCCATTATCCTAACCCCCCATGATTACTAGAGATAGCTGTACCATGATATTGTCTAACATAAATATTTAAATCACCAAAGTCTGTCGCATTACCTGCACTAGCCATTGTGATGTAATCCATAGTATTTGAATTATTAGAATCGCCTAATCTACCTCCTGCAAATACGCCTCTAAGTTTATCAGAAGCACCTTGATGAAGTGCTCTTGCAACTGTTAAATCACCAAAATCTGTACCATTACCAGTGCTTGCTGTTGTTATATACTCTATAACATTTACAGGTGTACCACTTTCATAACCACCTCCTGCAAATACCCTAGTAGAACTATTTGAACTTCCTCTACTTCCTGCTCCAATAGTAGCATCCCCAAAATCTGTGGCATTACCAGTAGATGCAATTGTAATGTAATCAATTACATTTGAATTATCTGCTGCACCATAAAAAACACCTCTTGTTGTATTACCACCTGCAGCTCTTTGTCCAGTATTTGCTGTAATAGTTAAGTCACCAAATTCTGTTGTATTGCCAGTTGAAGCTATCGTAATATATACTATTTTTCTATCATTAGAATTACTTACATAAACACCACCACCATGAACTCCTCTTGTTGCATTCGCAAGAGCACTTCCTGTATTACAAGTGCCAATGTGCATATCTCCAAAGTCTGATGCGTTGCCTGTAGAAGAAATCGTTACATAATCTATAACATTTTGACTATTATTAGAAGCTGTTCCTATGCCACCAAAATGAACTCCTCTTGTTGCATTTGAAGTACTAGGTGTTCCGTATCTTCCAATAGTTAAATCTCCAAAATCCGTAGAGTTACCTGTACTTTGTATAGTAATATACATTAATTGATCAACATAATCACTACTAAAACCACCCCCAAAAATAGCTCTACCTGTCATGTCAACATATTGTTGCCAAATGCCACCTTTCACAGCTACAACTTGTTCTTTTAAACTCCACACTCCAGAATATATAGGCATTAACTAAGACCCCCATGATTAGAACTTGAAGATCCTGCTGAATATCTACCATACCTTAAATCACCAAAATCACTAGCATCCCCTGTAGATGCTATAGTAATATAATCAATCTCATCTTCATGAGTTCCTCTTGAACCAGTACCCCCACCAAAAACGGCTCTTACATTACTACTAGCACCATTAGTTTGCCTACGAGTTCCAATTAAATTACCAAAATCTGTAGCGTTACCTGTTGAAGCTATTGTAATATAATCAATAGTATCATAATTAGCAGAACCATTATAACCTCCTGCTGAAATTCCTCTTGTACTTGAACTTGCACCTGAAAGATAACTTTTTTGTTCTGTTAAATCACCAAAGTCTGTGGCATTACCAGTAGAAGCTATGGTTATATATTGTATGTCGTTTATATAATTAGAACCACCTTGATAATTATTACCACCAGTTGTTATACCTCTAGTGCTTGATGCAAAACCTGCATTTGTATATGTAGGTGTGTTTAGATTACCAAAATCTGTACCATTCCCAAGAGAAGCTATAGTTATATATTCAATGTAATTTTTAGAACTACCACCTCCTGCAAAATTATATCCTCCTGAAACAATACCTCTTGTTGAATTAGAGAAAAAAGCAGGAAAATAAATACCACCACTCTCATAGTTAATAGCGTATAAATCTCCAAAATTAGCTGCATTACCAGTGGATGCAAAAGTAATATATTGATAATCTTGTTGATAACTTGTATCTTCTCCAAACACACCTCTTGTTGTACTACCTATGCCACCAGTTAATGCAGAACAGGCTGTGCAATCTCCAAAATTAACTGCATTACCAGTTGACGCTATGGTAATATAATCGATAGTTGTATTGTAAGAAGAAGCATTATAACCTCCCATAAAAACAGCTCTATCAAATAAAACTGCAACAGACACAGTTGCACTAGAAGTTCCACTTCCAAAAGTATTAGATACAAAACCTCCTACAGTAAAAGTTCCTGAACTAAGACTAGTTACTGTAACTGTTGTACCAGTTCCTGTAGCTGTAGTAATGGTACCTCCAGAATCTGTAGCTGTAGCTGTACGAGAAGTTATAGCTCCACTTCCTACATTAGTCGGGTCAGTAAAAACAACATCTATTGAATCAGCTCCTGCTGATCCACTTACTGTAGGTGCATCTGGTATTTTTAGTTGGTCAAACCCACCTAAAAAACCTCCCTTTGGTCTATTTCTACCCATAAACTAACCTTACGCATCATCCATAACTTCATAAGATACAAACAAGTCTAAATCACTCGCTGCACTTGCTCCACCTTTTAGAATGTCTCCTTCCATTAAATAAATGGGTGCGTCAAGAATAACTAAACTAGCATCAGCCGGTACAGAAACAGTTTTAGCTAAATATATAGTAGTACCCGCAGGAGCTGCTCCAGAACCATCTGTTACAGTAATACCTGTTGTACCTCCACCATTTGCCATACCATCAACAAATAAATCTAATGTTGCTGCATTTGTACCATCTACATTTGCACAAACTATATTATTAATTTTTAATATTTTATCGGTAGCCACAGTAATTAAAGTAGCTGTAGCTGTAGCTGATAAATTAAAGCCTGCGTTACCTGCAAGAATACTTGTGACATTTATAATATTTGGATTAGCCATATTTTACTCCTTTATCCGAACACAATAGCCATTGCGATTGCAAAGCCTTTTGAGGCACCTGCACTTGTTGAAAACCCTGCATCATTAACAGCTGCTCCTGACCCTGCACCATCTAAATATACAATTTTAGTTTGACCGGTTGGTATAGTTACCTCTGCTCCCGAACCTTGCTTAATAAGTATGTTTTGAGATCCACTTGTTGCATTTTCAATAATATGCACTCTTTTCATAGTGTTTGGACTTATTGTAATTGTACAAGCTGAATCTAAAGTTCCTGTATATTTAATATACATAGCTCTCGCTTCATCAGCAGCTCCATCAGCGACAACACTAGAATGAGTATCAGCATTCGTTGTTATGGCTTCAGTGCCATAGCCAACTGCCTGACCAACTAATTCAAGGTTTGTATTGGTTGCTGTTCCCCATGTACCTGATCTCTCACCAGTTCCAATTTCTTCTAATCTTAAATTATTAACGTATGTGCTCATTTTTTATTCCTATGCTGCTACGTCTGTCCAAGTGTTGTCTGGATCAGGTGTTACATCTGACCATGTATTATCGGTACTAACTGAAACATCTGACCAAGAAGTGCCCGGAACAGGTATAATATTACCCCAAACTATCACACTTCCTACAAAAGAGCTAGTAGAAACTCCAGTTAAAGTGATATTAGCATCTCCAATGACGCTAATTTCATTATTAACAGTTCCTGTTGACGATACACCTGTTACACTTACATCAATACCTTGACCTTGAACAAGGGTGGGAGAACCCACTGCTGTTGTGCTTACAGCTCCATTTTGAGTTTCAAAAGTATTACCAACCTGACCTGTTGACGATACACCTGTCAAATTAACTGTCATGTGTACTTTAATTGCAACAAGTTCATCATCTACAACACCTGCTACAGCTATTCCTATAACATTTACATCTACGTGTTGTGGAACTATTACAGAACCCACAGCAGTTGTACCAACAGCTCCATTTTGAGTTTCAAAAGTATTTCCTACTGCCCCTGTTGCAGAAACACCTGTGGCGTTTGCAGTTGAATCTGTTTCTATAGTAACTGTACCTACAGTAGTTGTCCCTGCTACACCTGTTAAAGTAACAGAATCATTTGGTAAAGTTACTGTACCAACTGTTGAAGTGCTTGAAACTCCTGTTAAAGTAACAGTAATGTTAACAGCTACTGAAACAGAACCTACGGCACCACTCGCTTGTGGTAACGTGACATTAGTATCCCAAGCACCTGTATTCCAACTGCTTGACCCCCAACCTGCTATGGGTATAGTTACATTTACGATAGATTCAGATCCAAAGGGAGTTTCTGAAAAAGCTGAAATACCAAACATATTTTATACCTTTAACTTGGCTTTGTCGGCCACGTTGGGTTATCTACATCACCAGAGGTTATGTCCCTCAAGGCTTGTCTATATGTACGCCAACTTGAAGCATCTCCACTTGCATCTTCTATTTTATGAATTTGCCAATCGGCTTCTTCTAAAAGTTCTTTTCTTTTATTTCTTAATCTTTGTTTTTTTCTTTCAGTAGCACCATTCGCCCATTCCTGTTGCAAAGCATTATATTCTGCAACTTCATCATCTGTTAGTTTAATTCTATCTGCACCAACTTTTTTATAAAGATCTACCATATTTAATTTTATTCCATTTTAATTCCAAAAACTCTCATTGTGCCACTAGCTATATTTCCACTTGTAAAATTTAATTGAACACCTGACATAGCCGTAGTATAAAATTCACTTCCTTGAGCATTTAAATAAAAAGATGAATGATAATCATCTACTGATTTATATACACAATATAATACGTAACAGGATGAGGGAAGTCCACTTGTTCTAGTGTTCAAAACTCTAATTAAACCTGTGTAACCTTCATCACTTTCACTTCCTACGCTAAATTCATCTTGCCCTGAAATAGCCCAACCCGAACTAGTAGAGGCCGCGGATCTACCATCAACTTGAGCACTATCAGTACTGCGAGTTCCTCCTGTGGCACTATAATAATGATAATCACTGGATAGTACAGAACCATCAGATGCTCGTATTAATTTCATTCGCAAATTTACATCATCTGTAGCGGGAATAAATTTTCTTACATAAATATCATACGTATCATACGTGTCCGAAAACAAAGAACCTGTGCTTAAAGTAGAATCATCACTTGCAGTAAATTCTCCCAAAAAATTAGAAAAACAAGGTGTAGTAGAAGCAATTAATTTTCCTGTTCCATTAGGTGTAATGTTAAGATTACCATTACTATCCGTTGTACTTATTGTATTTGAATCAATAGTGATATTATCAGCTATTAAAGATCCACCAGTTACAGAACCAGACGTAGACGCATTTCCACTATTGTCTAGTGCAAAAGCTTTAGATGCAGGTAAAGTGCAAAATACGTGTTTTGTACCTGCTGAAAAATTAACTGCACTATCACTATTAGAACTTGAAATTACAGATGTTCTAGCCAGTGTATCAGGAGATGCGTCTGTAACAGTTCCTAAACCAATTTCAAACTCTGCTTCACTTTGATGAGCTATACAATAATAAGTCGTGTTAGAATTACCTATACCTGCAACAAATGTCTCAAAACCACTTACCGCACCGGCTAAATTAATTGTTCCAGTGCCAGTGCTTGTTGAAGTTTCTTTCACACGATCATTTATAACATGAGCCACTAGGCAATCCTAATTATAGCATTACTCGCATCTGCTGTTGGAAATACAACTTGAAAATCACCTGAACTTGATGATTTATCTGCACCAAAATCTAGTACAATAACTGAGGCATCATTACTTGCACTATCATTAAAAATAACAGCACCTCTAGCTGTTATGGTTGATGAACTAAAAGTTGCATTAGCAAAATCAGTAAATGCTGTTGTTCCACTTGAGGAAGGATCAACTCTTGTTAAAGTTGCACCTTTTGCTGTGTAACCAGTGCCACTAACTTCATTATTAGTTGCATAATTTGTTACAGAAGCATCCATTGTACTACCACTTCCCCCCATGTTAGAAGGAACCGCACTACTAGTATAAAGAGCAAGTTGAAAAGTACTTCCTCCAGAATTTTTAAAATTATGGGCTGCTTCTAAAAGTTCTTTTTTAAAAGAAGTACACATTGCATTTCCACTAAAAGCCATTTTATAATCTCCTTATTAATTCAGCTAGTTCAGGATGGCCTGCATCCTTTATTGCATTATAAATTGTTGTTCTATCACTATTAATAGCTTCTTTCATATATGATGCAATTACTTTTTCCATATTTTTTGCATAAGCAATAGCTTGATCCCTTAAAACAGGATCAACATTATCAGATATGGAAATTATTCTCTTAACACATAACTCTGAAATTTCTTCAGGTGTAAATCCTCTGTTATTTGTAGTCCTTACTTCAACGACTGGTTTATCTTTTGGTAAATCCATTTTTAAAGTAAACATTATTGTTTCTGCCTTATTATTTTACCCGTTCTATATTCATCAGAAACTTCTTTTGCTTCACCTAACAATTTAACACCGCCTAATGACTCTTGAAACTTTTGATTGTAAATAGCCATAACATCTTGTTCGCCTTTCATAAAAGTATAAGCTTCTACTAAAGAGCCATACAATAAAGCAATTTCAGCATTTTTACTTAACCAAGTTGTTCCAGAATCTGCTCCATTTGTTAAACTTTCTGGCCTATAAAAGTAATGTAATTCACCTATATAAGTAGCATCAGGAGTAGGTGCTATTAAAAAGTTACTAACATCATAGATAGAATAATATTTAGGTCTACCTGTACCTGTAGCTTGAGGATTAAAAGTTTGCAAAAAACTTGGATCTTTAAAATCAACAAATTCCTTTGTAGGACTTGAATCTGAAGCCAAAGCAAAACTTAATGAAAAAGGAGCTAAAAAATCAGAAGGACAGGCAAAAAATTCACTGTTGGCTGAAATGTTAGCACTTGCATTTTTTCTAAAAAGGCTAAGTTGTACGCTTTTTAAAATTCTTTCTTCTGCGAGTCTAATGAAAATAGGCAAATTAGTTACAAAAGTTGTTTCATTATTCTCTGTATAATCTTGAATAGCTGTTTTTAATTGTAAATATGTAAAACTCATGGTGTATTTGCTTGACCTCCCATGCCACTATGGTTTGAGCAGTAGTAGTACAATGTTGGAGCACCTGTAGCAACCGTTATCTGAGTTGTGTAAGCACTATCATCTTTTACGACACCTGTTGTATATTCACTTCCACTATTATGAGTTCCATCCGATGTTGTTGAAAATCTAAACGGGTGAGAAGTAGCAGCAGACCAATTAAAAATATAAACACTACCCTCAGCCAACTCTAAAGTTGGTTGTCTTTCTCCACCAACATAAAAAACATTCGACCCTAAATAACTTGCTACCGTTACTGTATAGGTAGTGCTTGTTGAAGTCGTTGTTACTACACCTACCGTGCCAACAGAAGCAGAAGCTTGCGTATTACTAGTTGGAAAATAATCTTGAGTGGGACTGCCTACAGGATTCCACCCCCAATTTACGTTTCTTTCTTGACTTAAATCAACTTCGGGTCTTGCGTCCCTTAAAGCTTGTGCATCAAAAACTTTTCTTCTTGGGAATAGTTGAGGATGTTTTGTTTCAAACTCATCTGGTCCAACAATAGCTCCATTCCATTCTCTTTTTAAATCTTTATAACGATAGCGAAACCCTGATCTATCCGAAATCCCATAAGCTCTTTTTCCACTAGCATATTTACTCATTAAGTAGTCCTAAAATATTGATATTGGGGCACCACGTTAAACGATGCTCTATCCCTATCTTCCGTCATTGCTCTTTGAAATTCTTCTTCATAAGCAGCTTTTAATAGTTGTACTCGTTCAGGAGCTCTTTTCATTGATATATAATAAGATAATCCTGCAGCTAAACACGGATAAAACCTAAAAGGTATATCCATTGTATTTGTTTGTGTATCCGCATCATCAACCCTTGTTAAGGCATCATAATAAAGAACATCGGTACTATTTTCAGGTATAGGCCATATCTTTAAATTAGGCGTAATTTGTCTATCAAGAAAAAATTGACTTGCTCGTCCTTCCGTAGTTTTGTTAGGTATAGACAAAAAAGTATCTCTACTAATTCTTTCTAATCCAAAATCGGTAGAACTTCTTCTCACCACAACAGATAATATGTCAATAACATCCGTACCTAAATCATACTCTCCATCAGATTGTGCTAAGGAAACGGTGCGTTGTGCAATAGTCCATTGATTTAAACCTCTATTAGCCCACTCAGCTAACATTAAATTAAGAGAACGCTTTGCTGTCTTGAGGTCATATCCCGTGCGAACCTCAAGACCACAACGTTCAAAAGCTTCCTCAATGTATTCTACTACATCTAATTCAAAATTGGTGCTAGTTGATACTACCATTATCTTTTCTTAGCCATTCCTCCGCCACGCATTTTCTTGACCATGCCACCGCCACGCATTCTTTTTGTAGCCATTCCTCCGCCACGCATTTTCTTAATCATACCCCCACCCATTTTTTTTACAGGGGTTTTTTTCTTAGGTTTCATTACCATCTTTTAGTCTCCTATATAAAGTTTCTCTCAGTTTAAATATAGCATCCGCATTATATTCTTTGCTATAAATCTTATAATAACCTCTTTTTTTTAATTTGTCTGCTGATTCATGCAATTTTGTTAATCTTTGTACAAAAATTATAGCATAATTTTCTTCCGTTAAATGACAAAAATTAGCATCATCCACATATTCACTCGGCGCATCATCAGGATGAAAGCCCATAACCCAAATATCCTTATCAATAAACATCCCTCTTGATATAGCTACGTTCATAGCATCTAAATAATCATGAAAATCTTGGGCTTTTTTTTCATGTTTTTTATCAATTATTAAAACTATATCTAAATTATCAGGAAATTGAGAAACAGTTGTGTATAAAACTTGTTTGTTGTCCGTGTCTTTAATAACACAATCTACTCGATTATCTTCCCAAGCTTTTTCTGCATAAGGGCACGGAGGAAGATCATTAAAATACTTTAAAGGTTCTTCCAAAGCGTGTTTAGACCAAGCTCTAATTTCTTCAAGATAGACATTATTAGGCACTAACAGACCCTCTCGTATGTTTTCTTTTCTTTTCCATAACTATTCCGCAACCACGGGCAACAACCCCTTCTTTCTTTTCCCCCTTGTAAGGTCTTTTTGCTTTCATTTCTCCACCCAAACGAGCGTATTTTACTTCGGCAGCCTTGGTATTTTTAACGACTGTTTTGCCTTTAGAACCTTCTTTTTTCTTTTTTCTTGCGGTTGAGGCCCTTTCTTTTTGGGAAAGACTTTTAGCTTTCGCCATTGGAAGACACCTATCAGGATTTTTTTTATCTTTTGAAGTACCGCATTTACCTTTAATTTTACCATCTGTACCTATCCTTACCCAATTTTGATTAACCCACTTTTTTAATTCACCCATTATGCTACCTTTTTCTTTTTCCCTTTTGCCCCCTTTGCATAATTAGGGTCCTTACAATATTTTGAAGCTGCCATATTAGCGTAAGCAGACGGATATGTATCAAAAGTCCTTTTTGCCCAAGCTTTTCCCTCAGGGCATATTTTACTGCCTTTTGATTTTGCCTCGCCACCTTTTTTATAATAGCTTAATCCTCTTGGTAATTTATTTGGCATTAACACCTCCATCTTTTTCTAGCCTGTCTTAAACGACTATTTGGATCTTTGGCTGCTTTTGGAAATTTTTTCATTTGACCTGCTGATCTTGCACAAAATGATTTACGTCTTGCTTTTTCAGTTTTAGTTAAACCTTTTTTCTTTGTTACCGCAGTTTTTAATTTTGAACCGGGATTTTTTCTTCTATATTCTTCTACACCTTTTTTTGTCATTCCCGCCCCTTTTTTTGTGGGGCGGAAATTCTTTTTATTACGTTTTGGCATCTTATCCTTAGCCATATTTCTTACGCATATACAACACTACAGTATAAGAATCTGCACTAGTATGACCTACTGTTGTAAACAGTATATCACCTGTAACACCCGTACCTGCATTGTTTGTAAGACCTCCAAAACTAGTATAATCGTGATGACCGCTTTGGTTTTCACCTAATTCAATACAAAAAGCATTAGTGGTCGCATCAAATAGTAATTTTACTTTCATACCATTACATTGCCACCAAATTTTTTCTATAATCGCACCAGTGCAAGTATTACCGTCTGCACTAGTAGCCAAAGCACTAACATCTACTTTTTTAACCTCAGATTCACCTGAGCCATCTGAAATATTAGTAAATTTCATAACGGCTTTGTTAGGTCCATCTATTATGGTTTGAGAGGTAACTGCATCTGCCATGTTTACCCCCTATTAAGCAACTTGTACGTATTCAATGATAAACGTAAAGGAACCTGCTGTAGTCGCATCTTGCGTATTAGTAATGTTACAATAAATCGTCCTCTCCGCAGAGGCGTATTGAACGGAAGCAGGAGCCGTAGCGGCATTTTGAGTTTGCGTCACCAAAGTAGTCAAAGTTACGTTTCCAACTACTACTGTTGTACCACCATCTAGGATTTCATCTGTAATACCTGTCACAATCTGTTGACCAGAGCTAGAGGTACCAACTTCGTACCCAATATCACCAGAACCAATAGTAGGAGCCGTTACACATAAAATTTTAATATCTGTAATAATAGTATTTGCAGGTTGCGTGAACTCTCCAATAGCGGGACTATCCCCCGCAGTGGTATTCACCGTTACACCCGTAGCAAAACCTACGTGCTTAACATACTTATTAGTTACAATTCCAGTTGAAGCTATGGAAGCTACATCTGTAATAGCACCAGTAGTTGCATTTTTAGAAATTACTTTAAAACCGTTTTCTGAACGGACGGGACCGTTAAACGTAGTATTAGCCATTTAATTCTCCTTTGTCTTGGCAAATGTCAATCGCACAATGCGATTGTCAAAGATAACTTATTATATACCAATTTTTACAAAAAAGAAAGGGGCGAATAAATCGCCCCTCGTTGGAGAAAACATGAATGTTTTTATTATGCTCCCGGAGTACCGAAAACAGAACGCCAATCAGAAACACCGAAAGAATATCTTTCACGAGCTTTAAATCTCATGTTTCCGGTATCAAAATCTCCCTCCATAGCTGTCTTAATGGCAGCTCTGTTAAACATTTTGAAACCATTTGGAGCGTCAGTTTTAATAAAAAACGCATCTGTATCCGTTAAAAAGTGATTGACGACTGCACCTTCCGGAAGCATTCCCATGCTCCTGTTGGCGTTGATGTCGTTATCTGCTGTTCCTGAGCGTAAATTAGAGTTCATTACTCTTTCAGCAATAAACTGCAATTCTTTAGGAATAATTAACTTTGTTCCTCTAACTGCAATTTTCAAACCTCTTTCATCAGTAAACCCTGCAATATCTATTAACATTTGCTCTAATGATGTTTCATTAAGATCAGCTGCTACAGATAATATATTAGATTGGTTTCCTGATATAGAAGGATGAGTACTTGCACATAAAGCAACTCCATCACCTATTGCACTTGCGCCCGCAGTAAAAGCATTGTTTAAAATAGCTGCTGCTTTTATTTGCTTTGTTTGTGCCATTGAGCGAGCTAACGCTTTCGTATAACGAGAAGCTAAACGATCATAAAGATTATCTTCAATCGCCTCTTCTGTTATTGAAAACGCTAAAGCAATAGTTTCATGCGTATACCTAGCCGTGTAGGTTTCTTGTGCATCATCAAAACTAATTGCTCCACCCTCTGACTTTACAGGTGCCGTAGAAAATCCACCAAGCATTACTTCTTCTTCAAAAGCTCTGTCTGATGATTCCTCTTCAAAAATTTCAGCATGCTCGTTTTCGTAACGATCATACTCAAGCCCAAACAAGGCATTAAGGCCGGGTTCAAGCTCTTTCGCTAATTGTGCGCGAGATATAGCCATAGTCTAATCCCTCCTTATATGCCGGTTGATGTCGCAGTTGTCTGCGAATCAAACCTACTTGTGGGTGCATTGAAATGAGCACTGATACGAACAATGAGAGGAATACCGGCTGCAGCATAGTCGCTGTTAGCCGCGTCATCCATTATTCCTACAATTCTCAACGGAAGCGTCGCTGTAGTCGCAATAGAAGCCACAGACAGTGCGCCATTAGCTCTTCCTGTACTAGTAGAACCAGTACGAGCAGAAGTGCCCAGAGAAGCATTAGCAAAGACTGCTGTTAATGCTGTCGCACGATCAGTAAGTGTAGCATCTGACGCTACTTTAAATAACTGATTAGGATTATCAGCTACTAAAGCTTTTACGGGATGGTTTGTGTCCACGCTCACATTGTTAGAACCGGGCCAGTAATTATTAAAAATTACTTTTTTGGTCGAACTATCTACGTATTCTACGCCCATAAGGACACCTAATGCTTGCGTAGTACCACCACTGGTAGCACCCGCCTGATCAATTACGCCTGCTGCAGTAGGCACCACAATAGCACCATTGAACAAAGCATTAGTGTTGTTGGATGCAATTTCATACTGAGTTACCCCAGTAGTATTAGCTGCATTACCAACAAGCCCAATAGGACGAAGACCATAGGCTGTTTCTTGATTTGCCATTTATTTATCTTCCTCTATTAGGGTAGTCCTAGCCTTTACTTTTTTGGAGGACCACCGAAGGTTACACGAGATTGACGATCTGGTTTAGAAATCGTCATGGTTGAATGTGCATTTTCTCGCATCATATCATAGTCAACAGCTTCCATCTGGTCGTGATTCTTTGAATTAAAATAATCACTTCTTTCTTTGACTGTCTCCTCTGGAATACGAGCAAGCACTAATCCTCCAACGCCAAACACACCTTCATATTTACCTGAGTCAATTACAGGAGCTTCAAAATTAGGAAATTCGTCCTTACGAACTAATTCCCAACCCTCACGCATTTTAGCACTAATATTTTTAGTGTCATCAAATCCACGAGTTTCTGCCCTTATCCAACGATGTTTAAATCCATCTGGTGCAGGTGGTGCATCTAACATAGAGGGGGGAGCCCAAGGCTTGCGTTTAGCCGTCTTCTCCCTAGTTTCGTTAGCGCGAGAAGTCTTTTTAAAGGGTTGATCTATATTTTCAATGCTCATAATATTACTCCTTCACGTATTTCGCATATTCTTCAAGCGGCACACCCAATTTCTTTGCTATCGCAACTTGGCTAGGGGTGAGTCTAACCTTCTTCCCACTATTGCGTCCAGAATTTCTTGAAACACTAGCCACAGTCTGAACGGGCCTCCTACCAGTGTCTTTAGAAGACATATTGAATTTATCTTCAATACGTCGATCTAATTCAGTATAATACTCATCGCTCTGCGGGTCAAACCCTTCTTGTTCAACCAATCGTTTATGTATGCCAAAAGCTGCAAAAGTCATAGCGTCGTCTTGCCCAAACCAATCATTTTTACTTGCCCAGTCTTCTGCTTTAGGATCAGGTCTTCTTACCTGTTGGGGTTGCTGTATTGGTTGATTCGGTTGTGGAGCCACTTGACGTTGACGATTAACCTGTGCTTGACGTTGTTGTTGTGCTTTAGCTTGATTTAATTGACTATTTTGTACGGAAAGCTCTGCAATTTGCTTATTTGCAACAACCGCTGCTTGCGAATCACCTATCTCCATGGCTTTTGCTAAGTCTTTTTCAGCTTGAGTCATTTGACTTTTTAAACGGCTGTCATATTCATTAATATAACTATTGTCTAAACTATTTAATCTTGTTTTTAGGCTATGCGACTCTTGTTGTACATTTTTTGCAAAATTTATTGCTTCCAGTTCTCTTCTCTCCGCTTCACGCATCTTTTTTGTAAGTTTATCTATTCGTTTTTGCATGGATGATTCGGCTTTATTAAACTGATCCTCCTCAACAACCTCTGTTTGAACAGATTTTACCTCTGTTTCGGTGTTTTCAGGCTTAACTTCTACCTCAACATCCTTATTATCATCTAATTCAAGCTCAATTTGCTTATCTTCTGCCATTATTACCTCCTAAAAATGCAAAATATCTTCTGGATTTTGTATTTTAGCCAAAATCTCATCATCATTAAGTATTCTGACTTCTCCGCCATCAATATTAAACCTAGAACCAGAATATCGGGCAAACATAACCCAATCTTTTTCTTTACACCAAGCTCCAAATGGAAATTTTTGCTTATCTTGGTAACACAAAGTACCCATTTTAAGGACATATCCAACTTGAGTGGAAACTTGGTTCTGTTCTACTACTTGATCTGGTAAGTAAATACCTGATTCCGTTTTTCCTTTGCCTTTATACGGTAAAATTAATATTCTCCAACCCGTAGGACTTGGCATTCTTTCTAAAAGAGAATTATTTACAGAATCGGGATTAAAATATTTTTGGTCCTGATAAGCGTCAGCAAGGCTTTGAACCTTTACCTCTTCTCCCGTCACACCAACGGTTGCACTTTTATTCATCATTTTGCTCCTGTTTAGTTAGCAGGCTCTTGAGTTCCTGTTCAACGTAAGTTAAGGATTCAAGATTTCCCATTAACTCACGGTAGTTTTCCATAGATTTAACATTGCCATACTGAAGTAAATCCACAATGTTATTTCTTTTATCTTTTATAATCCTTAAAACAGCTTCTGCAATAAAAATGTCACTCATTAATTAAAAAAGCCCCTAAAAACTATACTATTTATAGGATTATATGAGAAATTATAAAAAATCAAGTATCTTTATCTAAAATAATTTCCTGACACAAAGGTTTTACATGATATACCGCAGGATTTCTAAATAAGATGTTAGCTTTTCTTACCGAAATCTCTAAACAAGCTTCCGATGTTTCAAAAAACTCCCAATTTCTGCTGACCACCATACAACTTTCAGCATAAACACTAGAACACACTAATATGAGGGGCATCCACACTTTATTGTATCAGCTCAAAATGAGGTCCATCAATGAAGGGTCGTCTACCTTCGCTACGTCTTAAATCAATGTAACTATTCATGGCACCTTCCATACTACTATTCCATTGAGCTATATTTCCTATACTCCAAGCTGCTCCCCATTTAATAGGAACACCATGAGTCTTAGCTGCTTGAGCCATTGCATCAGCAATATCATCATAAAGATTCAACTCCCATGATGCCCTTGATCCGCAGTAAGCCATGAGGTCCACAGCTAAACCTTCAAGGTGTTTTGATGCCATTGTTTGGCTCGCGCCCTTGGCGACAAGTTCGCGTTGTTCGGCTTCCGATCTCATCCCGCAAATCACTCCGAAATCCACCTTAGTCCACTCTATGGCACTTTTAACACACTTAACCATATCTGGATGTACACCTTCTAATTTATCTAAAGATCTTTGACTTAATTTAAAACTCATTTTGTCAACCCTTTCTGCTTTTCATAGGTTCTAAGTCCTCCAATTCCGAGCATACCTCCGAGGACAGTAAGAAGTGTACCCATATCAAACTCTGGCAACTCTGGTATTTCTACACCAATTAAAGCCACTACAAAAATAATAACTGGCTGAAGAACAAAGTGATAGCCAAAAGCAATCCCACAGATCCAACCAATGCAAGGCCTCCACCCACCTTTAAACAAGCTTCCACTAGCTGCTTCTGCAGCATTAACCTTAACTTGAGCGAGGGCCAACTCCTGAGCGTGTTTCTCTGACATGGTTGCAATCTCATGGGATAACTTTCGTTTGAGATCTTGGTCAGGTATTGCTTTATCTAGTATCTGAGATACTGGTTTTATAAGATTATCTAATAGCCCCATTATCCTCCCCTTTGTTGCCACGCTTTGCTAGTTGATTAAACCCAATGAAAGACCCGATTATTCCCATATTTGATAATATCCAAATCTCACCAATACCACTTAAGTGATCAATTCTATCTATAGGTACAACAGGTGTCATTAAAACAATAATAAAAGCTGTAACGGTTAATGCGGAAAACCAAACAAGATGACGCTGTTGATCCTCTTTCTTGTCTCGGTTCTCAAGTAAAATCATACGCTCTCTTATTTCAAGCTCTTTATCATCGACTATACCATCACCGTTTTTATCGGCTTTTTCCCAAATACTACCTTTTTGAAGTTTTTTTTGTGTCATTTTAAAACTCCTTCATCATAGAAAGTCCACCCATCCAACCTCTAGGGTAAAACTCTACTGTATCAGATTTTTTTCTTTGATCAAACAAATACCAACAAACATTGTCTTTTCCTGTGTGAGGCGTATCAGGAAACCATTTAACTCTACCGACGCTTTGTATCTTTTGACAATAAGGAAGATACTGAATAGCTTGTATGGTGTGCATCCAATCTGCATAAAACAAAAGCCAACTTGGTCTAATAGCAGACAAGTGCATAATAGTATCGTGTAATAAATCCCTTGACCACGGCGGGTTAGTAATAATTAAATCCGTATCAAGCCCTATTTCTTTCAGGGTTAAATCAAAAACATTAGCTTGTTCAATATCAAGTCTTTGCGGATGAATGTCCGACATCCATTTACATTTTAAATCTGTAGATCTGTCCATTGCATTAATTAAAGAACCATTACCTGCCATAGGTTCAGCATAGGAAATGTAACCCTCCAAGTGAGGTAACAAAGGTTCAAGTGCTTTTGTAGGCGTAGGATAAAAGTCCTTGTCTATCCTACCAAATTCTGATCTTTTTCCCATTATTATATAAATAACCACTTTGGAGGAAAAAGTATAGTCCAATATAAAGCTAATAAAACAATTATTAATAATAGAAGGTCTTCAAGTTCCATCTGATTGTTTTTTTAACCATATTGCAAAGAACACTAATCCTATTAAAGAACTTATTAATAAAATAACAAACAACCCCTCTATAATCCTTTGTTTTAATTCTTGTCTTTTATAAATAAGTTCTTGTCTTTTTTTACGAATAGTACCTTCCATTTTTAAAAGGTCATCCCAAGCTTTTACCCCAAACTTAAATTTAACAAATTGTTGTAGTTCATACCGTTGTTTTTCAACAGTTTTCTTTGCAACTAAAGATTTCATAGCTGCTTCTTCTACTGAATCGCCACTCAACATTTTACGATACAGTGGCGGATTTTTTGTTGACTTAACTGCTTGCTCTATATCTGAGCTCGCATTCATCCACCGAGATAGGTCAGACCCCATCTGTTCTATATCTCGACCCATTGCAAAGGCTTTTTTTAAATTATTAAAAGCTGCTGTACTTAAACTTACGGCGGCTGCAATACTGGCAGGATCTAACATTTAAATACCTAAAATATACTACCTAGACCCCTAAAAATCGGATTTATAACAGGAGGGGCGGTTAAGGAGACTTCTTCTCTATCATTAACATTTAAGAGATTTTGTTGGTTAGCTCCAAGATCAGCATTATATTGAGTAGCCTCTACAGGATTATTAGGATCAAGACTCTTTAAATATCTATCGTAAGCCTCGCCTTCTCCTCTTGTATTATCAAAAAATCTGCCATCCGCAGCTGTATAAGGTTGTATAGCACTTGTATAAACATTTCCTTCGGTACTCTTTATAAAATCTTTATATATGTCAGATTGTTTAAAGGGATCATTTTCATCTCTTGTTTTTGCTACATCTGCTAAATTTTGAAAAGGGGTGGCCGAAGTATTAGAATCAGAGAGTCCAAGTCCTTTAAAAACATTACCAAGATTATTAATAGGGGCTAATGATCCCGATAAATCAATGGAACCCGGTGAGGAAGGACCTTCAACCTTATTTATAATGTTAGTCGGAAGAAGGTCAGAACCATCACCCTCATATTGAGACATTTGTCCTTGTGGAGGAGGTTGTGAAGTTTCAAAATCTTCAATCGTTCCACCAAATAAATTACCAAATTGATCTTTTCCTGAATAAAATCCATTACCAAAAAGATCTTTTTGGTATGAACCCATCCCACTTAAATTGGAAGAACCAAACGAAACTTCAGGAAAAGTTTCTGTTGTTAATTGACCTACTTGATCTTTAAAATCCATAAGTTTTTGATCTAACTCCCTATTCATTTTATCTGAATAAGTCTGACCAATTTTACTAAGTAAAGGATCTAAAAAAGACGCAATACCACCACCATTTCCCGATAAGGAGGAAGGAAATAC
>Ga0163180_10000701_pt1 | contig 19385 bp, 15 predicted proteins | sample AtlANTMetagenome_2_FD_109647 | JGI IMG/M metagenome (GOLD analysis project Ga0163180, IMG submission 109647) | Marine eukaryotic phytoplankton communities from the Atlantic Ocean - Atlantic ANT 4 Metagenome | ecosystem: Environmental > Aquatic > Marine > Oceanic | place: North Atlantic Ocean...
TCATTGTCCTCGTACTTTAGGTACCACGGCACGTCGTCATCATTTCGCAGATTCCCGCCACCTTGATCCTCAGAAATGGAGGTTTGGTGCTTTTCGGGAATGGAGGGGCTCTGTGTCGATTCTTCACTTCGGCCCAATGCCGCCTTCAGCCTACCCTTGATTTTCGAACGAAAACCCATGACTACTGCGAAATCATTTGGCTGAGATCGCCGTACTGGCGAATCTTAAACCAAGTCAACTCGCCATTCTTGAAGTAGCGCGCAGCCACCCAAGCCATCTTGGCCATATTGGTGGCCTGAGCCAGCATATAGATGGGCTCAACATTTTGTTTCCAATATTCACGTTCATCCAAAAACTTGCGGATGAGCCCCTTGGGCACAAACGACTTGGATGCAAGGCAGAATAGGGCCAGGTAGAACCGGTCCTCTTCGGATCGAGGCCAGTCCATGGATACCCGGAATTGATACCAAGACTTGTTGGCTCGCCCTTCGACCTCATTCGGGTCCAGCATGCCCTCCGCCAAAGCCTGACGTGTCAATGCGGTGCCCGGGAAGTAATTCAGGCTGTAAAAGTAGATGTCGTAAGGCCGAGGCAAGTCCAGTAGAAATTCAGCGGTCTCGATTTTCATCTCTTCTGTGGCATGCGGATTGTCCACAATGACGTCGTACACCACGTTGAGCTTGAGCTCCTTGTTGAACTCCGCAAAGTTCATGATCGCTCGGTTACCTGGACTGCGATTGTGGATTTCTTTGGACTCTTTAGTGGAGCCACTCTCGATACCCGTCTGCACGCGGACCAGTCCCGCATCGACCAGCTTGGTCAACATCTTGGGTCGCAACATCGGTGGAATCAGCAGACACTCAAACGGCTTGCCTATTCGCTTAGGGTACTTGTCGAGGAACTCCTCCATCCAGTCTTCACCAAAGGCAAAGGAGGTGTCGTCATCGATCTTGATGCGGGCCACCTTGGGAAAGGTTTTTTGCATATGCTCCAGTTCGCCCAAGATGTGTTCAACTGACCGCGCCCGATAGAACTGCTTTCCCTTCTCTTCATACACATCGCGCAAGATGGACACATAGCAATAGCTGCAGTTGTAAGGACACCCTCGCGAGAAATAAATGCGATATTCGGCCGACCGCTTCCACGGTTCTTCAATCGTCAGCCGCCCTTTCTCGATGTAGAACTTGTTTTCGTCGGCGGTGTCTGGGTAGGGCAACCAATCCAAATCTTGAATGAGTGGGCGGGGCTTGTTTCGATACACCTCGCCATCGACTTTGGCCCAGATGTTTGGAATATTGGTGACGTCACCATCGTCGCGTAGAGCCTCGCACAGGTCGATAGCCGCCTTTTCACCCTCACCGATACACACGTAATCGCAATGTGGGATGCACTCTTCGGGCACCGAAGTGGGATGGATTCCGCCCCACATAATGGGCATCTCAGGGAACTCGGCTTGAATGTCTTCCGTGACCTTTTTGGCCATCGAAAAAAGGCTCGACATAAATCCAAGACCAACGATGTCCGCCCCTTTTTCTCGGATGATGTCCAAGGCCATCCGAATGTCGCGGTCTGACGGCATTTCCAGGCGATTGTGAACCCAGTCACGCAAAAAGATGATGTGGGTCTCGAAGCCAGCGCGCTGCAAAGCAGCAGACACGTACCGGATCCCCGCGTTTTCGACACTGTAGATCGTCAAGAGAACAACAGTGAACTTCTTGGTCTTCCCTTGAGCGTCTTGGGGGCTGAGTGCATCTTCTGGCATAAACACTCCTAGCCCGTCAGTAGCCGCAGACCAGCAGTGGCCTTGCGCTTAAAGTCCGTTGTGTTGCGAATCTGGGTAATGTTCCGCAACACAAACTTGGGTCGCCAATAGAATTTTCGATAGGCACCTTCAAGCATGTCTCGCAACTCTTCGCGAGTGAAATGCTCATCCCAAACCTGCGCCTTAAAGGTTTCATCGGGGTTCCGCATAAATTCGGTCCAGGGATCTAAATCCAAAACCCCATCACGCAACCCTTCATCAAAGAGCGTGGTTCCCGGGAACGGTGTCATCAAGTTGAACATGACAAAGTCCGGATCCAGCTTGATGCTGTATCGGATGGTGTCTTCAACATCTTGGCGTGTACGCTCTACCGGCGTGCCGATCATGAAGTACGCAACGGTATGGATACCCACTTCGCGGCAGAGCCGGAATGCATTCTCAATCTCAATGCTCGTGACATCTTTCTTCAAACGAAGAAGCCCTTCTTCGGTACCTTGCTCGACACCGAATTGGATGCGCTTACATCCCGCAGCCCTCATCTTCTCCAACAGCGGCCTATCGACCCCTTTGACCCGAAAGCGAACGGTCCAGCTGATGTCGATCCCTCGGCGCAGAATCTCATCGCAGAGTTCGTGAACCCGCTTGTTCGTGATGTTGAAGGTGTCATCGACGAAGTAGATCTCTCGAATGCCCAACTCCAAACACTGATCGAGTTCATCGCACACCCGACTCGGGCTCATGACTCGATACCGATGCCGGGGAGTGTTGCAAAAAGTGCATCGGTAAGGGCAGCCACGACTGGTGATAACCGTCGTAAAAACACCCCCTTCGCCCATGACGTCGTAGTATCGGGAATAGTCCACAAGGGTTCTATCGATGATGGGGTAATCATCGAGATCGTTGGAAAAATAAACATCCGTCTCGGGGACCGGATCATCTACGTGAGCCACCACTCCGGGAATCCCTCGGGCTTCTTTCCCTTGCTCCCAGGCTGCCAACAGATCTTGCATGGGCTGTTGACCCTCGCCTTTAACGACGGCGTCCACGTCCTTCAGGCCAACACTCTCGTGGGGAAAGTCGCTGATATGAGGACCACCCAAAACAATCTTGTCCGCCCCCGCCCGTTTTGCAGCAGCAATGGTGTTGTGCACATCCACCAACTGCACGGTGAAGCATGTAATGCCCACCACGTCGGGTTTAAACAAAGCAACCTTGCGCTCCAATTCGTCGTATTCCAGATGATCGAGCTGAGCGTCCAGCAAGTCCACTGTGTGATGCGTCTGATCCCGTAAAAAACTGGCGATAGCGAGCAGCGCCAACGGTGGGTAGCTGAGGTTTTCGGCCTCAACTGCCTCTGGCACTTCACTCTCGACAGTGTGTCGAGCGGGAGGTCTAATCAACAGAACTCGCATCACATCCTCAACGAAAACAAACGGCTGTCCCCTTGCCGCTACACTCTGATCGTGCCCTTGTATTGCACCGCTGTCAATCGCGTGCGCACGAGACAGCGCAAATTCACCCCTTATTCAGTCCGCACATATCATCTCACCAACATATTCGACGGGCCCGCGTAAAATGAGCGAATAATCGGCGCCAACGGTGACTTCTAGCTCACCGCCAGGCATCAACACCCGTATGGTTCCTTCGCAATGTTCAAGCTTTACTGCTGCTGCTGCAATCGCACAGGAGGACGATCCGCTCGCACTAGTTTCTCCTGCGCCGCGCTCCCAAATTCGAGCTTCGACGGTATTTCGGTCGATAACGCGAGCAAATTGCACATTGGTTCGATTGGGAAATAACGGGCTCGTTTCAAGCGCTTCTCCCCACTCTCGCCAAGGCAGCGCATCCAGGTCTGTCCCTAAAAAAACCACACAATGAGGATTGCCAACGCCAACGGCGGTCAGCGGAAGCATGACCTCGCCCACCGGTTTGGGTGAAAATATCATGGCCTCTGAGGCCGGGATACTGGCCGCATCAAAGTGAGCTGTACCCATCTGAACCGTGACCATGGTGGCATCCACCTGACAACGCACGATGCCGCAGGGCAATTCGACGGTCAGATCGTCTGGTCCTTCCATCCAATCCACCATCCAGCGCGCAAAAATACGAAGCCCATTACCGCTTTTCTCGGCAACGGAGCCATCCGGGTTCCAAATCCGAAGGCCCACATCCGCATCCATGCTGGGCAACATCTCTAAAATCCCATCCGATCCCAGACCTGTGTGTCGATTACACAGTTCGACAACGCGTTGAGGAGAGAGGACACCCTCTTCCATCACCAAGTAATCGTTGCCAAGACCGTGATACTTCCGAAACCGCATGGGGCGATGCTAACCGAAGACCCGGACGCTCGCCCCTGATAGTGTAGGTCCATGATTCGAGTCAACACAAACAACCCCGTTGCCAAAGTCCTTCGAGACAGGTTGAAAGAGAGAGTAGACTTCAACGCTTTGCCCGATGATGTATGCGTCGTGCTTGGCGGCGACGGGTTTATGTTGGAGAGCATCAGAGAAGTCGGCGCCAGCCATGTTTTCTTGGGTATCAATGCGGGCCGAGTGGGCTTCCTATTGAACGATCCCGAAGACTTTGAAGCCACGGTCGAAGCATTGGAAAACCAAGCTTGGACGGTCCACACCTTTCCCCGACTAAATATGCGAGCGGTATCCAGCGATGGGGGCGCCGTTATGGATGCGCTGGCCGTAAACGATGTTTACCTTGAGAGAATGAGCGGCCAGACCGCTCATCTTCAGATTGAAATTGATGGGGTCCGGGTGGTCGATCGCTTGGTATGTGACGGCATCATCGCCTCCACAGCCTTGGGCTCGACGGCCTACCATTTCAGCGCCAGCGGACATGCCTGCCATCCGGGCGTTCGAGCCATTCATCTCACCCCTATTTGCCCTCATTCGCCCAGACTTACCCCGCTCACCCTGCCGGCGGATGCCCACATCGCTATCGATGTCATGGGGACAGATAAACGCCCTGTCCGGGCCGTAGCCGACGGTGTCGGACACCCCAATGTACGACGCATAGAGATTCAACGAGCCGATGTCGATGTCCGACTCGCATTCCTCGATGGACACAACTTTACAGCGACCTTGGTCGACAAAATCCTCCGTGTATAGGGTGCGACTCCGACGAACATAGGGTCTCACACCCAACACTTATTCTTCGGATGGCGGCCGTGGAAGTTGGCCCCGAACCTTCCATGTGGTCATCCAGCCCAGCGGTACCGCCGTAAATGCAGCGACAGTCACCAGACTCAGTCCAAGCACAATCATCAAACCCAAAGAGCGCACTCCGTGGTTTGAAGCCGCCGAAAGGGATGCAAAGCTGAGAATAGTCGTGGCCGCGGACAGGGCAGCAGCGCGCCCTGTCGTACTCAAGGCGCGCAGTACCTTACCGGGACCTTCCTCACTCATGCGATGCAACAGGTGAATCACCACATCAATCCCGATGCCCATCAAAATGGGGATCCCAACAAAATTAATCATCGAGACTTTCACCCTAAAGAGGGCCAAACCCGCACCGGCCCAACACAATCCAGCCACCAGAGCGGCCGTAGCGCCTAAAGCGCGCTTGCCGCTGCGCATATGAAAGCCAGTGATCAGAAAAACCGCAATGAGGGCACAGAGAACGATTCGAGACGCGTCATCCCGAACCAGCTGGTATAGCACACTGAGCGCTAGATATTGTCCGGCGGCGGGCTGGTCGGGAACCCACTTCTCTATGGCGTCATAGACTTTCTGTGTCTCACGCAGATCCCACATATTCCCACTCGGGAAGACCATCATCCAGTTCCTGTCTTCCACAGCACCGAGCACATGCTGGAGCCCGAAGGGAAGGTCATCGACCGTCATGGCCTCGACCTCGCCTTCTCTGAGCCGCTTGAGATTGTCACGCACAGGCGGTGGCAAGTAGGCAAAGTTCTCGTGCTTGGCCAGCGCTCCAAGTTCCGAAATCACAGCCAACCGGTCACTCTGATCGTGGGGCAGGACGGAATGGATGGATAAAACCCGACTCAACTCGGTGAGTTGGCCGCTCTCTATGGCTTCACTGAGCCGAGTATGGTCGGCAGCCAGAGCATCCGGATCGTTGTACATGATGACAGCCGGAGGGTAACTATCCTCCGCCAACACCCGTTGCCGGTCGGTCAAATCATCCCATGACATCCCTTGGGCACGAAGCTCGGAGAGATCGTATTCAAACTCCACCTTCGGCAGAGTCGATGCTGCCGCGACACTCACAATGCCCACCAACAAAAGAATGGTTGGGGCCAGCTTGTAGGTCGGGAACGGCCGCTTACCTCGAATCCCCAAAAAGGAATCCACGTCTCCCTCGACGCGGGTCCGAGCAACCATGGTTCCAGCCCCCTCCCTCCATACGATAAAGAGCGGCAAAACCACGATCACGCCAATGAGGCAGAATAAAACGCCACCCGCGAGCAGGGTGCCCAGTTCCTGAAAGGCAATAAAGTCCGCCATCCATAAGGCGCAAAACCCAGCGCTTGAGGTCAGTGCCGCCGCCACACAGGGGGGGCCCGTCTTGTCCCAGGCGGCAACAATTGCATCATGGACACTCGCTCCGTCCTCGCGAATCTCCTGGTACCGGCTGTACAAATGAATCGAAAAATCGACCCCGAGACCAATCAATACAGCCATAAAGAAGCTTGTGAAGGTATTCAGGGTGCCGACAACGACAGCGGCATAACCTAAGGTCCACAAATTACTCACGAAAAGGGGCCCGAAAATCATCACAACGGCCCGAGCATCGCGGAAAGCGAAACCCATCAGGCTGAACACCAGAATCAGGCTCACCACCGCCGTCCATCGAAGATCATTGGCGATACTTTCAACGTCTTCCACCGTATGGCGGTAAGCGCCACCGACCCACTGCACGGTCACACCCCGTGTTTCTGGCGCCATCTCATCGAGGATTCCATACACCTGACCCATCAGCTTTTTAGAAAACGGTACTTCTTTGGCGGTCTCCGTCGGCCGAACCACGATCCGTGCTGTACCATCTGAACTCGCGAGCGATGTCGGCTGACCGCCTTGCTTAAGCTTGGCGGTCAAAGGGCCCAAATCCATCCATTGAGCCGCAATAAAGGGGTTCAACATAGCGGGGCCAAAGTTGAGCGCGCCTTGAAGCCGGTCTTTGATCTTGGACAACTCATCAGGGGCGAGCTGCATCATGCCTATCCGCCACGCCAAATCGGATTCGATGTCGTACAAGGCGTACTGGACCGTATCCAAAGCCTCAAGCCTTGCGACCAGTTCAGACAGAAACGCGTGCACATCATCGGGCTTTGCGCCATCGACGGCAATCGTGAGAATCTCTACGCCACCTTCCGTATTCTGCAGGTCTTGCATGGCCTGAGTGGATGGATGATCCGGAGGAAGAAGCCGAAGCATATTGGGGTCTACGCTCAGCCGGGTGCTCAACATTGCCGCAACCAACGACACCAGCGCAATCAAGGCCCATGAACGCTTCGGACTTGAGATTACCCCGGCCGCGAGGCGACCGAGCACACCTGGAGAGCTTGTAGACATGCGGAAGGACTAACTGAAGCCGGCCATAATCGGGAGACGGGCTCCGATTTTTATCAACGAAACATCCATCAATATTCGAAAGGCTAAAGCGTATTATAAAGTATACGGTGTATCATTATTGATACGTATACTTTTATATACTAATCGGCGATAATCCAGTTTCAACCTCGATCGCAAAAGTTGGCACACCGGTTGCAATACTACCGACCGAATCGCAACTGAACCCGAGAGGTGCGAAATGACTGCTGTACTCACTCCCATCAACGCCGAATACAATCGCGAACAACTTATTCTCGATTATTATCCATTGGTTCGGACCATTGCCTGCCGCATGGCTCGCCGACTCCCGCCCAGCGTAGAAGTCGATGAACTCATCAATATCGGCACCCTGGGCCTCATCGATGCCGTCGACCGCTATGATGCATCCCGCGGCGTGCCCTTCAAAGCCTATGCCGAAATCCGCATCCAAGGTGCCATGTTCGACTCTCTTCGCGGAGACGACTGGGTACCCCGTTCCGTACGTCGCAAGGTCAACCGCATCGAACATGCCAAAAAGAGCCTGACCTTCAGCCTTGGACGCGATCCTTCTCGCGAAGAAATGGCCCATGCCATGGAACTGAGCACCGATGAATACGACGCCCTAGTGCGTGACGCTCGCATCAAAAAGCTGATTAGCCTCGACATCCCCACCACTGAAGATGGGAACACACCCCTCGTAGAGATCATCCCCGGCCACGGCGACTCCGTCGACTCTATCCTGTGTCGTGAGGAGCTCAAGACTGAGGTGGCTCACGCCGTGTCATGTCTTCCTGAAAAGGAGCGTGTTGCCGTCACCCTCTACTACATGCAAGGTGTGACCCTTAAAGAGATCGGTGAGATTCTCGACGTCACCGAGTCACGGGCTTGCCAACTGCGCAGCCAAGGCGTGAAACGCCTGAAGTTCCGCCTCCGCCACTCGATGGCCTAAGCATCGAAGGAATAACGTTTTCGAGTCAGTCATTATGTTTCTGAGTTGAGTTTGGGTAAGCCCCCGTTGGAGAAATCCTTCGGGGGCTTTTTCTTTCGACCGGTCGACCACATTCGCCCGGAAGCGCAACTATAAAGTAGAAAACCAACGATATGAGTCAATCTATTCTCTGGCTATTTCATGGAAAACCATTGCTCCAAAGATTCATTTTTTCTCAAGACTCCCTCCCCAGATCCGAACTGTTTGAGCCACCGGGCGGAGCAAACCCACCGCCCATTTGGAGTCAGTCATTATGCATCCCATTTGTGAGCCCGAAGCCACCACGTTCAATTCCGACCCTGGTGCTTCGTTGAGGGAGCTAAAAGAAGCCTATGATGCCGGCCTTCTGGTCACGACCGTGACCGCTGACATGATCAACGACAATCTGCTGACCGCGGTCTTCGATGATGCACCGCCAGCCAACAACCTCGTCCACTGATCATCAGCAAAGCAAAACTCAACCCCCTTGAGCCATGTTCAAGGGGGTTTGTTTTGGATCTACTTGTGCTTCCTTCCGAACAGTTTCATTTGAACCCCGACCAGCAAGCCTCCGCCAATCGGTGACGCTGCGGGCGGTTTGTCCTGCCCGGTCTGAATGTAGGGCTCTTGAGTCTCTGGATTGAGCGCCTCACCCTTGCTGTACACATCGGTCGGCGAACCGGCCACATTCACAGTGATCGGAACATGCACAAACACGTCCAATTGCTTCGAGACCTGCATCTCGACTCCACCCTTCACCTGCAACATCAAAACCGTTGGCGCATCGAAAGTGCCCAGGAATTCTTTGACCTTCTCCTTGGAATCGACGGTATCGCCTACCCAATGCAGCATGCCCAATCCAGCCAAAGGCCTCAATCGATGGGCGGGCCTAAAGACGTATTGCAGATAAGGACCCACAAAAAAGTTGCCATTGGTGTACTTGAGATCAGGGTTCTCGCCAGACTCTATCGGATCACCTGTGTTGACGTCGTACACGACTTCTTCGTATCGAGTCCTGTACTGACCGGACGCAAACCCCAGCATGACACCCGCTTCTAACTCAGGAGTAAACCCGTACCCGAGAGCAAACTCAGAGGCAAAACCCGAGCCAGACAGCATCGCCTGCCACGAATAGCCCTCCACATTGGTCTGCTCTCCATTATCAATTTTTGTCGCCGCAATACCACGGTACAAACCGTTCACCGGACCATTCAAAAAGCCGAGTCCAGCACGAACAATCAACTTTTGCTTTCGCCCATCGTGTCGGGCCCGCCAAGTCTCCAGGTCTTCGCCGGAATTCTTCCAACGTAAGTATTCATCCGGATTCAGTCCGACCCGCTCCCAGGGCTTCACACCCTCTCTCTCCATCCGGTCACTGATTTCCTCGACCGTCACCATAGGCGGAACAATGATCGTCCCCGTGGGTTTCGCACTCGCCTGAATGTCTCCCAGCTCCGCCGAGAGTTGGGCCAGTTGATCCGCTGCGGCAGAATAGTCGGGAGCCGCTGCTACAGACATGTCGCGAATATCCTCGACACGGCCCGCCTCACCGCGAACTACGGCAATCAGAACGGAGGCGACGCCCTCAGCGAACCGCTCATCCTCACCCACATCCAATACCGCGACAAAACTCATCGCTTCCCGGCTCGATCGCACATCAATGATGGATATCTCAACCCTGGTGCCAGCCGCATCGGCCTGAACCGTTCCCGTCAAGGCATAGTCTGCACCACCACCCTGACCGACGACGAATGCACATCCCACCTGCTTCCCAGGCGGACAACTGTCGAGATACAACGTGGCCGACATGTCATGGACCGCAGGCACATCGTCCAAAGGAATGATGTTGAGGTCTGGCATCCGCGCCAATTCCGCCTCGAGAAAAGACGACATCATTCCCGCCAAGCCTGCTGCGGCAGCATTTCTCGGCTGAAACGGAGCCACAAAAACAGCGGCAGGCCCCCCGTCCAACATATCGTCGACGGGATCGATAAAGGCCTGGCCCGCTGCGGGCAAAGACCACAGCATGGGGAGCAACCAACGGGTCATGTTCATAAGGCTTTCCTATCGAACGATGCGTCGGCGGGGACCACCCTTCTTTCGAGTGGGCGCTTCAGCGGGAGACAACACCGCCAACAACTCAAGATGAGCAGTCTGCGGAAACATGTCGTAAGCACGGATGGTATCTACCGTCCATCCCCTATTGATCCATTCCGCCAAATCTCTGGCCAACGCCGCAGGATTACAGCTCACATAAAAGATTCGAGCTGGCTTTAAATCTTCAATGGGATCAAAGGCCTCTTCCTCGATTCCTTTACGAGCAGGATCGAGCACCACCATCGGAGCAGAATCCGAGACACGCTGGGCCAGGTCCTTGGCCCGATCAGCGACCGCCCCTGCAAAAAATTCAGCCGGCACCTTCGCCATAGAAGCGTTCGCCTTGGCCCGCTCAACCGCCGCAACCGCAAACTCTATGCCTCCCACCCAAGGGTTTCTCTTGGCCAAGGGAAGCGAAAAAGTACCCACGCCGCTGTATAGATCGACAACAGGTCGATCGGCGAGATCGGCACTTAATTCGAGAACATCTTCAACAATTAGACTAGCCGTGCCTGGATTAGCCTGAAAAAAGTCTGCCGCACCGAAGCGCATGCGGACCCCAGCTATCTCGTCCTCAACGGTGTTTTCGCCCGTCAAATTGACGGTACCAATCCGACCTTCTTCCACATAAAAAATATTGTTCCCCGGGTAGGCGTTGATGTGTAAATGAACACCGGCAACCGTGGATAAATTCTGGGCTATGGCATCCGCCAAATCCTTGGCATCACGTGGCCTCCGAGCGCACACCAGCGTGATCAACATCTTCCCCGTCAATCGACTCTCGCGAATCAAAACGTGACGGAGCACGCCCTTGTCCTCTTTTTCGTCGTAGGGAGGTATGCCGCTTTCCAGAATATGGTGCGTCACCGTACCCATGGCTCGCCTGAGCGCACTGGTCGCCACACGACAATTGGGAATGGGGAGCACTTTGTGAGAGTCACGCTCATACGCGCCCAACCGTGGCCGACCCCAATCGGATCGCCCACATGCCATTTTGACGACGTGCCGATAATTTTCGTCCCCATCGGGAGATGGGACCACCGTGTCTGGAACAGGAACCCGCACCCCATGGTAACGAAAGAGGTCCGCAACAATGGACAATCGAGTGTCCGCTTGGGCCGATGGCTTCAGGTGCATCAATGGGCACCCTCCACAGCGGTTGTACTTGTCACAGGGAGGCTCACGCCGACTGGGGTGAGGTTCGGTCGCTGAGAGCCAACGACCCTTGTCCTGATTCTGGCCCCGATGATGAATGTGTACGAGCCCTGCCTCACCAGGGATTCCTCCCCATACAACGGTGGGTCTCCCTCGCTCCGGGTCCACAATGGTTTCGCCCCGACCTATCCAACGGTCTGGAGTCAGGACTTTTTCGATGCTTCTCGGCGGATGTTTAGGCTTGCCTTGACCTCGACCTCGAGGTTTACCCTCACTCCGGCCGGTCGACTTTCCACCGTATCGTTCTGACTTGGCACCCCCCCGCTTCGGCCCACCGCCACCTTTGCTGGACACACGACTATCGCGCTCGTCTGGTTTACCACCGCGGCGCCCGGGCTTACCCCGGCCCTTTTGTGGTCCCCCGCCTTTGTCGTTCTTGTCCATGGGTACGATCTAACGACCCAGGCCTCTTTCTGCGCACACTTCATCGCCGTTTAGCAGATCTTTCAACATCACAGCCTCTGTTCCAAAAATCCAACCGGCTCGAGGGTGAGCCATAGGCGGACCCAATCCTCCCGGATTGATACAAAGGCAATCCTCGATTTGTCCCACCCCAAAGGACTCGTGAATGTGACCAAAAGCCGCCACTCCGCCATGATTTTGGACCCGCTCTAAAACAGCGACTGAGCCGACATGCTGACCCGATGGAAGCCGATCAAATCGCGTCCCCATAGGCGGACAATGGCTCACTAAGACGTCCAGTTCATCCCGTTCTCGACTCCGGATGTCATCTTCGTCCCATTCGTAGCAAAAGCCCATGCGATCCGGCCCAGCGCCACCTATTCCACCGACGCGCAAACCTCCGATCACCTCGGTTCGGCCATCAATATTTCCCGAAAAACTGAGATCGGGGTGATCGTGGTTGCCCGGCACATAAGCCACATCCACACCGAGCCCGGAGACCATCTTGAGCGCCCTGTCGACATTCAGCAGATAATCCACCCGCCGACTGGTGTGCTGCTGGTGTCCTCGTCCAGCACAAGCAAAGTCTCCTACCAGCAACACCCCATGCAAGGACGGGCCTTGAGCCAAGGCATCCAGAACCTGATCTAGCAGGGACCATCGGGCATGAATGTCACCGATGACCCCAAGAACCGCACTCAAAGCGCCGGCTTCATCTGCATGAGTCCATAGACCGTCACGATCACAAGCAACTGAATCGCTGCACCGGCCATCAGCCGTCCCGAACTCACGCCACCCTGGACCACACCGTCCAATTCCGGGGTCACAAGGCGTTTACCGGCCACCTCCACAGCACCCCAAAGGAGGATTCCTGAAGCAATCCATGGTTGGGTGAGGCTATGGCCAGCCGCAAAGGCCAAACCAAAGCCGGCGACATAGATCAAACGACCCAACATCAAAACACCGAACTTGTGATTCTTCGACATAATGCTCGCCAGAGCGGGCTTTTTAGCCGCACCGAGCACAGCCAGAATCATGCCAATCAAAGCAAAAAGAACCAACAAATGCGCCAGGTTGGTGTGAAGATGATTCAGACCTTTGTCCATAAGAAGCCTCCCTTTACCGATGAGCCCATCAGCGAGTCAATCGCCTATATAAGCCGGGCAAGCGTTGAGGCAACGCCTCAACAGAGTCGATGATGGTGTAACCGCCATCCCCATACATCTGCCGTAAATACCCCCGTCCATGTGGATCAACCGTGATGCAAAACGGATGAATACCTGCCTGACGTGCCTCCAAGAGCGCCATTCGAGTGTCCTCCTGAGAATAGGCGTCATGATAGCGATTGCACCCCCCATCAAGCGGCTTCCCATCACTGAGCAGGATCAGCAGTCGTTCCCGCCCTGGGGCTGTCTTTAATTTCGCAACCGCATGCCGAATGGCGGCGCCATCGCGGTTTTCTAACTTCCAGCCCATTCGGCCGATGCGTTCACGGATTTGCGGACCCCAAGGTTCACCAAATTCCTTCGCGACATAAAAGGCGACTTGATCCCGACCAAAACCGGAGTACCCATAGATGGCCATCGTATCGCCCAAAGCATGGATGGCCTCAGCAGTCACCACAAGAGCTTCCCGCTCCACATCAATGATTCGCTTCCCTGCTGTGTTGATGTGTTCATTGGTCGACGACGACATATCGACCAAAAACGCCACAGAAACATCCCTGCTATTTGGGCGCCGAGACCGATACAGTCCAATGGGTCCAGGCACACCCGCGCGATGAGCCACCCGAGCCGATACGACGGCATCCATATCCAGTGTGTCACCGTCTGAAAGACCCCGCTTGGGCCGCATGGCCTGAGGTCGTAAGGCCTCGAACGTTCGCCGCAGACGCTCGATCATCGCACCGTGTTCGGCCAGCACATCATCCACAAAGTCGGAAGCGCCTGCCTGCAACCGATATTCACTGACGCAGACCCAATCCGGCTTGTAATCGCCAAGGCCCTCATCCCATTCTGGATAGCGAGCTTGCTTGACTCCACCCTCGAAATCCACGTTTTCCCGAATGATGCGTTGCGTCGAACCAGACTCCACATCATCATCCGCCTGCATGGGTCCGGATGGCGCATCCAGCTTGTCGAGCCAATCTGACATTTCTGCATAGCTCAAACCATCGGTGTCCTGGCTCTGTACCTGTTTACGGATATCATCCCATTCCGATCCATCTTCTAGGGTTCGAAGCAACTCAGCGGCCCGACTCTCAATGGCTTTGTCATCATCACTGAGCGCTTCTGGCTCAAGCCCAACGGACGGGACAGAAATGGACTCATCCGCATCGCTCAATAAAGCGCGAATCGGCGGATATGCCTGAAGCATCGCAGACACGCTCTGGTTTACCGATACCCATCGGTCTGGATCCTGCGCTTTCAGAACATCCGCGGCGATGGGATCGGAACACGGCTCACCACGAAGCCCTCTATCGATCGCCTTGAGCACCCGATCCACAGCAGAGGTTCCGTAGTCTTGAACACCCCACTGAAACGGTTCTAAATTCCGCATCCGGCGCACCACACCCGGGTAGGCCCCACACACTGCCAATTCAATCCGTCGGCGTTCAAAAATCAGAAACAAGGCGCGAGCGATCGACCCATTGTCAAAACCGCGAACCATACGGTCAAAGGCCATCTCATCGGGTCTCGGACTGGGCCAGGGACCCTCTACACTGTCTAAATCAATATCGAGAGACCCGAACTCGATGAAGCCTGCGGCCAGCGCCGTCAACACCCAATAGGCCTCGGCATCTCGGTCATCCTCATACTGGTCAATGCGGTGGGGAAGATACACGTGCCGACCGTCGGTAAACGCATGCGTGTCGGACTGGCGAACAGACACCGCTTTTCCGCAGTGTGCACGAGCATAAAGGCTCAGCGCTCTATGCATGCTTCGAAGTGTCACACCACCCTGCACTTCTGCAAGAACGCTTTGACCCGAACGGGATTCCATCCGCAAAAAACCCTCTGCTTCACGGGCCGAGTCCACATGTTTCTGGAGGGCTTCAGCGACGAAAAAGGCAAGGCCCTCATCGTCCATGACCGACAACAGTTCGGGAAGACTTTGAGCCACCAACAAGGCAGCCTCAGGGCGCTGTTTCAACACACCTTGAATCATCGAACAAAATCGTGCGCGATCCGCTTGAGGGATGGCTGCCAAGAGATCGGGAAGGGTAGCGGCGAGCGATTCCGCCACCACCGGGTTGGAGGTCGCCTGAAGGACCAACCGTGAATACGCCGTCGCCGCTTCTCCACCGAGCGCCTCATTCACTGCACGGACATGCCGGACCCATTCTCGAAATGTGCCAGGATCTTGCCGCAACGCTTTAAATAGAGATCGTGCTGACCCCATCGAGGCCCACGTTGACCACCATCGCCGCGCCATCAGAAAAAGTCCGCAACGATATTTTGAATGCTTGCCTGCATGTCCGGATCATCGCTTAGCGCCCGACAAATAGCCGCATCACAAGCATTGGCTGGGCTGTCTCCTTGCATGATCAACCGACCCGCGTAGACCAGCAACCGGGTGGATACACCCTCCTCCAGCCCTCGGTCACGCAGATTTCGTACTTTAGCCGCCACCGAAACCAAGGCCGTAGCCACCTTTGCATCGACCCCCGCTTCTCCAACGACCACATCTCGTTCGACGTCCGGCGGTGGATACCCAAAATCAAAGGCCACAAAGCGCTGACGAGTCGAGGGTTTGAGGTCCTTCAGCATAGACTGATAGCCCGGGTTGTAGCTCATCACGAGCATAAAACCGTCGGCCGCATGCAGGACCTTGCCCAGTTTGTCGATGAGTAGACTCCGACGATGGTCCGCCAACGGATGGATGACCACCATGGTGTCTTTTCGGGCCTCTACGACTTCATCCAAATACAAAATCGCACCCAAACGCACCGCAGCAGTGAGCGGACCGTCAATCCAAACCGTCTCATCACCTTCAAGGACAAAGCGACCCACAAGGTCGCTGGCCGTGAGGTCTTCATGGCAGGCCACGGTCACCAACGGTCGACCCAGCTTATAAGCCATGTGGGAGACAAACCGCGTCTTACCACAACCCGTTGGGCCCTTAAGGACCACAGGAATATTGGCGCGCCATGCCCGCTCGAAACCTTCGACCTCTGTTCCGACGGAACAGTAGAATGGCTCGGTATCCAACATAAAATCGGCGGCATCTGGACTCAAAATACGCATAAATAAGAGCCTACCATTGACGAGCTTTGCTACTCTTCGATCACGGTAAGAAATTGAAGCAACGTTGGCTCAAAATAGACGAAATCATGAAGGTAGCCGCTCAATTCGAGCGCCACGATTTTCTGCTGTCACAGCCCAACGCTGTACTCATCAATGCAGAAGTTCGTGATGGGAAACTTCTACCCCCTCCGATTCGGGGACAAAATAAGACATTGGTTCACCTTAGCTCCATCCTTGACCAGAAAAAGAAGCGCGAGCGACAGCATCCCGTTCGATTCATTCCCATCCGACGTCCTGCTCAGAACAAGGATGAGACCATCGATCCGTGGCTGACCATTGGTCGCATGTCGGACGCTCACATCATGATCAACGACTACACCATCTCGAAACGCCATGCCCGAATTCGCCAAGAGCCAGACAGCGGTATTTTTCATCTGGAAGAACTGGGCTCCACCAACGGCACCTGGCACAACGGAAACAGAATCGAACCTGACACTCGAGCGCAACTCCAGAGCGGAGACACCCTGCGGTTTGGTCGCTACATGTTCACCTTCTTAAATGCACGCCACTTCTATGATTTTCTCATCGAACTGGCCGAGATGAAATAGACAGAGACAGGGCCACAGTCGGTCGTTATGCGATCTACATGGATGCCGCCCAAACACTGAACGCCACACTTGAGTCTCATCACCCCGCCGCCGCTGCTTGTTTGAGCCGTGTGGGGAAACGAATGTTCTTCCCCATGGGGATCCCTGCCCAAGCGGGCGAGGCCAAATCCGCAGCGATCAACGCTACGATCGGTCAACTGACAGACGGTCGGGGATCCGCCCTGCCGCTGCCAGCCATTTCCAAACACATCGCCAACCTCAGCCTCGAACAAACGACACTTTACACTCCACAGGGAGGGAACAAAGACCTTCGTGCTGCTTGGTTAGCCAAACTGAAAACTACGGGCGACGGGCCCATGACCTTGCCATTCTGCACCGTCGGCCTCACCCATGGATTGAGCCTACTCGCGGACTTGTTTGTCGACGAAGAGACAGACGTGTTGCTCCCCAATCCAGGCTGGGGGAACTACGACCTCATCTTCGGTGTCCGGGGTGGGGGACGGATTCACCGATACCCGGTTTTAAAAAACGACCAATTTGCGCACGATGCGATTGATGACGCGCTGTCTGCCATCGACACGAAGGGCGTCTTGGTTCTGAACTTCCCGGGTAATCCCACGGGCTACACACCCACAGCTGCTGAACTCAAACCATGGATCGACGCCATCCAACGTTGCACGAAGCCCATGGTCGTGATTTGTGATGATGCGTACCATGGTTTCCTCTACGAATCGGGACTGCAAGAGCGCAGTGTGTTCCATGAACTGAGCCAGACTCCAAGACACAACGTCCTCACCGCGAAGGTGGATGGCGCCACAAAGGAAATGTGCTTCTTCGGTGGCCGGGTTGGATTCGTCACCTTTGGCACTGACGGAGCAACAGCGGACGCCCTGGAGGCCAAACTTAAAGGGATGGCACGGGCCAACATATCGACTGCATCGGCCACATCACAGGCGATGGTGCTCAGCGCACTCAACAACCCCAATCTTGCATCCCAACAAAGCGAACTGCTGGAACTCGGACGCGATCGATACCTTTGCTTAAAGGATGCCCTTTCTAAAGCCGGTTTATCCTGCAGTCCTTTCAATAGCGGTTTCTTCGCACTGGTTCCCGTCAACGGCGATGTCGATGCCCTGAGAAAACGGCTCCTCAAGCGAGGCGTGGGGGTCGTGGCATTCCCTCAACACAAGGCCATCCGAATCGCATTTTCGAGTACCGCCATCGAGGACATCCCTGTCCTGGTGACCACAATCGCCGAAGAAATTGAGAACCTCGTATGAACAAACAGGTCAAACTGGGAATCGTCATTTTGGTGGCCGTGAACATCGCCATCGTCGGTTGGCTCCAATTGCGAGACAACACAGGCTCATCCAAGGATCTCAAGAAAGGTCAAGTTTTAGAAGACCTACTCCAAGACAACACCATGGAAGCGGCTCGGTACGATTTGAGTGACCAAGCCGAAAACCTCAACGTCATTCTCATCTCCTTGGACGCGCTGCGGCATGACACCACCGGTATCGGTGGCAGCAAAGCCGGTGTCACGCCCAACCTAGACGCATTCGCCGAAGAGGCCGTCGTCTTTCACGATGCGACCGCCGCCGCTCCCTGGACACTGCCCTCTCATATGTCGGTCTGGACCGGTCGTTGGCCATCGGTACACCAAGTCACCAACAAGTTGGCGCCCTTATCGGGGGGCAAGATGGTGGAAACGTCCCTCTCTGCCGGCATCGAGACTTATCCCGACCTCTTGATCCGAAGTGGCCGTAAAGCAGGGGGCTTTACCGGTGGAGCCGGTGTTCAAAACAAATACGGCTTTGGTCGTGACTTCGACGCCTACGTGGACGATCAGTACTTCGGTGGGCTGGATCACGCGATCCCAGCCGCTTTGTCATGGCTCAAGGACAATGGAAGCTCGCCTTTCTTCATGTTCCTTCACGGCTACGATGTTCACGGCCAATACGACTTACCCGAAAGCAAACGAAGCTCGATTGCCTACACAGGCGCACTCGATGGCAGCATCGAAGAGCAAGCCAAACTGCGCGAAAAAGGCCTCGCCAACATCACCGAACCGGGCGCCCCTGCCCACCTGAGCGGTGAACTCGATGCCGCAGATGCGGACTACCTCAAACGCGTCTACGAGCTCAAAGTGCGCGATGCGGACGAACGACTGGGGACCTTTCTCAGTCAACTCAAGACCATGGGGCTCTATGACCAGTCCGTGATCATCGTCTTCTCGGACCATGGGGATGAGTTCATGGAACACGACGGTCTGGACCATGGCGCCACCTTGTACCAAGAGCAACTCCACGTCGTTCAGATGATTCGTTTCCCGGGCTACGGACGTCGCCAGGACATCAAGGCGCCCGTGAGGACCCTCGACATCTTTCCCACGGTATTCGATGCCTTGGGCATGAAGGGTCCATCTCGAGTGGATGGGAAGAGCTTACTTCCCTTGCTCCGTGGCGAATCGCTCAACCTCGATGTCTACGCCGAATCCGACTATCGGCTTTTTGTCCA
>Ga0163180_10000702_pt1 | contig 19367 bp, 17 predicted proteins | sample AtlANTMetagenome_2_FD_109647 | JGI IMG/M metagenome (GOLD analysis project Ga0163180, IMG submission 109647) | Marine eukaryotic phytoplankton communities from the Atlantic Ocean - Atlantic ANT 4 Metagenome | ecosystem: Environmental > Aquatic > Marine > Oceanic | place: North Atlantic Ocean...
AGGTAAAGATACTGCTCGTAAGCAGAAACGTAAACTTACTTACATCAGCAATATCTACGTTGTAAAAGATCCAGCAAATCCTGAAAACGAAGGTAAGACATTCTTATACAAGTATGGTAAGAAAATCTTTGACAAACTAACTGCAGCAATGCAACCTGAGTTTGAGGATGAGGAAGCAATCGATCCATTCGATTTCTGGCAAGGTGCTAACTTCAAATTGAAGGCGAAGAACGTTGCTGGTTATAGAAACTATGACTCTTCTGAGTTTGCTTCTACCAGTGCATTATTGAAAGATGATGATGCTATGGAAGCAATTTGGAAAAAAGAGTACTCATTAGCAGAATTAGTTGCTGCCGATCAGTTTAAATCTTATGATGAACTTAAGACTCGTCTTGGTTATGTTCTTGGTAACAAGCAAGTTCGTAACGATGCTGAAACTGTAGAGCAAGAAGTTGAAGATGTGAGAGCATCTGCTTCTGTTGCTGAGACAGTAGAATCAGTATCCAGATCTTCTAATACAGATGATGAAGATGATGATGCAATGTCGTACTTTTCTAAACTCGCTGCAGAATAATGAAAATCAAGCCTCTTAAACATTGTAGGTTATCCCAGATGAATTTTTTCTACTGGGATCCGAAAGATGATCCAAGAGAGCCTGAATATTGGGAAGACTCACCTTCGGGTGGGTCTTTTTTAATTAAATAAACGTGTATTTTCTGTTGTAATTAATTTACGACTTATATATTGAGAACTTCTATGGTAATTCAATAATTCTTCAAGATCGTTATTAAATATTTGTAAATATTCTGGTCTAAGTATGTCTATATTTCTTTTTTGTTCATTTATACTTACTTCATATTCATAATTAGATATACCTATTGTAGGTTTAATTGTTTCTCCAGAATAACTAATTTTTTCTCCTCCTATTATCCCATACCAAGTATTTGATGTTCCATTATATCTTTTTGCTGGACCATCAATTGTAAATTCTGGTATAGCATCTGCTCCACCATTACTGTCTGCAGTTCTAAAAGTTTCATTAGGTCCGTTTACTACTTTACCTGCTTCTAATATCAATCTATCTTTTTCATCTCTAACTTCTATAGTTTCATAATGATGAATAGAATTTAGATCTTCAAGACCATATTTATTTACAGTATATTCATATAAATTTGCGTTTGATAGTGGCCATTCTGCTTCAATGTTAGTGATATTTGCCACAAGAATAATAACATAGTCTAATTCTGGATCACTGTATAAGTAATCTGCAACTATATCTGGTCTTGATTCATCGGGAATAATGTAAGTATTAAATATTACCGATTGTTCAGATACCCAGTCTAATAATTTAACTTTTCTAAAAAGATTTTTTATAGTAATAAAATCTTTTGATGATGTTTTATTTGGTAATGGTGATGGATACCTTACATTAGGTAATTTTCTTATGTATGCCATTAGTATCCAACTCCTTTGAGGTTTTCTTCATCATAATCTTCATCGTAAATTGGGTTAATCTCTTTAAATGTCATATCTACAACTGTGTGTACTGGTGTGCCATCAGAGTAAGTTGCATAAGTTCCTGATCCAGTATAGTTAACATTCATTTGTGATAATACACATGGTTTAAATGAATTTAAAAATGGGTGATCTTTTCCACTCTGTAGATATCTTAATAAGAAAACATCTGGAGCACCTAAGAATATACCACTATTTTTTGAATTTTTAGATCCAGAGTTTTGATAATCTTCACCTGCTTTAGGAGCCATTGATTGTTTCATCATTCTTATTATTTTTGCAACTTTACCACCTTCACTAGAACTTCTTGGTGCAAAATTAAATCTAAATTGGAATGATCTTAGATTAACACCACTGAATAATAATTCTTTATTTGAGTTTAGGATTTGTCCAGTTGCTTTTGAAAGAACAGTATTTGCGTTAATATTAGCACCAAATTGGTTAAGTGCTAAACTTGTCATAGATGCTTTTACTATTCTTGATATTGATCCATTTTGTAATCCTATATCCAAATTTGTATTAATAGCACTAACTGCTTTAGTAAATCCTTCACCAACATCTCCACCTTCTTGCATAGCAAGTTGACCCATTTCTAATGCTGCAAGAGTAAATATATTTCTATCATCTTCTTGGAATTGGGTTGATGATGAAGCACTTATATTTTGAGGTATTGGGAGTTCTACATAAAATCTTGTTTTCTTTTTATATGCACCACTAGTATCAGCATCAGTAAATCTTTTATAACGAGTATGCATACCCGTATTCATTTTAAATTCTGCACTTATATTTCCTTTATCTCCTATATTTCCTAATTTACCCTTCTCAATATCCATATTAAGTTTAAAATCTGGATCTCCTGATGATGGTGCAAGGTATTTAACAGATTGTATAAGTAAAGAATCTTCTCCATCAGAAACGCTTCTTTTTTCTGGATAACTATAGAACTCTGGTGATCCATATTTTCCAGTTTGCCCAGAACTACTATCTACTGGTGTAGTTAGTTCTGATAGATTATTTTTTTGTCTATACTTATTCTGAAGATCTCTGTTTTCTTGCGGATCTACCCGCCAGGTTCCCATTGCCATTATCGACCTATTTTAGTATTATCAGCTATTTATACGAAATCTTGCAAAAGGTATACCGTCAAGATCAGTTAACTCAGAATGTGTAATTTCATATAGTCCACCTATTATTTCATTCCATGTATATTGTCTCATTGTATTCCAATGAAAATTGATTCCACGAAACCCCCATTCAAAAACATCAGTAACTGCTACCATTGGATGTTGATCATATCTTAAGTTGGGAGTTTTTGCTTTATATAAGAATACATAATATTTTCCTTCTGATGGTCTTTTACTACCTTCTGTTAATGATTCTATGATTTTCATCATTAGATCATCAGGGTGTTCTGTACCAATCAAATCATTAAGTATATGTGATATTCTATTTCTTGATTCTCTTGCTTGCCTTAGTTTTTCTTTTTGGTTATTAATAAAAGATGCCATTATTTTATTCCAAGTTCTTTTTCAGTAACCACTTTAAATTCAAATTGTCTATCAGCACACCATTCTCTTGCTTCTTTCCATTTTGCTTGGTTCTTTGCATATTCATATGCTTCACGTATATATCCTTTAGTTTGTCTCTTTGGTTTTTTAGGTGGAGAACATTGCTTTAAAGGTTTTACTTCAATAACATATCTTTTTATTTGACCATTAGATTCTTTTACCTTCATATAGAAGTCTGGAAAATATCTATGTGGTTTTCCATCAACGGGAGATATGTATGGAATAATTATTTCTTCACTGTTCCATTCTAATATATTAGAGTTTTTATCACAATAAACCATAAATTTTCTTTCCCATAATGATCTAAAGGTTATATTTGTAGGATCACCTTTATACTTTCGTGGGTGAGATGGTTGATATTTTCCTTTATAAGCCATCTAAATAGAAATGATATAATAAAACTATTTAGAGTAGTGGCAGCACCAATCCCAAAGAAAATATCTCAGATATTGCCAACATTTCAAAATGTTGCACAAACTTCTAATTATCTGGTGCAATTTAGTATGCCGCCAGGTGGTTTAAGAGATTTCCTTGAAAGTAAAGGAGTTGATTGGAGATTCCATTCTGATCAGATAGGATTACTTTGTAATCGTGCTTCTTTACCTGGAAGTGGATTTGCAACTGCTGATATAGTGGGTGATTATCAAGGAGTTGTTGAGAAAAGACCACATACAAGAAAATTTACTCAAATAACTTTAGATTTTTATGTTGATAATGAATATAAAACTCTTAAGTTTTTAGAACATTGGATGGAGTATATTAGTGGTGGTTCTTCAGCAAATTCTGTTGATGATGCTTATAATTTTAAGATGAGATATCCAGAAGAATATAGATCAGAGAATACTAAGATAATTAAATTTGAAAAAAACTATAGACAATCACTTGAATATGGTTTTCGGGGGTTATTTCCTTATGAATTAAATTCTACAAGGATACAATATGATAACTCTCAGGTTTTAGTTGTATCTGCTAATTTCTTATATGATAGGTATATTTGTGGAGAATCTAGTTCTTGGGCAAGAGAAAGAGGAGTAGATCGTAATAGAAAAGGAATTGATAAATCAAGATCTATGAATAGATTTATGGGTGGAGAGGCATCAATAACCGAAACTCTTAATGCTAATGCACCAGGAAATAAAGAATTAAGAAATAACTTAATAAGTAATGCAGTTGATCCTAATTTAAATAGAGATGGAACAGTTTCTGGATCTCAATATAGTAGTGGATGGTATGATGCTTATTAACTTATTTTTACACTGCTAAATAAAATTACTGAATTGCGATTATTATGCCTTTACCAAAGATTTCGACTCCTTCTTATGAGTTAATTATTCCGTCTACAAAGAAAAAAGTTAAATTTAGACCCTTTTTAGTTAAGGAAGAGAAAATTCTTATATTGGCTATGGAGAGTAATAATCCTACTCAAGTAGCTAATGCTGTTAAAGATGTTATTTCATCTTGTATTCTTTCGAGGGGTATTAAAGTAGAATCTCTTTCTACATTTGATATTGAATATTTGTTTTTAAATATTCGTGGAAAATCTGTAGGTGAAGAAATTGAAGTTATGATTACTTGTCCTGATGATGAAAAGACACAAGTTTCATCCGTTATTAATATTGATGAAATACAGGTACAAGAATCAAAAGATCATTCTAAAGATATTAAATTAGATGATAATCTTACACTTAGGATGAAATATCCATCAATGAGTGAATTTATTAAATCAAATTTTGCTGTTTCTGCAGATGCTATAGATGTAGATGATACTTTTAAATTAATTGCTTCTTGTATAGATCAAATATATTCTGAAGAGGAATCTTGGGCAGGTTCTGATTCTACTGATAAAGAATTGAATGAGTTTGTTGAGCAATTAAGTTCAAAACAATTTAAAGAAGTTGAAAATTTCTTTAATACAATGCCTAAATTATCACATACTGTAAAAGTTACAAATCCAAATACTAAAGTTGAAAGTGAAGTTGTATTGGAGGGATTACAAAGTTTTTTCGAGTAAGTATGTCGCATGAAGATCTTGCGTCATACTATAAAATAAATTTTGCTTTAATGCAACATCATAAATATAGCTTAACAGAGTTAGAAAATATGATACCTTGGGAAAGGGAAATTTATCTATCTCTTCTTCAGCAATATATTGAAGAAGAAAATTTAAAAGCACAACAAGCAGCAGCAAATGGCTGAACCAGCATCACCAATAGCAGGATCAATACAAGGTATTAGAAGAAGTGTTTCTTCTAGTATGTTTGCAGGTGGTGGTTTACCTGGTAATATGATTACCAGACCAGATCCAACAACTACTACTTTAATACAAAATAATTCATTATTAGTAAGAGGACTTACTGGTAGAATTGGTCAATTAGAAAATAATATTGCTGTATTAACAAGTGGTTTAAATGGATTACAGCAAAGTTTAGCTTTAAGTCAAAGTTTAGAAAGGCAGAGAGAAGAAGCAAAGGCTAAAAGAGATTTTATACTTGCACAACAAGCATTAAGGGAAGGAAAAGAAAGTGCTATAGAATCTAAGATTGTAAATGCACTTACTTCACCTGTTAGAAGAATCGGATCAAAAGTACAATCCAGTTTAGCGAATCTACAGAATTTTTTAGGATATCTTGTTGGTGGATGGTTTAGTGTTCAAGCATTATCAATTTTAAAAGCAAGAGCTGAGGGTAATACTCAGAAATTGGGAGAATTAAGACGTAAATTATATAAAAATCTTTTATTTGTTGGTGGTACTCTTCTTTTACTTAAAAGTGGATTGGGTCTTATACTGAGAACCTTATCAACAGTTGGTAAGAGAATTGCTTTATTTTCTATTAATAGGTTGGTTAAAGCACCTCTTATTGCTTTGACTGGATTATTATCTCGTTTATTTGGTGGTATTTTTGGTAAAGGTGCTGGTAAAGCAGGTTCTTTTCAGGGTGGTACAAGTCTGTTTGGTGCAGCAGATCAAGCATCAAATATGACTAAGAAACAGAAGAAAAACCAATTAAAGAAAAATAAAAATAATTGGTGGAAATCTAATAAAAGACCAAGTTCATTGAGTGGTAAGGGTCTTGGTATTAATATTGGTATTCAATCTCTTCTTTTCGGTAAAGATATTAAAGATACTATTGTAGATGAGAGTATTGCTTTTGGTTCAGGTAAACTTGTTGAACGTGGTCTCAGGAAAAAGTTTGGAATTCTTGCTGATGTTGGTGGTATTTTAACATGGATAAGTGTAAGTGAGATCTTAAACTTCCTTAGATTTCAAAAAAGTAATGAATCCTCTTCACAATCTGAAAATCAAACTAGTGATAATAATAGTGGCATAAATGCAACACCAATAACTGCAGTAGATTTTCAGAATGATATTTTATCAAAAAAACCTCAAGAGGGTGATTATGAAACCAAAGAAGAATTTAATCGTGCTAATGATGCATTTGCTCTTAAGTATGGTGATCAGTTACAATCTTTACAAGAAGATATTAATAGTAGTGGGAATGAAAGAATAGTAGCAAATAAAACTAATCTTCAAACTAAAAAGAATGATAAGGAGATTAATCAATTACAAGAACCTGCACCTCTTATTATTCCAATGAATGCTGCTTCAAATGCTGGTCAATCATCTGGGTCTTCTTCTGGTGGATCAACTTCATCTGGATCTGGTGAGATCCCTGATATAGCATCTTCTAATGGTGATAATGATTATGTATTTCTTGCATATAAGCAGTTTCAAGTAGCTCCAGTTTAATATATGTCAGATAGAAATACTAAAAAGGTACATACTTCCTTAAATATTACTTCCAAAAGTCTGAGAAAGATAAGTGAGACTACTTCTAATCTTTCTCAGGGTCTTGTTAAATCAATTAGAGTTACAAGAGGTATTGTACAAAAAACTAAGTCTCATAATGAATATAAAAGGACTTTAATTGGAAGAGATGATACTTTTTTTAGGAGAAGAAGAGAAGCTGTTTTAAGAAAGGATAGAGAGGATATTATAGAAGCAAGTAAAGTTGGCGGTCCCATAAGGATGCAGGGAAAAATACCTACTTCTAGTACAAGAGGATTTTTGGGAAGAGTACTTAATTTGTTTGGTGTTGTTTTAATAGGTTGGATGGTGAGAACATTGCCAGAGTTGATTAAAAAGACAAATAAGTTTATTAAAACTATAAAGGATGCAGCTACAACTCTTAGTAATTGGATAGAATCTGTTGGTAGTAATATATCTGCTTTTACGAATGATTTTGGTGAGATATTAAGTGGTGTATTGAGATTAGAATTTACTAAAGAAAATGAAACCATCGAAACTGAGATAGAGGATATAAACAAGAAATTTGCATTAATTGATCAGGATCTTAGTTTATCAATGTCAATGTATCTGAATCCTAAAATGTATGGTTTGAATTCATTTGATCCTGATGAGATTATGGAATCTAAAATGGGAGTTAAGCCTGGAAAAAATCAATGGTGGGATTTTCTTGATTTAGTTCCTAATCCTCCAAGTAATCCTACTGATGGGGAAATTGAAGAAGAAGATGAAGTAGATCCTAATGAAGATGGTACTCTTATTAATAGTGCTGATGAGGAAACTGAAGACAAAGTTAATGTTGAAGTTGATAAAGTTAAAGAATTAGATCCAAAACAATTAATTGAAGATTCTGATGATGAAAAATTACAACAAGCTAAAAAAGAATCTGGTTTTGATAAAAGTCCTGATATAAGAGGATTGGATGGTAAAGAAGTTTCACCAAAAATAAATGCACAGCAAGAAAAGGCATTAGATGCTAGTGGATGGAAAATGTTTAAGAAGGGTGGGTATATAAAAGGAAAGTCTCATGAACAAGGTGGAGAAAAGGCATTAGTTGAATCTGGTGAAGGTATTTTGAATAAAGAAACAACTGAAAAAATTGGTGGTGAGGACACTATAAATTCTTTAAATAGCAAATCTTTTTGGAATATTAAAAGAAATGATAATATAGAATCTACAATAAATAATAAATCTAATGAGGAACAATTTGCAAGAAGAGATTTAAAAGTTCAGAATAAAATTAATACTAAAAAGAAGGTGGATTTGCAATTAGCTGAAAGGGTTAAGGTTGATAGGAAAGGTCCAGTTATTATGGTTAGTTCTCAACCTTCTTCTGGATCTTCTTCTGCATCTCCTTCTGGTGGATCAAAAACTAAAGTTGTTATGCTTGGTAATAATAAACCTGGCAATTTTATTAAACAAGTTCAATCTTTACAATACGCATATACTTAAATGGCAGCAATAGATAAGTCAATTTATGAAGAGATTACAATAGAGTCAGCAGATCAATCAAAAACTGTTGATATTTCTCCAGGTGTTGTTAGTATTGATTATTATGAGGATATTTTTTCACCTACAATTACACTTAAACTTCAAGTAGTTAATGTTGGTAATGCTATTAAGGATGAGGATAATAAATTTCAATCAATATATAATGGATTGCCTTTAAGAGGTGGTGAAAGAATTAGTTTAAAGGTAACTGGTAATACTGATAATAATCCAGGATTAGATTTTAGTGACCAGGAAAATTACTTATTTGTTTCCAGTATTACTAATGTTGTTTCTACTACAGAAGTTGAAGGATTTACTTTAAATTTAGTCTCTCGTGAAGCATTGACAAATGAAACTTCAAGAGTTGGTAAAAAGTATCCAGCATCATTAAAAATATCAGAAACTGCAAAAGATATTATAAAAAAATATTTGGCAACACATAAAGAAACTTATATAGATCCCACTCAAAATCCTTATGGATTTATTGGTAATATGAGAAAACCATTTACAATATTAACTTGGTTAGCATCAAAATCTGTACCAGAATCTTCCTCCGAAGATGCTACTGCTGGATATGTCTTCTTTGAAACTAAAAAGGGATATAATTTTAGATCAATAGATGATTTAATATCATCTGATCCTTATGAAAATTTATATGTTTTTACTGAAGTTGTACAATCAGTTCCAGATAATGATTTTAAAATTATGAAATATAATACTAATAAGAATCAGAATCTTATAGGTAACATGCAAAGAGGTACTTATTGTAGTCAAAGAATGTTTTTTAATCCTTGTAATTTTGAATATACTTCTACAAAAGATGGTAAATTTGATTTAGAGAAATATAAGGAAAAGAGTAATAATCTTGGAAAAGATATAACTTTGCCAAAAGTAAATCCTAATTCTGATTTAACTTTAGGTGAAATACCAACCAGAAATGTAACTGCAGTTTTAGATATTGGGACTATAGAAAAAGGCGTTTCTGTTGATGAGAATGCATCTCCTGCAAGAATACAGTCTCAAGCATTGATGAGGTATAATACAATTTTGACACAAAATATTTCTATGACTATACCATCAAATACTAATCTATGTGCTGGAGATATAATTAGATGTCAATTCCCTAAAGTACAAATGGGTACTAAAAAAACTGAAGATAGTGAGCAAACTGGTCTATATATGATTAAGGAACTATGTCATCATTTTGATTCTACTGGATCATATACTTCATTGAAATTGATCAAAGATACTTTCGGAAAGACAGAAAAATGATTGAAGAATCTATTATAAAATCCAATTTTATTGGAAGAGATGGATATGTTTGGTGGATTGGGCAGGTTGCACCAGAGAAATCTCAAGGTGCTCAAATAAATGGATCTGGTTGGGGTAATAGACGTAAAGTTCGTATAATGGGGTATCATCCTCAAAATACTGTAGAACTTCCTGATGAGGATTTACCTTGGGCAACTGTATTATTACCAACAACTGCTGGATCTGGTAAAGGCAATAAAGCAACAACTATATCAATATCACCTGGTGATAATGTTATGGGATTTTTTGCAGATGGTGATGATGCACAACAACCTATTATAACTGGTGTTTTTGGTAATACTTTATATTCTCCAAATGGTGAATATGAAAAACCATTTCAACCATTTACTGGATATACAAGTAAGATAAAAAATGATGGATCTATTGTAATAGCAGATGAGACTAATGAGGAGAATAGTTTATCACAAAAATCTCCAAGACATGTATCTACTGATATAGCAAATAAAATTAATACTGAAACTGAGAGAGTTGCTTCAGTTGCTGAAGGTAAAACTGTAGTATTTGGTAGTTCTTCACCAACTTCTAAAATAAGTAAGATAACAAGTGAAGTTGAAGGACTTGTTAGTGATATTAAAGCAATAAGAAATCCTCTTGGTGAAATTTCTGATAAGATTCCTCTTAGTAAAGAAGTTGGATCAATAAAAGGTCTGATTGATTCAAAAATTGATGGGGTATCTAGTAAAATAACTGGATTATCAAATGGGTTAATTGGAGATATGACAGGGGCTCTTTATAAAGATGGAATGGCTCCAGCATTAAATGGTGGGTTAAAGACTTTATATAATGGTGTTTTTGCAACAACTTTTGCAGCAACTAAGAGTAGAGCTAGAGCAAAACAAGCAGGAGCAGCAGCACAAGCAGCGATGTTATTACCAGTTCAAGCAATTCAGCAATTTTTACCTTGTGCAGTACAGAATGTTGCTAATTCAATTGGAGATTCAATTAAATCATTATTGAAGGGTTTAATTGATAATGTAACAAATTTTGTTTCATGTATTGGGGAACAATTTATTGGTGGAATTATGAATAAAATTATTGGAGGATTAACTAATGTATTGGGACCACTTATGGGAGGAGTTTCTAATATTTTAGGTGGTTTTAGTTTAGGTGGATTTCTTAGATCAAAGGCAGCAGGATTAATTGCTATTGAGAAAGCATTAAAATGTCGTCCAACTTTTAATTATGATGCTTCAAGTAATGAATGGGTAATTGGAAAAGGTCCAAAGAGTGCTGTTGGTGTTAGTGTAGATGCTATTATGGAAGCTGCAAATGCTGCCGATGCACTTACTAAAGGTTTAGTTGATAAGATTCAAGATCTTAGTATTGCAGGTGGTTCATTAGGAATGTTTGATTTTTTAAATCCAAGTGTATCTTCTCCAGGTTTTAGTAGTGGTCTTGGTAAATGTTATGCTGGACCACCATTAAGTTGTGCAGGAATAAAGGTTAATATTTTTGGTACTAATGGAAAAGGTGGTATAGGAAAAGCAATTGTTGGTGCTATTGTTGGTCAAGGTAATCTTGCTACTGGTAGTATTATTGGTGTAGATTTAGTAAGTGGTGGATCTGGTTATAATGCTGCACCATTTATAGAAATAACTGATGAATGTAGTAATGGATATGGTGCTATAGCAAAGGCAGTTGTTGATTTTGATGAGGATTCTCCTACTTATCAACAAATAACTGACATTTATATTGTTTCTGAAGGTGAAAACTATCCTGTTCCTGAAACTGAAACTGAAACTGGTGAAGATATTGATTATGTTCCTGGTCCTGTTGTTATTCTTGATCCTGGTGTAAAATATGATCCTGATGATAAAGTTACTGATAATGATGGAAATGAATATACAACTTATATTGATGATAATGGTAGGATAATAAATGTAATTCCACCAGATTCATCAATAGCGAGTATGAAACAAGTTTTAAATCTTCCAGAACTTATTATTTCTACTAAAACTGGTAGAGGTGCTGTATTAAAACCAACTCTCAGGAGAAGAGATACTTATCAGGGTGAAATAAAGCAAGTTATTGATTGTGTGAGCTAAGATAAATACTTAATACTAAGATATTGTAATATGGCAGAAAGACCAGATCAAAATTGGCAAAACCGAGAGTATGTTAATTTCGGACCTGGATTTAGGATTGATACTGGAAATCCTCAGATGGGTTTGAATGGAACTACAGTCTATGACCTTTTTGGTTCTGGTGCTGATAATAATACTAGTTCTCTTGGAATGACTAATGGTGGATTGTATCACATATACAATGATCAGTGTATTGATATTGTTGGTGGTGCTAAAGCAAAAGATGGTGAATGTTGTATTAATATTATTGGTAAGAATGGGGATGTTACCATAACTGCAATGGCAAATGGTCAAGTTAAAATAACAGGTAAAAATATTACAATTGATGCTGATGAAGATATTAAAATAGATGCTGGAAAAAAGATGACTTTAAAAGCATCGAATGAAATTGAATTGGATACACCTGTTTTAAATACCACTGCCATGGCTGGTAATCTTGCTCCTCGTGATGTAACTTTTGGTGGATTGGTCTTTAGTGGTACTGAAGTTGGAACACCTGAGATTGCAAAATCATTTACTGGTGGTTCTTTTAAAAGTCCATTTAAAGATATGGCAAGTAGTATGGGAAAAATGGCAGCAAATTCTGGTATTAATGCTGCATCTATTGAGAGTGCTGCTTCCAGTCTTGAGGATAAACTTGGAGGACTTCTATAATGACTCAAGAAGAGAATTTTGGGGGACTGGATAATTTTAAGGTAGGTAATGTTGCCGAATTTTATAATGATGTCCATATTTATGGAAAATTATATGCTGATTTAGAAGGAACTGCTTCTGGAGGTACAGGATCAGGTGGTAATGGGACATTTATAAATCTTGACGTAGAAAAGAATATTACTATTGGTGGTGATTTAAGAGTTGAAAATCTTATTGATACTGATTATTTGACAGTAAGACACAGACTTCATGTAGGTGTTGGTGGTACTGTATTAACAGTTATATCAAAAGGTGAGATAGCTGATGGTGAATATGGTAATAGAGTAGGTATAGGTACTACCCAACCAGATACAAAATTCCAAGTAGGAGATAAATCTTTTGTTGTTACTGAAGGTGGTTCTACAGGTATAGGTACTACTCAACCTGATGGAATATTCCAAGTAGGTAATGAATGTTTAACTGTTACTGTTAACCCGTGTAGAGTCGGAATAGCAACTACAGTACCTGATGGAAGATTTCAAGTTGGATATAGAGAAAAATCGTTTATTGTTGCTTCTGATCCAGTAACTGGAGTATCTTCGGTAGGTATAGGAACTACTCAACCATATCAAAGATTTCAAGTTGGAAAATGGGATGACTCTTTTGTTGTTACTGATACTGGTATAGTTGGTATTGGAAGTACAAATCCTGGCAATATACCTGGATATAATGCTTCGCAAGAAGGTCCGATTAAACTTGATATTGAAGGATCTGTAAAGATTGATAAAAATATTATTGACTCTGCAGATTCTCCAGGTGCAAATGGATGGTATTTAAATCGAGATTCTAATGGAATTAGGTGGGTAAATGCATCTCCTGTAAATCTTGATGGAATATATGTACAGGATGAAAGTGTTTATTTACCTATTAATGGTACTTCTCAGTTATTCTCAACTATTAATTTTAGACAGGTTAATAGTCTTGGATTAGGAACTGATACCGTACTTCCTATTCCAGATCCAGAAAATCCAACACAAATTGCAAGAATACAAACTCAAGATTTGTGGGGTCATGTAGGATCTGCTAATGATGCACCAATCTATAGGATGACTAAGGTTGGTATTAAAAATGATAATCCAAGTACTGATTTAGATATTTCTGGTACAGTTCATGCAACAGGTGCTGTTGATTTTGACACTACATTGAATACTGATGGTGCTGTTACATTCAATTCTACATTAGATGTAGATGGTGCTACAACTCTTAATAATACATTAGATGTAGATGGAATAGCAACATTTAATGATCTTACAGATTCTACAAGTCCTACTGCTCCTGCTTCCGTTCAAATTGATGGTGGTGTTGGAATAGGAAAGAGATTATTTGTTGGTGGAGATACTAAAATTGAATCACCAACACAATCCACAACTAAAGACATTGGTGCTCTTGTAGTTGATGGTGGTGTTGGTATTGAGAAAGACGTTAATATTGGTGGTGATCTTCATATTCATGGTACTACACAATCTCCAACTAAGGATCTTGGTGCTTTAATAGTTGAAGGTGGTGTTGGAATTGAGAAGAACTTAAATGTTGGACAGAATACAAAACTTATTGGTACTTTAGAATTAGAAAGTTCTTTAATTGATTATAATAATTTAATACCAGATCCTAATGATGCGTCTAATCCAAGAAAAGATTGGAGATTAACTTCTATTGGTGTTGGTGTATCTTGGAGACCATCTGGTGTTGAAACTGAAAATATTATCTTTGTTACATTGGATGGTGATGATGATAATGAGGGACTATTAGAGGGTGATGCTTTAAGAACTATTGGTAAAGCAGCAGAAAAAGCACAACCAGGAGATACAATTAAAGTTCGTTCTGGTGTATATTATGAAGATAATCCAATTGGATTAAGAACAGATGTTACTGTAAAGGGAGAAGATATTAGACTTGTAACAATTATACCTAATAATCCAAATTGGGATGTATTTCATGTTAGAAGAGGATGTTTGATTGAAAATCTAAATTTCTCTGGTACATCAGTATCACAAGATAATACCGATTGTGCTGCAGTTGCTTTTCCTCCAACACAAGCATATATTACTTCTGGAGTCTCACCTGCGGCTGTAAGTGGTTTTCTTGATGTTGGTCCTGCAAATGAAGGTCCAAGTGGTAGATATAGAAGTCCTTATATTAGAAACTGTACTAATTTTATGAGTAAGAGTATTGGTATGAGGATCAATGGTCATCATGTTGATGCTGCATTTACTGGAACTAATAATCTTGGACAAGATTTAAAGAGTATGGTTTGTGACTCATTTACACAATATAATGAAGCAGGTATTGGTGTTTCTATTTCTAATAATGGATATGCTCAGTTGGTCTCTATCTTTACGATTGGAAATCAGATAGGTATTGGGTGTACATCTGGTGGGCAATGTGATTTAACAAACTCAAACTCTTCATTCGGTACTTTTGGATTAGTTTCTGATGGTACTAGTGTTGTTGAATTTGATGGTAATTTAAATGCTGATATAAATGGTGAATCTGATATAGTAGTTTTAAATCAAGTTAGAGATTTTAATAATCCAAGACAATATAGGACACCTTTTGATGGGCAAGGTGCTTATTTCCATTTAGATATGAATGATTATCCAGACAGTCCATCTACCGCATCAATTACTAAACCTTTACAATTTATAAGAGGTATTACTGTTGTTAACGGTGGTAATCCTGGTGATTATTCTGAATCTGCACCTCCTCTTGTTACTGCTACTCTTCCAGAAGGTCCAGAATCAATTTTTGCTGAATTTTCTCCTAATGTAAGTGCTGCTGGAACTATTACTTCTGTTGATATTATTGCTAGTGGTAGGAATTTCTTACCTACTCAGAATGTGGTTTTAAATATTTCTGGTGGTGGTACTGCACAATTAACAGCAGATATGGATCCAATTTTATATACTATTGATGAATCAACCAAAGTTTCTTCAGTTACTGGATTATCTACAGTAACCTTTAATGAGTTTATACCTTATAAAGTTAAGGCTACAAGTAAGATGGAATTTGTAAGATTGAGTAGAATTATAACCAGTTCACATTCCTTTGAATATATTGGTGCAGGTACGGATATAAATATTGCGAACCCCTTCCAAGGTGGAAAACCAATACCTGAGAATGAAGTTGTTGCTATAAACGGTGGACAATGCCCATTCACAAGTACCGATCAGAAAGGTAATTTTAGAATTGGTGATGGTCTAACTATTGACCAGACAACTTCTACTATTAGAGGAAGAGACTTTAATAGAGCAATACAAGCACAAATGACCCCGTTAATTTTAGCGTTGAGATAAGATGGCAATAGCACCCGTAAATAAGTTTATTAATATTGCTGTTCCAGTTTCTCCTGGATTGCAAAAAATATATGAGGTTCCAACTGGTAGCACATCTTTGTTGTTATATGCTCAAGTTGCAAATGTTGGTGTTGGTATAACTTATCCAAAAGTTACATTTTTTCAAAGAAGAGAATCAAGAAGTACTGGTAATACAAGAGATGTAAGAATTATACAAGATGCTGAAATACCACCTAATGATGCTTTAATTTTAGTAGATGGTAGAATAGTTTTAGAAAAAACTCCTATAGTTCTTGATAGAGTTTATATTAAAGGTAATCAACAGAATGTTGGCATAGTTACTGGTGTTGATTATGATGAACCAACAGGTATTGCTACTGTAATGTGCAAAGCAAATCATGGATTTAGTGCTGGACATGAAGTTACTTTAGGTGGATTGTATTTTACTTGTTCATCATATTCTGGAATTACAACTAATGTTTTCCCAGATCCTCAACAATCTTATATTGTTGATAATATAGTTGATAATGTTGGTATATCAAGAACATTTTCAATGACTGTTGGAGGAGCAAGTGGTAATCCTCATACTTATAATTCTGCTTTACATAAGTTCTCAAGAGCAAATTTTGAAGCAGTTGAAGTTATAAGTGGTGGTTCTTCTGGATCTAAATTTAATATTACTCATGCATTGTATAATGGAGACAATGTTGCAAAAACTATGGATGGTATTACTTTAGCACCTGGAGAATTGGTATTAACTATAGGTGCTAATAGTTTATCTAATGGTGATAAAATTAAGATAGTGGATAATTCGGTATTTTTTAGATGCTCTATGGATGATTATTATACTGAACATTCTTATCCACGAGATACTGATCCAGCAGGATCATCATCAACATCTACTAATGAATTAACAATTGCTGTTGTTGCTTCTAATAGTAGCATAAGAGTTAATGTTGGCCAGAGTCGTGCTGGTGGATTTGTTGCTCCTTTGGAGATGGAATTAACTGCGAGTGTCTTAGAAAATAGTAATGTCTAAGAAATATATCAGTGGTAGGGCTAAAAGAACCCCTCAAGATCAATTAAAAGATGATAGGTATAAGTATCTCGGTTTAGAACAAGCAGAACCAAACCTTGCCGATCCTATAACTAGCCCTCCTGTTCCTTCTGGACAGCAGTATCAGTTGGTTTCTGTTCCTGGTTTTGAGGGTAAAAGGTATTGGGTTCCTGTTGGTGGTGGAGTAATTCCAGGTGCTATTAGTGTATATGATGAAGGTGTTCTTGTTAGTGCTGCAAGTAGTATAACCCAACTTAATTTTGTTGGTGCAGCAGTAACGGCTCAAGTAGATGTTCAGCATCCTTCTGGTCATCCAGGTATTGCTGCAACTGTAACGGTTATTCCTGTTACTATAGGAGAAGATCCTCCATTAGATCCAAATCATGGTGAATTGTGGTGGGAAAATGATCATGGTGATTTGTGTATTTACTATGATGATGGTGATAGTAGTCAATGGGTAACAGTAATTGCTGGTGGTGGAGTTGGTCCTCCAGGTCCTCCTGGTTCTCCTGGACCAGGTGGTGGTCCTCCTGGACCTCCTGGACCTCCAGGTTCTGGTGGTGGTGATGGAAGTCCAGGTGAAGATGGTCCTCCTGGTCCTCCTGGTCCTGCTGGTGGTCCTCCTGGACCTCCTGGACCTCCAGGTTCTGGTGGTGGTGATGGTAATCCTGGTCCTCCTGGTCCTCCTGGACCTGGTGGTGGAACCATTGATAGTGTAAAGCAATACAGAACTCCTGGTGTAGAGAGGAGTTGTGAAAGTCCAGTATTTGTAGTTAATAATGATACTATTGGTATTGGATCTACAAGTAATGCTTACGGAAATAGATTTTCTCAAGAGGAAGATCCAACAACTGCTCCTGGTGGTAGTTGGACTGTTTGTGATGGTGATTTATGGTATGATACTTCAGCAACTTCAGGATCTGCTTCTGGTAGCGGTATTTCTTTAAATATAAATCTTCAAGATATTTTATCATTATCTAATGATGGAGAACTTAGTGCTGATGATGCAAATGCGGATAATATAGTTTTTTGGGATGATTCTGAATCGAAATTAACATATTTAACTCTTGGTACAAATTTATCAATCACTGGTAATACAATTAATGCTTCTGGTGGTGGAGGTGGTGGTTCAACAACATTTCTTGGACTTACTGATACACCAAATTCATTTACTGCTAATAAGTGGTTAAAGGTTAATTCTAATGGAGATGCTCTTGAATGGACAGATGCTCCTACTGGTGCTACTGTAACTACTGATGATACTCCTCCAAGTAATCCTTCTGACGGTGATCTTTGGTGGGATTCTGTCAATGGCATTTTAAATGTATATTATGAAGATGCCGATAGTTCTCAGTGGGTTAATGCCAGTGGTAGAGGTACAGGTGGTAGTGGAGGTAGTGGTCTTAGTGTAGTTACTGATGATGTTCCTCCAAGTAACCCTTCTGACGGTGATCTTTGGTGGGATTCTGTCAATGGAGAGTTAAAGGTATATTATGAAGACGTTGATAGTTCTCAGTGGGTTGATGCCAGTGGTGGAGGTAGTGGTGGAGGTCCACCAGGTCCTCCTGGTGCTGATTCAACTGTAGAAGGTCCACCAGGTCCACCAGGTCCTGCTTCAACTACTCCTGGTCCACCAGGTCCTGCTTCAACTGTAGAAGGTCCACCAGGTCCTCCTGGTGCTGATTCAACTGTAGAAGGTCCACCAGGTCCTCCTGGTTCTGATTCAACTGTAGAAGGTCCACCAGGTCCTCCTGGTGCTGATTCAACTGTAGAAGGTCCACCAGGTCCACCAGGAGGTGGAGCATTAGTAACTACTGATGATGTTCCTCCAAGTAATCCTACTGATGGTGATCTTTGGTGGAATTCTGTTGATGGTATTTTAAATGTATATTATGAAGATGCTGATAGTTCTCAGTGGGTTAATGCTTCTGGTAGAGGTACAGGAAGTAATAAATCTTCTGGGACATTTCAAACTGGTGATTGGCATATTCCCCTCTAAATAGTAAACAGGAATTAGAATATTATGGCAGCAACAGTTTTAACAGGTAACAAATCAGGAAATCAATCATTTACCTATACTAATAATACAGGTGGTAATGTTAGGTTTATAACCGAATATTTTAATGCAGGTGTTAGTGCATCAAACAATTATGTGGGGACATTTGGTTTTGGTAATGGTACAACAAGTGGAAGTAATTGGGTACAATGGGATCTCTTTGATGGATATTATGCTGGTAAACATATTACACCAACATCAACAGTAGGTAATCCTTTTCCATGTGAAATTATGTTAGCTGATGGTGATAGAGTAACTTGGGTTATTCAAAATGTAACATTTGGTAGAAAACCCTCATATAATTTTTTAGTTATACCAGAAAATGCATAACAAAATAAATACTTTCACATTAAGAGGTTCAAAATAAGTGGCAATAAATTTTCCAAATAGTCCAAGTACTAACGCAAGTCATACCGAAAATGGTTTGACTTGGATTTATGATGGAACTACTTGGAATTTACAAACAACTATAC
>Ga0163180_10000703_pt1 | contig 19361 bp, 22 predicted proteins | sample AtlANTMetagenome_2_FD_109647 | JGI IMG/M metagenome (GOLD analysis project Ga0163180, IMG submission 109647) | Marine eukaryotic phytoplankton communities from the Atlantic Ocean - Atlantic ANT 4 Metagenome | ecosystem: Environmental > Aquatic > Marine > Oceanic | place: North Atlantic Ocean...
CCAATGGTTAGATGCCGGAGGAAAGGTTGGAGAAAATGTAGGTGTAGGAGGCGTGGATGTGAAACAAGCAGGAGAGCGTATAGATTATACTCCAATGGCTGTTACTGATGTAAAAGAATTTTTAGATTTAGGAGATTCGTTAGCTTACAATAGCACCGGTTCAATCATAGAGTCTTTTGATAAAATGTTAGTGAATGAAGCGTTCTGGCCAGAATCAATGAAGGGTATTGATAAGTCGGTAAAAGAAGAGGGTGGTAATATTGTCTTTACTATTGGTAATGAGACTATTAGCTTCCCTAACAAGCGAGGTACTACTACTCAAGAAATTGTAGACGGGGTACAAGGCTTAATGAAACAAGTTGTAGGTGATGTTAATCAAGGAGGGGGTAGTGATAAGACTGGAGGAAAATATAATAAATAATACTAATGAACGAAGAAGCAATTAAAGACGGTTACAATTACTTTGTACAAACAGGGTATAATGGAACTATAGAGGATTATCAGTTATTATTAAAACAAAATAATGAGGCTTTTAACGACACCTATGAATATTTTGTTAAGACAGGGTACAACGGCACTGTTGAGGACTTTCAGTCTTTAGTGGGAGTTAGTGTTACTGACACTGAAAAAAAAAATTCAAAATCTTCACAGGAAGTGGAGGAAATGTTGGCTTCAGGTATACCACAGGTTCAGGACATCGATGGTATTTCGGACTCTTCAGAGTCAAAGATAAATCAAGATAATACCGCACAGCCAGACCCTAATCAAAACGAACAAGACGTAAATCAAGATAACACTGCTCAACCAGAAGTTAATGTGGATGAGCAAGAGGTTGATCAATCACAAGGGAATCAACAAAAAGTAGATCAAGAAATATTAGATAGATTTGCAGCAATAGAGGAGGTAGAACAAGAGTTTTGGATAAAAAGAGCTAAAGGGAACAAAGAACAGGCGGCATTAGATTTTTCTACAACAAAAATGGGAGACCTTAATGAGGCGGAGTTAAATGAGTTTATGAATTTAGGGGGTATGGACGCTGTTCCTACTGAAGACGATAACTATGAGTCGATAGAAATAATACAACCTCAACAAATTGTACAGAGATCAGAAAAGTTTGGAGGAGGAAAAGCGTTATTAAACACAATTAAAAACATATTCAAAGGTCAAGACTCTTCGGGAGATAGAGCTTATAATAGAAAGTATTACGCAGAAACCGCAGACGGAGAAAGGGTTGATCCAGAATTAAAAAGCTATATCGAAAGTGACGATCAGTTTACTCAGTCCCTGCAACACATTTCTCCGGGGGCTATAGCAGACCCAGAGTCTTCTACCATACCTTTAATGGAATATCATTTTACACAACACGGGTATCATTTTGAGCCTGCTGATGCAATGGGAGACGGAATGAATGTGTATGGTTATAAAAAAGAAGGAGATAAATGGTTTAAAGTAAGGCATTATGTAAACCTGGATAGATTGTGGTCAAAAAAATCAACCGCTAAAGATCTTAGAGACTTCTTAGAAGAAAACAGAGAAGATACTCGTACTTATGTAGAGGCCACGAAAGGAGATTTAGAAAAGCAAACTGTATTTCATGATCAAGACCAGGTGGATAGAACCACTAAAAAAATGAACGAAAGAGAAAACGCTCTTCGTGATAACATAAAGGGTTATTTAAAAAAGGTTCGAGATTACAATACCATTAAAGACTTGCCTGTAGACGAGGTGATTTATATAGAAGGTGAGAACGGGGAAAAAATAGCCACTACTCCCGGTACTTTATTGCAAGAATTAAACTTTGAACAAAAAAAATTACAAAGAGAGCGAGAGAATTTAATTGATATTGGAACTGAGTTAGATAGAGATATGGGTCTATGGTATATGCTTAAAGGTCAACAAGGAAGTAAGTCTGGAAGTTTTCTTCAGAACATGGTGGCCGGAGGAGCCTCTGATATTGGATCGTTTGGAATGGATTTCGTAATAGATGCGGGGGTAGAAATTAATCAACTGCTTGACGAGGACATGTCGGATGAAGATGCGGATAAGCTTAAAAAACAAATTAAGTTTGGTCAAGATGGTGAAAGACAAAAAATGTCTCCTTTTTCAAAGTATGCTAACAGAACCACCCAACGAATGGAGTCTGAGAAAGGTATGGTTGGAAGTACTGAGGCGGCTTTTGATCAGGCTCTTGGTATGGAAAACAGAGAGCGTATCAGACAAAAAATGGAGCGTGAAAATATATTTGTAGAAGACAATCCTTTTTCAAATGAAGATTTGGAAGGGGGAGATAAAGGCTGGTGGGAATGGGTAGGTAATTTAGGGATGTATGGGGCTGCAAGAAGTATTCCCGCTATGGTGGGTCCTAATAAGATTAAACTTTTAAACATGGGAGGTCAAGCTTATACTTATCTAAATAAAGAGATGGCGGGTAATGAATTTTTTGATGATATATCTGAAGGAGAAAAGAAGCTTTTCGCTATACCTTTAGCTGTGGTGATAGGGGTATTGGAAAATTTAGGGTTTAGAAACATGAAACAAATGAATAGTATCAGTTCTAAAGTTCTAATGAATGTATTAGGAAAGGGTGGTAAAGATGTAACCGGAAGAACATTTAAGCAACTGGTTAAAGCTGAAGTTAATAATATGTTTGCTCAAGGTGTAATTAGAGTAGGAAACGCTGGTATTGCTGAATTTGAAACAGGATTTATGCAAGAGCTTGCGGATATAAGTTTTAAAAAACTATATAATACTGTCAGAGACAGTGATGCTTTTCAGACTCCTCAAACTACTGAAGAGTTTTTTGGACAACTATTAGTTGGAGCTACCTCAGAAATGATTGGTGGTTTTGTAATAGGAACTCCAGGAGCTATAGTGTACGCTGCAAAAGATGGGGACTTTACTCAAGTAAGCGATGATACTTTTAAAGTTTTTGAAGAGGTTCATAATGAAAAACCTGTTAGAGATTCTTTTGTATCTAAAATAAAACAGAAAATATTAGACGGAACAATGACTAAGTCAGAAGGAGAGAGGCAGATTAATATTTACGATCAAGTGGTGGGTATTATGAATCAAATTCCTACAGACCTACCTTCAAGCTCCAAGAAAAAACTTTTAGGAAACCTATTAAGACAGCAGGAGTTAAATGATTATATTGATAAGTATAATAAACAGTTAACTAAAAAACAACAAAATGAATTAAACTTTTTAAAAGGACAGGTAGATGTTATTATTAAAGAAGGAGATCAAATTAATCAGGGGGTTAAAAAGGTTAAAGAAGAAACAGAAGGAGTAGAGGTAACTGATAAGGAAGCTCGAGAGTCTTTAGAGCAAGACAATGAGTTAAATGCTGAAATGGAAAAAAGAGGTATGCCTAATTCAGGACAAAAACTTATTACTCAAGAGGCTATAAATGAACGAAAAGAAAAGTTAAGACAAGAAAAATTAAATAACCAAAAAAATAAAAAAGATGCCATTCAAGAGTCAAGCACAACGCAGGTGGATGTACAAGTACAAACCCAAGATGGCGGCCAAGTGGGAGAGGGAGACTTCTCCGGGGAGACTACCACAGAAAGCCAAGTCGAAAGTGAAACAGATACTGGGACGCAGAAAAAGACGGAAGTAGGAGACCAGTCTATTGAGCAAGAAGTAGGGGATTTAACTGCCGCTATGGGAGGCCCAATAGATAATCAAACTGAAGGGACTCCGGAAACAACAACCCAAACAACCTCGTCTGTAAAGGTGGACAGCGAGACCAATAATGTTACCGTACAAAAAAGTGACGGCACAAGTGTGTCTTTACCCGGTGTAAGCGTAAGTGATAATGTAACTGTTACTGAGACCGCAGGAGACCCTACTTTTGTAAGGATACAAAAAGCATTATTAGACCAAGCTAAGAAGGCAGGGAAGGCAATTAAAAAGTTATTACCTAATGTAAATATAGTAATACACGCTACCGAAGACGCTTATAACCAAGCTGTCAGTCAAGACAGTAAGGGAACAAAAGGAACTTTTTCTCCGGCTACTAACACTATACATATAAACGCTCCTAAAGCAGAAAAAACCACAATACCTCACGAAATATTTCACGCTATTTTATTTAATAAATTAGGAATAGATAAAAACATTCAAGAGGTTACTAAGCGAATGTTAAATGCAGTTATTAAAGCAGTTAAAGATCCAAAGATAAAAAAGGATTTACAAGACTTTGCTAACGGTTACGCTGTTGAAGACCAAAATGAAGAGCAGGTTGCGGAGCTCTTTGGTTTATTAGCGGCTAATTATGCTAAATTAAATAAGCCTTCTAAAAATATTATACAAAGATGGTTGCAAGTAATTGCAAATAAACTCGGTATACCAGCTTCTATAACCAGCGACTTTACTAAAACAGATAAGGATATAGTAGACTTCTTTAATATATTAGCCGGCAAGGTTCAAACTGGAGAAGAAATAGAGGAGTCTGATGTTGAGGTAATAACAAAAAAACCTAAAAAAGAAACAGGCAGTGATTCTCGTATTAAAGAGATTGATAAACGAATTGCTGAAATTAACACCTGGTTGAGCGAAAATGTTTTAGACGAAAATAATAATCAGATAAAGGAAAATATAGGTAAAATGGTAGAGCTGACTACTGAAAGAGCTAAATTATTATTAGAAAAACAACGACTGGAGGCAGGGACAGAAACAACTAAAAAGACAGAAAAGAAGCCTAAAAAAGAGATGACCAAAGAAGAGGAGGCTGAAATAGCTGACGAACTTTATGTAGACTCTAAGATTAAAGAAGAAGAGCAAAAAGAGAAAGAAAGAGAAGATGCCATGGAAGAGCGGCAAAAAGAGTATGAGCAGATGATGAGAGAAGAGTCTGGACTTCAAGATCCGAATATTGGTTATGTAATGCAGATGATACATAATTATTTTCAGGGTATTACTAAAGAAGATTTTGATCAATTTGGAGACCGTAATTTAAGAAAAGGAAATCCAGCCTTAAACTTTTTATTAAGAAAAAACGCTTCACCTTTAGACGATCAAGCTATGGAGTTAAGCAGTATAGCTGGTATGGAAATTACTGAACAGGATTTTATTGACTACATGTTAGACAAAAGTAACAACCCAGGAAAATACGCTAAGTCAAAAGAAAAGAATCAACAAAATCAAAAGAACAAAAAAGCAGGTTTAGATAAGTTGATTCGTATGTATAACATGAACCCTAAAGGTTTTATAGGTACTAATATTTATTCTTTACAAGACTTAGAAAACTGGGCGGGATCTTTAGGCTTTGGTATTGGTAGAGCAAGAGTTAGAGATAAGAGTGCTTACGATTATGGAAGGTTAACAGGTTATTATTTAACTAAAAATGGAAGATTTTTTAATCCACGAGCTAAAGAAAAAAATCAAAAAAATATAGAAGAGAAAAATCAAAAAGTATTTAACAAAGAGGATAACCCTATTGATATTATTAACGATGCTCGTAATCAAAACTTTACAGACCCAGCTATTTATGATTACTTAACTCGAGTTAGAAAGTTTCCTAAAAGAGAAATTAAAGAGTTAATGAAAGTGTATGACGAGACGCTTCAAACTGTACCTCCTTCTGTAGGGGCGGTTAAAGGTGGTATGCTGAATGGTTTAAAATTATACAACAGAGTATTTAAGAAATACATTCAACTTCAAAAAGCTAACGTTAAGAATAAATCTAAAAAAAGTCAGCAAGAAATTATGGACTTGACAATGGATTATTTAAAATCTCAACCCGAGTTTAAAGCGTTAAAAGACAAGGGGTCTAATATTCTTTCTACGAAACAAAGAGTTATAGAGATAGATATGGTTAAAGCTTTAGCTGGACCAACAAGTCCTGATTTAGCTCAGTCAATAAAAAAATCAATATTAATTCTTAATTCTAAAAAATTAGGGGTAAGAGAAATAAAAGAAATACAAAGAGAATTAAGAAACTTTTTAAGAAAGGTTTTACCTAAAGATCTTTACACTAAAAAGAATGTAACTGATTTATTGAAAGAAATAAATGAAGCCACTCCAGATAATATAGAAAATATTAAAAATAAAATAGTAGAGTTTGCTGCTGAAAAAAACAACATTAGACTTGCTGACGAGGTAGAAAAATTACTAAACCCTAAAGATAGAGTAAAAATTAACAATATATTGAAGGGTGTTGGTATAGATGACGCTACTCGTAAAAGATTAGCTGGTATTAGAAAGCTACTTAACCCTAAATCAAAAGACGGAAACCTTAAAACTGATGTAGGGGTAAGGGATTACTTAGCTAAATTAGAAGAAAGGTATAACGAAATTAATAAGAAGGCTAAAAAGACAGATCAAGATTTTAAAGATATGACTGATCTTCAAATGGCAATGAATTTAATAAACGCTCAAGAGTTGATGAGTGATAAAGATATTGCTAAGGTAGCTACGTTAAGTCAGTTAAAAGATGAGTTAACTCAAATTATCTTAACAGGAAGAACTAAATTTAAGGAAGAGTTAAGAGCTTCTCATTTAGAGTATGTAAGACAGTTTAAAGAAGTATGGCAAGACATTACGGGTAAAAAAGATTTTTTTGAAAAAGAAGCTAAAAAACAACTTAAAGAAGAAGGTTTTGATAATCCTACACAAGAACAGTTAGATGATAAAATAGCAGATGTTATTGAGCAGGTTCGTAAAAAACTTCCAGAGGAAAAGAATTTAGCTGAATCTAAGAAAAAACAAAATGTATTTAAAAGAGGGTTAAATCTTTATAAAGATGTGTTTAAGATGCTTGGAAACCTAATGAATAAGCATTCTGATTTGTTTTTATTAATGGATAAAATATCTAAAATACCAGCAAAATTATTTGAAGGAGTTACTCAAACTGAAATAACTCAAAAAGTAGATGACGCTACTCGAGAGTTCAAAAAAGGTATGTTGGTTTTTGACGCTCTTCTTATTGATAAGTATAAAGAGTTGTTTGGAAAAAGATACAAAAAAGTAGTAGCTTCTTTTACTAATAAAATTGCTAATGTTTCTTATAGAGACAAAAGTAGAATTGATAAAGCTCAAGCCGAGTATGATGCCAACCCTACTAAAGAGAACCAACAAAAACTTGAAAACGAAATAGGAAGATTAGGAATAGATTTAAGCCCTAATCAAATGTATTACTTATATAATCAATATAAAGACCCTTTAAACCATCCTGGATTTGAAGCTCAATTTGGAGAAAATTATCAAGACGTAATGAAAGATATAGAAGCCAGATTAGAGAAAGATTATTCGCAGTTAAAAAAGTTTGCAGACTGGCAAGTAGACGTTTTGTTTCCTTTAATGTATCAAAAATATAATAAAGCCTATAAGGACCTATACAGAATTGACATGCCGTATAATGTAAACTATGCAGGTATGGTATATAGAGAAGGTATTGAGCCAGAAGGTGTAGACTTACTATCTGGAAAACCTCAGTATCATAATGTGGTTTCAGCGAACTCTACTAAGTTAAGAGTAAATAGTAAAAAAGCTATTAAACCTGTAGACGGTACAGATGCTTTATATACCTATGCTCGAGACATGGAATATTTTAGTGCGTATGGTAGGGTGGTTAATGATATGCAAAAGTTATTTAGTAATGAAATAATAAAACAAACTATTGATAATATTTACGCTGGAAATGTTAATGAGATGATTTCGGTTGCTATTGAAAAGTTAGCCAACAAAGGAAACTTTAAAGATAACCTTCAGTTTGACACAGCGGTAAATATAATGCAAGACTTGTTTATACTTTCTCGTTTAGGTATTAATCCTGTGGTTACTTTAAAACAGTTAACGTCTTTTATTACTTATGCTAATGATATTGGTTTTACTAATTGGATGAAGAACGCAGCAGCCTCTCGTTTGCTTAGCGGAAAATCTGTAACAGAGGTATGGAAAGAGATAGCTGCCAACTCAGTGTACCTACAGGATAGGGACGCTAAAAGCATTACTAAGGCTTTAGAGATGTATACGGATAAAAAGTTAAACGAGGGAGATCCTATCCGTAATGTGACAGGATTACGAGCGGACCAAAGACAAACCTTGATGGATATTTTAATGTATACTACAAGGATTGGGGATAGAGGAGCTATTTATTTAGGAGGGGTTCCTAACTATGTGTACTACAAAGAGCAAGCCTTAAAGGCAGGTAAAACTGAACAAGAAGCTATAGATATAGCAATTAAAAAGTTTGAAAGAGATACTAAACGAACTCAGCAGTCTACCGATCTACAAGATAGAGACTATTATCAAACTCGTAATTTTTATATGAGAGCTATTAATATGTTCTTAACAACCCCTAAGCAATATTTAAGAAAAGAAGTTTACGCTATGAGAAACTTCTATCGTCTTTTAGCTTCAGGAGGTAAAGAAGGGAAGGGGACTAAAGCTCAAAACTTTAGAACATTTGTTACTTATCACGTTGTAATGCCTATGTTCTTCCAGTATGTAGCCAATGGCTTCCCTGGATTATTAGCTGACTGGGATGAAGAAGATGAAAGCGATTTAATGAGAGCTGCTATTTTAGGAAATGTAAACGCTTTGGTTATATGGGGAGAGATAGCTGTAAACACAGCTAATATAATTCAAGGAAAGCCAGAATCTTTTATTGGATTTAAAAACCTTCCTTTACTACAGCAATTTGAAATATTCTTTAAGAACCTATATAGATATAGAACGTATAAAACTCCGGAGAAAAAAGAAGAGGCTGGATTTAAAGCCCTAAGAAGTTTAGGAGAATTTACAGGTTTACCTATAAATAACGTTAACAAAATATTTCAAAACCTGAAAGCTTTAGAGGAAGGAGAAGAGGATCCGGGTAAAGTGTTGATGAGATTATTTAACTACAGTGAGTATCAAATTAAAAGTGAAGCTGAAAGGTCTAATAAAAGAAAAAAAGAAAGAAAGAAAAGCACTAAAAGCGGAAACCCAATGATGCAAGATAATCCAATGATGCAGGATAATCCAATGATGAGAGAGAAATCTAAAGAAAGAGAAAACCCTATGAAAAGGGAAAACCCTATGATGAAAAAATAAACATGAAAGAATTTAATGAAGACCTTTGTATGAGGCACAGTTATAAGTTATTATTAGGTAAAAAAACTTTAGACGAATTACTACAAGAGACAGCTCGTCTTTATGTAATGTTTAATCCGCAACGACAACACGTTCCTATGGAGGATGACGTTTATGATGTTCTTATAGATTATTTTACTCATACCGAAGAGTATGAAAAATGTGCGGAGCTTGTTAAAGCTAAGAAGTCTCTTTAATCTCTTGATCTATTAACTCCAGTAATTGGGAAGGAGTGTAGATAGGGAGTTTATCGTTATAGTTCTGATAAATTTGAGTAAAGTTTTTGTTCTCCCTATCCCACGTCCATAATGTATTAGACTTAGATTTAATGTTCTGCTTAAGAACCCACTTAATAGTTTTATATTTCATGTTCAAAATTTATATGATCTTTATGGTCTCTGTTTCTATTATATTGATCCACTAAAAAATTTTTATTATAGTTCTTTCTTTCGGCATCTAACTTGTAATACAGAAAGGCTTGAAACCCATTTACATGAGAGTCGGTTGGAAAAAAATATTTCCACCCTTTTGACACCCCTTTAGCTATATAATAACAAAACGCTACTCCTATTTTTCCCGTACTCTTTTTAAAATTAATAACAGCAGTATGGTCAGAGGTTGGTATAACCTCTTCTACTTTAAAAGATTCATTATTCTTATTCCCCTCTCTGTCGGTATAAGAAAATCTCTTAGCTATTTCTTTGCTAAACTTATTTAATTCTTTGGCTATCTCTTTTTTCATTTTGTTTTCTTCTTTGTGCTGTAGCAATTCTATGGCAATTAGAACACCTAACTTCACATTTATCCATTTCCTCCATAATAGACTCTCTACTGTAAGAGGTTCGAGACATATCTGAAATATTCATTACTTTTTTTCCTACCACATGATCGAAGTCTAAGACTAAAGGATTGTCTTCTCCGCAATCCACACAACAACTTCGGCTTTTTACCCATTTTACAAAGTGTCTGTTTTTCTTTTTTTGACTCTTATTTCTTGCTCGAGTCCGAGCTTTAATTTTTTCTTTATTTTTTTCATAATGACGCTTACTGGCTTTCGCCTGGTCTTTTTTATTCTTGTAAGCCATTGTTAAATCGGGAAGGCCAGATAACTACTATGTCTGGCTCTGTATTAAACTTCATCGGATAAGGATTGGTTAACGTCTACTAACTCTTTTATGAGGTCTTGAATTTTCTTTTTTGCTTCCTCGTGGTCTCTTTCCATTAAGTCTTCGTAAAGCTCAGTGCCGAAGTCGTGGATCCTGTCACAAATATATGTGATGTGAGTTATAGATCTTGTGTCTTCAGGCGCTATACGAGGCATTAGTTTCTCATAAAATAAAGTTACTTCCCATTTTTAACTATGTTCTCCAACTCTTTTAACTGTTCTTGAACATTATTTAATGACAAATTTAACATTTTATTTTGTTCATGCAACAATTTTAATTCTTTTTTTAATTGAAGGGGCTTTATATCCTCATACTCCCCCGACTCCCCTTCCCATAAAACAAGGATTGCTTGATAGTCTCTTTCTAATTCTACATCCCATTTTCTCATAAACGGAAATTCTTTTACTGCGTGTAATATGGTAGCGTGATTTTTTTTAAAGGATAGTCCGATGTTGGTGTAGGACATTAAACACTTCTCTCTCATTAAAGTATAAGCCATGGCACGGGCCTTTATATAAGTGTAGGTTCGAGTCTTTGATTCAATATCAATTTCGTAATGAGAGTTTATTAGGTTTTTTATTGCCTTTATTTTTTCCTGTAACATTTAATTGTTTATTTAAGTTAAGTAAGTCTAAATATTCATCCATTGAAACTAATTGAATATCTGATAAAATAATAATTTCTTCTTGCTCTTTGATTTTTAAAACCTCTAACGCAAAGGTTATAGGATCTCCATCGTCATCTATAACCACCCCTCCTATTACTGTAGAGGTGAGTTTACTGGCAGGAATATTGCCTACATTTTTCTCTATAAACTTAGCTATCTTGATGCCGGTTCGGATGTCCAGCTGCTGAAGAGTTTCAACAAACTCTTCTGCAATATCATACCCCGCCTCCTTTATAAACCTCGGTTTTGCATCCATGTTTGTTTAATTCTTTTAATCTATATTCTTGTAATTTACTTAATTTTCCATTAGGTTTTTTAACCTCCGAAAACAAAACAGGACAATCAGGAGGGATAGCAAGGAGGTCGGGTATACCATTCTTATTAGTCTTGATTAGCTTAAGAACGTAGTATCCGTCCGCCTCCAATTGCTTAATCCTTTTGCTTTGTATTTGTTGTTCGGTCATATTTATAGTCTAAATAAAATCCTATAGCCACTATTATATTCATTCCTATTGATGACAATATTTCTATTACATCGTGAAAATTATGAATTGACAAATGAATATGTCCGACTACCCAAAAAGGTATAGCTAAGTTCTGACTAATCCAAATTAGTGTGAAAATAATAAACCTTTTCATTATTACAAAGTTAACAAATCTCGCTTAAAATGTGTAAGCGTATAATCTTTCTTCTTAACTACCGCCTTATATATATCTTTTTCAATTCCTCCTTTACTAAAAACCCAGTATACTTCATTCTTTAATCTGTCTTTAGTTGTCATCCGGTCTCTTGATTGCCAATAAGACGTTGCGCTGAAGTCAATATTATAGTAAACTAAACAATCTGCTTGACGTAAAGATATGCCCTCTCTACCGCTAACTATCTGTAATGCAATGTTTTTTGAAGTATTATTGAAACATTCTAAATCGACACATATATCATCTCCAAAAACTTTTTTTAAGGCGTTTAACTCTTCTTTAAATTTATAAAATATCCCTATTTTTTTAGACTTAAAATATTGTTTTATAAATGTAGCCTTACTTAAGTCTAACACCATTGAGTTTCCACTTTCAAACTTAATAGTACCGCTACATAGTTGGTGTACTTTAGTCATTAGTTTTACTGCGGTATCTGCTAATATTACTTCGGAGTCACCCTCTATCACCAGGTCTTTCTGAAGAGTCTTGATTAGTTTTTTAGTAGAGTCTTTTATGTCTACCTCTAAAATATGTTCGTTGGTTTGAACTTTAAACCCAGCTTCTTTTTGACTAAAGTTGATGGTGTAAGGGGACATTTTGTCTAAAATCTCCTTACTTCCCTTGGAGTAGTCATTAATATACATTCCTCCTATTTTTTTTCTAACAACCTTTACAAATCTTTGAGCAAAAGAATAGAAGTTTTTAAATTCTATAAAAGGATTGTTAGGAATAAAATTAACTTGATGGTACATTTGACAATAAGACTCTGGAGTAGGGGTTCCGCTTAGTAATATTACATAAGGGTTGGATCTAAAAATTAAACGAGAAACTTTTTTAGAACGACCACTTGGTTTTGGAAATGCTCCCATTCCGTGAGCTTCGTCACAAACTACCACATCCCAACCGCTTTGTTTTATTTTGTGTAATGACTCATAATTAATAACCTGTAATTCAAAGTCGGGACGTAATAATTCATAATCACTTTCTATACTGGAGATAGCTTTCTTTTTAGTAATAAACAAAACTTTTTTAACGTGAAGGTTTTGACATATCCCTAAACTGGTTAAAGTTTTTCCGGTCCTTACTTCCATTGCTAAATATAAGAACCTGTGGTTTTTAATTATTCCCACTCCATTAGAAATAATATTTTTTTGATAATCTCTAAACTCTATCATATATCCAAATTAGATTGAGTGTCGTAATAAGATTTGTTTACAAACTCTATCCATCTCCCTACTCCATCCCTGCCTTCTACCGCTTTACATTCATACCTAAAATCCGCATAAGACTGGAGCCATTTGTTAAATCTATTTCTACTAACGGTCATTTTTGATTTAGGAGCAAAGTCAGGGTTTTCCTCAATAAAATCTAAATATAAATCGTTCTTATATATTTTTTTATTCCTTACCAGTTTGTCTGTTTTTTGACCGCCTATTGCCCCACACCACTCCGCAAACTCATGACAGGTTTCGGCAGAAAATTTACGAGTCTTTAGATTTACAAAATCACTTTTTAATAACCCTTTATCTAAATGTAGTTGTAAACATCTAATCATATAATTATCAAACTGACACCAGTCATTATCATCCCACTCTCCAAACATTAATTTTCCAAACTCAACAAGAGGGGTAAATTCTTTAGTATAGTATTGTGTTAACTCTAATTCCCACTTCCTCCTTTCAAAAGAACTTCCGGATCCTTTAATAGCATAATTAGTGGTAATAGCTATTTTAGGAGATTTTGCAAATGGTATCTTAATAGCGTCTTTGTTTTTCTTTTCAAGAGTTAATCCTTCGGTTACCACACTAAACAATCTTTCAAAATCAAAATGTTTTTTTACATCATCAAAACAAAGTATTTGAGTGTCGGCTGAAACTAATTGATAAGCAAAAGACCTTTCAAAGTTAAAAGACTTTCCGTCTATAACTACTAATTTTTTCATATGAGCAAGACCGGTCATAAATAATCCCTTACCAGTTCCTCCTTCAGGATTATCTGAAATTAATTCATCATTAAGAATGGTAGCAGGACAATAAGAAAGGTTTTTCCATCCGTGTAATAAAAACCCAATGGTTGACTCCATTGACTTCATTCTCTTTTCTGTTCCTCCCGCAATATTACCTACAAAAGTTCGGTAATCACAATCAGTAATCTCGCATATATCAAAAACCCTATCTATTACATGGTCTTTCCAAACATACCCTCCTAAATCCAAATAGTCAATTGGAGTTATGTCGTCTTTAGTAACCTTTACCGCACAATTATTATAATACAAGTATGCTACATCCTTATTGTCCGCAATAAAATAAACATTAATAGAGGACAGTAGAGTTAAGAACTCCTCTCTAAAATATTTAACTTTTTCTGCAAAATAATTATATACGCTTATATCCTCAACATCTAATAAATAATTTAAGACAAAATCTTTTATCTCTTTTTCTGATGTGTGATCTATTAAATTATTAGTAACCTTTACAAATACATAATTTTTACTACCTTCAGGGTTAAATTTATAAAACCCATTCTCCTCTAAAAATTTCTTAAAAGATATATGAACTATACTAATAACTCCTTTATCCGATTTACTCCAAAATTTTTGTTGAGATTGTTCCTCCTCTAATCTTTCTACCACCGCATTTACTACCGAGTCATCCACATCTGTCTCATCCTCTAACTCTTGTTTTATTTTGGTTTTAGTTATACCCCTTCGAAGCTGTTGTTTAACTTTGTTAACCTTGTCCTCATCCTCATAGTATTTAGTCCCAAAATTTTGTGTTTGAGCATAAGCAGAATTTATTGTTCTCTTAACTTCAGACATTGGAAACCCTTGATGAGCGAAGTCATTCATAATATATTCCGCTAATGTTTTGGTTACCCCAAAATCATTAAAGGCGGAGGCTAATATGAAAACATTATTATTTCTTTCTCCGCTTTTCAGCCCATACTTTCTTTCCCACCATTTCATTAGGATTTCTACAATTTTATTTTCATCTGTAATAGGTATAGTCTGAACCCCTTTGTGTTTTACAACCTCCTGGTATTCTTGTTCTGTTATTTGATTGAATATGCTTGATTGTTCATTGGTAAATATCAATGGGTCATAAGACTCATAACAAACTCTTGAAACATTTTTACAGGTTTTATCAAAATAAGGAGAGTCATAATGTTTTTCTAATGAATTAAAAAAGTTTTTATGGTTTTCAACTTCGTTAGGTATTTTAACTAATACCTTTAAACCTAAACCGCTTGGAGAAATAAACACAGCATAAGTATATCTATCTTTCGTGATCCTTTCTTTTTCCTCTAAAAGTAGTTTGTCTGACTCATATCCATCAAAATCTAAACATATTAACCCACTATGTTCAACTAAAGAGGAGTCATTTCTTTTTGTAAATTTACCACTAAAACATATTGCTGGTAATGACTGCTTTAATTGATTTCTTTTTTCTTTATCTTTCTCTAATCGTATTGCTCTTACTATCTCTTGTGATGCTCCCTCTCGTATTCTTTCTATTATTATACCTACATCTCTATAAAAAGGCTGAGAAGTATCTTTAATATCCTTAAATATCGTTATTTCCATTTGTTATGTTGATTTTATGTCGATTTTATGTCGACTTATTTTTATTTAACTTATTCATTTATAGTTATTTATATTTTTTTATGTTGATATGTCAATAATAAATAAAAAATAAATAAAAAATACTATTATAAATAAATAAAAAATAATAGTGATGTGTATTTACCGTTCAATATCGACATATCGACACAGAGAAGACAAAAGAAAAGGGGGATACCTGCTCTCACTAATGGTCAGTCTAAAACCCCCTAAACTTTGTCTAATTACCTTTTAGAATGGTAAGTCCTCCTCCACTGGAGCCGTTTCTTTTTTAGGTTCCGGCTTAAAAGTATCAATAGCAACATAATGTGTTTTGCCGTAATCATCCGCTCCATCTTTTTTCGCTGATACATTTACTTTAATGTATTTTTTACCATTATACTCAAACATGTGTTCTTGAGGTAAATCTGATAAACAAATACTGCATGAGATCATGTTCCCATCAAACTTGGAAGTTCCACTCCCGACATAGATTTTTTCGTCCGCCATAATTAATAATTTTTATAAATAATTTGCTCCAACTTATTCATTGTAGCCTCCATGACTTGATCACGCTCGGCTTGTGTAGTAAGGTTGGTTGGAACTTTCAACCATACTTCACTTTTTTTTCTATAAACTTTCCTTAATAATATATGTTTCAATATCCTCTGTAGCTTCATCACTAAAAAATTTATTATACACTTGTATTGCTTTTTCTACCTTTTCCTTTCCGTAGCTTAAAAAAGTTTCGGAAGGATGATAGATACCTAATTCAAAAGTCAACTTATCTACCACATAAAAGACCAGAGGTCTATTAAAAAATTGTTGGTATAAATATGCCTGACTATCGTAATTATATTTTCTTGCACTATACTTAAAATCCTTAATATTAGATGTGGTTTTAAGATCAATTAATATATCCTTACCCACTATATCAGCCTTACCCTTCCATTTCCTGCCTAAAACCTCGTGAATAGAAGGGACTTCAAACTCATTATTATCATCATATATAGCCTCATAAAATTCTAAATTATTTTTCATAGTAGAAATTGCTTTATCTATCTCTACCTTTTCTTTTGACAACATCATCAAAGGTCTTTTGTAATGAAGTAATTCCTCTTTGTATTTTTTAGTATTTCTACTGGATGCATCTATTGTCCAATACTCTACACTATCAATTTTATCCGGCTCTAACATAGCGGTATGAAAATACCTACCTATCAACATTGCTTTTGTCATAGGCTTTTCTTTACCGAAATTTTTAGGATCGTTTAACAAGGTAATTATGTCAGAGTTAGATAAAAATTGTTTACCAAACTTTCCGTAATAATGCTGATCCTCTCGTAGAAGCTGTAAGTCTTTTTCCATATTATATTTTATTAAATTTAGTTTTACCTTCTGCTTCCGCCTCCTTTTCTTTGTCTTTTATTTTTTGTTGAATTATTTTTCCTAATTCCATATACCACACCCCGAAATATTCCATCGCCTCCTTTTCAGTCGTGGCTGTAGTAAATATAGGCTGTCCTTTATATTGAACATTGATGAGTAATTGATTAGTATCTTTATTTACCCCAATATTCTCTATATAATCCACCCAAACTTGAAATCCCTCTTGGCTTGTAATAGACTTACCACTCCATTCTATCCAATTTAATTTTTCTAACTTATGTGTTATTAAGTCTGATATGCTTTTAATTTCCATTTTATTTTATTTGTTTAGATAATTCTTTTTTAACTACCGCCTTAATATTATATTTAGTTTCTAAATTTTTAACAATTTTAGGCAGTCCTAATTCTTTATTTGAAGCTATGTATTTTAATACCTTACCCCAATTCTCATCCCCAATATCTAAAACAACCTTTGTGTTGTGTGTAGGTGTAGGGGTTTTACTAACCGGTTGAGAGACTGGCTTTGTAGTAATAATTGTGTCTTCCCCTATCCATAAACTTAATCCTAATCCGTGCATTGCTATCGCTTTAGCTGTAGATCTTTGTATAGCTGTGTTTACATCCATAGAATTAATTTTTTCCATAGGTATAGAGTTGTTCCTATAATCCATTACTGGTAAATAGTCAATATGCTCCATATTATTTATAGTAATACCTACTTTTACATAAGCAGTTTTACCATCAGTAAAAAAATTTAAGCCAGTGTGCTCTGACTCATAAACTTTTCTTTGGGCATCAGGATATTCTGTTTTAATTAAACTCCACGCTGTAGCCCATGATAAATAATCATACTTTCCTTTCTTATCAGTTTTCCCCTTTATAGAGATGGATGATAATTCCTTAAAGATGTTTTTCTTTTTTTCCATTTTTTATTCTGTTTAATTGTTTAATTCTATTTGAGTATTTAACTAATAAAGACTCTCTACTTGTCTTTAATTTTTTTATATGCTTATCGTTTTTTCTTGTGTTTACCTCATCTCTTATTCTGCTTTCAATAATGTTTAATTTTCTTTTGTAGTTCATCATAGACAGCCTTACAGATCCTTCCTTCCACCCATGCTTATAAAACAAATCATACTCCTCATTATTGCACTCTTGAAAGAAATCTCCACTCCTACCACAATTTAATATTTCTATTTTAGACGGAAACTTTTGTATTTTTACCCCATTGTTTATCGCACTATTAATAGTGGGTTTCATTGAATGTATATCCTCTTTTGATTGATTAAAAATATCCTCCAAACTATACATTTTGGATTTGCTTTACTACTTGTTCAAAATCCTTGTCTTTATCAATAAGTTCTTTGGCTTTTTTATATCCGTGAATAATAGTAGAATGAGCAACCTCATGTCCATTTTCTTGCATAAATCTTTGTATATAAGATATACGGATCGGGCGTTCCATACATAGATAGTATAACATTTGTCTCGCATCAACTATCTCTCTTTTTTTTGTTTTAGTAAACATTTGATCTAATGTCAAATGAAACCTTTTAGCTATACTTGTAGCATAGTCATCAAAAATATGTTTTTTCATATTGTATTTTATTTAATTCAATTATCCGGCTAAGATAATTCTTTTTCAATACTTAACCAAATTTTGTTTAACTTTTTTTTATTTCTTATCTTTTTTACATTGAACTCTATACAATATAAGGTATCCAATTAAGTCCAGTAAAGTGTCTTCTGTTTTATCGTTTATACCCACTTGTTTAATTCTACTTAACTTATCATCTATTCTTGCTAATATTCCTTCTTTGGCTGATAATTTAGAAAATATTTTTGGAGGATCGTTTGCAGTATCTCCGTATGCTTTATTTTTTTCTAATAATAGATATACTACTTCCCTACCTACTTCTTTAATAAGTTCAGATGTATCTTTATTTACTGGGTTTTTCGTGCTTTTCGTTAAATCTTTCATGTTTTGCTTTTTTTGTGTTATTGTATAAGTCTTTTAATTTTCTGTCAAAAGTTTTTTTCATTTCTTCTTTATCTAAAATGATATACCCTTGATCATCCTCAAAATAATATATAGGTATTAACAAGGATTGTTTATTTAATTTTTCTCCCATTTTTGTCTTTTTGATTTGATTTATATCTGTGTTCTATCCACCTTAACTGCATATGTTCTCTCATTTTATCAGCCATAGGATTTTTTCTTACGAATTTTTCATACTCCTTGTATGATCCTTCTTTTGTTTCCTCAACCTTACCACTATATTTGAAATAATTATCAAACTCTATTGTGTTTTGTTTATACAAATCTCGTAAAAAATTTCTTTGTTTAACTTCTGCAATAAGATTTTCAATTAAATCTTTATCAGTTAATTGTTGTAAAAAACGAATGTAATCCCTATCACTAATGGGTTTTAATTTTTCTTTTAATATTTCTTTATTTATTTCTTTCATATATATTTTTTTAGTTATTAAAAAAAATAAGGCAAGAGGTGGGTATCGCAAATGATTTCTCTCTTATTAAGTGTATAGCAGGTAATTACTCTACAACCCTTACACACCTTATATATTACTCATCTCTCATATCCTCTAAATAATTTTCTCGTTGTATCTCCTCGTATTCGTAGTCCTCAATTATCTCACACTCATCTTTACAACAATTACACACATAGTATTCAAATTTCAAGTCCGACTCATATTCCTCTTGGTATTCTGATCCACAACAACTACTTACCATACCACACCC